>Ga0163150_10002991_pt1 | contig 24570 bp, 18 predicted proteins | sample OliLakLV19P2IB_FD_148628 | JGI IMG/M metagenome (GOLD analysis project Ga0163150, IMG submission 148628) | Freshwater microbial mat bacterial communities from Lake Vanda, McMurdo Dry Valleys, Antarctica - Oligotrophic Lake LV.19.P2.IB | ecosystem: Environmental > Aquatic > Freshwater > Lake >...
GCACGCGCCCTGTCACGATCACGCTCTCCGATCCGACGCCCATCGCAGACCTGCTGCTCATGCTCGTTCGCGACACACGGCTCAGCGTCGTCGCCGATCCAGACGTGCAGGGCACCTTCCGCGGCGACCTCAAAGACGTCACGCTGCGCCAGGCGCTCGACATGATCCTGCAGCCGCACGGTCTCGACTACTCGGTGCAGGGGAACCTGATCCGCGTCTTCAGGCGGCGATTCGAAACACGCCGCTTCGACCTCAATTACGTCGTCACACGCCGCTCGGGATCGCGGACGCTCGCCGCGTCGAACGCCATCACGCCATCGGGAGCGCCGGGCATGAATCCGGGAATTCAGGGGGGTGGCCAGGGGAGCTCCGCCGAGGTGACCGGCACGGACGCCGGCGACATCTTCAGTGACGTGTCGGCAGGCGTGCAGACGCTGCTGTCGCCCGCCGGGCGCTTCAACATGGACAAGAAGGCGGCGCTGCTGCAGGCGACCGATTATCCCGATCGGCTCGATCAGATCCAGCTCTATCTCGAAGCCGTGCAGAACCGCGCGACGCGCCAGGTGCAGATCCAGGCGAAGGTGATCGAGGTGACGCTCAGCGACGAGTTCTCCGCCGGCATCAACTGGAATCTGATCATCAAGCATGCCGGCAACGCGGTGTCGCTGACGCAGAGCGTCGCGCCGACCGCCGGCGGCACCTTCACGGCGGGCCTCAGCATCAAGGATTTCACCGGGCTGCTCAACGCGTTTGCCATGCAGGGCAAGGTCAACGTCATGGCCAGCCCGACCGTGAACGCGCTCAACAACGAGCCGGCCATCATGCGCGTCGGCACGCAGGACGTGTTCTTCAAGACCACCACGCAGACCGATGGCGTGTCGGGCCGGATTCTGCAGACGACGGTCGAGCCGCAGGCTATTACGGAAGGGGTGGTGTTGAGCGTGACGCCGCAGATTTCGAGCGACGGCATGATCAACATGAGCATCACGCCCAGTCTGACCGAGCGGACGGGTCAGGCCACCTCCCGGTTCGGCGACACGGTACCGATTCTCAGCGTCCGGGAAGCGGACACGATGGTGCGCGTCCACGAAAACGAAACGATCGTCATCGCCGGCTTGATGGAAGAGCGGCTGCGTCGCGAGGTACGCAAGGTGCCGCTGCTCGGCGACCTGCCGGGCATCGGAGGCATGTTCCGCGGCGAGACGACGAGTCGCCGCAAGACCGATCTCGTGATTCTGCTGACGCCGACCGTCATGACACCCGGCCGCGTCGCGCAGTCGGTCGCCAAAGAGCTCGAACGCGTCCGTGAGTAGTGTCCGGCCTCAGCCGGACCGTGAGGACAACAATATGTACGAGGACTATTACGGGTTCACCGAAAAGCCGTTCAGCCTGACGCCGGACCCGAAGTATCTCTTCAAGAGCGAGTCGCACGCCAACGCCTACGAGCTGCTGCAGTATGCCATTCGCCGCCGCGAAGGGTTCGTCGTGATCACCGGCGACATCGGCACCGGCAAGACGACGCTGTGTCGCGCGCTGCTCGAGGAGATCGACAGGAACACGTTCTCGGCGCTCGTGTTGAATCCGTTCCTCTCCGAGGATGATCTGCTGAAGCTGATTCTGCAGGACTTCGGCGTCGTGTCGCGCGAAGACGTCAAGCGGGGCCGGCTGGCGAACGTCAGCAAGCAGGAGCTGATCGAGACCATTTACGATTTTCTGCTCAGCCTGCTGCCCCTGCGCGCCAGTGCCGTGCTGATCATCGACGAAGCGCAGAACCTGCCGATGCCCGTGCTCGAGCAGATTCGCATTCTGTCGAACCTCGAGACCGATAAGGAAAAGCTGCTGCAGATCGTGCTCGTGGGACAGCTCAACCTGCACCCGCTGCTGAAGGCGCCGCAGATGCGCCAGCTCGATCAGCGCGTCTCCATCCGTTACCAGCTGCGGCCGCTGACCGCCGGGGAAGTGGCGTCGTATGTCTCTCATCGTCTGACGATCGCCGGCGGATCCGCGTCGGTGGCGTTTCAGCCGAAGGCGCTCGACATGGTGCACCGTCGCACGGGCGGCATTCCACGCCTCATCAATCTTGTGTGCGATCGCTCGCTGCTGGCGTCGTACTCCGCGCGCACCAACCGCGTCACGCCGGACATGGTCCACCAGGCCGCCGAGAATCTCGAACTGATTGAAGATCGGCCGTCACGCTTCGGGTGGTTCCGCCGGCGGGCGGCGGTCGTGGCTGCGGCAGCGGGGGCAACGGTCTCGCTCGCCGTGGCAGGTAGCCTGGTGGTGCCGGTGCTCCGTGCCTCAGCTGGAGCAGAGACGGCCGCGCCTGCGCCACTGCCGTCTCACGTGGAGGCGCCTGCTCCGGCTACAGAGCCGGCTACAGAACCGGTGCAGGCCGCGGCGTCACCGACGACGGAGCAACTGATGCAGGCGCTGGAGCAGCCGGCGCTAAGATACTCGGTACTCGTCGCGTCGTTTCCGACCGCCGAATTGTCGAAGGCCGCCACGGAGGCGAGCGCGCGATTCGATGGCGTGGTGCGACAGCTTCAGAGTCAGAATTATGACGTGCGGACGCTGGACGTGAATTTGCGCGATCGGGGAGAGTGGCGCCGTGTGCTCGTCGGCGAGTTCGCCACGCCGGCGGAGGCGAAGGCCGAAGCGGGGAAGCTGCGCCTGATGCCGGCGTTCAACGACGCGCAGGTGATCAAGTACCAGTGAGCATCATCCTTGACGCGTTGCGTCGCGGGCGTGCGCCGGAGAAGCCGCGCCCCGATGCCAATGCGGCGCAAACCAACGCCGTCCTGGAGACGCTCGGCTACGGGCGATTCAACCCTGCATCCCCGATGAATCGGCTCCAGCGATTTCTCGGCTATCTGGCGGCCGGGCTGCTGTTCGCGATCCTGTTATGGGCCGGCGTCATCTGGATGACGCAGGCGTATTTGACGGGCGATCCCGCTGACGGCGCGTTGGCGTCCCAGGCCGCCCCCGTCTCCGCGCCTGCGGGCGCTACGGCGGGCAAGCCCGTCGCGCCTGTCGCACCACCGGTGGCGAAGCCTGTGCCCGTCGCGCCTGTCGCAACACCGGTGGCGAAGCCTGTGCCCGTTGCGCCTGTCGCATCACCTGTGGCGAAGCCTGTGCCCGTCGCGCCTGTCGCACCACCAGTGGCGAAGCCTGTGCCCGTTGCGCCTGTCGCACCACCAGTGGCGAAGCCTGTGCCCGTTGCGCCTGTCGCAGCACCGGTGGCCAAGCCCAAGCCCGTCGCACCTGTCGCACGCCGGCCTGCGGCCAAGCTCACGCCGCCGCCTGTGGCTGCTGCCGTCAGACCTCTCGCCGGCCAGCCGATCGTTCAGCACTCGCGGCGTCCCGACGTGCCGGCGAGCCTGCCGACGCCGCCGACGGGTGCGCCCTCGTCGCGCACCGTGCTGTCTACGTCGGCCGGGGCCGGCAGTGCGACCGTCACGACCGGCGAGGACCATTTCGGCCGCGCGCTGATGTACCAGCGCATGGGCGACTTCGCCAACGCGCTGTTCCATTACAAGCAGCTGCTGCAGCGCGACGACCTGAATGCCGAGGCGCACAACAATCTGGGGCTGCTGTACCGCGACAAAGGGCTGGTAGAAGACGCCGTCAAGGAATTTCAACGCGCCATCGCGATCGAGCCGCGCTACGCGCGGGCGCGCAACAACCTCGGCGTGGCGTACCTGAATCAGGGCAAGCTGGACCTGGCTGCGTCGGAGTTTCACACGGCGCTGGCGATCGATTCCAGGAACGTCGAATCGCTCGTGAACCTCTCGACCGTCCACAGAGAAGCGGGGCGCCGCGACGATTCCAGGGCTGTGCTGGTCCGCGCCCTGGAGATCGACCCGCGGAACGCCGAGGCCCACTACAACTTCGGGCTGCTCGAAGACGAGGCGGGTAACAAGGAACGCGCGCTCGTTCACTATCGCGCTTTCCTGCAGTATGGCGCCGCCGGCTACCCGGTCTTGATCGGCGAGGTGCGGACGAGGGTCCTGGCGGTGGAGAGTGGAAGGTAATGTCCGACCCTGTCGATCCGGAAATTTCCGCGCTCCTCCATGAGGATCGCGTCTTCGAGCCCCCTCCCGAGTTCCGCGCAGCGGCTATCGTCCGCGACGCGACGCCCTACGAAGACGCCGAGCGCGACTACGAAGGCTTCTGGGCGAAGTTTGCATCCGAGCTCGAGTGGAGCCGCACCTGGACGAACGTGCTCGACTGGACCAATCCGCCGCATGCGAAGTGGTTCGTCGGCGGGCAGATCAATGCGTCCGTCAATTGCGTCGATCGACACGTCAGGACCGCGCGCCGCAACAAGGCCGCGATCATCTGGGAGGGGGAGCCTGGGGATCGACGCACGCTCACGTACTTCGATCTCTACCGCCAGGTCAGCGCGTTTGCGAATGTTCTGAAATCGCTCGACGTCAAAAAAGGCGACCGCGTCGCGATCTACATGCCACTGGTGCCCGAGCTCGCCATCGCGATGCTCGCCTGCGCCAGGATCGGCGCGCCGCACAGCATCGTGTTCGGCGGGTTCAGCGCCGAGTCGCTGCGCGATCGCATCAACGACGCGCAGTGCAAGGTGCTGGTGACGGCGGACGGAGGATATCGCAGGGGCTCGGTGGTGCCCCTGCTGAAGGTCGCCAACGAAGCGATTGAGGGGACTCCGTCGATTGAGCACATGATCGTGTTCCGCCGTATGGGCTCCGGGCTCCCGGCTCCAGGCGCCAAGCCGGAAGCCGGCAGCCAGAAGCCGGGAGCGCAGATCCATGATTGGCACGAGCTCATGGCGAAGGCTCCGTTGGAGTGCGCGCCCGAGCCGATGGACTCCGAAGACCTGCTGTACATTCTTTACACGTCCGGGACGACCGGGAAGCCCAAGGGCATCATGCACACGACCGGCGGATATCTCACCGGCACGTATGCCACGTCGAAGTGGGTCTTCGATCTCAAGGAAGACGACGTGTACTGGTGCACGGCCGACATCGGGTGGGTGACGGGTCACAGTTACGTCGTCTACGGCCCGCTCGCCAACGGCGCCACGGTGGTGATGTACGAAGGGGCGCCGGACTGGCCGCACAAGGACCGGCTCTGGGAAATCGTCGAGCGGTACGGCGTGACGATCTTTTACACCGCGCCCACCGCGATTCGCGCGTTCATGAAGTGGGGCACGGAGTGGCCGACGCGCCGCAACCTGTCGAGTCTGCGGCTGCTGGGATCGGTCGGCGAGCCTATCAACCCCGAGGCGTGGATCTGGTACCACAAGTACATCGGCGGCCAGCGGTGCCCCATCGTCGACACGTGGTGGCAGACCGAGACCGGCATGATCATGATTGCGCCGCTGCCCGGCATTACGCGACTCAAGCCCGGTTCCGCCACGCTGCCGTTTCCCGGCGTCAAGGCCGAGATCCGCACGGTCAACGGCGAGCCGATCGCCGTCGGCGGCGGCCTGCTTGCGCTGACGCGGCCGTGGCCGGCGATGCTCCGGGGCATCTACGGCGATCCCGATCGCTTCGTGACGCAGTACTGGAGCAAATGGGATCGCGCCACGTACTTCACGGGCGACGGTGCCAAACGCGACGAGGACGGATATTTCTGGGTGCTCGGCCGTGTGGACGACGTGATTAATGTGGCGGGGCATCGCATCGGCACGATGGAAGTCGAGAGCGCGCTGGTGGATCACCCGAAAGTCGCGGAGGCGGCGGTCGTCGGCCGCGCGCACGAGTTGAAGGGGCAGGCCATTTCGGCGTTCGTCATCCTGAAAGAAGGCAATCTTGCGAGCCCGGCGCTGATGGCCGAGCTCAAAGAGCACGTCGTCAAGAAAATCGGATCGATCGCGCGGCCCGAAGACATCCTCTTTGCGGCCGATTTGCCCAAGACGCGCTCGGGCAAAATCATGCGACGCCTGTTGAAGGATATTGCCGAAGGCAAGGCGCTGGGCGACACCACCACGCTGGCCGATCCGAGTGTGATTGCGAAGTTGAAGACCGAGTACGAAGAGGCGGGCTAGTTCCGAGCGAGCGAAGCGGCATCTGATGACCCGTACGCGGGTCCTGTCGCCGATTTTCCTTCGTCCGTCCTCGGGCCGACAAGCGCCTGTCACGTGAGACGGCCCTGCGCGGCGGACAAAGAAAAATCGGCGCCACCCGCCCTCCGGTCTCGTCTTCCGGCCTGAATCCAATCGGTTCTTGGCAGGGAGTGATGGCGCGTAACAGCACCTTTGTGTGATGGCGTAAGTGTCTCGGGCCTGGCTATGCCCAACGCCGCGCGTTCAGCAGCGGTCGCTTATGATTTCGTCAGGGACATGTACGCCAGCATTACGACGGCGGTCGCAACCGTCACGCCAAACGGGAACCATAAGGCGTTGTCTTCGAAGCGACCGACCCGATCCCTCTTCTGAATCTCCCTGATTGGCTCAAATGGGTCCGAGTACAACAGTCTTGGCTCTTTGTAGAACGCCTCGCGTATCTGCAGACATGCCCGCGCATCCGCTAGCCATTTGCGGAAGGTAAGAAAAGCGATTACATAGAGAGAGAGAAGAAGCATCTGCCCCAGGATAAGGACCCATCTGAATTGGGAGTTCGAAACCGAGAATGCTGCAATTCCTATCAGTCCAGGAACTACGTAATATGTAAGCCTGAAGACAGCTTCTTGTCTGTCCTGAATCTCAGTCCTGTCTTGTGCCATCAGCGCGTTGATGACCGACAACCTATCGCTGACGGTCAGAGGCGGATGCTTAGATGCTTCGTCTGTCATGGTCTGGTTCCTTGCGCGTGTTTTCGATCCCCTATTGAGCGCCCGGACGAGGCCCAACGCGCGGCTTGAGCCGCGCGGCACGGCGACACCTTCGCACGGGACAGCAGCCGCGACGGCTCCAACCCGATGTTGGGCCGCCGTCTTTCTGCTATTGTCTGGGCACGTTCCCATGACGCATCGAAGTCGTCCACCACGAACCAAAGAAGAAGGCCCTTCCCAACGCTTCCATGTTCGGGATTGGAGAGAGAAGGATGCCGATGGTCACCCCAATGATGGAGGCACAGCTAGACAGTTCCGTCTCCGTCGAGAATTTGATCGAAGATAGTCGCACCAGGGTGATTGTCCTTGCTGTCCAACAACTTCATGTACCAAGCTGAACTCTTGGCCACGTCTGACTGCGTGCCTCACCGTCCTCACGGCGGGTGGCGCCGATTTTTCTTTGCCCGCCGCGCAGGGCCGTCTCACGTGACGCGTGCGTTTCGGCCCGAGGACGGGCGAAGGAAAATCGGCGACAGGACCCGCGCACGGGCGAAGGACGCAACGCCGGAGAAACCGCGTTAGTTCCGGAGGCCGGGACGCGGCTTGATATCGAGCACCTTGGCGCTGCGGTAGTCCTCGATCGCCAGTTTCTGGATCCGGAGAGCCTGGCCGGTTCCGGTGGTCCTCAGCTTGCCTTCCGAAATCAGCTTCTGCACGACGGCCGGAGAGCACTGCAGGTAGTGCGCCGCGCTCTGCACCGACAGCGACGTCGGTGCGATGGCGGATCTCTCGACGCGGTTACGCCCCAGCGCTTTGGCGCGCTTCAACGACGTGTCGGCTTCGAGCAGCAGCCGCTCCGCATCGAACGGCTCGCCCAGCGACCCCTGTCCGGTAATCGCCGCCGCGCTGACCGTCACCGAGACCCGATCGTCGGTGGTGTGATTCTTGAAACCCAGCCGCTGCTCGACCATCGCGATGACGCGCGAGGCGAGAAAAGACGCATCATCCGGCCCAACCTGGCACAGCAGAACCGCGAACGAGTCTTCACCGTGGCGGAAGACCCAGTCGTTCTGCCGGAAGAATCGGCGAATGAGGATCCCCATTCTCTCGAGCACGCGATCGCCGACACCGTACCCATGCTGCTGGTTGATGTCCGACAGTTTGTCCACGTCGAAGACGATGAGCGCGATCGGAAACGAAAAGCGCTCGGCGCGCTGGACTTCGGTGGACAGCACCACGTCCATCATGGCGCGGCTGTAGAGCGTCGTCAGCTTGTCGGTAATGGTGGGAGAGGTCTGTTCCTGCTGGAGCTTCTCGACGTACGCGGCCATCAGGTCGAATGAGGCTTTGCGGATGGCCTGGGCCGCGACCGGCCAGGGCTCCGACGTTGCGCCGATGGCCGCGTCGAGCGCGAGCTCGTCGAGCACCGTGCGTTCCATCAGATACACGAAGGTGAAGAGGCGCTGCATCGGCAGGCTGCGATCGGTGACGAGCCGCTGCAGGTCGGTCAGGCTGTCGCCTTCGGCTGCAAGTCGCCCTTCGACGCTCGCGCTGATTAACAGGAGCAGCCGCTGGCCGAGGCGCTCGCAATAGTCCGTCTCGAGCGGTTGCGGCCCGCTGTAAGGAAAGATGCCGACGCTGTCGCTGACAATCGCATCTCCGCGCTCGGTCAAGACGCGGGCGATCTCCGTGCGTACGTCGGTCTTTTCATGACGCTCACCCTGAGCAGAGGCGTCGTCCCTCGATGCTGGTTGTCCGCTCATGTCCTCTTTTGGACCTAAAAGTAACACAGAAAAGCCTCTTCCGAGCTCCCTGCCTACCGGCGGCGGTTCGGCGAGCCGAAATTACGAAGTGAGTACCCGTGTGCGAAGAACTGGAATAGACCTCTCTCTGGCCAAATGCGTCATCGTGGACGCCGAGGCGTGCGGGCGCCGCCGAAAGGGTGACCCCGGAACGCTTCGCGTGCACCACTTCGCGTCGCTGTCCAGTGCTGATAGCAGCCGGGCGCTTGCGGCGGAGCTGAAAGTGCTCCTCGAGCGGAAAAAGTTTCCGCGTCGCGCGTGGGTGAATCTGTGGGATGTACGGAGCAGCCATCAGTACCTGTTGCTGCCGTCGGGGCATCCATCCGAGCTCGAATCGATGGCGCGGCACCACGGGGCGTCCGTGCTGGGTCTCAGCGACGCAGAGGTCACGGTCGCGACGACCATCGGATCGAAGCGCGGCGAGCCGGGGCATCACTCGAAAACCGAAGTGTCGTTCTTCGCCGCAGGCTCGCAGGACGTCCGGGCGCGGCTGAGGCCGCTTGTCGAAGCGGGTTTCGAGGTCGAGGGCGTGACGACTCCGTGCGGCGCGCTCTGGTCGCAGGCGAGACTACGCCGGCCGTCGCTGCCAGGCGAGGTTCACGCGCACGTGGCGCTCGGCCTGGCGCAGTCGGCGCTCGGCATCTTCAGCAACGGGTCGCTGCTCTACGCGCGCGATCTCGACTGGGGTTACGCGGTGCCGGCGCTCGGTGCTCCCGTGTCGCTCGACCGCGAGGACCTCGCCGGGCGGCTGGCGACGGAACTCCGTCGCTCGTTCCTCTACCTGAAGCAGTACTGGGAAGAAGACGTGTCACAGGTTCTGTTGTGCGGCGACATGCCGGAAATTCGATCGCTGACCGCGCCCCTCATCGAGCGGCTGAACATCGAGGTGGAAACCCTCGATACCCTGGAAGGCATCGACAGCGCATCGCTTCCCGCAGGTTTCAGCGATCAGGCCGCAACCTACCGTCTCGCATCTTCCATTGCGGCCGAGCCTCCGCCGGTGAACCTCCTGCCCATCGAGATCACCGCCGACCGTACGTCTCGGGCCGGTCAGCGGATTCTCGCGGCAGGAACGGCGGCCGCGGTGGCCCTCGGCGCCTTTCTCTATGGGCAGGCGGGCGTCGCGCGCGCCGAGGCCGACGGTCAGTTGACGTGGGTGCAACGCGAAATCGCGCAACTGCAGCCGGCCGTCACGGCGCTGGCGGCCTCGCGTGAACCTGGGATGGAAGTGGCCCAGCGCGCTGCACTCAGTGAGCTGGACGCTCAGGGGCCGTCCATGGCTCGCCTGCTCGAGGCGCTTGCGAGCGCTGCGCCGGCTGACGTCACCGTGAAATCGGTGCGCGCCCAGGCTGACGGCGATGCGTGGCGCGTCACGGTCGAAGCATTTTCTGCGGGCCCCGACCTCCCCCGTGCTCGTATCGCATCGGAGGGCTTTCTTCGAGCGCTGACAGAATCGCCGTCCTTCGGCGAGCCGCTTCAACCGCCGACCCGGCGCAGCGTCGCGGGCAGCCGGCGCGGGATCGAGATCGCAGCGACGTACAGGGTGCGCAATTGAAGAGCTCGACGCGCATCGCCGTGCTGGTCCGCCTGACCACCACGATGGCGGCTGTCGCTCCCATCGTGATTTTCGGGTTTCTCTACGTGCTGGCCGTTGAGCCGCAGCGCGCCGCGGCCCGTGCGGCGCAAGAGCAGCTCGCAGAGGCCAGAGAAGAGCTCGGTCGCCAGCGCGTGTTCGTTCGCCGCGTGCCGAACGTTGTTCAAGTATCGGCGCTCGGTCAGTTTGACTCGCGGACGGCCGATACAGATAGCGCCGGGGCCGTGGCTCAGGTGCTCGACGCCCTTTTGGACAGCCCGGCTGTCGGCGGCGTGAAGGATCTGGCGATCGAGACGGGCACATCGGTGGAAGGCTCATTGGATCCGCGAATCGGCCTGTTCGGGCGACAGTTGGTCTCCACGCCGGTGACCCTGTCGTTCGACGCCCGGTACGACCAGATAGGCCGCTTTTTCTGGAACCTTCGGATGCTGCCGACCACGTTCGAGCTTCGATCTGTTGAGTTGACGCCGGGGAGTGCGGCGTCCATGCACGCGAGCGTCGTTCTTCTCGCCGTGCACCGCAAAGCCCCGGCTCAGCCGCCGATGCGACAAGCCCCGCCCATGACGGCCGACCTGGCGTCGGCTCCCGAGTGGAAGCGGAACCCGTTCACAGCGGCCCCTGCGCGGTCGACCGCTCCGGCGCGGCCCCTGCGCGTGCTGCCCGCGGAGCCGGTTCCGGTCGTCAGCAGCATCTTGTTCTCCAGCGGCCGGCGCGTGGCGCTCATCGACGGGCGGATCGTCAGGGCCGGGGATCGGGTTGGCTCGGCGGTGGTCAGGTCCATCGAGGTAGACACGGTCGTACTGGTAACCGCGGAAGGCCGGGAGCGGCGTTTGGAGCTCGACCGCCCGGTCTTTGGGGCGGCCCGGCGATGAATCTGGATAAGTCGTTGTGTTCCAATGTGATGCATTGTGTGGAATCTGTTGATTGCCTGACAGCGCGACCGTAAAATTACAGTTTCCGCCTGTTGGCGGAGGGAACCACGTTGCGTAAGAAAATCGGTGAATGTCTTATCCAGGCAGGGCTGATCAGCGAGACCGATCTGCAGATCGCCCTGGCGGAGCACAAGCGAACAGGCGATCGCCTGGGTGCGGTGCTCGTGCGGATGAACCTCGCCACGGAGAAACAGATCGCGAAGGCGCTGGCGCACCAGCTGGGCTTCGCCTACGTGAACCTCGCCGAGAACCCTCCCGATCCTCCCGCCGTCGTGCTCATCCCGAAAGATGTCTCCATCAAGCGCGTGTGCATTGCCACCAGCCTGGAGAAAAATCTTCTGACGGTCGCGATGGCGGATCCGCTGCTGTTCAGCCTGGTTCAGGATCTGGAGTTCCAGACCGGCTACCGCATTCGCCAGGTCGTCGCGACGGCGGCTGAGATCCTCGACGCGATTCAGAAGTGCTATCCGGACAAGGCGCTCACCAAGGCGCCTCCCGCGGCGGGCCTCGTTCAGCACGCCAGAAGCAAAGCGGCCGGCGGCGCCGACCACGCGGCAGAGACCTCGCTGACGCGGCGACCGGGCGACGAAGACACCTTCGAGCCTGTCGCCGGGCTGAAAGAGCGCAGCGAAACGGCCCCCATCATCGATCTCGTCGATCTCGTCGTGAACAGCGCCATTCGCAGCCACGCCAGCGACGTGCATATCGAGCCGCTCGAAAAGGGCGTCCTCGTGCGGCATCGTCTCGACGGCCTGTTGAAGGAGGTCATGGACCTTCCGAAGTGGGTGCACGAGGGGTTGATCGCGCGGTTGAAGATCATGGGCGGCATGGACATCGCCGAGAAGCGCCTGCCGCAGGATGGCCGTATCCGCATCAATACGGAAGACGGGACCGAGGTCGACTTCCGCGTGTCAACCTTGCGCACGCTGTTCGGCGAGAAAGTCGTGCTGCGCGTGCTCGACCACCGCAAGGGGGTCCCGCCGCTCGAAGAGCTCGGATTCGCGGCGGGCCCCCTCGAGGAGCTGCGCTTCTTTCTCCGTCACCAGCACGGCATGATCCTCGTCGTCGGACCGACGGGCAGCGGCAAGACCACGACGTTGTGTTCGGCCCTGACGACGCTGAAGAGCGAGAACGCGAACATCATCACGATCGAGGATCCCGTCGAGTATCAGCTGCCCGGCATCAACCAGACGCAGATCAACGACAAGATCAAGCTGACCTTCGCCAGCGCGCTCCGTTCGATTCTCCGCCAGGATCCCGACGTGATTCTCGTCGGTGAGATCCGCGACAACGAGACCGCGAAGATTGCCATGCAGGCCGCGCAGACCGGCCACCTCGTGCTCTCGACCCTGCACACCGACGACGCACCGTCCACCGTGACGCGGTTGACCGACATCGGCGTCGAGCCGTTTGTCACCGGCTCCGCCGTAATCGGCGTCGTCGCGCAGCGCCTCGTGCGCCGCCTGTGCATGAGCTGCCGCCGGCAGTACACGCCCGAAGCCGAGGTATTGCGTGCGCTGAACATCACCGAAACCGAGGCGGCATCGCTGCCGTTCTACAAGGCGGTGGGCTGCGATCAGTGCAACCACACCGGCTATCGGGGGCGCATCGGGATCTACGAGGTGATGCGGGTCACCGACAAGCTGCGCCGTCTCATCGCATCGCGCGCCTCTGAAGACACGCTCCGCGACGCCGCGCTGGCGGGCGGCATGGTGAGCCTTGGCGAGGACGGCCTCTCGAAGGTGAAGAGCGGCCAGACCACGGCGGAAGAACTGCTGCGGGTGGTGACCGAGGTGCGCGAGATGCGGGCGTTGTGCCCGGGCTGCAGCGCCGCGGTGGCTCTCGATTTTCTGGCATGCCCGAGTTGCGGCAAGCGGCTCAGCGGCGGTTGCCCGAGCTGCGGCCGATCGCTTCAGCCCGGCTGGAACTTCTGTCCGTACTGCGCGAAGACGACCGAGGCGAAAAAAACCGAGAAGAAGCTCAAGGAGAAGGTACGTCGCGAGCTGCCGGCAGCCAACGTGACGGAATTCAAGAAGCAAGGGTAAGCGTCCCGACAAATAATCGTGCAGAATTTCTATCAGCTCCTCTCCGTCCAGCCATCGGCCACGCCAGCGGAGATCAAACGCGCGTTTCGCAACGAGATTGCGCGCTATCACCCGGACAAAGTCCAGCACCTCGGACGAGAGTTCCAGGACATGGCCGCGTCGCGCGCGGCTGCGTTGACCGAGGCCTACCGCACGCTCATGAATGCGGAGCTGCGCAGGGAGTACGATCAGCTGTGCGGTGCGTCCGTGACCGCGGAGCCGGCCTCGACGCCCGCATCGGGAGGCGGCCAGCCGTCATCGCCCGCCGCGCCTGCGCCTCCACGTCCGGCGGCACATGAGCCGCCGCGATCCCCTTCACACGAACCGGGCTACACGCCGCCGCAGCGATTCGCCTCGGAGCGTCGCGATCGCGACGACTACGTCCGGAAGGCCACGATCGATCGATTCCGTCAGGCGCTGAGCGCCGAGGTCGGGGCCTTCTCGGAGCTTCCGGCGCGGGGATTCGATTTCGATTGCACGACGAAGGCGAAACTGTTCTCGAGAAACGGCGCTCAGAGGTTCGCCGTCAAGCTCGTGCCGCGCGTCGACAAGATCGCCGTGCAGGACACGTGGAATACCGCGGTGAAGGCGACCGGGCCCATCTGCGTGTTTCTGATGGGCAGCGGCATCGCGCCGGCGAAGGAGCTCGGGGACGCCATGGCCGAGGCGCGGAAGAAAGCGCACGGCGGCGGGAAGCATGTCAGCATCATCCCCATCGATGTGCGCGACTGGAGCGCGCACATGCCGGCCGATACCCCGGGCCCCTGCAAGAGCCTGCTCAAGCGCCTGCGCGACGCATCCAATTGAGATTGGAACCGTCCGGCAGCCCCACACGTATCAGTCACCATGGCACTCATTGAAACCCGCGATCTCTGGAAAACCTACCTCATGGGCGAGGAAGAGATTCACGCGCTCAGGGGCGTGTCGACGTCCATCGAGAGCGGGGAGTACGTGGCCATCATGGGACCGTCTGGATCGGGGAAGTCCACCCTCATGAATCTGATCGGGTGCCTCGACACCCCCAGCAAAGGCAGCTACCTGCTGAACGGACACGAGGTCGCCCGGATGAACGACAACGAGCTGGCGCGCATCCGCAACGAAGAGATCGGGTTCGTCTTCCAGACCTTCAATCTGCTGCCGCGCGCGACGGCGCTCCACAACGTCGAGCTCCCGCTCGTGTATGCCGGCGTGCCCGCCGCCGAACGCCAGGCGCGCGCGAAGGCGGCGCTCGACAAGGTCGAGCTCACCAGCCGCATGACCCATCGTCCCAACGAGCTGTCGGGCGGACAACGCCAGCGCGTCGCCATCGCGCGGGCCCTGGTGAACAACCCCTCGATTCTGCTGGCCGACGAACCGACGGGCAACCTCGACTCGAAGACCGGCGCCGAGATCATGAGCCTCTTCGCGCGCCTGCACGAGGGCGGCAACACCATCGTGCTCGTCACGCACGAGGCCGACGTCGCCGCCTACGCGCATCGTACCCTGCACCTGCGCGACGGCGGAATCGAGAAAGACGTCCACCAGCAGCGCAGTCCGACAAGAATACCGATCAGTACGTAGTGTCCGGCTTGAGCCGGACTGTCAGACCGCCGCCCAGTGTCCCGGCTGGATTTCCCGCAGCGGCGCGTCGAGGTTCACATCTTTTTGATTCAACTCAATGCGCGCGGGTGTGTGGTCGGGATCCGGCACGGGGATCGCCGAGAGCAACGCCTTCGTGTAGGCGTGCTGCGGGGCGTTGAAGAGCCGCGCCGTGTCGGCCATCTCGACGATACGGCCGAGGTACATGACGGCGGTGCGGCGGCAGAGGTGCTCGACCAGACGAAGATCGTGAGCGATGAACAGATACGCCAGGCCGAGCTTCTGCTGAAGCTCGATGAGCAGGTTGACCACCTGCGCCTGAATAGACACGTCGAGGGCCGAGACCGGCTCGTCGGCGATGATGAACGACGGATTCAGCGCAAGCGCGCGCGCCACGCCGATGCGCTGCCGCTGTCCGCCGCTGAACTCGTGCGGGTACCGATCGAGGGTGGACGGATCCAGCCCGACGAGGCGATAGAGATCGGCCACGCGAGCCATCCGCTCCTCTTTGTTCCCCATCTTGTGGATGACCAGCGGCTCTTCGATGATCTGCCGCACGCGCATGCGCGGGTTCAGCGACGAATACGGATCCTGAAACACGATCTGCATGTGACGGCGCGCCTGCCGCAGCTCCTCGTGTGAGAACGCGAGCACGTTCTGGCCGCGGAACAACACTTCGCCCGACGTGGGTTCGATCAGGCGCAGAATGCAGCGCCCCGTTGTGGTCTTGCCGCTCCCCGATTCACCCACGAGCCCGAATGTCTCGCCTTCATCGACCGTGAAGCTGACATCGGTGACCGCGCGCACGATGCCGGGCTTCGTCAGAAACCCTTCACGCCGCGTGAACTGCTTGACGAGATGACGGACCTCGACGAGCGGCGCCATCAGACATGCCTCGGGTCGTAGAGATAGCAGCGCGCGCGCTGGTTGGGTCCGACGTCATACGGCGGGGGCGGAGCCGTGGGGCAGAGCTCGAACCGGTTCGGACACCGCGGCTCGAACGCGCAGCCTGGAGGAAGGTTCGCCAGGTTCGGAACGGTACCCTCGATGGCCTGAAGCCGCTGCCCGGGCGTGCCCCCCGGAATCGATGCGAGGAGTCCGCGGGTGTATGGATGCGCCGGCGATCGAAACACCTGGCGCATCGGACCTTCTTCCACGATCCGCCCGGCGTACATCACCGCGACCCGATCGGCGTGGCCCGCCACGACGCCGAGGTCGTGCGTGATGAGCAGCAGCGCGAGGTGGAACTTCTCCTTCATCTCCTGGAGAAGATCGAGAATCTCGGCCTGGATCGTGACGTCGAGCGCGGTCGTCGGCTCATCGGCGATCAGCAGCAACGGCTGGCAGGCGAGCGCGATGGCGATCAGCACGCGCTGCCGCATCCCGCCGGACAACTGGTGCGGATAGTCGCGGAGTCGCCGCGCCGGATCAGGAATGCGAACGGCTTCGAGCAGCTCCGCGGCCTTGCCGCGCGCTTCGGACCGTTTCGCCTTGTGATGCACGAGCAGGGCTTCCGCAATCTGATCGCCGATGGTGAACACCGGATTCAGTGCCGTCATCGGCTCCTGGAAGATGAATCCGATCTCCGCGCCGCGGATTGCGCGCATGTCGCGTTCGCTCAGCTCGAGCAGATCGTGCCGGCCGTTGAAGCTGATCGGCCCTCCCTGAATCTGTCCCGGCGGCTGCACGAGGCGGAGAATCGAAAGAGCGGTCATCGACTTGCCGCTCCCGGACTCGCCGACGATGCCCAGCGTTTCGCCGCGTCGCAGCTCGAAACCGACCTGGTCTACAGCGCGCACGACGCCGGTGGGTATCGTGAAGGTGGTGGTCAGCGACTCGACGCGCAGGAGGGGTTGTTCCGCAGTCATCACTAAGCAGTCAGGCGATCGTATCAAGATCCGGAGCGTAAGCGACGGCAGCGCTTGGGGGTGGGGCCCCACGCGAGCTATACAATTGACGCCTCGCGATGCTCGCCGAACACCGCTCGTAGCGTATCCGAAATTTCTCCGACCGTCGCCCTCGCGATCACGGCCGCAATGATCGGAGGCGTCAGGTTCGCGTCCCCCTCGGCAGCACGGCGAACCGCATCGAGCGAGACCCGCCACGCGTCGGCGTCCCGTGCGGCCCGCACGGATCGCACCCGCTCCTGCTGGAAGAGCTCGATCGCAGGGTCGATGGAAAAGGTCGGAATCGTCGCGGATTCCTCCGATTGAAAACGGGTGACCCCGACGACCGTCGACGCGCCCGTGTCGATGGCGCGCTGCGCGCGAAACGCCGATTCCTGGATCTCGCGCTGAATCGTCCCCGATTCGATCGCGGCCAGCGTGCCCCCGCTCGTATCGATGCGTGTCAGCATCGCGCGCACGGCTTCCTCGATGTCGGTGGTCCGGCGTTCGATCTCGTACGATCCGCCGACCGGATCGACGGTGTTCGCGACCCCCGACTCGAACGCGACGATCTGCTGCGTGCGTAATGCCAGCGTTGCCGATTCTTCCGTGGGTAGCGCGAGCGCTTCGTCTCGCCCGTTGCAGTGCAGCGATTGCGCGCCGCCGAGGACGGCGGCCAGTGCCTGAAACGTGATCCGCACCAGGTTGTTGTCGGGCTGTTGAGCCGTCAGCGTGCTGCCCGCGGTCTGCGCGTGGAAGCGAAGCTGCTGCGCGCGCGGGTTCATCACGCCGAAGCGGTCTTTCATGATGCGCGCCCACAAGCGCCGTGCCGCGCGGAACTTCGCGATCTCCTCGAGAAAGTCGTTGTGCGCCGCAAAGAAGAAGGACATGCGCTCGCCGAGCGATTCGGGCGACAGCCCGCGATCGCGGCCCGCTTCGATATAGGCGATGCCGTTCGCCAGCGTAAACGCGACTTCCTGCACGGCCGTCGAGCCGGCTTCCCGGATGTGGTAGCCGCTCACCGAAATCGCGTTCCACTGCGGGAGCTCCCGCTCGCAGAACGCGAAGATGTCGGTGACCAGCCGCAGCGACGCCTGCGGAGGATAGATGTACGTGCCGCGCGCGAGGTACTCCTTCAGGATGTCGTTCTGCACGGTGCCGGACAGCGTCCCGCGGGGCACGCCGCGACGATCCGCCAGCGCCACGTACATCGCGAGCAGGACGATCGCCGTGGAGTTGATCGTCATCGAGGTCGAGACGCGCTCGAGCGGGATGTCCTCGAACAACTCCGCCATGTCATCGAGAGTGTCGATGGCGACGCCGACGCGCCCCACTTCGCCCGCGGCCAGCGCGTGGTCGGAGTCGTAGCCCATTTGGGTGGGCAGGTCGAAGGCGACGCTGAGGCCCGTGACCCCCTGCGCCAGAAGGTGGCGGTAGCGCCGGTTGGATCCACTCGCCGTGCCGAAGCCGGCATACTGACGCATCGTCCAGAGCCGCCCCCGATACATCGTCGGCTGCGTGCCCCGCGTGAAGGGGAACTCGCCCGGCAGGCCGAGGTCCCGGTCGTGATCGAAGCCCGCGAGATCGGCCGGAACGCGAGAAGAATCAACCATATAAGGCGATACAGAGGATTCTATCGTTCTTGACACCACCGGATCGCGGGCCTACAATGAAAGTCGCTCTTTCCCGAGACCGATTTTCTGAAAAAATGACCGAGCCGGTGGACAGATTCCTGTCGAGCCAATGGTGTATGCGGGAATTCGATTGCGATAGGTCCACCCCGGAACACCACCACTAGCGGTCGTAGCCACCGAGATGGAGGATCAATTCAATGGATGACACCGTGAACCGGCTGGCCAGAGAGCTCGCCGACGCCATTGCTGCCGCCGTTGCAGATGATTCTCAAGTCGAGGCGTGCCGGGAGAAGGCTCGCGCGGCGGGGTTTGAAATGAAGGTCACACTGGAAGCGGTCGTCGGCTTCGTCAACCGCACCGGCCCCGCCGAAAAGGGTGGCGCCATCGTCAAGGTTCCGGCCGCGGCCAAGGTGGCCGCCCGCAAGGCCCAGGACATGACGGCGAATGACCGCCGGTTTCTTCGCTCGCTGAGAATCGCCGCCGACGAGGCCAAGAAGGAAGAGGTCGAGTAAGGGGCGAGTCCCTCACAGAATTCTCAGATCTTCTCCCGTCATCTCCGCCGGCGCCGGCACCCCCAGTATTCCGATCATCGTCGGCGCGATATCTCTCAACGATCCTCCCTCGCGCAGGCGCATCCCTTTCGCACTCTGGACGACGATCACCGGCACGGGATTGCACGTATGCGCCGTGTGCGGTTCGTTGAGCTCCGTATTCCACATTTCCTCGGCGTTGCCGTGATCGGACGTCACGATCAGGGTGCCCTCGGCATCGCGCACAGCCCGGACGATGCGGCCCAGGCAATGGTCGATTGTTTCCACCGCCTTCACCGCCGCTTCCATGTTGCCGGTATGCCCGACCATGTCGGCGTTCGCGAAATTGCAGATGATCACGTCGTGCTTGCGTGACTCGACATCGCCCACGAGGGCGTCCGTAATCCCCTTTGCGCTCATCTCCGGCTGCAGGTCGTAGGTCGGCACCTTGGGCGACGGCACGAGGATGCGATCCTCCCCTGGATAGGGCTTTTCGATCCCGCAGTTGAAGAAGTAGCTGACGTGCGGATATTTCTCGGTTTCTGCGACGCGCAGGTTCGTCAGATGCTGCGCGGCCATCACCTCTGCAAAGGATCCGCTCAGCGACTGTGGTGGAAAACCGACGGGGAACGTGAACGTCCGGTCGTACTGCGTCATCGTGGTCATCGAGATCGGATGATGGGGCCGGCGCTCGAAGCCGTCGAAGTCGTCGAAGGCCAGCGCCCGCGTGAGCTGCCTGGCGCGATCCGATCTGAAGTTAAAGAAGATCACGCTGTCTCCCGCGCGAATCGGCCCGATCGGTTGGCCGCCGCCGTCAACCATCGTGCCGGGTTCGATGAACTCGTCGCTCACGCCCGCTTCGTACGACTGTCGAATGAAGTCCACAGCCGACGTCGCCCGATGCGGCCCGGCAAAATGATGGGGTCCGGCTGGCTGGTGGGGTCCGGCTTCAGCCGGACCTGTCCCCATCATCGCCTCGTACGCCCTCGTCGTGCGCTCCCACCGGTTGTCGCGGTCCATGCCGTAGTAGCGGCCGCCGACAGAGGCGATGCGGCCGGTCCCGGCTTTCTGCATCACCTGCTCGAGCTCGCCGACAAACCCCGCGCCGCCCGCCGGTGAAGTGTCGCGTCCGTCGGTAAAGGCCTGCACGAACAGGCGCGTCACCTTCAGGCGCGCGGCCATGTCGATCAGCGCGTACAGATGCCGCGTGTGGCTGTGGATGCCGTTGGGCGACACCAGGCCGACCAGATGCAGGGCGTGCGCGCCTCCGTTGCACCGCGCCATCGCCTCGACGAGCGCGGGCTTGTTGAAGAAATCGCCTTCGACAATGCTCTTGTCGATGCGCGTCAGATCCTGATAGACGATGCGGCCCGCACCCATCGAGATGTGGCCGACTTCGGAGTTGCCCATCTGTCCGGCCGGCAGGCCGACGATTTCGCCCGACGCCTGAAGCGACGAATGCGGGAAGCGATCGAGCAGCTCGAGGTACGTCGGCGTCCGCGCCAGCTTAATTGCGTTGCCTTCGCGCTCGTCGCGCAGTCCCCACCCGTCGAGGATCACGAGCACGAGCGGTCCGGGCCTGCGGCCCTGGGCCGCGTCGAAGGAGTTCATGACCGCGCGGCGAGCTGGCGGATGGCCGCGCGTCCCGCGTAGCGGCCGTTGCTGCCGAGTGCTTCCTCAATCCGCAGAAGCTGGTTGTACTTCGCGACGCGATCGGTGCGGCTCGCCGAGCCGGTCTTGATCTGGCCCGCGTTGGTCGCGACCGCGAGATCGGCGATCGTGACATCTTCGGTCTCGCCCGAGCGATGCGACACGATGCGCGCGTAGTGGGCATCGCGCGCCATCGCCATGGCTTCGAGCGTCTCGGTGAGCGTGCCGATCTGGTTCACCTTGACGAGCAGGGCGTTGCCGACCTTCTCGTCGATGCCGCGCTTCAGGATCTCCGGATTGGTCACGAACACGTCGTCGCCGACGAGCTGCACCGTGTCGCCGATTTCTTTCGTCAGCAGTTTCCAGCCGGTCCAGTCACCCTCGGCCAGGCCGTCCTCGATCGAGATGATGGGGTAGTCGCGCGACCATTCGACGAGCATGGCCACCATCTCTTCGATGCTGCGCGCCGGTTCTCCCGACTTCTTGAAGACGTAGCGGCCGTTGTCCCACATCTCGCTCGACGCGACATCGAGGGCGAGAAATACGTCGCTGCCGGCCTTGTAGCCCGCGTTGGCGACCGCTTCGAGCACCAGCTCGAGCGCTTCGCGGTTCGACTTCAGGCTTGGCGCGAATCCGCCTTCATCGCCCACGCCGGTCGCCAGCCCGCGCTTCTTCAGCGACGATCGCAGCGAGTGGAAAATCTCGGCGCCCGTCTGCAGCGCCTCGGCGAATGTCTTCGCGCCGAGCGGCATCACCATGAACTCCTGGACATCGACGTTCGAGTCCGCATGGGCGCCGCCGTTGAGGATGTTCATCATCGGCACCGGCAGCAGCCGCTCGCCGCTTCCCTCGGCGAGATACGCGTAGAGCGGTGTCTTCGCCTCGGCGGCGGCCGCATGCGCGGCGGCCATCGACACGCCCAGGATGGCGTTCGCGCCGAGCCGGCTCTTCGTCGGCGTGCCGTCGAGCGCGATCATCTTCCGGTCGAGCTCCGGCTGCCCGAGCTCGGTGCCGGTGACGGCCTTCGCGATCTCGCCGTTCACGTTGGCGACGGCCTTCAGCACCCCCTTGCCGAGGTAGCGCTTCTTGTCGCCGTCCCGGAGCTCCAGCGCTTCGCGTTCCCCGGTTGACGCGCCGGACGGCACCGCGGCGCGCCCGAGGGCCCCGCTCTGCAGCCGGACTTCCACTTCAACAGTCGGATTCCCGCGAGAATCCAGAATTTCTCTTCCGTGCACGCTGGCAATGTTCAAGAGTTATCTCCCGTCGTCTTCGGCTTCGATTTGGAGCGCTTCCTCGCTGATGGGCTCAACAAGCGGATCGTCGTCTTCGGTGACGACGACGACTCCAAGGTCAGTCACAGTATGGCGCGTTCGATCTTCTTCGGGGTTGAATCCGATCACCGCGCCGCGCGGAATGAGCACGTCGCGGTCGATGATGGCGCGGCGAATGCGCGCGTGGCGTCCGACACGCACCCCCGGCATGAGCATGCTCTGCTCGATCTGGCCGTAGCTGTGCACGCGCACGTTCGGGCACAACACGCTGCCGACGACGCGGCTTCCCGAAATGATGCAGCCCGGCGAGATGATGGAATCGAGCGCCTCGCCGGCCCGACGCCCCTTTTCCGCGAACACGAACTTCGCGGGCGGCGCCTGCGGCTGGTAGGTGCGCATCGGCCATTCGGGATCGTAGAGGTTGAACTCCGGGTCGACGCCGCAGAGGTCCATGTTCGCGTCGAAGAACGCATCGAGCGTGCCGATATCGCGCCAGTATTTCGACGCCTTCTTGTTCTCGTCGTAAAAACGGTACGCGTAGGTCGGCAGCTCGGGGATCAGCGCAGGGATGATGTCCTTGCCGAAGTCGTGGCTCGAGGGCCGCGCCGCGTCGGCCTCCAGCGCCTTCAGCAGCACGTCGGTGTCGAAGATGTAAATCCCCATCGATCCGAGCGCGAGATCGGGCGAGCCCGGAATCGAGGGAGCGTTTGTCGATTTTTCGATGAACCCGGTGACCCTGTCCTCTTCGTCGACCGACAGCACCCCGAAGCGGGAGGCCTCGTGAAGCGGAATCTCGATGGAGGCGAGGGTGAGCGCCGCGCCCCGCTCTTTGTGCACGCGGAGCATCTTCGCGTAGTCCATCTTGTAGACGTGGTCGCCTGAGAGCACGATCACCTGCTGGGGATTCTCCTGCACGATCGAATAGAGGTTCTGGTAGACCGCGTCGGCCGTGCCCTGGTACCAATGCTCGCTCACCCGCTTTTGCGGGGGAAGGATCTCCACGAACTCGCCCAGTTCTTCTGAGACGATGTTCCAGCCCATCCGGATATGACGGTTGAGCGAGAGCGATTTGTACTGGGTCGCGATGAAGATGCGGCGCAGCCCTGAATTGATGCAGTTGCTGAGCGTGAAATCGATGATGCGGTAGGGGCCGCCGAAAAAGACCGCCGGCTTGGCCCGATCTCTGGTCAGGGGGTACAGCCGCTCGCCCGCCCCGCCGGCGAGCAGAATGACCAGCGCGTCATCAACCACGGTAAAACCCTTGATCAGAAAGAGTTCGGACGCAACCCGTTTGACTTGTTTCGCGACGCCGTCCTATCATCGTGAACCACCTTTTTTGGCTTTTTAGTTGGAATTACAGGAGATTTTTCAGATGACCTTCCGTCGTGCTTTCGCAGCCGTTGGTGCGCTGGCTCTCGTGGCATCCCTCACCCCCGGCGCCTACGCGCAAAATAAAGCTCAGGAACAGGCGCAGGCGCAGAGAAAGCTCAGCAATGACGAACGGCGCGAATACACCGCGCTGAACGACCTCGTTGACGCGGTGATGGCCGGCAAGCAGCCCGCTCCTGCCGATGTCAAACTCAAGTTTCAGCACCATTTCCTGAAATCGAGCGACAACGTCTACGTCCCGTACATCATCGAGGTCACCGGCGGCACGTTCAGCTCCTTCCCGGTGGCGATGTACGTGCGTGCGGTCAAGACGGCTCCGGCCGGCGCCGCTCCCGCGGCCGCGAAGGCCGGCGACAAGCCCGCCGACTGGCCCTTCGCCGACGTCTACTTTCTTGCCGAGACCAGCGTGAAGACCGCGGGAGATGTGACAGAAGTGGCCCGCGCGCTCGCGCTCACCCCGGGGGAGTACACGCTGTATATCGCCATGCGCGAGCGCCAGTCGAAGGACAAGAAGCAGGGTCCGGCAAAGGCGGTCGTCCACACGCAGTCGTTGTCGGTTCCCGACATGAACAAGGCGCTGACGACCAGCAGCGTCATCCTGGCGAAGGGGTTGGACCCGGCACCGGAGCAGCTGACCGGTCAGCAACAGCTCGAGCAGCCATTCACGATTTCGGGCTACCGGGTGACCCCGGCGTTTACGCCGACCATCCCGCAATCGGGCGAGCTCTTATTCGTGTTTTTCGTCTACAATGAAGGGGTTTCCGCCAGCGGAAAGCCGGATCTGGACGTGGAGTACAATTTCTACCGCGCTGCCGAAGATAAGCCGTTTACGAAGCTCGCCACGCAGTCGTTCAACGCGACGACGTTGCCGGGGCAGTTCGATCTCAACGCGGGTCATCAGGTGTTTGTCGGCCAGGGGATTCCGCTCAAGAGCCCACAGATGACGTTCGCACCGGGTGACTACCGGCTCGAAATCAAGATTACCGATAAGATCAGCAGTCAGACGATTACGCGGAACGTTCCGTTTACCGTGTCGTAGGCGCGTTCGTTAATTGAAAAGGGTTGGGGAGGGTTCATGACCCGGCTGTTCCCTGCGGCGGCAATCGCGATGTTCGTGCTTGGCGCCGAAGCTGTGTACGCGCAGTCCCCTTCCAGGCAACCCCGCTCCACCCCGGAAGTGTTTCCGGCCGGCAGCATCGAAGGCCGGGTGCTCGACGCCGAGCAGGCCCCGATTGCGGGCGCCATGGTTTCGGTCATTGGCCGCACGACCGCGGCCGCGAGCACGGACCGCGACGGGCGGTATGCGCTGCGCGGGCTTCCCTACGGCCCTTACATCCTGAGCGTGCACTCGCGCGGTTATTTCAAGTCGCGCGGGCGCACGGTTCATCTCTCCGCGACCAAAGCGTCGGTCTCCGAAATACGACTGGCTCGCGCGAGCGCGCCGAAGCCTCCGGTCGCCATGGCCGAGCCCGTGCC
>Ga0163150_10002993_pt1 | contig 24563 bp, 32 predicted proteins | sample OliLakLV19P2IB_FD_148628 | JGI IMG/M metagenome (GOLD analysis project Ga0163150, IMG submission 148628) | Freshwater microbial mat bacterial communities from Lake Vanda, McMurdo Dry Valleys, Antarctica - Oligotrophic Lake LV.19.P2.IB | ecosystem: Environmental > Aquatic > Freshwater > Lake >...
GCACCTGTGCCAGCGCGACCAAGAAGATCACCGCCTTCAATTTCACCACGGACACGGTGACGTGCGAGGCCCTCCCGGCCGCACCGGCTGTCGGTGATGTGTTCACCATCGTGAACGGAGCATAGCGCGATGTCCCATATCGTTGCAGACCGCATCAAGGAAACGACCACGACGACCGGCACGGGGAACGTGACCCTGGCTGGGGCGGTTGCGGCGTTCCGGGCGTTCTCATCGGCGCTGGCGAATAACGACACGACGTATTACGCCATCGTCGGACAAACCGGGTCAGAGTGGGAGATCGGCCTCGGCACCTATGTGTCGGCCACTCCCGCCTTGGCGCGCACGACGGTGTTGGAATCTTCGAACGCGGATGCGCTGGTCAACTTCTCGGCGGGCACGAAGGACGTGTTCATCACACAGGCCGCAGGCCGGATGTTGAACCTCGTCGCGGAGTCGGCCAACCCAACGACCCCTGCGGCGGACTCGCTCACGCTCTATTCGTTCGTCGTCGGCGGGCGCGTGCTACCGAAGATCATCGGGCCGAGCGGCATCGATACCTGTCTGCAAACGGCGATCTTCCAGAACCGCATCCTGACCTATGTGCCCTCAACGGGCACCACGGGTACGGGGTCAGGCACGGGCCTCGGGCCGATCTGGAACTCTGGCGGCACCGTGTCGCATCCAACGCCGGTTTCGACCGCCCCGGCCATTTCCAATCAGATGCGCCGCACGCGCTATGCCAACGTCGTCACGACGACGAACCAGTCCCTCGGCATCAGGGCGGCGGCAGCTGACACTCAGAACTATTGGCGAGGCAGCGCGGCGGGCCTCGGTGGATTCTTTTTCGCGGCCCGCTTCCTCGTGGAGCTGTACCCGGCAGCCACGGTGCGGATCTTCGCGGGCCTCACGGCCACACTTGCGACGCATGTCGTGGCGAGCGATACGGTGCTGAACAACACCTGCGGTCTGTGGCACGACACCACCGACCCGAGCAGCGGCGCGGGCGCGTTCAACTTTGTCACCCGCAATGCGGCGACGACCACGAAGCAGTCGATCACGCTCGCCAACGCCATCGCGGCGGGCAATAGCTACGACTTCTACATGTTCGCTGCGCCGAACGGGACCACGATCAACTGGCGGCTGGATGACATCGTGAACAACGTGTCCTACGCCGGGAGCACCACCACGACGTTGCCGGTGAACACGGTGTTCATGGGGCCGCAGTGCGCGATGAGCAACGGGACTGCGAATACCACCGTGACCACGTCGGCCATCGGCGTTGCGAGCGTCTACACCGAGTCGGATCGCTAGGCCATGTTCGGCGTGTTCCCCTTCGGCGCCGACCCCTTCGGCACGACGTCGCCGACGGCGGCGGTGCCCACGCCTGGGGCGGCGCGGTCGAGACGCCAGCGTGCGGCGGCGTTTCTCCTACTCGCGACACCAGCGGTCCTGTCCGGGTCTACCGCTACATCCGTCGGGTCTTCAACTGTTGCTGCGGTTGGTAGATCGATTGCCGCAGGAGCAGGCGTATCTGCTAGCTCCTCGACTTCTTCAGTAGTTGGTCGCTCTTTCGCTGCGACCACCGGAACATCGGCAGGATCTTCAACCCCTGTTGCTACAGGTCGAGGAGTTGCAGCAAGTGTCGCTTCCTCTGCTGGGTCTTCAACTCCTGTTGCTACAGGTCGAGGAGTTGCAGCAGGTGTCGCTTCCTCTGCGGGCACCTCAGTTCTTGCTGGAACGGGCAGATCTTTTGCTGGCTCAGCTGGTGCTTCAACAGGCCTCTCGACTCCCGCGGCGGTAGGTCGGTCATTTGCGGCGGTTGCTGGCACGGTAGCCGGTAGCAGCGTACTAGCGGGCACGGGCCGTGCCCGTTTTGATGCCGCTGGCGTGGCCGCTGGCGCGTCAACTATTGCAGGTGTAGGCCGTGGCACGGCAGCGGCTACGGGCACGGCAGCGGGCACGGCAACGGTTAACGGACTATCCGCTGCGGGCAGCGTTGCGGCGTCTTCGGGTCTTTCGACTGTTGCGGGTATTGGCAGGAGCATCGCTGCGGCGGCTGCTTCAGCCAATGGCTCCTCGACCCCAACGGCTGTTGGAAGATCATTTGCTACGGCTGCGGCTTCATCTGCGGGCAGTTCAACTCCTGTAGCAACCGGAAGAGGGGTTGGGTCAGGTGTAGGTTCTTCAGCGGGCACCTCCACCCCTGTAGCTACTGGAAGGTCTTTTGCTGCGGCTGCGGCATCCTCTGTTGGCACCTCCACTCCAGTAGCTACCGGCAGAGGGATTGCAGCCGGTGCAGGTTCTTCGACTGGGACATCTACGCTATCAGGGGTTGGTAGGTCCACCGCAACGACTACAGCTTCCTCGACTGGGTCTTCAACCCCTGTCGGAGTGGGTAGGTCCACCGCAACGACTACAGCTTCCTCGACTGGGTCTTCAGTTGCGGCAGGATACAGTTCAGGTGGAAACGGGGTTGGAACTGCGGCGGGTTCTTCTACAGTATCCGGTGCGGGTGGAAGCTTTGCTGCGAGTACGGCCTCCACTTCCGGCGCTTCTACTCCTCTATCCGTTGGACGTTCTTTTGCTGCCACGATAGCTGCGGCTTCTGGTTCCTCAGCCGTTTCTGCAACTGGTCGAGGGATTGGGTCGGGTGTAGGTTCTTCAGCTGGTTCGTCAGCAACCTCTGCTGTTGGGCGGGGGATCTCATCAGGGGCTGGGTCTTCTTCGGGGTCTAGCACAGTTGTTGCAACTGGAAGATCCTTTGCAGCGGTCACTGGGACTTCAGCTGGAACGAGTGTAGTCAGTGGAACTGGCCGCTCTTTCAGTTCGGGTATAGGTGCTTCCGTTGGAGCGTCTACTCCCGCGGCAGTCGGGCGCTCAACTGCGGCTACAGTTGGCACAGTCAACGGGTCTTCAATTGCCTCTGGATCAAGCGACGGTTCTTCATCCAGGGCCACCTCCTCAGGTTCTTCGACTGTTGCTGGTGCTGGTCGAGGAATTGCCGCAGGAGCAGGTTCGTCTGTTAGTTCCTCCTCGATTGAGGGAACTGGCCGGTCTTTCTCAAGTTCGACGGGTTCCATATCAGCAGCATCCTCTGCTCTGGCAACAGGCCGGAGCACTGCCGCAACGATTGCAGCGGCAGTTGGAGTTGCTACTCTGGATATCAGAGCAACGGGGATCGTTGCTTCTGTTGCGTCTTGCGTATCGGTGAGTCTCGCGCTCGCAGTTGGAGTTGCGGTTGACGCCCACATACCTCTGTTAATTACCATTTCAGCAGAGACCTGGGTGACCCCGAGCGCTACACAGCTCGCTTGGAGATCTTCTACCGTTTCCAGCGAGACTTGGGTGACCCCGAGCGCTACACAGCTCGCTTGGATATCTTCTACCGTTTCCAGCGAGACTTGGGTCACTTCTTCAGTTGGTAGCGAAGTTCTAGTCTAAGGAGAGAAAATGTCAAAAGGTAACACGTTCGAAACGGAAATTCTGGATCATATCCTCAACAATGCCAGCGTGGCGTTGATCGGGGATGCAACGGGTCTGCGTGGGAGCACGGTGGCAGGGAGTTTGTTTCTCTCGCTCCACACGGCGGATCCTGGTGAAGCAGGGGACCAGACGACTAGTGAGATCGCCTACACCTCGTATGTTCGTTTCACCCAGGCCCGTGCTTCGGCTTGGACTGTGTCCGGGGGAGTTGCTACGCTGGCGGCTAACGTGGATTTCGCGGCGGGAACTGGTGGTTCGGGGACTGCTACCCACTTCGGGGTTGGTACTTCGGTTTCAGGTGCCGGGAAGCTGCTCTACAAGGGAACGATCACTCCCAACATCGTGTGCGGGAACGGCGTCACCCCTCGTCTGACTACGGCCAGCACGATCACTGAAGACTAATGGCTAACACGGTCACTGAGCGGAGCTCTGCACGATACACGGCTACCCTCCTCGATGAGGGTGGGGACGCCGTGGCCCTCGTGGTAATGACCTCTTTGAAGCTTTGGCTCAGGGACGTTGCTACCGAGGAGTACATCAATGGGCGGGAGGCACAGGATGTGCTGAACGCCAACAACATGACCTTTCATGCCACATCAGGTCTTCTTACTTGGTTGGTACAGCCTGCGGACAATGCTATCTTAAGCGGGGATTCTGATATAGAGACTGAAACTCACGAAGCCATTTTTGAGGCTAAGTGGTCTTCAACAAAACAAAAAACATGGAAAGTGACCATTACAGTCACTAACATGTTCTCCCTCGTGTAGCTTGGTGGGCCGGGGGATGAGCCCGGCCTATCTAAAACATTCCTTTATCGCGTCTTACTTTTCTACGCCAAAAGTTTCTGTTTAAGAACGGATCTTTTCCCCCGTGTAACCCTGAATAAAGAATCCCTTTTCCTCTACGATAGAATTCACCGTTGATAAAGAAGATTGTCCCTAATTTCTTTGGGATCTTCTTAATGATTTTCCAGTGAATATCACGAAGTTCCATTACTCGTCCTCCCATCTATCCCAGCGCGGGTGCCGGTAGTTCCCCTCATTGGTCCGCTCTTGGTAGTCAATCCGCAGTAATCGTCCGATAGCCGGGTGCCGCTCCCCCACAATCGCCTGCCCCTCGAACTCTCGGCACGCTGTATCGTTTTTCGTCTTCACCGTGGTGGTGTTCCCCTCGTCATCGAGGAGTTCCACCATTGCATAGGGGCCACGGTCAACCTTTGTGCCACGGGAGGGATGTAACGCGGTCACTGTGAGCACTGCACTTCGGAGCGCCTTAATTTTCAAAAAGTCCTTGGTGCGCTTCCCTGGAGTGTAAGGAGCAGAGCGTCTCTTGAGAATGAGTCCTTCACCATCCCGTGACCACACTTTATCACGAAGGGCAGTCACTTCTTCCCAGGTGTCCACAGGTGTGGCGGGAGCAAGCCGGATGGGGGAAGTGTAGCTGTCCAAGTTCTTGAACATGCTTCTGAGGAACGCTTGCCGGTTATCGTAGGTCCCCTCGGTGACAGGCTCCCCCCCAATTTCGAGGACGTCGAAAACACAGTAGACGAGGTCTGCCGTGTTTGCAAGTTCGGTGACCCCGTAGGAACGCTTTCCGGGGACCAAGAGCTCACCGTCAAGAGTGCAGATCGGGAACCTGCTGGTAGCTTCGAGGATGTGGGTGGGTAGCGGGCGCTGAAGACCCAGGCGGCTCCACGCGACAATCTTCTTGCTTGTGAAGAGATTGGTTTGCCCGTTTGAGACGCACATGATCAGACGGTGGCCGTCGAACTTTTCGTCTGCGCTCCACTCTCCTGGTTTGATTTTGAAATCTTTGGGGACAGGGCTTGCAAGCATTGGGGGGATGAACATCACGACTCCTTCTTTGATCGGGGTTTAACGCCTTGCCTCGGATGCGCTTCAATCCATGCCCGAAGTTGGCAAGTGGGGGAGCAATAGACTCTATTCGCGCGTTTAGTGGAAAAAGAGTTATCGCATTTTGACGCTGCACATTTACGTTTGACGCTTTTGGCTTTAGCGCCTCTTTTTGAGTCCATCTGGTTCTCTTTCATCCCAGGTTACGCCTAAAACGGGGCGGCAAGGGCGGTTATGCAATATGTTAAGGGGCGGCGTTGCCCTGCAACATGGGTAATTTTAGCACTTTGGCACTTACAACGGGTGCCATTATAAACGGCCTATAAAGCATCCTGGAGGATTGACCTTGTTTTTGACCTTGTTTTGACCTATTCTTGCCCTTGATAGACAATTTCTCTGATAATTGCCTTCGTTTCTGACGCATTGAACTCTTTTTCCTGCTTTTGGCAAGTAAGTTGGAAGTCAATGAAAGCCCGTGCGCTTTGAAGTCTCTCCTCGTCATGAAACTCGTTTTTCAAAAGTTCTAGGATGTCTGCTTGGTTGGTGAATCTAGAGATTTGAATGCTATCCACGATGTTGGCTCCCTAATCAAAAGAGGGTGGGCACAGTGCCCACCCTCTGGTCACTTCCTCGCAGATTTAGATGCTGCCCTTCTCGCTATCCATGGCGTCCATGGCATCCGTATCGAACGAATCCGCAGCGTGGTCCACAGCCACCGTCTTCCCCTTCAGGTGCTTGAACGCAGATGCAGCGAAGTTGTAGGTGTCCTCGTTGTCAACCCACCCGTTGTTCCGGACCACGTAGGTTCCGAATCGCCCCTTTGGGGCAGTCACCATCGTGGTGGTGAAGGTATACTTGCCCGCGAACAGCGGGAAGTCTCCTCGGGAGGTGATGAGCCCGTTGAGCCCCTTGGCAACTTTGATGCCAGTGCTCTTGAGAGAAAGTGCGATCATCTCTCTAGTGTCCACGTTCATGAGCACGAACTCGTAGAACTTCATCGCCCGCGGCTTCTCGTTCCCATGCCACTGGGTCCGAGGGTCGTTGACGGGGACGTTCATGTCTACGATGCTCTTGCCGTCCTCCCCGAACTCGATGAACTTTGGAGGGCTGGCGCGCAGGATGCAGAAGTTCAACGGGCCGGTCCCGTAAATCTGCTGGGTGAGGCTATTGAAGAACTCCCCAATCTTGAGGCCGGAGATGTGCTTCGGATCGTCGTCTACGAGTTCCGGGGACATCTGCTGGGCGATTGCCAACCGGGGCATCTGGATGTCTTCAGACGTAAGGTGCTCGGTCCCCTCACGATTGCCGCTCTTGATGAAGCTGGGGACGGCAACCATTCCGGTTGCAGATGCTTTCACGATTTCTAGTTCTTTTGCCATGTTCCATTGTCCTTGAATGAACCCACCGTTGGGTCAGGCAGTTACCCTGCCTCTAAACCTACCGCACGTCTCACAGATAAACACTAGCCTTGGATCATTTGGCCGATCCGGCCAACTAGCTTCTCCTTTCTTCTCAAACTGATGACCGCAGCTCCCTATCGCTGCTTGGTCCTTTGCTTCCTCGAAGTCCAGCAAATCGAGGAGGCTACCCCTTAGTGAAGACGACTTTGGGGCGGGCTTCTGCTTCAACGCCATCAGGGAGAACCTCCCCACGCAGCAGAGCTTCTTTGGTCAGAGCGTTCACCGTTTGCCACGGGAGTGACAGGGAGTTCTCGAGACCATTGCTCATGGCCCATTTCCGATTGGCTTCCTTGTCTTTCACGACAGCATGTGGAGCGGTGTCCACCCGCACGTTACCGCCACTGTCAAACTTGATGGTGGATGTGCCTTCTGCTTCGAACTGGTCAACTACCAACTGTTCGTATGCCGCAAGGATGAGGTTGGTCTTCTTCTCTTGCGTCTCGAGGGCATTCTTCACCTTCCTCACATCGGCGTATGCCGCTGCGAGCTTGGTGGCGTAACGGTCCCCGTTAACTGCTTTGATGAGATGATCGTTGAGAACATCTAGCATTGCAGTGATCTGGAGGGTATACTCCTCAGACCCTTCGCTAGTGAGCTCCAGCCCGTGTTGGTTTTCTTGCTGGAGGATAGCCAGCTTGACCGCATTGATCTTAGCTTGGTAATCAGGAGATTCTCCGAACGAACGCGGCAGTGTGTCAATGATCCCCGCGTATTTACCCTTGGCCATCAATTCCACTCCCTCTCAGAAATTCTTTTACGTCAAACCCTGTGTTAGCAAGTCTTATCAAAAGCTGAGTTGCTTTCAAGATCTCGCGGGAGCACTCGACAACTGTTCTGCCTGTCTCTTTTGAGCGTGTCTCTGCAAGAGCTACCATTTTGCAGATGTGGTCAATTACTTCGTCAGACATTTCTTCCGGCATTTTCCACCCAGATCAAAGAATGCTTCGCACGCGTGATAGCAACGTAGCAGATGTTCTGCTCTTCAATGTTGTATTCTCGAAGAGTGCCTCTCAAAATGAATACCCGATTTGCCTCCAGACCTTTGGCCCGATGAACAGAAGAGCAAGTCACAAGCCCCTCTGCCCCAAGCCCATCCCCTTTGAACAAATTGGTCATCTTGGTGAACAAGCCGTCAAGGTTATCGGCGTCCTCACAGAAGAACCGAATCATCTCGGCCTTCTCTGTGGTTTCATCCATCTTACTGAGGATGGAGTTCTTGCGGCTCTCTTTTTTCTCAGCCGCGAGGAGTTGTTGGTAGGAGCTGAGCTTCTTCTGCTCCCACGTAGCAACCCGAATGATCAACTCGTCTAATGTCTTGGCCCGCAGGCTGCGGATCAACGCGACGAGCCCTTTACCGATGTCCCCGCCGGCAATCTGCACGCGCTTCCCTTCTCGAAGGAACTTGAGAGCAATCATCACAAGAGGGGCGTTTGTGCGGCTGAGGATGAAGTCCCCAGGCTTGGCACATTCAGTCAAATCGTCAGAGGGAATGCTGAGAATCTCGCCAAGAGGGTTCGCAGCATCCGCAACAAAATCAGGAACGTAAGACTTTGCAAGGTCTACGATGGTATGCCCGCAACGGAAGGTTTTAGTGAGATACAGCTTCTGAGCTTTGAGCTCACGGCCCAAGCGACCGAGGGCTTCAGAGTCAGCCCCACGCCACGCGAAGATAGCTTGTCTATCGTCACCAATGACAGCCATCCGACCGTTGGGCTTCAACACGCCGAGAGCAACCTCCAGCTGAGTGCTGGTCATGTCCTGTGCTTCGTCTACTACAACTAGGTCGTACTGACGAACTAACCACTTGTTACGCACAGGCAGGAAGATCATGTCGCTGCCGTCGATGGTCGCTCCGTTAGGGACGTAGGACGCCCACTCGAGAGCCTCTAACGCCTTTTCCTCGATGAACTCGAGAGGGAAGCCGGAGTTGGCCCATTCCTCCTCCGGTTCGCAATCAAACCGCAAGGCAAGGTCAAGGAGATCACCCGCCACCCGTGCGTGAGGTGCAATCTCCCGAGCTTTCGTGTGCAGCTTGCTGACAAGTTTCTTGATTACAACTGGGACAGTATCCCCACACACCGCTTCAGTGATCTCTTCTTCGCGGCTGCCATCGAAAGAGATCTTGATGTTTTCGCGGAATTTGTGGATGCAAGCGAGCCCGACGGAATGGAGGGTGCGGGCTTTGATCTTGGGATTGTTTTTGCCGATCCGTTTTTCCAGTTCTACCTGGATGATCTTGCTGTAGGCACAGAGCAGGATGCTTCGTTCTGGGGCAACGAGGACTCCCGCCACGGCGGTCGTAGTTTTAGCTGAACCGGCGCGTGCTACTACGACGAGATTGCCTGAGCTTGGGCCTGCTTTGAACCAAGCGATGATTTCTTCTTGCTGAGCAGTGAGAGTGAACATTGTGTCCTCTTGCCGGTGTCTCGCGACCTTGTCCGGACTTGTTATGTAAGCACCGCTTACTTAGGAAACACTAGTTTAACACGTATTAAAACTCGTTGCAAGCCCAAAATACTCAAGTGATGGGAATTTTTGGGTTATAGACCTTCAAAACTTCAACCCCAGGAGCATCCTCGTAACCTTTACAATTGATGCACACCTCAGATGGCCCAGGGGCTTTCCACAAATAGTGACAATTCCCGCAATAGTTGATGTAGATCTTTCCTGGTTCACTTTTGACAGTTTGGGGAAACCTTGCAAATGGGCTTGATTCGTCCATTAGTTATTCACTAAGGACATCGAGCCACGCGCTAGTCGTGAAGTTAGCCAGATCCTCTTTGCTCCTCAGAGCTTTCACAACCGCATGGTCTATAGTTTTTTGACCCGCTGGCCCAGTGGCAATAAAATCAAAGTAAGAAACGTGGTTGATTTGCCCAGGTCTATGAACACGATCTTCTGATTGCAGTCGGGTCTTAAGTGAAAAGTCATTTGACAGATACACAACCGTGTGTGCCGCTGTCAAGTTCAGCCCCATCGAGCCGGTTGCCGGCGTACCTATTACTACTACCGGGCCGGGTGGCGCAGTTCGAGGGTCGAGTAAACGCAGAGCATGAGCACGATCAGCTTTTGTCTGCCCGCCCCAAATCATCCCGCGCTCTATGCTCGTAAAAGATGCCAGTTCTTCGTGGACCCGTTTAACTTCCGGACGGAATCTTGACCAAACTAAGAGTTTCAAATTGGGGTCTGCATAGAGCTGCTCCTTAAGCCAGCTCAGGAATGCATCCAACTTCTCACGACCAACCTCTCGAACAGGCACGTTCTGCTGTGGGGGTCTAGCAATCGGCTCCACCTCAACGGTCTTCTGTATGAAGGCGGGCGGGTCTTCAACTTCGGAGAATAGATCTTCTTCATACTCCACACCTCCTATGAACCCAGAGGTGATTTGAGCGAGACGCACTACCTTTACGATCGCTTGAGCCGCAAAGCTCACATCTGTGCTGGACAACCAGACAACCATCTCCTCTTTCATGTCTTTGTAGATCTTCCAACTAGCAGGAGTCAATGGCACGGAGATGGAGACAGAAGGGATCTTGTCTGGGAGATCCAGGCAGTCCTTCTTTAGACGCCTCAGCACATAGGGGGCCATCTTTGCCTGTATCTCCTCGATACGGTGCCACCCTATGATTTGCCTCCCCTGGTAGCCGCCCATCCTCGCATACAAAGACCTGAAGTGGAAATAGGTCTTGCATTTAAGGATCAACGGATTCATGATGTCAGCCTGGGAGTAAAGATCCCCAGGGCTGTTTGCGATAGGTGTGCCATTCAGAAGAACGACGCGCCCACACTTCTCTCGAAGGATCTTGCAAGCCTTGGTTTGCTGAGCATTCCATGTTTTGACGGCACTGCTCTCATCGAGGACAAGAAGGGTTTTCTCACTCGCAATGTCGAGCAACTGCTTACGCCTCACCGGATTACGGATGAAGTCGTAGTTGGTGATGATCCATTTCAGATTTGACCCTGGTGCATCTTTGAACCAGTGCCATGTCTGGGACTTGGCGTGATACTCGGTGATCTGATTACGAGTATTCGCCCACAACCATTTCGCGAGTTCTCCAAGTTCAGGGTCGAACCATACGGACCTTACAGCGGCGGGGCACACAATGATGACTTGATCAATGACTCCTACGTCGGAAAGAAGAAGTGCACCATTGATAACTTGGAATGTCTTTCCTGCCCCCATTTCGTCGAGCAACGCAAAGAAAGGGTGCTGTACGAGTTTCTCAATACCTATTGCTTGATGAGCATAAGGTTGGATACGGAACTTACTCGTATCGATCATTTGGTGGGGTAAATCTTTTTGAGCGCGTTCCCGAAGATGACAATGGTGTCGTCTTCCATCTCTGTGTTATTGATCAGCCACGTGATATAAGAGCGATCGACCTGTGCCAAAGGGGTCCCCCTCCACTTTCCGAAGTTCATACACGCCACCTCGTCTATCCACACGAGCTTCCCTTTCTTGTCCACAGAGTTGGCAACTTTGGCTGAACAGAACTCTGCGAGCTCTTTCACGGTGCGCGGTAGGTCAGGGTAACGAAGGAGCTGCCCGTAGAGAAGCGCAGAGCTAGCCTTTACATCATACCCTGCGTCGTGGAAGTTTTCTCCGTCCATTGGCAGATCAAACATCTCTGCTATTTCTTTATCAACGAATTGCATCACTGCATTCGCGAGTGTGTGGGGGTTTTTGAGCCGACAGATGGAAAGGGTGTCCACCATGTAACCCTCCCAATTCCAAAGAACCTCTGCCCTCTGCATCTCGGATTTCAGGATCGAGAAATCGAACTTCGAGGAGTTGTGCCCTCCAAGATCGACGTTAACAATCTGCTTGGCGATGCTTGGGGCTAGATCTCGAAACTTAGGTGCGTCCACAACCATTTCATCGGTGATCTTGTGAGAGGTGCCAGAATTTTTGATGGGCACCCCGGGATTCACTAAGGTATAGTAAGCAATTGGGTCTTTGTCAGGGTAATACATCGTCATCCCGAGCTGGATGATGCGATCGCGAGTTGTATCAATACCTGTGGTCTCTAGATCGAACACACAGAGTGGACGCGTGAGCCGCAAAATTTTATGAAGCATCAGAAATCCCTTGTCTCCCACAGCAAAGTGTTCCGGTTGGGGAATACCCCTACATCAACAGAGAAAGTAGTGAACTCAATGGTCGCATCCGGATACTTATCTAGGAGCTCCCAGAGGTCTTCTTGCGAGCATTCGTCCATAAACGCCCGAATGATTGAAAGAGCAACAATGCCTTGATACGGGCGCATGCATCCCTTTGCAAATGCTACTCGCATGGGGTATCGGCAAGAGAGGTCGAGGGTGGCTTCAAACCCTCGATAGGTGCGACATACTTCTCCTTGCAGCACTCGTTTATAATCGGGGCACCCATCGTCCATCATGAAGTTTCGCCCGGATTTGGTCCAGCGCTCGCAAGTCTCAAACACTCGATCTCTACTACATCGTTCCCAGGCACCACCACCAGCACTCCCTATTTGACGAAACCCGATGAAGGGAGCTTTTGAGTCAAAGGCGTCTTGAGGGGATCTCCAAAGATTGGTTCTGTTACCGAGAGACCCTTCTTCCCACAAACGAAAGAACTCTGCTTTGCTGGTGATTTTCATTTCACTCGGCGTTGTAGCCACTCACGCCCAGCTACGATCCAGTCAACTGTGTCGTCGTAATGTAGAATTTCAAGAGCCCTTCTGACTTCCCCCTGTTGTTTAAAGACATAATGGGCATACATCATGTTGAAGACCATTCTTCCCCAGGGGCCAAACTTCTCGATATCGTCTGGGTTTTTGAAGTCTTCGTCTACTATCCTGAGAATTTTGGTGATCTCGTAGTCAATGGATTCTTTGTCTCCGTCTTCGGTCATAGGTAGAACGACTACCTCACCCAACGCGTATCTGTTATGGGTGAACCCAGGGTGTTCAATCGTTACGTTCATGACCTTCTCAAAGGCATCGATGTAGGCGTGCCAGTTGATAGAGATCTGGGTGTAGGTGCCCACCGGGCAGCCGATAGCGAGAGCCATGTATTCCAGCAACGTGCCGAACTGCACAGCGTTTGCCCCGTAACAGCCAAATACGATATCGTTGCTGCGACAGAACATGCTGAGGTTCAGCTCTCCTCTAACCCCTCGTCCGAACACTGCACTCACGTTGCAAGGAAAATCCGCACCCTTCAACCCAAGATCTGAGTTAGCGTCCCACATCTGAAGCACATTTCTGCGGCCTTCAGGATCTTTTTTCAAAGATTTGATGATTATTTGGAGTTGATCAATGTCAAAAAACTCTCTCCAGCGGTATCCATAGGCCCCATGGAAAGTGGTCCCATCGTCAGAGTAGTTGCCAATACTCTTGACAAACTTCAACAAAGGTTTGATGTCTCTTCGCCCTGCCAACATCCACAAACTCTCGTAAAGGTGGAAGAACGGGTTCGCGTCTCGTTGGGGCCAAAAAATGACACGTTCTAGTGGATGAGAATAAACGGTGGAAACGGACCCTCCGTAGAGCACAGCCCCGTTTCTGCTGTCACGAGGGATCGCAATTTCTGCCATCAGAGAAACAGCCCGTGGCAGAGCTTCTTCTACGTTGCGGGCTTCAATAACTCTCATAAGATCACTGCTCCAGTTTGGCGAAGACGGTCAGGGGTTCCCCAGTCATAATAATCATTAGAGTCAATGACCTGGGCAAAGTGTTTGCCTGGATAGAAATTCATGGCTGTGGACAAGTAAGGCTCCTCGTTTGGTAGTGCATCGAGGACATACTTGAGGGCCTTGCGGATCATCGATACCCGCTTGAAAGCGCGGGCTCCTACGATGCCCCATTCACTGATGGGAGATTTCTCCACAAACTTCGTGGGATAAGGAACTCTGTCCACTCTGCTGGCGTTGGGGTCAAAGCTTTCAGTCACCAGCACAGAGGTATCAAAGAGTTGAAGAGCGTCTAACAAAATTCTTTGATAGGACATAGGCACTATCATGTCGCAGTCAAGGATGATAACACTGTCTTCAGGTTTCAGGCACTCAAGCACTTGGTAGGCCGTATCCGCCTGTCCTCGGGTTTCTTTGATGTAGAACACAGGTTCATGAAAATCTGGGGGCGGATCACAATTCGAGGGGAGGGCAGCAACCACTATGCAGCCAGGAGGGACAGTGCCCCTGACATGTTGAAGCATCGAGGAGGTGGAGAACTCTCGTCTCACTATCAAAAGAGGTTTAGGTTTTAGATGACCATCTTCCTTGTATCTTCGGCTTTCTCCTGCACCTAAAATGATGGCAACTTCAGACATGACACTTTCTCCTCGTTTCCTCGCACCACAAAAGGATCTTTGCTCTGCTCTGTCTAGATCGTTCTAGATGTGCGATCCTTGCCACTGCTGCTCCACACCAGAACAGAGCTCTCCGGTTCATATAGTCATTAGTCATGAACCAAGGTTCTTCAAATTTCGTATATGGAATTCCGTAAGCTACGGATTCCCACCCAAAGTATGACTGATAGACCCTGCCCATGTCAGTTTCTCTGGTTTGAGGGATGAAGTTCCTTGGAGGTCTTGGGTCCCCCAGAACAAGCTCTTTTCCTCTACGGAGGGCATTGCTGGCAGTTGGGTCACCATGCACAAGACAAGGGGATCCTTCTGTTACCCAATCAGGGGTTTTCACCCCATACTTCAGAAGTTCCTCGCGCCAGTCTGAGTCGAGGGTATCTGGGAGGGGAGGCCTACTCCAAATAAACGTCTCAAGATGTTGGGTGATACTCACGAGGAGAGAGTGTTCGTATCTGGCTGGTTCAAGCATCTCTAGGATGTAACCGTCATCAACGAGGGCATACACCTTGGGAGCGATCGCCCCAAGATACTGGCAATAGGCTCCTTCTTGCCGACAGCCTACCCCCGTTTTCAGGACAGCTAGCTGGAGTTTGTTTCCGCTATTTCCTGTTTTGAAGTCCATAGTCCAGAGCCTTGATCCAAGAACAAACAACCTCGATTCGTTCTGGGCTATTGATGTATTCTTTGAAGGTGAGCCTGATAAACTCAGGAAAGAACTCTTTAAGCCTCAGGCAGTCTGCGTTACTTTGGACAAGATCTCGTTCCTCGCTGCAACCACCCGGGCTCCCGAATTTCTGGTCAGTAAGGAACCCAAAATTAACGAGGTTTGGAAACCCTTTAGTGAGGAGTTGCAACGAAACGTCGATGTCCTCATGGGTGGCTAAACGCCCAAAGACCGCGTGCTGCCTCACAGTGGGAACGTGATACCCCAACGTATACATGAGGCGCTTGGCTTCCTGCCAACCACCCTTCTCGGCCAATGGCCCGATAGCTCCTCCTCGAGCAGCGAATCCCGCATGAGGAGTTTCTTCGTCGAGCATAGCTTCAAGCTCGGCAAAAGCGATCACAATATCTCGAGGCTGCGCAGAGAAGAACTTGCCTGGGTCATCGAGTCTTCGCACTGCAAAACGCAGATCATCGTCTAGCATGACAATACGGTCGTATTCTGTAGTGTCAATGATCCACTTGCGCTTGGCTGAGATGCCCATCGAGGCGTCTGGCTGGGGCACAACGGTGGACAACGGGCAATTATCTTGTAGTTGCTCAACTTCTTCTATAGGGCACACAATAATCACATCAGTCTTCAAAAGATCTGGAAGATTTTTGTAGGTAGCTTGATTATTGACGCGCCCCTTGGTGGGGATGTAGATTCTCATGAGGGTCTCTTGATTTTGGACCAAGCGGTCCGTAGCCCAATGCCTATCTGCTGGCTATGTGTTGTCGAGGAGGTGGGTCGGATAGAGCAGATGTCGGGATACAACTCGACGAGTTTACTCAGGCTTTGAACCGTAATTTCTTTGTTCCTCCAAGAATTGCAGCCACCCTTCGCTGGTGAAACGTTTGAATGTGTAGCGATATACGAGGTGACCGTGCCTTTCCCAGATTGGATGGCATGGTAGACCAGAGCCATGTCTTCGTAAACAGGTAGAAGTTCGAGCGGGCAACTTCCGAAGTGAGAGGGGTTGATCCCATAAACGGTAGCCACAAAGCGGTTACGAATCACATAAGCATCCCCGTTGAACAGGACGCTCTTAGCCTCAGCCATGTTCGAGAACAACTGTTGCCCGAGCCCCGCCATTGACACGCCGAAACGCATGTGGTCTTCAAGCACGTTGAACATCTCAGCGATGGAGTTGACAGCTTTCAAGCTCACACGTATGTCATCATCCACAAAGAAGAACGGTTCTCCCATCCGGTCCATGATCTCGCGTCGGACGAGCCCCGTGTGTTTCTTACAAGAGTTCGAGAGCACCATGATGTCAACTTCAGGGTAAGCAGCCTTGTAAGCGACTGCTTCTTCAGTATGCACAGCAAAGATGATCTTTCGGTCAGCCAGTGGGAGCCACTTCATGCTAGTGGCGGTTCCAGCACGCCCTAACGAGGGGACAACAATAGTCATTTTAGATCTCCTGCGAGTAGCGTCGCTTCTGCGGGATACCGCGCTTCGCTTTCATATACTTACTATACTCGCAAAGCGCAAACTCTACTTGATGAAGCTCCCACCAGGGCCAGTCCTGGGGCCAGTTCTTTTCTTCCCTGCTCAGCTCTAACATCACACGCATATTCTCTATCATCATCTTTTGAGATTTAGGAGATGCGGTGAGAGCGTCCTCGCAATCGTGGAGTATCCAACTCATCCCTCGAACTGCACCTGGGCCTAGATGGCTCCAAGTATTGAGGTCTTTGGCGTTTTCGAGGACTGGGGTGTAGCGAAGGTCTTGCACAATTTCGTGAGCCATGAACCCACCCATGAAATGGATGTGTTGAAGGTCTTTCCAAGCTTGTTCGAGGGAGGTTCCCCAACGAGGCACCATTGGAGGCAGCACAACAATTCCTCGATCAATGGCGAGCAAGATGCCGTCGAGCTTGTTCATGTCAGTGTAGGTTTTGATCATGTAAGCCCCTGTCACAACAGGGCGCACATCATCGAGCCGCCTCCGAGCTTCCTCAGTGTCCCACTTGCCGAGGAGTAGGTCCTTGATGATTTCTCCGGTGCTGATCCGGTTGAACCAACGGAAGATCACAGTAGCCCGCACTACATCTAACCCAGTAAGATGCTTGCGAACATTTTCTCGAAACCACGTGGTCGTCTTGTCGTCTTCACGAAAGACGTTGGTGAATCTCCAATCTTGGAATACTTTGTCGTTAGTCCACGGCCAGGGCACCTTTGCATCACGACGGAGCTTGATGTTATAACGTTCCCGGACCATGTAGAAGAAAATATCGGTGTTTAAAGGCGGGGCCATAGGGCAAACCTTACCATAACAAGGGCAGGACTACAAGCAAATTCTGTAGGGTCAAAATGCCGTGTGCGCTGGCGCAAGCGCCAGCCTTAACCCTATGCGGCCAGGGGCATCAAAGCCGTGCCACGGGCACGCAGGGGGCATCAAAAAGGTATTGCCGGCCATGGCGCTAGGCTAGCCGCCACAGGGCCGCTACGCGCCGCACGGTTGTGAGGTTGTCTACATGGTGGACAAAAAGACCACCCATGTTGGTCCAGATATTTGAGTATTTCAATCTGTCGTCAACAAGGATATCCCCCGGCACACCGTATTTGTGTTTGTCAATCGAGCGACAAGGAATCACATCAACAGTTGGTCCAAGATGTTCGAGCACCCAGTCTCTCTTTTGTTTGGCAACGTCTGGGATAGAGTAGGGGACCCCTGTTAGGATAGTAGCATCTGGATCAAACTTTGTCAGTTCTTTCCATAGATCGTGCATCCCCGGCATCTCTGGCAGATCTCGATAGAAGGCTTTTTGGCTCCTGATGTTGTCCCACATGTCAGGAGGTTCGTAGTTGTCCTGATCTGGGCGAACCCCAAACAGTTTCTCGTAGCCTCCGTCGAAATCGGCGAGCACCCCATCTAGATCAATATACAGAAGTTTCTTCATAGACCTCTAAAAGACGTAACCGAGTAAACGTGCATGCTCCAAAAAGATTCTTTCAGCTTTCTGCCAGCTCCAAGGAGTCCACTCCCCAATTTTGGTGATTTCACCTATTGTAGGTCGAGGGTAGTTAAGAAGACGAAACATGTGAGGATCTTTGTGCCCGAGTTTCAGCATCTCAAATCTCACCATCAAACGGTCTGCGGTCCCCACTGGCCCCTCTTCAGTGTATTCTTTGAGGAAAAGAGCTTTATTGATGACCAGGGATGCTTTGTGCTCTAGCTCCCTATAGGGAGCCATCTCGGGGCTTTGCTTCACCCACTTGGTTACATCCCCCAAGAAAGTTTCCGTCGCGTCGTGAAAGAGAGCTTCGCGTTCCCAGGCAGTTCCTATACAGAGCCGATGTACATACACACTATGCTGTGCGATTGACACTGGTTTCTTGAGCGCACCCACAAATCTATTCTGGATTGCCAGATGATGAGCAATGTCGAGGATTTCGATGTCCTCGACTTTTAGGTCAAGAGGGTTGACTACTTTCCCCGTGAAAGTTTGGATGAAAGGGGTCATTCACTCCCCCAAGGCAAAGGAACATCTACTTCCCTTGGGTTCCTTTTACTGGATCTAACGGGGGTCTTCAACTGCCTATCAGAATTCAACCACTCTTCGAGGATCAAGGAACCGAGCAGAGACATAGACACCTTCCGTTTAAGTGCCTCTTCTTTGATCTCTTTCTTGACCTCTGGAGTGAGATGCAAACCAAAGAACTGATCTCTATCATCGAGTATCATGATGCACCTGCAAAATCGTTGCGAGAACGTGTTCGTGATTGAACCCTTCTTCGTAAGGTAAATCTTCGAGGGGTACTCCGATCTTTGTGGGATGGATGATGTAGGTTCTTTGCTCTTTTTTCACCTCATAGTATACGAGATAGAATGCCTCACATTGACGGGCAAGGCGCAGCATCGTGAGCTCTTGAATTCCTTGACCCGTGAATCTGGGGGATGCCTTCTTAACTTCCCACCAACTTTGGCGTTGATTCCCCGTAATTGAAATGTCGGGGATGCCGTGCGTGAAACGGTCTTCGAGTCTTAAGACAACATAGCGGGGTTTGACTTTTCGGATGAGGTCACACAACCTGCCTTTCAGGGCTGCCTCATCCATTAGATGCCTCTGCTAGCTCCTCACGGATTTTTTGGATCTCTTCCCGAGCACAATCACCCCAAGAGACCCCTGTGTTTGTCTCCCAGAGGATAGGCACAGAAAGATCAAATGACTGGCGGTTCAGTACTTCATCAACTCGCTTGGCTGACTCTTGGTCGGGCACATCTCCATCGAACTCATCATGGACAGAAAAGCGCAAAGTAAGCCCTGTTTCTTTTCGCTCTTTGTGGAGCTCTATTGCTTTAGTCTTCACAATGTCCGCTTCGGACCCTTGAATACGCCCGTTGAGAGCTTTGTGTAGTCGTTGCTCGCCTGGGAAGCGCATACGCCTCCCCATGATGGTGCGGACGTATCCTCGAAGCCTAGCTTTTTCGCTTGCGTTCCTGAGGAGCTGGTCCACTTCTGGGATTGTCTTGCTGTAGATTTTCAGCACTTCGAGGGTGGAAGCAAGAAGGGGATGATAGCGGTTGGCTCTTTCCGCTTGAAGCTGATTGAACTGCTTCTCGTTGATGAATCCTAACATGAGCGCTAGCTTGCTCGGGCCGGCTGCAAAGATTTTTGCGAAGTTTAAGTCTTTGACTTTCCCGTAAGGGAAATCAGGCTTATGTTCTCGAATGAGTGTCAGCATCATGCGATGAAACGAAAGCCAAGGGTCTGCCTTGTAGGCCGCAAGCACACGAGCATTCTTTGCCTCATGTGCGAAAATCCTGTACTGAATTTGAGCCGCATCCGATGCGAGCCACAATTGCCCCTTGGCGGGGACATGAAGATTTCGGATGAAGAAATCTTCCCCCATCGTGTGCATCTGCTTGGCGGGCTTCATAACTTGCTGGATGTTCCTTCCAACTCCGCGCACAATCTCTGTGCTTGTGAACCGTCCAGTGACTGTGCCGGTTTCCCCACCCTCCGGCCGCTCAGCACGGAGCTGATGCAATGCGTAGCGGAGCACCCCGTCAGAGCTGATGCATCGAGCATAAGCTTCGAGTTTGCTGTTGATGCTGGCGAGCTTCTTCGCATGACGGAACAGCTTCACTGTGGGGTGGTCCACAGCTTTGAGAACTGCATCTGAGTAGCTGGCGTTCCCAGAGTCGGTCAAAGCCGTGGACGCTATGTGCAGATATTTGAAGAGCTTGTTCGCGTCTGGTGCGGACGACGGGTTGAGCTTCAACCCAGTGATTTTGAACAATTGCATCACTGAGCTATTATACTGGCTCTTGGTTTCTTTGATCCACTGGTGCAAGAGCTCTTGATTGATGAGGGTGCCGTTTTTCTCCATCTCACAGACGACGAAGATAACCTCATCCTCGAGTTGGCGAACGCGCTGGAGGTCTTCCTTGTCCATGCGCGGCCACATCACGTCTTTGAGCCGCTTGACCATTTCTACGTTGTATCTGGCGCGAGGTGCAGCAGCACCAGCGGAGTAGGTCAGCATTCTACTCTCATCAAGACGCTCCATCGGTTTTTCACCGAGAAAGTCATAGATGAGTGAATCGAGGGACATGCTCTTGCGATGGTCATCGAGGAGGGCTGCGTAGTGGCTCACGTCTGAGACACGATTGCCTTGCTCTTCTAGGTCTACCCCCCACACGCGGGCCATGTGGATATCAAATCTGGTGTTGATGTTCGTAATGAGTTTCCCGCGTAGTTCCCGCAGTGCCCACTCTTTTACGACTGCCTCATCGAGGTTGCCTCCGCCACGATGGCCCCAAGGCAGATACCAGCTTCGATCACCGGCATACACAGATGCCGCAAGAGGTTTGTCTCCCTCGAACCAACGGAGCCCTGTGGTCTCGAAGTTGAGAATCACCTCATTGTAGCGAGAGAGTTCTGGAGGAGCCTCTGGTCGCCAAGTGTCGTTGGGGACCACCATGGACCGAGGATCAGTGTCTATCAGATCAAAAAGATTCCCCACCTAGTTTCCTCTCAAAGGGATAATCATGCAATCTCCCTCTTTCCCATGCTTCCGCCCACCGCCTTCTGCCCGAGGTTGTACGAATTTGCCTGAGTCTTTCCGTCTTGTCTACCCGCGGTATTCGCCGTATTTCTCATGTGTAGAGGGCGAGCTGTCCTGGTGCCCATGTCTTTCATGTAGCTTGAGACGCGTTCCAGGGAGTTGGTCAGACGCATGAGGCCCATCTCTTGGGTCAACCCGGAGGCCTCCACGGCTGCTTTTTTGATTTCGAGGAAGCGCTCTCTGATGCGGTAGGTGAACCCGTTGATCCAGGCAGCACGGTATCCTTTGGCTTTGTTGTCTTCACCGCGCCCGCTACCTGTGGACTTCCAATACAAGAGCTCTGCCCTCTTGGATGTTTTCTCTACGAAAGGCAGCATCACCCCAAGCACGTATTCTGCGACCGTTGCGTGCGCTTGCGCTCCGATGATGTAGATGTTGTTGCTGCGGGGGACGATGAGCATCTTGCACAGGTGCGCTTCCGTGATGCCCATAGCAAGCATCACTTGCCAGTCCACACGGATGTTTGAGGATTTCACCCCATACTTTGAGACATTGACGTAGACCTTGATAACTGGGTCCTTGTCAACAGCCTTGGCATACTCGATGTCTGAGGCAGCCAGCTCGTATTCGTTGAGCATTTGGCAAATCTTCGAAGCGAACGCCTCCGCCGCTTCAGTGTTCCCGAGCTCTGCTTCCCCCTCTTGGGCTGCTTGAAGCTTTGCAAGCTTGTCGAGGATCTTGGCTCTGTGGTCTAAAGTCATCTAAGCCCCCTCGTAACCGAAGCCGGATTTGTCGCTGAAGCCAGAGCCGTCGCCCTCACCCGCGCCTTCGCCGGAGTGGTAATCGTAACCCTCGATGGAGCAGGAACTGGAGCCGTCGCCGAATCCGGAGCCATAGCCGGAGCCGTCACAGTAGCCTTCGCCGGAACCGTCGCCGGAGCCGAAGCCGTCACCGGAGACGGAGCCTTCTCCGAAGCCAGAGCCGTCACCAGAACCTTCGCCGAAGCCAGAGCCGTCGCCGGTCATGCTGCCCACACAGGCACAGCTGCGATGGATTTCTTGGCTGTCTCACTCACGGGCAAGATCTCTATCGCGCCGAGCAACAGCACGAGGGGCACTTCCACGGGGAACTTGCAGAGCAGAGGTGCCGAGGTGCCCTCTACAGAGAGCTGCGACAGGCTCGCTGCCCCAGCCCAGTACCAGAGCCTACGCGCATTCTCGAGGATGACCTCATGGTCTTTGCGGCTCACCAGCGTGCCCGCAAACACCCCTGCGTGATTGGTGCGGACGATGACGTAGCTCCCATTTTTCATTTCCAGCCTCCATACAACCCTTGCAACTATTTGCAAGGTAAAGGCATTGTGCCATAGTTTTAAACCAACTACAAGCTCTATTTATAACCCGCGTAATGGAACGACAGTGTCGGGCGTTCTAGATGCTCGTAGGAAACTCGGAGCAGAAACCCATTTTTATGAGCAATACAAGTCTCTTGTTGACCAGATGGTGGATCAGGCATCACGAAGTTTCTCATCTCAGTCCGGATGATATCATCGTGAATATGACTGATAACCGTGGAGAGCATATCGTAACGCTGTATATCGAGGGTACCTGTTCGTTTCATGAGTCCAGGAAAAGGTAGATCAGTGTGGATGGTTTGGAATCCAGGGCCTAGAGAGGAGCTCAGGGCTTCGACAATCTGCTGAGCTGTGACTCTCACGAATCTTTGGCGGTCTAGAGGATCACTCAAGTCAAGCTTGATCATTTGAGTCTCTGCGTAAGTTTTCTGTCTTCGTGTCGTCTGCGAGATGGTGTATTACTTGAAAATCCCCATTCCACTGTTTTTGAACTGAAGGTTTGCACCAACAGGCAGTTCCATTCAAATAGTGTCTCCGTTCGTTTGGCTCAACGGCGGGGCACATGTGGATGATCTTTGGCGTGTTCTTGAACCTACGGAATATGCTCATAAATCTACACAAAAAAGTGAGGCCCGGTTTCCCGGGCCTCTAGTCTCACTTCAACGCCTTAAGCAAACGCGCGAGCTTCCAAGCCTTTGCGGATTCCAGGCCCTCGTGCGCCAAAACATGATTGAACTTCTTCTCGATGAGCTTGGCGAAGTGCCGCTGCGTCTTCGCTTTCATCGAAGGCTTTCCGGTACGGGAGGGAAGCCCCTTTGGCTTCCGCTTTTGAGTGACAGGCATGGGTCCAGCGCCTCCTATGCGCTAATGATCTATAACCATGTCATCCTCTCGTAACAGAATTGTCGAGCTACAGGGCCGGGCAATTATTCATGCCCGGCCCCAAGTGATCTTACGCCGAGACTTCAGCGCCAGCGCCAGCGACCTTCGCGGCAACAGCGTCCGCGCGCTCCTGAGCCTTGGCAGCCGCGGCCTGGAGCTTCTCGAGCTTCGAGGAAGCCTTGGCAGCCGCAGCCATCGCACGCTCCGCCTTCGAGGCATCACGAGCAGCCTTCTTCTCTTCCTTCTCGCGCTGGGCTTCGGTAGCGTTCGCGCCAGCCTCCACGAACCCGTCCAGATCGACGTCCAACGTGCTAGGCATCGAAGCCTTGGCAGCATCCGTCAGCATGCGGCCGTCAATGAACACGGCGCCAGCAACTCCATTGATCTTGTAGGAGAACCAGCCGTTCTTGTGAAGGCGATTGAAAGTGAGGTTACGCATGTCAAAATCTCCAAAAATCCTCAGCGGAATATCCCGCTTAGTGAAGTAAACAATACTATAAGCCCAAGCGTAAAGCAAGAACTTTCTTTTTGTGAATTTTGCGGTTAATCACCTTTACCTGCCCGCGCAGGCATGCCCTCAGAACTCGGTCATCTTTTATGGAATACTGCCCATCAGCTTTTCTCACAAAGCAGTTCGCCCAGCCTTCTCGTGTATCGAAAGAGAAGCAGCCGTGAGTGATATCTCGCCCATTCAGGAACACGGAAATATCTCTACAGCGTTTGCGGGAACGATTGTTGCCTTTATGAACTGAGAGTCTCATAACGGCTTCTTGGTCCAGGTAAACTGCACACCTACCTGTTGCATGGCGTCATTGAGTGCGGCGACGCGGATGGCGGTGTCGTCGTAGCCACTGAAAGGGTTGTCATTGATGCTGTAGTGGTCCAGGCCACTCTTGTGGATTCCCATTACACGGCGGAGCCGGGGGGTTAACACCTGGGGGTCAAGCTCCGCAAGCACCCCCTTATCTTCCATATCCGCATCCGTCAACCCCTCCGCCCGGCAGAGCAGCCCGATGCAGCACATCTTGCCTTCCGGGGTACGGAGCAGGTAGAGATCACGATGACCCCGATGCCAGACGTCATCGGGGAGATCTACTACGAGGAGGGTGTATTCGTCAGTCGCCATAATATATTCCATCTCCATCAGGGGCAGGGTCGAGAAATTCAGCCATAGCTTGCGTTGACATTGAGAAACGGCACGCAGGGAAACGTGAGCAACCACAGAATTTCCCATACGAGCCGTGCCGGTCGACCATCCATCCGGTCAGGCAGCCTAAGCACGACACCGGCTCGTCCCAGCCTACGAGTAGGGGTGGCCCTTGCCGCACGGTCACGAGGTGGCCTTCGCCTTGTAGCCCAGCCGGCAGCCGTCATCGGGAGTGACGTGCGAATCTACCGCGATGGACTGGCTATTGCGGCACAGGCCGCGAGAGGATGGCCCAAGCTGCTCGTAGTGCGCGCACGTCCCGCAGGTGCCG
>Ga0163150_10002996_pt1 | contig 24559 bp, 23 predicted proteins | sample OliLakLV19P2IB_FD_148628 | JGI IMG/M metagenome (GOLD analysis project Ga0163150, IMG submission 148628) | Freshwater microbial mat bacterial communities from Lake Vanda, McMurdo Dry Valleys, Antarctica - Oligotrophic Lake LV.19.P2.IB | ecosystem: Environmental > Aquatic > Freshwater > Lake >...
CGGTGCTGGGCGTGCTGGGCCGCGAGATGGTGGTGAAACTCTCGGCGGCGTGGGGTGGGCTGGGCAAACACAAACCCCTGGTGGACGCGACGTTGGACTGGCTCAAAGCCGCGTCGCCGAAGTTGGTGCCGCCGCTGGACCGGCTGGCCATTGGAGGGGGTATGATCTGAGGAAACGGGGGCGCGCCCCCCGGAAAATCAGCGCGCTACTTCGGAGTTCGGGTTGAATCGAACGGAAACGTTACGGGCTTGGCGGCTTCGGCCGGTTGCAAACCGGCCGCACGCTGCGCTTCCTCCATGGTAATACAAATACACCGGCACCCCCGTGAGCATGAGCGCCGTGCCGTGCGCGGTGGAGGGAGAAACTGGCGGAGCGCGCTTTGGAGTGGGGCAGCCGGGACGACTGATCCACTACCTTGACCGCCAAAATAACCGCTGGCGCACCCCATGGTCGCGTGATACAACCCCCGGCTCCGCTCGCGGAAACGGGCGGGAAACTGACGGAGAAATTGATTTTATGGCACTGCATAACAGCTTGCGCGCTTCCAGCACCCTGGGCGCGAAACGGAACACTCTGAAGCGCTTCGAGCGCGTGGCCCTGCTCAAAAAGCGCGGTCAGTGGAAAGAGGGCGACCGCGTGACCGGCCTGCGCAAGACCAAGCCGGACGCCTAACGGCAATGACGAATTCCGAATGACGAATGACGAAAGCAGTCTTTCGTCATTTAACATTCGTCATTCGTCATTTCCAAAATGGTTCGCCTGCAAAAATTTCTCGCCGAGGCTGGCGTGGCCTCGCGGCGGGCCTGCGAGCGGATCATTCACGACGGACACGTTTCGGTGAACGGCCAGACCGTCACCGAGTTCGGGACGAAAATTGATCCCGCGAAGGACAAGATCACCGTGGACGGGCGCGCGGTGAAACCCAAGCGCAAGCTCTACATCGCACTGCACAAGCCGCCTGGTTACATCTGCACGCGGCGCGATCCCGAGAGCCGCAAGATCATCAGTGAACTGCTGCCCGCCGAATGGTCGAGCCTCGTGCCGGTCGGACGCCTCGATTGCAACAGCGAGGGTTTGATTTTCCTGACCAACGACGGCGACTTCTGTCTCAAGCTCACCCACCCGCGCTACGGCGTGCGCAAGAAATATCGCGTGACCATCGAGGGCGCCGTGGACGACGAACTGACCGGGCGGCTGGTCAAAGGCGTGGTTCACAAGGGCGAGAAGTTAAAAGCGGAACGCGCGCGCGTCCTGGCCGGCGGACACCACGGCACGCTCATGGAAATCGAACTGGCCGAAGGCAAGAACCGGGAGCTGCGCCGCATGTTCGAGGTCTTCGACCGGCGCGTGGTGAAATTGCAAAGAATTCAGATTGGTCCGATCAAGCTCGGCGAGCTGCGACTTGGGCGTTGGCGGACGTTGACAGACTCCGAGATTAAATCTCTACTTTCCCCCTTATGAAAATTTCGTTCCGGGCCATTCTCGCCACTGTCCTTGCGACGGGACTCATCGCCTCGCCCGTGCTGGCCGATGACGCCCCCGCCGCCGGCACCAATAAAACTCCTGCGCCCGCTGTGGCTCCCGCCAAGAAGCCGGTCGCAACCCTGTTCGGCACCAAGAAGGCGGGGCCGAAACTCGCGCCAGTCTATCACCCGGAGCCGGCTGTTGCGAAACAGGCCAACGTGAACATCCGCGGGCAGGCGCTGCTCAACAGCGAGATCGTCGGGCATCTGAAGAAGGGCGACGCCGTAACCATCCTCGAAGAGGTCACGCTCAAGAAGGCGAAGCAGGACGAGCCGTCGCGCTGGTTCCGGATTGTGCTGCCGCCGTCCGTCGGCGCGTGGGTTCATGCGTCGTTCGTCGATGCGGGCGCGGTGAAGGCGACGCGGTTGAATCTGCGCGGCGGGCCAGGCGAGGAATACAGCATTCTCGGCCGCATCGAAAAAGGCACGGCGATCAAGCAGATGGAAACCAAGAACGGCTGGATCAAGATTGAAGCGCCGACCAATGCGCACGGTTTTGTCGCCGCGCATTTGCTGGAGAAGAAACCCGTGATGATGGCCGCCGCGCCAGAAGTTCCCCAGACGCCGGAAGTCGTGCCTGCGCCGCCCGTCACGGAAACAGTCACGCCGCCCACCCCGCCCGCGATTCCTGAGACGCCGGTGGTTCCGCCGACCACACCCGTGGCAATCGAGACGCCCACTCCCGCCATTCCGTTCGTTGAGCCAGCGGTGGATGTCTCGGTCGAGAAGGTGAAAAAAATCGTGACGCGCGAAGGTTTCCTCAAAGGCAGCGTGAGCATCCAGGCTCCGACTTACTTCGAACTGCGCAGCCTCGATACGGGCAAGACCATCGAATACATTTTCAGCCCCTCCACGAACCTGATGCTCAAGGAATTCAAGGGCCAGCGCGTCATCGTGACCGGCGAGGAGCTGCTCGACGAACGCTGGCAGAACACGCCGGTCATCATCGTGGACACGCTCCAGACCGTGCCGTGATTTCCGGGCGCGTGCAAACCGGGCGTCTCAGTGGGGCAGCCGTCTCGGCTGCCGTCAGTCCACTGGCCGTCCCGGCTGGTGTCCCTCAGCCGAGACGGCCAAGGGACTTTGGCAGGCGAGACGCCTGCCCCACTCAACTTAAACTTTGAACGGCTCCAACCTCATCGACGGCCGCGCCATCGCGGAGCAACTCCACGCCGAAACCGCGCAGCGCGTCGAGGCTCTCAAAGCGCGCGGCATCCAGCCCGGACTCGTCTTCGTGCGCGTCGGTGAAGACCCGGCCTCGCGCGTCTATGTTGGGATGAAGGGAAAAACTTCCGCGCGCCTCGGCATTTATTCAGACACGAAAGTTCTCGACGAGAAAACGAGCGAGGCGGATTTGCTCCAACTCATTCGCGAACTCAATGCCGACCAAAAAGTTCACGGTATTCTCGTCCAGGCTCCGCTCCCGAAACACATCCGGCAGGAAGTGGTTTATGCCTCCGTCGCGCCGGAAAAAGACGTGGACGGTTTTCATCCGATGAACGTCGGCAAACTTTTGCTCGGCGACACCACGGGCTTTCGTCCTTGCACTCCGGCGGGCGTGCAGCAGTTGCTGATTCGTTCCGACGTGCCGACGGATGGTGCGGAAGTCGTCATTCTCGGACGCGGCGAAATTGTCGGCAAACCAATGGCGGCGATTCTCTGCCAGAAGGCCAAGCACGCGAACGCGACGGTGACGATTTGTCATTCCCGCACCAAGAATCTCGCCGAACATTGTCGGCGTGCGGACATTATTGTCGCGGCCATGGGCGTGCCGGAATTTCTTAAGGCCGACATGGTGAAACCCGGTGCGACGGTGATCGATGTGGGCGTGAACCGCATCGCCGATCCAAACGCGAAGGATGGTTCCCGTCTCGTGGGCGATGTCGCTTTTGCCGAAGTGCAGCCCATCGCCGGAAAAATTACGCCCAACCCCGGCGGCGTCGGCCCGATGACCATTGCCGTGCTGATGCAGAACACCGTTCGCGCCGCCGAGCAGTCGCTCCACTGATTACTGATTCACCGATTACTGATTACCAACATGCAACCCTCCCGAATTCTCCCCGACCTCCAATGCTCGCTGCTCTGCGAGGACATCCGCCAGGAAGCCTCCGGCAATTTCATCCTGCTCGGCGTGCTCAACCTCGTGCGGGTGCCGCAACTGCCCGTGACCGCGCACAAGATCTGTGTGTTCAACCGCTGGACGGCGGGCGTGGGCCAATTCACCGAGACGGTGCGCCTGCTCGCGCCCGACCAGACCACGGTGCTGCGCAAAGGCGAGGTCAAGTTCGCGCTGCAAGACGCGAACTTCACCGCGACGAACGTGACGGTGCTCGGCCAGGTGGAAATCACCATGCCCGGCGCGTACTTCGTCGAGGTGCTGGTCGATGACGTGCTGAAACTGCGCTACCCGCTGCCCGTCGCCGTGGTGCAACCGCCGCCGGGCGCGCAGAAGCCGCCGGCTCCGTAACGGAGCGCCGCCTTCGTTTCACGCATTCGCAGGCCAGTGAATTAGTAATCAGTAATCGGTGAGTCAGTTTTCAGTGGCGGGTGGCGTGATCGCTCATCGCGCACTGATTACTGGTTACTGATGACTGATTCACTGATTACTTTCCCCTCGTGAGCGCGCCGCAAAAATTGCCGGACAAGCCGCTGACGCCGACCCAGGCGTGGCAGCCTTTCACGCCCCGCGGCGTGGCGGCATTCGGACTCGCCACCTTCACACGCCTGTTCTTCGTGCAGGCCGCCGTGGCCGCGCTCGTGGGCTTCACGCTCATCTGGGCCTTGCGCGCGGCGTGGGTGCCGGTGATCAGCGAGGCGATTCAACAACTGCCGGAAACGGGAATCATCCGGCACGGTCAACTGAACTTCAGCGGCCCCTCCCCACAGCGGCTCGCGGAAAATTCCCATCTCGCCGTGGTCATCGATCTCGATGGCACGCGCGCGGCCGGTCACGTCGCGGACGTGGAAGTCGCCTTCGAGAAAAAACGCGTCGTGCTGCGCGGCCCGCTCGGCGCGTGGTGGCGCGAGTATGGTTCCGAATACCGGTTCAGCTTCAACCGCCCCGAACTCACGCCGTGGTGGGACGCGCGACGCTGGACGCTGCTCGCCCTGCTCGCCCTCGCGCTGGCCGGGTCGGTCTTCGCCTCGTGGTGGTTGCTCGCGCTGCTCTATGTGCCGCTCGTGAAATTCATCGCCTTCTTCGCCGACCGCGCGGTGACCTGGGGCGGCGCTTGGCGCGTGGCGGCGGCGGCCTTGCTGCCCGGCGCGTGCCTCGTGGCGCTGGGTTTGCTGCTCTACGGCTTCGGCGTCATCCCGCTGTTCCAGTTCGGGCTGCTTTACACGCTGCACATTGTCGCGGGACTGGTCTTTGTGATCACGAGTCCGTTCTTCCTGCCGAAAATTTTCACCGCGCCCGGCGTGAAGAATCCGTTTGGCCCGGAGAACTCTGGTCTGGAATGACGCCGTTGGAACGCCGGCCTCCCATTGAATTTCATTCCTGTTCCGCCGTCAGAAAACGCACGATAGAAACATCGCCGTGAAACCCAGCGCGACTTGCACGAGTCGCGCTGTTTTGTCGTCACGGCTCATTGAAAAATAAAATCATGGCACGTTCGTTTTTGAAAATTGTGGTCGGCGTCTGTTGCGTCATCAGCCTCTCGGCCTTCGCGGCGGAGCCGAAGCGCGGCCCGGCCTACTACCAGGAGGACTTTCCGTTTCAGGGCGCGTGCATCGCGGCCAAAGGGCCGGGCAATAACGTGGCGATGAAAGGCTTCGCCATCCGCGTCGGGAATGGTGCGAACATTTTGTGGGACACGGATTTGCTCCGCGTCGCGGCGGGCTGGACCGGCGGCTATCTCACCACCAAAGGCGTGGCGTATGACGGCGGGCACGGCACCCATCCGACGATTGTGGGCGAGCAGAAGTTTGGCACCAAGCAAGGCCCGGGCTGGGCGAACGCGAAGGGTGAATTTACGGACAACCGCGCGGAGCCTTTCGGCCCGCTCGCGAAGGATTGGTGCCGCTGGGACGGCATGTATGTGAACGGCATGGATGTGGTGCTCGCCTACACCGTGCTCGGCACGAAAATTTTCGAACAGCCGTCGAGCGTCAGCGCGGGCGGACAGACGGGTTACGTCCGCACGTTCCGCATCGATGCTGCGGCGAATGATCTCACCGCCGTCATCGCCGATGTCGCGAACGCGGAAGTGGAAGCGAAGGGCGACGTGCTCTCGCTGAGGTCGGGAACGAACGTCGTCGTCCTCACGCTCGCCGGCGCACCGAAGGGCGTGAAGCTTTCCGCCAAGGAGGGCCGCGCGCTGCTGACGATTCCGAAGAACACGAAGAAGGCGCTGTTCAGTGTCGTGATCTGGGGCGGCACGGCGGAGACCGCAGGCCAAGCTGGCGCGCTCGCGGCAGGCGTGAAGCCGAAGCTGACGGACTTCGCCAAGGGCGGCGCGGCGCATTGGCCCCAAGCTCTGTCCACCAACGGCGTGTTGAACACCAGCACGACGCCGGACGGCGCGTATGTCACCGACTCCGTTTCTGCGCCGATGCCGAATCCGTGGAACCGCCGCGTGCGTTTCGGTGGCCTGGACTTTTTCAAGGACGGCAAGCGCGCCGCGCTCTGCACGCACGAGGGCGACGTGTGGATCGCCGAGGGCATTGATGAAAAATTGGAGAACGTGAAGTGGCGGCGCTTCGCCTCCGGCCAGTACGAGACGCTCGGTCTCGTGATCGTGGATGACGTGATTTACACGTCGGGCCGCGATCAAATCACGCGCTACGTGGATTTGAACAAGGACGGTTCCGCCGACTTCTACGAGAACTTCAACAACGAGATTCAGTCCACCGAGGGGTTCCATGAGTTCGTCTTCGATTTGCAGACGGACAAGGCGGGCAACTTCTACTTCGCCAAGGCCAATCCCGTGAACAGCGGCGGTGGCGGCTTCGGCAACAACAAGGCGTCAGCGGGCAATGGCGTGGTCTGCTCGCACGCGGGCGGTCTGTTCAAGGTCAGCAAGGACGGGAAAAAGTTTGAAGTCCTCGCGCGGGGCTTCCGTGCGCCGAACGGCATCGGCGTCAGTCGCGACGGCCAGGTGACGACGAGCGACAACGAAGGAACGTGGGTTCCCACCACGCCGATCAACTGGGTCAAGCCTGGCGGCTTCCACGGCGTGATCAACAACCTCACGCCCACGAATGTCGCCGCTGGTTTCATTCCACCGCTGGCGTGGCTGGCGAAAGATTACGACAACTCCGGCGGCGGTCAGATCGTCGTCACGAGTAAGAAGTGGGGACCGTTCGAGGGCGAATGGCTGCACGAGTCCTACGGCAAATCGAGCTTGTTCCTGATGATGAAAGAGCGCGCATCGAATGGGCTGATGCAGGGCGGGGTGGTAAAGTTCCCGCTCAAGTTCACATCGTCGGTCATGCGCGCGCGTTTCAACGAACGCGACGGACAACTCTACATCGCCGGCCTCAGCGAGTGGCAGAGCAACGCCTCGAAGAACACCGGCTTTGACCGCGTGCGGTACACGGGCAAGAAAGTTTATTCCGTGCGCGGCCTCAAAGTGTTGAAGAACGGCGTGGAACTGACCTTCACCGAACCGCTCGCCACCGACAGCGTGGCCGACGTGCAGAACTGGAGCGGCAAACGATGGAACTACGCGCGCACCAGCAGCTACGGCTCGCCGGAATTCTCGCTCGTGAACGACGCCTCTGGAAAACCAAAGAAGGGCCGCGACGTGATCAACATCACCGGCACGAAACTCTCCGCCGATGGCAAGACCGTGACGGTCGAGATCGCCGACTTCCAGCCCGTGATGCAGCAGACCATCCGCTGGAACCTCAAAGCTGCCGACGGCACGCCGGTCGCGCAGGAAGTCATGCACACCATCCACGCGCTGCCGTGATGGATGCAGCGAGGCAAGGCCGGTTTTTGGTCTGGCGCTGAAAACTTGCGCTGCGCATACTGCTCGCACCCGTGGAACAAACGAAGCTGTCAGTCCTCGAATTCTTGCCCGCGAAGCTCAAGGCGTTACGCCGTGAGCTGCGAGATGAATATCTACAACCACATTCTAAACCGTGGATTGTCGGTTTCTCCGGTGGCAAAGACTCAACGCTCCTGGCCCATCTGGTTCTTGAGTGCTTGTTGATGTTGCCAACCGACGAACGCAAGCGGCGCGTTTATTTTATCAGCAACAACACACTGGTCGAATCGCCGATCTTTCAGGGCTTCGTGGACAAACTTCTCGATCATGTGAGCGAGAGCGTTGGCGCGCTGCAAATCCCGGTTGAAGTTGTCCGCACCAACCCGATTCCCGAAGAAACATTTTGGGTGAACTTGCTGGGCAAAGGATACCCGGCACCAAACCGCAATTTCCGGTGGTGTACCGATCGGATGAAGATTCGTCCGACCACGCGTTTCATTCGAGAGCAGGTCAGCAAGAATGGTGAAGCCATTTTGTTGCTTGGTTTGCGCCGAGCGGAATCCACGCACCGCGCGCAGAACATCGCCGAGCGGGAACAGCGTGATGGCTTCACACGCCTCTCCCCGCACAACGATGTGCCCGGCTGTTATATTTACACTCCGATTAAGGACTTGCTGGATGAAGAAGTCTGGCTGGCAATCCTGAGCAGCCGACCGCCGTGGGGTGGCAGCTACCGCGATCTGGTGACGCTCTACAAAAACGCCAACGGTGGCGAATGCCCGTTTGTCACCAGTACGGATGACTCGCCGTCATGCGGTTCTAGTTCGGCGCGGTTCGGCTGCTGGACCTGCACCGTGGTTCAGAAGGACACCGCGCTTGATTCGCTGATTGCCGCCGGCCACGAACATCTTGAGCCGTTGTCAGATTTCCGCAAACGCCTGCGACAGGTTTCCGAGAATCCAGAGTATCGCAGCAAGTTTCGACGCACGGGCCAGCCTGGACTTGGGCCGCTCACGATCGAGGCTCGCAAGATGTTGCTCGACGAACTGCTGAAGACTCAGGCCGAAGTGGAGACGGAATTGGTTTCCCCGCTGGAACTCCGGTTGATTCGCGAGCAGTGGGCGCAGGATGAGACGCAGGCGGTACTTCGTGAACTGGCAAAGACAGCCTCGCTGGAAGAGTGCAACTGATAAAATTCCATGAAAGTTCCGCCATGTTTTGAAGATGCGGAGGCACGCCGCATCATCCGCCGCATCTGCGATGAGAATCGCGTCGATGACACCCTCTTGAAGGATCTCTGCGAGATTGCACTCGAACATTCTGGCTCGGCAAAGCGCTTTGGCATTGATGATCAGATCGCAGATGCGGTGAGCCGGTTCATCGAACGAAACAAAGAGGACTAATGTATCTCTCGCGACTCCATCTCCAAAACTGGCGAACTTATGCGGACGCCGCTTTTGACTTCTCCGAACCTCGGCGCGGCAGGCCAATCGTCCTCGTCGGAGCGATGAATGGCCACGGCAAGACCAGTTTTTTGATGTCTCTCTACTTGGGGTTGTTTGGCCGCTACGGCTTACGCCACTGCGAGGGATTGAAGAACATCAACACCGATGATGTCGGATCGTACCGCCAAGCCGTCGCAAAATTTCGCCGCAACGCCGCCGATCCTGAAGAACCGACTGTCGTGGACATCACCATGACGCCGTTACCGGAACGCGATTCGGATGAGCCGGAGGTTCGAGTCATTCGGCGATGGTTTTTTACCGGACGCAACGAACCGAAACCCGGAGATGCGTTTGAACAAGTTGAGGTTCATATCAACGGAAAACCCGTGAGGCTCACCGGCTTGGATCGCGATTTCATCCAAGTCGCACAGGAGCGTATCGAGCGCACTCTTTTTGAAGCCCACGTAGCTCCCGCTTTCTTCTTTGATGGTGAGCAAGCGCAGAAGTTGATTGAAACCGCCGGGGAAGCAGGCATCAAACGAGCGGTCGAGGTAATGTTCGGCACGAAGGTGATTGCGGACGTCGCCGAGCGAGTCAGCGGCTATGTGTCACGGGCGCGTCAAAACATCGGTGGCAAAAAGAAGGTAAGCGAGCGGCAACAAGAGCTAGAGGACAAGTTGAAGGAACGCGACACCTTGAACAAACAGATCGCGAAGTTACAGGCAGACCATCAGCGGATCGAACGCGACAAAGAAGCGAAGGAACAGGAGAGGGAGCGTTTGCATGAAGAGTTCGCTCGCATGGGTGGAGCAAACGCTGATATGGCGGTACTTCAGGAGGCTTATCGTCACACCCAACAGGAACAAACAGATGCAGAGCGTGCGCTTGCGGACGTAGTCCGACCTTTGGGACTTGCGCTCGCGATGAAGCGTCTCGCTCTACCAATCCAGAATCGCTTCCGACAGGAAGAACTTCGAGAAGAGTGGGAAGGATTGAAACGGGCGACGCTCGACAACAAAGAGAAGGTGCTCTCTGCCGCTTTGCCGGAACCAGCGGAAAACGACCCTCTGCTGGGAAATATTGCGCCAGCCGTGCGCGCAAAAGTACGCGACCGATTCCTCATCGCGCTCGAACAGATTTACAACCCGCCAAAAGCGGGCACGGCCGAAGATTATTGGCTCGGGCACGTTCGTGGCGAAGCGCGAGGTAAGGTTCTCAACCAACTCGGCAATGTTTTCACCATCGGCTCGGCTCGTGCCAAGTCCGCCGCCAAGCGGCTTCGTGACGCGCGTGAAGGAGTGGAAGAGTCGAAAGCAAGCGTGGAGCGGCACACTGGTTTGCCGGAAGCGAGTCGCCAAATCAGTGAGCAACTCCAGCAACTCAGCACGGACACGGCTGATGCGAGCAGGAAACTCGGCGCGCTCGAAAACGAAATCCGTTCGCTGAAAGCCAAACACGCAAACCTTCAGGCGGAAGTGGGATCCATTCAGGAAGAACTTGCCCGTCTGGGCCCTGAGCAGCAGCGACTCGCTGTGGCCGAACGGGTTGGCCGTGCGCTCGAACAGATTGAGCAAGCCCTAAAACCGACGACGACGTTGCGCCTTGAGGACTACGTTACGAAACATTTCGTCAGCATCGCGGATCGAAGATTTCGCAACGCCCGGATTCACCTTGAGACGGGCAACCCGCCCGAGATCCGCTTCAGCGACGGACGCCCAAGCATGTTGCTCGAATCAAACAGTGGCTTCGAGAAGCGCGCATTTGGAATCGCCTTCACACTCGCGCTGGCCGAGATCACTCGCCGCCGATTGCCACTCGTGATCGACACGCCGCTGGGCAACGCAGATTCACAATACCGCCTGCGGACACTCAAGGCTTTGGCAGGCTTCGATTTGGATCAGGTCATCATCCTGAGCCACGACGAGGAAGTGGACGCTGAGTTGGCGGCAAAACTGAAAAGCCAAGTGAACCAGACCTTCCTTGCCGAGTACATCGAGGCAGACAATCTCTCCGTCGTGCATCCCAACCGCTACTTCTCGCGCTAACATGAACGCCGAACTTCGCGAACAGGTTTGGAAAACCAGCTTCAAAAATACCGAGGATTGTGCCGCGTTTGAAGACAGCCTGCGGAAAGCATTCGGGCTGACCCACTACTACGACTCAGCACGGCTTCTCATCGGGCGTTCGCTGGTGGAGATCAGCCAGCCCGCTCCATTGCTAAGCGCGACGAAATTTAACAAGCGGATGTTGGCCGGTGAACACCTGTTTGGCTCAGACCTCGACCTGTGGCTCAGCGCGTTCATCCTCGATGGCAAATTGCGTTCAAGCACCACGATTGATGACTTTCGCGCACTGGTCGAAGCGCATTGGTGCCGAGGCTATCAACTGGTCCGTGAAGAACTGGAACGGTGCGGTGGCAACGAACTCAAACTGGTGCAACGCTTGGCCGAACTTTTGCCGGATGGCCAAGGAGCAGAAGTTGTGAATGCGCCCCTGGGTAAGACAGGTGAAATTCGCCTTCCAGTTGGCACGATCAGCAGAACGCATCCCGCTGATAAGCCAATCGACTTCGTGGTGAACGGCCCTGGTGCCGCGCCCCACATCGCTTTCATGGGAGCGACGGGAAAGGGCAAAACTCGTACAGGCATCCGCATGGCTCTTGAATTGGTGAAGCAGGCGAAGATTCCGTTTCTGGTCATCGATCCGAAAGGCGAATTCGTTGCGGACGGCAAGCCCGATAAGGAAATAGCAGAGCTTGGCGGCGGTGTTCGTGTGATACAAGTGGGCAGCGACGCCATTCCCCTCGACTTCCTGCCCGCATCGAATGCGGCTCCGGTGCGAATTTCGACCGCCGCGATGCGCTTACGGGACACAATCCTGCTGTGCTGCAAGAGCCCTGGAGATCGTCAGAGCGATTTGTTGCGGCGCACTATTGAGCAGGTCGTTACTGATGGAGGTGAGCGAGGACTGAACGCGATCCTCGCCGCGTACCAGCAGGGGCTACGCAGGGACGGCAAAGACGACGACAGCGTCGTAAGCCGTTTAAACGAACTCACCTCCTCCATGCGTGCCTTTGAACCCGTGCTTTCGCCGGGGCAGTTTTTCTCGCAGTCCTGGGTCATCAGCATCAAAGGCCTCCCGGAAGAACTCCGGCGACTCGTGACGTTATTGTTGCTGGACGCAACGAGCCGTTACTTATTGGAACAACAGGACACGCCGGTCGTCAGTGGGCACCGGATCCTGCGGCATCTCCTTGTCGTGGACGAAGCTCGAAAGGTTCTCCAAGAACGTCGCTCTCAAGCTCTGGTGGACTTGGTTCGCGAAGGCCGCTCACGCGGCTCAGTCGTCATGCTGTTGTCCCAAGACCCGAGCGATTTCGATGGTGAAGCCGATGACTTCACGGGGCAACTGGGAACGATTGTCGCGTTCGAGTGTGCGCAGACGCAGCGTGGACTTCGCTCTCTCCGTGGCGCATTTGGTCGGAACGCGCTTTCACCCGAAGAATTTTCCGGCAGCTACCTGCCCGAGGGCGTGGCGTTCGTGAAGCTGCCGGGAAAACAGGCAGAGCGAATTCGGTGTTGGAGTTCAACCTCGCAGTCGGCATGAAATAGCGGCACACCATGCAAGACATCTTCTCACATTTAATCCAGCCAGCCCAAAGCCTCGCCGACTACAAGGTCCACAAGCTCGTGCTGTTTCCGAAGGCGTGGAAAGAATGCAAGGTGCCAACAAAGCTTCACTGGAAAAAAATTCGGTTTGATTCCAAAAACGCGCCGAATGTTCCTGCCGACGAACGCGGAGTTTACAGCTTTGTTGTCGAACCAAACGTGGCAAACCACCCCGCCTGCTCCTACCTCATGTATGTGGGGAAAACAGAACGTAACTTTCGCAAACGATACCAGGAGTATCTGCGCGACTTCTCGCTGGCTTCAGGTTCCCGCCGCTTGCATGTCGCGGGAATGCTCAACAAGTGGCAGGGGTATTTGTGGTTTTGTTACGCACCGATCAAGGATTCGGCACTGATTACCTCTACCGAGGATGCCTTGCTTGCCGGATTCATCCCCCCAACAAACGTTGAATTGCCAGGAAAACTTCGCGACGCCATCGCGTGGAGTTTTGGAACATAGCCTTATGAGCACGAGCAAAAGCCCCAAAGCATTTCCGGCCATTCGGGCACGAATGGGCGACTGGTGGTATTACCTCGCCACACTCACGTTTCGTGATGTTGCGGAACGCGTTATTGAAGTGCCTAAAATCCACGATGCCAAAAACCTGAAAGATTGGATTCAGCGGGAGATCAAGGACAAGCGCCGCCAGCAAATCGCCGATTACCTTCTGCGTCAGCCGCAACGGTTTTTCAATGCCATCGTTCTGGGAACCTATGGTGGCACACCGGATTGGTTTCCAGTTGAGGTGTCAAAGGGACGCGTGGCCGACGTTGACTTGGATGACCGCGTGAAGACTGCCTTCGGACTCATCCAACTTTCGGGCAAAGAAGAACTCTTTGCCATCGACGGGCAGCATCGCGTTGTGGGGATCAAACGCGCTTTGGAATGCGCCGGGGGGGCCGACTTGGCTGACGAAGAACAGGCCGTCATTTTCGTTGCTCACAAAAAGGATGAGGCGGGACACCAAAGAACCCGCCGGCTTTTCTTCACGCTCAACCGATACGCCAAGCCGGTCAGTGATTCTGATCTAATCGCGCTCAGCGAAGATGACGCGTATGCCATCGCAACACGCCGTTTGCTGGAGGAGTATCGTGGGTTGGACACGATGCGGGTAACAAAAGCTCCCAACGCGAATTTCCTGCCGGATGATCACTCCTCTTTCACCACGCTGGTTGGGCTATACAGCGCGACAACAATTCTGGCGCGACCCGCCAAATCGAAAGAGCGGCAGCGATTCAAAGAGGGGCCTGTGACCTCCGCAGACGTGGATCATGTTCTCGGCATTGTGAATCGTTTTTGGGATGAAGTAAAAAAGCGCACGCCCGCCGTCCGCAAAGTTTTCGACGGCAAGAAGCCCGCCGAGATCGTGGCACAGCAACGCAATCCGACGAACGGCGGTAATCTGATCTTCCGCCCGTTGGGCTTGAGATGCTTCGCGGAGGCAACCCGCATTTTGACTGACCGTGGTCATAAACTTGAATCTGCGGTTGAGAAACTTGTCGCCGTCGGATTGGAATTGAATGAAGTACCGTGGGTGAACGTGCTTTGGAATCCCAGCACGGGCCGGATGGCGGAGACAAAGAATGCAAAGCTTGCCATCAATCTTTTCTTGCACGCTGTTGACGAAGCGCCGCACCCACAGAAGTTTGAGTTGCTCGCTGAGTATCGCAAGATTACTGGCAATCCCGACGCCAAACTGCCCGCCTAGCAGGGTTTTGATTCGAACCCCCCACTTATTCTAGAATGGGTGCTAAAGAATCTGTCGCGAGAAAACCCCGGCGACTTGCTGGACGGCATCATCTGGCAGGACGGCTACATCGAGTCCAAAGGCAAAGCCAGGACTGCCGCAGTGGACTGCTGCCTTTACCTGCTCCACGAGTTGCCGGCGTCCGAGTCCGCGCGGCTACTTGGCGTATTGAAGGACATCACCAAGCCGCCTTGGACTGAACTGCCGCCGCGAGCCAAACTTCCCAAGTAGAACAGTGGGTTAGCCTCACACCGAATCGAGTTTGGCCGGAGTTTCGAGACGATCTATGCTCGCGACCGTCATTCCTTGATTGGCGGCGAATTTTCGGGCGTCTATACCTCGCCGGGGCGGTGAACCGCCCTAATTTTTCTATGGTCACCAAATCTTGGGTAGTGTTTGTCGCGGTTCTATTTGGAGCGCCGGCTTCCAGCACGGCGCGTTCGCCGCTCATCGCCGAGCCGTGCTGGAAGCTGGCGCTCCGGTGGAGTCTCGTTTGCGCGCTGGGTTTACTGATGGTGGGCGCGCGGGCGGCGGACACCAACGGCTTCGCGGTGAAGTTCACTTCGGCGGAGGGGAAAGTTGCGGACACGATGGTGCTGCCGAATCTCTGGCTCTACGTCGAGGGCGGGCAATCTGCGACGCCATTTCTCCCGCCGGGAAAATTCACGGCGGTCTTCGAGGGCAGCATCAATGGGGACTTGCGCGCGAATTACATTTTCAAAGCCGAGGAATTGGGCGGCGTGCTGAAACTCGAAATCAACGGCAAGGTGGTGCTGGAGGCGACGACGCCGAATGCGTTGAGCCAGTCGGTGCAAGTCAACAAGGGCGCGAACGCGGTGCGCGCCGCATTCACCAGCGCGGCGAGCGGTGATTCGTTCCTGCGCGTGGGCTGGACGGAGAAGGGGACGAACGTGAATCCGATTCCGAACGGGATCATCACGCACGCCGTGACGCCGGAGTTGCAGAAGGCGCAACTGGTTTATGAAGGGCGCACACTGTTCTTGGAGAATCGTTGCGCGAAGTGTCACACGGAAAAATTCACCTCACCCGTGCCGGAACTGGCGATGGACGCGCCGATGTTCGATGGCTTGGGCGCGCGGCGGAATTACGAGTGGCTGGCGAAATGGATTCTCGATCCGAAGTCCACGCGCGCGTCAGTCCACATGCCGAAAATGCTGCATGGGGCGAAGGCGAAGGAGGACGCGGGGGCGATGGCGGCGTACCTGATGACGCTGAACACGGAGCCGCCGGTGCCGATGATCAAGCGCGCGGCACCCTTCGGATACAACGGCCAGGCGGTGGATGAAATTGCCAAACGCTCCGGCGTCGGAGCCAAGGCGGTCGGTGAAAGCACCGAGGCCCCGGCGGATTCAAACCACGAGCGCAAGCCGATCTTCGAACGGCTGCATTGCGTCAGTTGCCATAACGCACCGGATCAGCCTGCGGTGGATGCGGCGAAGATTTCGCTCAAGCACGTCGGAGATAAATTCAGTGCGGGCAAGTTGGCTGAGTTTCTCAAAACGCCGGAGCAGCATTTCGCGTGGATTCGGATGCCGAACTTCAAGCTGGCCGACGCCGAGGCGAAGGAGCTTGCCGAGTTTCTGTTGAAGCACGCGGACAAGGCCGAGGCAAAAGCCGCGCCGACGGACAAGGCCATCATCAAGCGCGGACAGTTGCTGGTGAAGAGCGCGGGCTGCTTGAGTTGCCACGCGGGGTCGAAGCTGGAGAACAAATTTACTGCGGTGAGTCTCACGAAGGTGGCGAAGGTGGCGAAGGGTTGTCTTGCGGAGAAGCGCGACGAGAAGTCGAAGGCTCCTGACTTCACGTTCACCGCGCGCGAGCGCGAGGCGCTGCTGGCCTTCACCAAAACGGATTTCGCCTCGCTCTCGCGCCACAGCCCGCTGGAGTTTGCGGCGCGCGAAACGCGGCTGCTGAGTTGCACCGCGTGCCACGGACAAATTGAACTGGTGCCGGGCTTCGAGGAACTCGGAGGAAAATTGAAGCCGGAATGGGCGGCGGCGTTCATCGCCGGCGAGCCGTTCAAGGTGCGCGCGGACATTCATCCGAAAGGCGAACCTTGGGTGGACGCGCGGATGCCGGCGTTCAAGTCGCGCGCCAACCTGCTCGCCGAGGCGATGGCCATGCAACAGGGCTACGCGCCGAAGACGCGCGGGGAAGGAGCGATTGACGAGGAGGCCGCAAAGATTGGCCACAAGATGATCGGCAAGGACAACGGTCTGTCGTGCATCTCCTGCCATGCGATCAACGAGCTTCCCGCGCTGGAAGTCTTTGAGAGTGAGGGCGTGAACTTCGGCCTGACCGGCGCGCGTTTGCTCAAGCCGTATTTCTTCCGCTGGATGCGCGCGCCGCTCGCCGTCGATCCGCAGACGAAGATGCCGGGCTACTTCGAGGATGGAAAAAGCGCGCTCACTGACTATTACGAGGGCGACGCGGAGAAGCAGATCAACGCGCTCTACGAATACATCCGCCAGGCGGAGAAGATGGCCGCGCCGGCGACGGGGCAATGACCACAAGACTTTCCAGTCTCGGGTTATTAATTTTTTCACCACGCGTGTTTCGTCCGGATCACGAAAGGCAATTTTTGTTCCACCACTCGGTAATCGTGCTCCTGCGGGTCGGCTTCCACGGCACTTTTCTTATCATAGAATTTCGGACGCGACACGATGATCCTGTCTGGCGCGGGCGCGAGGTCCACGAACTAGGCGACGAAAAACTCCGACTGTTGACGCAGTGATCCAATCAAACCGCCACTTATGGAGTTGACCAAGCTAGGCTGGAATGGGGAGCGCGACGAGCAGTTCGCGCCGCACCTCGCCAAGGGACTCGTCCCGGCGCGCGTCGCGGTGGAAGATAAACACTTCTACCGCGTCTGGACCGCAGATGCGGAACTTTCTGCGCAAGTCACCGGCAAATTCATCCACGAATCGCGCCGGGATCATTCCGTTCTCCCCAAGGTCGGGGATTGGGTCGCCGTGAAGCTCGTGCCCAACGAGGAGAAGGCGACCATCCACGCCATCCTGCCGCGCCGCACCCAGATCACTCGCAAGATGACCGGTCGCGACACGGCGGAACAAATCCTCGCCACAAATATCGAAACGGTGTTTCTCGTGACCGCCGCCGACGCGGGTTACAACGGCGCGCGTCTGGAGCGGATGCTCGTCATGGCGCACGACAGCGGCGCGCGCCCGGTGGTCATTCTCAACAAGATTGATTTGTGCAACGACCTCGACGCGAAGCTCGCCGAGGCCACGCAAGTGGCGGGCCACGCCCAGGTGTTGGCCGCTTGCGCGCTCACCGGGCGCGGGGTGAAGAAGTTGGCGGCCTTGATCAAACCTGGTGACACCGTGGTGTTCATCGGCACGTCCGGCGTCGGCAAATCGAGCCTCATCAACCGGCTGTATGGCGAAGACATTCAGGCGACTCTGGAAGTCCGGGAGAATGATGCCAAAGGCCGGCACGCGACCTCTTGGCGTGAAATGATTTTTCTACCGAAAGGCGGCGTGGTCATTGATACGCCGGGCATGCGGGAGTTCCACATCTGGGCAGCCGGTGAAGGCGCGAAGGAAACCTTTCCCGAAATCGAAGCCCTCGCGGCCGGCTGTCATTTCCGCGATTGCGGGCACACAAAAGAGAAAGACTGCGCCGTGCTCGCCGCGCTCGCCGCCGACAAGCTCCCGCGCGAGCGCTACGACAGCTTCGTCAAACTCCAACTCGAGATCAGCCACCTCCGCGAAGCTGAAAAGCGCGCCGGCTGGCAGGATCGGAAGAAAGGCGACCGCGTGGCCCATCGCGTTTTCAACAAGCCGGGTTGAACCGCCTTCTGGTTGGTGAACAGGCACCACAAAACTTTGTCGCATCGGCAACAAAGTTTTGCGTAGAAGCCGAAGCCTTTGTCGCGCAAGTAGCGTCGCGGCCGTTCGCGCTGGGCGTTTTGTCCCGTGGGCGCCAGCCGGCAACCGCGCACGTTCAAACCCGAATAGCCCTGTGCAAACATCTGTTGCAAATGCGACAAATATTCGTCGTGGTCCGGTCGCCGTCGTTTTGGGCCTCCCTGCTGGTGAATGCTACAAGTTGAGAATCTTTTTCCACCTTCCCTTCACCGCCGCATCCATTTTGATGAGCGGCGGCCAGGGGCGTTTGAAGCCTTCGCCGGGGATTTTCTTCGTCGCGTCGATACCGGGTTTGCGACCGGAGTTCATCTCACGCGCGGGACAAGGCGTTCTCGCTGACGAAAAGATTGCGGGAGCGGAAGGCGGGTGGGCTTTCCAGCAGCAGCACGGCGCGCAGAGCGGCGAGCGGCGTGGCAAACCACGGGCGATGAAGTTGCCGGTCTTCTCCGATCGTCCAGCCGGGATGCGGAAGATCAAAGCGCCGGGCCAGTTCTTCCGCCGTGGCGGCGATGTAGGCGTCCTGCACGCGTCCGAGCTCGCCAAACTGTGGGGCCAGGAGCGGGGGCGGGGCAGCGAGCGCAGCGGCGTTTGGTGCGGCGTAGAATTCGTCGAGGAAGTTGGCCAGGCAACGGTCGAAGGAATCGCCGTGTGCGGCGAGCGCAGCGACTTCGGCGAGGGTCTTGGGCCTCATACCTTGCCCTCCTCGAAAAGTCCCTCGACGAGATACTGCGTCTTCACCGGGATGCGATTGGCGGGGTAATACAGACCCACCAAGTCGAGGACATCCTTCGCTGACTTGAGTTTCAGGTGGCGGATCAGAAACACGATGTCGGGCACATCCGAGGATTCCCCGGTGGTGCCTCCGAGCCGCGCGGCCATGCACTTCATGGCCAGCAGATATTCCGGCACCGGCATGGTGAGGCGGAGATGTGGAAACTGCGGAAGATTGCCGGCGGTGGTTTCATGCCGGGCGGAGATGAAGCCCTTCACGCCGTCGTTGAGCCAGTCCTCCGGCAGTTGCTGCTCGCCGGCGATGCGGCGGGCCAGTTCGCGAATGAATTGAGCGGGCTGAAAGAGCGCGTCCACGTCTTTCGTGGAGAGCCGGGCCGTGAAGGCGAGAACCATGACGGTGCCTCCGAAAACGCAAACTTCTCCCGTCACGCCTTGCTTGCCCAGTTCCTCGGACAGCGACCTGAGCGCTTTCAGGATCGATTCGCGAGTCAGCGCGGAACCGGCTGGTTGTTGTGGTGCGCTCATGCTGCGTGATGAGATTCTAAAGGGTGCTGAGGATTTGATCCACCTTCGCCTTCATTGCGGCATCCATCTTGATGAACGGCGGCCAGGCGTTTGAAGCCTTCGCCGGGAATTTCCTCGTCGCGTCGAGGCCGAGTTTGCTGCCGCTGGCGATGTCGCTGGTGGCGTGGTCGAGCACGTCGGTCGGGCCTTTGGTGAGTCCTTGCGGACGGCCACCATGCTTTCGCGCTGCGGGTCGGTGTTGGCGCAGAGGCGGAAGAGAACTTCGCTGGTGTTGTGAACGTCTGATGGCCGTGCGCAAGCACTCGTCGTCCACCACGATGAGGTATTTGGCGAACATCATCTGGCCCATGCCCCAGAGGCCGTGCATGGGTGGCCGTCCGCAAGGACTTTGTAGGTTTGCATCGGGTAGGTCTTGCGGATGCTCACGAAGGCGAGGTTGTGGAAGACGCCTTCGGCCGGCAGCGCAATGTCCACGATCTCGGGGAAGTTCATCTTGAAGATGGGCAGGAAGAGTTTCATGGACGCGCCGCCGATGTAGAAGTCTTCCATCGGCGGGATGCCGACGATGGTGGCGGGATAGACGGCGTCTTTGCGGTGTGTAATGGCGGTGACGTGGAAGACGGGATACGGCTCGGGCAGCGTGTAATAGCCGGTGTGGTCGCCGAACAGGCCTTCGTCGTGCAGCGGTTCGCGCGGGTCAACCTAGCCTTCGATCACGAAGTCGGCGTTGGGCCAAACCGTTTTCAATTCGGGCAAAATCATTTCAAAGCCATGGCGGACTCGGCGAATTGCATCAATGTTCTGACGAAATCATCGTCAAACAACCGCTCTGACAAACCGAGACCTCGACGAAGCAGGCGTATGTTGAAATAGGAGCTTGTTTCCAGCCCACTTTACCTTCAAGATTTTGGTGTCCTTATTGGTTCAGCAAACATATTCGCATATGCACAAGACCAGCAAATTTCTCATTGTGATTCTCCTGCTCCTGAACATCACGGCGTTTGGGCAGGCGGGAGCGAACAAATTCCGCTTCAACGGAGTGCTCAGTAACGAAGGCATTGTCATCAGTTCCGGATACGTTGACTTCCGGTTTCGCGTCTTCGAACTCCCCACCGGCGGCAGCCAACTCGGGTCCGACGTGGTGGTAACCAATATCTCCGTCACGAACGGAAATTACAGCGTCATCGTGGATTTGAGCCAGGGGCCTTATGTGAACGGACAGTCCTATTGGATTGAAGCGGGAGTTCGGTTCGCACCGGCCGAAGCTTTTTTCCCCTTCACCACTCTCTCTCCGCGGAAGCAATTCACCATCGGAACCAGCCACGGGCTGAGAATCTTTCGCCAGCCTGGGATCACTAACTTCGTTGTCCCAGCCGGCGTTCATCAGCTTCTTGTGGAGGTTTGGGGCGCAGGCGGGGGAGGCGCGAATACAAACAGTGCCGGTTATTATGGCGGTCCCGGAGGAGGTGGGGGCGGCTATGCGAAGGGATTCCTACCGGTCATACCAGGAACGACAAACGCCATTGTGATTGGTATGGGCGGTTTTGCAGCAACCGGTTTTGGGCATGGCCTGAAAGGGGAAGACTCGACAGTCTCAGATCCGCAGGGAAATGTATTACTGCTCTGCACTGGAGGTCTTGGTGGAACTAACCTCAACGGAGATTTTGGCATCTATGGAATCGACTTGCCGTTCGGTAGCGGCGGCGGTGGGGCAGGCGGCTTGGGTGATGCCAACATGTTTATCCACCAAGATGGTCAGAAAGGGTCTCTTGCTTTCATTTATCACGAAAGTGGCATTCAGTATTCTGATTACCCCGGTGGAAACGGTGGAAAAGCGGCTTTAGGCTCGGCTCAGACTGGAGAATTCGGTTACGATATAGATGGTACTACCGAGTCCATCGGCACCGATTACATCCACCCTACTTGGTCCTTGCAATCCATCACCTTTGGTCAAGGTGGGGAGGGTGGGGGTTTTCGTGGGGGCCCGCGCGGTTCTCCTTCCAATTCCAAGAACGGCACGGCTGGCTGTGTCATCGTCCAGTGGTGATTGGAGAACGTCATGAGACGAAATCCAAGAGTCTTTGCCATTCTGGCGGCGGTTTTCGCTTTCGTCGTGAGCGCAGCCCCATCCAGCGCTCAAAACCTCGCCATTGAGTGGCTGCCGACAGAAGAGGAAGCGTGGAATGCCAGTGGTGGCTCCTTCACCATCGTCGGCGAACTCCAGCCGACCCATGAATCGGTGATGAAAGGCGGCAGTTTCTCCGTCACCGCAAGCTTCGGGCTGGCAGAGGTCGTCACTGCGAATCCGGTCAATGCTGCGCCCAGCGTCAGCCTTTTGACAAACCAAGTTTACGTAATCGCGAGCAGCGGGGCCATTGACCTCCTGGGCTTTGCCACATTCACTCCCGGCCCCGCCAGTGAATCGCAGCAGGCGCTGGCTGGATACACGCTCTCGAACAACGGCAATGCCCTCTTTGCCGTACCACCAGCCATCGACTACTTCGGCACGCTGCGCTTCACGCTCGCGCCGAATGTCCCCGGCTCCGCCGTGGTGACGGTCGTCACGCAGGATGACGGCGGCACGGCCAATGGCGGTGTGGACAAGACCACCAATACCTTCACCATCACCGTCCTGCCGACACAGCCGAACGCAGTGCCCGCAGTCGCCAGCCCCATCCCGGACTTCGCCGGTAACGAAGACGCGCCCGATACGAGCATCAACTTGCGCGCGGTTTTTCAGGATACCCAGACACCGGATGAAGGATTGTTCTTCGCGCTGCGGGTGCATACCAATCCCGCGTTGGTCACCGCCGCCCTCAATCCCGCCACCGGCGTGCTGCAACTCCATTACCGGCCCGACCAGCATGGCGTCGCCACGATCACGGTGCGCGCGGCCGATGCGTTCTGGCTTTCCGTGGAAGAGACGTTCGTGGTGACGGTCAACTCCGTGAATGACGCCCCGGTGATCACCTTGGCACCAGACGTAGTGGTGCTCGAAGATGCCGGTGGGCAAACTCTTCCCAGCTTCGCCTCCTTTTCCGCTGGCCCGGCAAACGAATCCGGCCAGACCTTGTTGGGCTACAGCGTGAGCAACAGCAACAATTCGCTGTTCGCCGCCCAGCCCGCCATTAATGGCGCCGGGGTCCTTTCCTTCACCACTGCCGCCAACGCCAGCGGCAATGCCACGGTCACGGTGACCGGTCAGGACAGCGGCGGCACGGCAAATGGCGGCGTGGACACCGGCACCAAGAGTTTCACGATCACGGTGGCGCCCTTGAACGACGCGCCGAGTGTGACGTTCGCGACAAACGTCGTGACAGCGTTGCTCGTCGGCACATCGCAAACTTCGAGCAACTTCGCCACTTTCTCGCCGGGTCCCGCGAACGAATCCACGCAGGCGTTGGTGGGCTACACATTGGCAAATAGCAGCAACGCTCTGTTCATCGTGCAGCCGTCGATCAACAACGGCGGCACGCTCGCCTTCACACTGGCACCCAACGCGAACGGCACTGCGGTCGTGGCGGTCGTGGTGCAAGACAACGGCGGCACGGGAAGCGGGGGCACGGATCGGGCGACGAACACGTTCACGCTGGTTGCGGCAGTTCAAGCGCGGGCCATCACCTTGCGATACCCGGTTCTCACACCCAGCAACTTTACTTTCAGCATTTTCGGATTCTCGGGCCTGACCGCCATCGTCGAGCGCGCATTTTCTCCCATCGGTCCGTGGACGAACATGGGTTCGACCTTGCTCGACACGAATGGCTATGCGTTTTTCATGCATTCCAATCCGTCGGTGGCCAGCGCATTTTATCGAGCGGTGGTGGTTCCGCGGAACATGGCTTTAATCCCCGCCAGCTCGTTCACGATGGGAGACGCTCTTGACGGTGATGCCGGAGCCCTTCCCCTCCACACAGTTCATGTCTCTGCGTTCTACATGGACAAATTCAAGGTGACCAAAGCGTTGTGGACCGAGGTGCATTCGTGGGCCATCACACATGGCTACAGTTTCGACAATGCCGGGCAGGGGAAGGCAGCCGATCATCCCGTCCAGCGCATCAATTGGTATGATGTGGTCAAGTGGTGCAATGCGCGGAGTGAGAAGGAAGGGCGATTGCCCGCTTACTACACCAGCGCGGCGCAAGCGACGGTGTACCGCAGTGGACGGGTCAACGTGCAGAATGATTGGGTGAAGTGGAACACGGGCTACCGGTTGCCGACCGAGGCGGAGTGGGAGAAGGCGGCGCGGGGCGGAGCGATCGGACGACGTTTTCCCTGGAGCGACGCGGACACGATCGCTCATAGCCGGGCGAATTATTTCAGCGATACCAACTTTGTTCCCTATGATGTCAGTCTCACGTTCTATATTCATCCGGCATTTGATTTTGGTTCTTATCCCTACACCAACCCGGTTGGATACTTTGCGCCCAACGGATATGGGCTTCACGACATGGCCGGGAATGTATTTGAATGGTGCTGGGATTGGCATGATTCGTACTTGGGCGCTTCACAGACCGACCCTCGTGGCGCTAACGTAGGCACTGCACGGGTGCAACGCGGTAGCGCCTTTGACAATTACGCAATTTACTGCCGGACGGCGTTCCGCTATAGCGAAGCGCCGGACAGCAGATGGGAGGGGACTGGATTCCGGTCAGTCCTCTCTCTTGGGCAGTGAGTCGCGAAGCACGAACGCGGCGCTCACGCGTTGAATCGTGGTTTCATCTCAACAAGAGTGTAGTCGTTTGGAAGTTTGATATTCAGAGCCTTCTCGGCGGCCACGCTTTATTTCTGAAGAGCACGTCAATTTTTCGACGGACTTCCTTGCTCATTCGGATTAGCGGCGGCCAGGGGCGTTTGAACCCGAACTCCGAAGTAGCGCGCTGATTTTCCGGGGGGCGCGCCCCCGTTTCCTCAGATCATACCCCCTCCAATGGCCAGCCGGTCCAGCGGCGGCACCAACTTCGGCGACGCGGCTTTGAGCCAGTCCAACGTCGCGTCCACCAGGGGTTTGTGTTTGCCCAGCCCACCCCACGCCGCCGAGAGTTTCACCACCATCTCGCGGCCCAGCACGCCCAGCACCG
>Ga0163150_10002997_pt1 | contig 24555 bp, 10 predicted proteins | sample OliLakLV19P2IB_FD_148628 | JGI IMG/M metagenome (GOLD analysis project Ga0163150, IMG submission 148628) | Freshwater microbial mat bacterial communities from Lake Vanda, McMurdo Dry Valleys, Antarctica - Oligotrophic Lake LV.19.P2.IB | ecosystem: Environmental > Aquatic > Freshwater > Lake >...
TTCCCCACCGTCGCGCGAACGAAATCTGCCGGCGACGGCATCTGCGCTTGGAACTCACGGCGAACGCCATCGAGCTGTTCGAGGCTCTGCAGCACCGATTCTACGTCCACGCCGAAGTCGATCAAGCAGGCGACTTCATCGATGCCAATCCGGCTCAGTTGGGCCAAAGTCTTCCGACACGTTTCCGGTGTGCCCAGCAAACCGCAGAGCTTGAAATATCGGTTGAAGGAAAACTCCACCAGGCCGCGCGTCTCTTCCGCCGTGAGATTCTTCATCTCGCATCCCGGGTACATCGCCTGCGACAAGCCCTTCAGCAAATCCGCGGAATCGGCCAGATACCGGATCATCGGCTCCTTCACCTTCGCCTTCACGGTTTCAACATCGTCGCCCACAAAGGTGTGCAGCGCGATTGTCACACACCCTGCACCCGCATGGCCGGCATCGCGCCAGGCTTGGCGGTAGAGCTGAATTTTCTTCGCGAGATCCTCCAGTTCCTGACCGAGGAGATGCGTGAGGACGTTGACCCCGGTCTCACCCGCCAGCTTGAACGTTTCCGGGCTGCCGGCGGCCGTCACCCAAAGAGGCAACTCGGACTGAATCGGGCGGGGATAAATTTTGATCGGCACCTGATTACCCCGGCCGCCAGTGAACGAAACGGACTCGCCCCGCCACAAACGGCGGATGATATCCATGCTCTGCCGCATCACTGCGCGGCGGTCTGCGAAATTCTCCGGCTGCAGCGCGAAATCGCGATCGTGCCAGCCATTCGCCACCGAGATGCCAACCCGGCCATTCGACAGGTTATCCACCACGGACCACTCCTCCGCCACGCGCGCCGGGTGATGCAGCGGCGTCACGCAACTCCCGGCCCGAATCTGCACGCGTTCGGTTACCGCCGCGATCGCGGCGCCCACCACCGCCGGATTGGGATACAGCCCCCCGAACGAATGGAAGTGACGCTCCGGTGTCCAAACCGCTTTGAACCCATGCGTATCCGCAAACCGGGCACCCTCGAGGAGCAGGCGATACCGTCCACCGGCCGCCGCTTCATCTTCACTCGCAAAGTAGAAAAGCGAAAAGTCCATGGCTTTTCGCTCTGCCGGCGGAGTGTTACCTGCCGGGGACGCCGTCGCGCCCGGGAGCTTGGCTGCGTCGGACAAGAGCACAACTTTATTGCCTCGAGTCAGGGTCCAAAAGAGTTCCAGCACCGAAATATCAAACGAAATGCTGGTCACGGCGAGCCACACTCCGGGTTCGGTACCCAGCACGTGATCCATGCCGGCAAAGAAGTTAACCACGTTGCGATGCGTGACCATCACCCCTTTCGGATTACCGGTGGAACCAGAGGTGTAGAGCACGTAGGCGAGATCGTCAGGCGCGATGGCGGGCGGGGGAAGCGATTCGGTTTCGGTTCGCTCACGAACGCCTGCGCTGCGTTCGCCATCGAGACAGATAACCGCCGCCTGATGCGCCGGCAGCTTTGCGAGCAGACTCAACTGCGTCACCAAAACGGGCACCTCGGAATCCTGCAGCATGAAGGCGATCCGCTCTTTCGGGTAGGTCGGATCGAGCGGCACGTAAGCCGCACCCGTTTTGTGGATACCGAGAAGACCGATCATCATCTCGAGCGACCGCTCGACATAAACGCCGACCAGCGTCTGCGCTTGAACGCCGTGACTTCGCAGTTCCGCCGCGACGGCTTCGGCCCGGGAATCCAGCTCGGCATACGTCAGCTCCTGATCATCGAACACGAGGGCAGTCGCCTGGGGAGTCCGGGCAACCTGCTCAACAAAAAGCTCCGGCAACGTCTTGGTTTTAGGATACTCCGCTGACGTGGTATTCCACTCGACGAGTAATTGACGCCGCTCGTTGCCGGTCAGCAACGGCAGCTCGGACAAACGCCGATCCGGTTTTTCAACCATGCCCTCGAGCACGGTCTGAAAGTGTCCTAGAAACCGCTGGATTCGTTCGCGGCAGAAAAGATCCAACGCGTACTCCGCCGTTATCTCGAGCTCCCCACTTGATCGCTCGATTGCCCACACCGTAAGATCCGACTTCGCGGTGCCGGTATAAACCGGGGCGATACTCAGATTGATTCCACTCAACTGCAGCGGAGCCGTCGGCATATTCTGCAGGGCAAAATATACCTGGCAGATCGGATCGAAGCTAAGATTGCGCTGGGGCTGCAGCTCTTCGACGAGTTTCTCGTACGGCATCTCGCGGTGATCGAACGCGGCGAGCGCCATGTCCCGCACGCGAGCAAGCAACACTTTCACCGTCGGATCTCCGGAAAGATCCGTGCGCATCAGGAGCGTGTTGACGAAGAATCCCACAATATCCTCGGTCTCGGCCGCATCGCGGCCGGCCACCGGCGATCCCACCACCAAGTCGGTCTGCCCCGAATAGCGGTGCAGCACCACATTGAAGCCAGCGAGCAAGGTCATGAACAACGTCACCCGCTCCTGCGAGCTGGTCTGCTTGATCCGAGCCACCAGATCCGCCGGCAGCGTCAGGGCTACGCAAGCGCCGCGATGGGACTGCAACGGCGGCCGCGGGAAATCCGTGGGCAGTTCCAGGAGCGCCGGCGCACCGGTAATCTGCTTTTTCCAGAATGAAACAAGACGCCCGAGGTGTTCGCCCTGTAAATATTCATTCTGCCACTCGGCAAAATCCGAATAATGGATTTGCGGCTCGGGCAAGCGGGGCGATTCGCCTCGGGCAACCGCCTCATAACATGAGCCCAGCTCTCGATAAATCACCGCCATTGACCAGCCATCCGAGGCCATGTGATGCATCACCAGCATGAGCGCATGCGACGTATCCGAAAGCTTGAACAACCGCACCCGCAGCATGAGATCGCGCTGCAGGTTGAACGATTGTTTTGCCTCCTCGATGCTCAGGCGGGTGAGCTCTTCCTCCTGTCGGGTAACGGCAACCGCGGTCAGGTCCGTCAAGGGCAGCTCCAACGACCACGACGTGCGGATCAATTGAACGGGTTCGGATCCGGGTGCGATAAAGTTGGTGCGCAGGGCCTCATGCCGTTCCACCAGTTTAGCCAGAGCCTGTTCGAGTGCCGCCGGATTGAGGGCGCCGGAGAGTCTAACCAGATAAGGAATGTTATATAGCGGCGACCCCGGCTCCATCTGCTCGAGGAACCACAAGCGGCGCTGGCCCGAGGAGGCGGGGATCGGACGTTCCGCGGTCGCTGCGACAGCTGTGGCGACGGAAGCCGTCGGGCTTCTGCTCGTTGCCAGCTCGGGAAGCTCGGGCTCCGAATTCGAAAGAGTTTCAGTTAAGGCCATGATGTAATTTAATTGGGCGGGGCCAGCTCCAGCGCGGTTCGAGCACTCCGGCGCATTAAACGCTGAGGTCCGGGACGAGGCGCACCCTGCGCACTGCGCAACCCGACCTCCACTTCACGCGCGAAGGCTTTAAGCGTGGGATGATCGAACAGCAACCGGACCGACAAGCTGGACGGCAAGGTCGCGTTCAGTCGCGCAATGACCTGGGCCGCGAGCAAAGAGTGCCCACCCAAATCGAAGAAATTCTCACTGCTGCTGGCGACGTCGCGCCCCAACACCTCGCTCCACGTTTTCGCCACGACCCGTTCCATCGCAGTACTCGGCGCGACCCCACTCGCCGCACCCGCTGACGCCGGCGCCGGCAGCGCCGATCGGTCAATTTTCCCATTCGCCGTCAGCGGCCAGGAACCAACGCGCACCACCGCCGCCGGAACCATATAGGCTGGCAGCCTCTCCCGCAGATAATGGATCAATTCGACCGCAGAGATTTCGCCCGAAAAAGATTCCGCCGCAACATACGCGACCAGTTGCAGCTCGCCGCGTTCATCCGGACGAGCCACCACGACGGTCTCGCGCACGCCCGGGTACGCCTGCACCGCGGCTTCAATCTCGCCGAGCTCAATGCGGCACCCGCGGATCTTCACCTGACCATCGATCCGCCCCAGAAACTCAAGCTCACCTTTCAAGGTCCAGCGGACCAGGTCGCCGGTGCGATAGAGACGAACCGCCGCGGCCCCGGGCTCGACAAAAACGTCGACGAATTTCTCGGCGTCGAGCGCGGGTCGCCGCCAATACCCGCGCGCCAGGCTTTGTCCGCCCAAATACAATTCGCCCTGCACCCCAGGCGGCGCCAGACGCTTGTAGGGGTCCAGCACATACACCGTCGTGTTGGCGATCGGTCGACCAATCGTCGGCAGCGACCGGCTCTCCTCCGTCGAAACCGCAACGCACGTCGCGACCACCGTGCACTCCGTCGGGCCGTAGTGATTGACCAACACTGCCGGAAATTCAGAACCCGGCCGCCGCTGGAGCCGATCTCCTCCGGTGAGCAGGTACCGCAGGGCAAGGTCGGCCGGCGGGGTTTCACGCATGACAGCTTCGGCCAGCGGCGTGGGTAGAAACGAAAGCGAAATCCGTTTCTCAGCCAGCCACTGCCAGAGCAAGCGGGGAGAGAAGCGAACCTCATCCGTCGGGATTTGCACACTCGCGCCCGCCGCGAGATACGGCCAAATTTCCCAAACCGATGCATCAAAACCGGGACTTGCCACCTGCGTAGCGCGATCAGCCGCCGTCACCCCGTAGGTGCGCTGGTGCCAGGCGACCAGATTACTCAACGCGTAGTGCTCGACCTGCACGCCCTTGGGCTGACCGGTCGAACCTGACGTATAGATGACATAAGCCAGATCACCGGCGGTTGCCGGCAGCGCAGGGTTTTCGGTGGACTCGGCGTCCAAACCGCGGCCATCAACCGTTACCTCGACGATCAAGACATCGGGCGTCGCCGCTGACACTTTTTCCCGCCCGGCCGTCTGAGTTAGCACCACGGCTGCACCGCAGTCCTCGATTTGAAATGCCAGCCGATCCGCAGGGTAAGCGGGATCCAGGGACACACAGGCGCCGCCGGCCTTCCACACGGCGAGCCACGCAATGAGCATTTCCGCGGAACGATCGATGCATACGGCCACCAGCGATTCTCGTTCGACGCCCAACTTGATCAGGCGATGAGCCATCCGATTCGCCCGCGTATTCAATTCTCGATACGTGAGGCGCACCTTCGAGTCGGCGACCGCGAGGGCCGCGGGTGATGCGGCCGCGTGCGCCTCCACCGCGGCCAGAACTCCCGCTGCAGGCAAAGCCAGCTCTTCGCCGCGACTCCATTCGAGGAGTTGCTGGCGTTCGGCGCCGGAAAGGATCGGGAGGTCAGACACCAACTCTGGCAGGCCCTCCGCAAATGCCAGCAACACGGCGCGGAAGTGCCCGAGTACCTGGGCCACCCTGGCGTCATCGTAGCGGTGCCGCTCGTAGAAGCATTTAACGATGACCGCGGTTCCCGCATAGACATCAAGCGCGAGCGGATAACTCGGCTGGCTGCGAATATCGAAGTGCCGCCCCGCCCATTTCCCGCCGAGCGCACGGAGCGCTTCGTCCCACGCGGGCTCCTGGAAGTTAAACAGCGTCTCAAAAAGCCGGCGACCGGGCGGAATCGCGCAGCAGCGTTGCACCTCCGCCAGCGGGGTGTGTTCGTGCGGACGCATCGCGATCCAGGCGGCACGCAGTCCGCGCAACCACTCCGATACGCGAAGTCCCGGAGCGAAGCGGGAGCGGACTGGCACGGTGTTGATGAACAGGCCGAGCGTCGTGGCCGCATTGGCGATTGGGACATGACGCCCCGAGCGGACGGCCCCGAATACCACGTCATCCTCGCCGACGTAACGACTAAGCACGCAGGCCCACGCGGCCTGCGCCAAGGTGTTCAGCGTCACGCCTTCGCGCGTCGCCACCGTCCGCAGTTTCGCCGTGGCCGACGGAGAAACCCGAATCATCAGTTCGCCGACGCTCCTGTCGCCGCACGCTGCATTGGAACCGACCCGCGCGCCCGGGGCTGCCGTTGCGACCGTCAATCCACGCAGGTAGTCGCGCCAAAACGGCAGCGACGCGCTGAAATCCTGCTCGTGCAGCCAGTCCACAAAATCCCGATACGCGGGTCCCCCCGGCAGTTCCGCCGCGTTTCCCCGGACCCGCGCCGCCTGACGATCAAAGACCTCCCGGAAGAGCACCGTCATCGAACGCGCGTCGATAATCAGGTGGTGGTAAGTCACGACCATCCAGCATTGACGCTCCGTGCACCGGATCAGCGCGACGCGGAGAAGTGGCCCCGTCAGCGAAGGAAAACCAGCCTGGCGGTCGGCGGCCAGATATTCCGCCAGGTGGCAGTGGGCCTCTGATTCCGTAGCGTGCTCCCAGAATTGAAAGGGACACTCCGCGTCGTCAGGTGGGTTGATGACCTGCCTCGCTTCACCTGACGGGAGCCATTCAACCCGCGTCCGCAGCACAGGGTGCCGCGCGACCATATCGCGCCAAGCCTGCGCCCAGGATGCAGGATCAATCGGCTCATCGAGTTCGCAGATGACTTGTTGAACATCAACGCCGCGAGACTCCTGAGCGCTATGGAAGAGCATCCCCTGTTGCATCGGCGCAAGGGCATAGGCGTCGATGCCTCCCGGTAAGGTAGCTCTCGCAAGGTGGACCATTCGGCGAGTAGTGTAATCCAGTCGCGCATCGCCCTGAAGTGGGTCTGGGACCCACCCGCGATGCGGGTTTTGCCACCAGCGGCGAATTCGGAAGGGTCTGCCCCCATGTTCAAGCCGGCGGAAAAAGAGTTCAATAGCTGGTAATGAACTCCGCTCGGGTGTCTTTGCCGCGAGATGCGCCCGCATCGCGCCTCCCTCCGCGTTCGGCCCACGATAACGAGGTGCCACCGCGTGCGGGCGTGGACTGGCCTGTCGCCATCCTCGGCGTCCCCTTTGATCCAGTCACCACGGGCGAAGCGATCCAACGCATCGATGCGATGATCGCCACTCGCCTCCCTCACTACGTGGTGACAGCGAATGTCGATTTTCTCGTCCAAGCCCACCGCGATGTGGAATTACGTCGCATCCTGCTCGAGGCGGACCTGGTGCTCTGCGATGGAACGCCGGTATTGTGGGCGTCCCGCTGGCTCGGCAACCCCTTACCCGAACGCGTGGCTGGATCCGATCTCGCGCCGGCGCTCTTGGCGGCGGCGGCCGAAAAAGGTCATCGCGTTTTTCTGTTGGGCGCAGCGGACGGCGTAGCGGCGTTGGCGGCTGAGCGCATCGCGCAGCAGTATCCAAAACTTAAGGTCGTCGGGCATTTTGCGCCCCCGTTCTCTCCCCTGCTGGAGATGAACCACGAAGAAACTGTGCAGCGGGTGCAGGCTGCACGACCGGACATTCTACTCGTCTCCTTCGGGTGCCCCAAGCAGGAGAAGTGGATTGCGATGCATTACCGGGCGCTGGGTGTACCCGTCGCAATTGGCGTCGGCGCAACGCTCGACTTTCTCGCCGGCCGCATCAAGCGGGCGCCCGATTGGATGCGACGCACGGGAACGGAATGGGTTTACCGGCTCTCCCTCGAACCGAAGCGCTTGTACAAGCGTTACGCCGACGACCTCGTGTGTTTCTTGCCCTCGCTGGCGCGACAATGGGTCCATCTCGACCGCGGCTGCAAGCATTCCGCGGATCAACCGGAAGTCTCCGCCCGTGAAAAGGGCTGGAGCACTATTACCGCTGGCGAACAGCTTACTCGCCGGACACTACAACAACAGGCGCCATTCTGGAGCAGCGTCCAGCGGCTGCCAGCCCACTGCCTGTTCGATCTCGCGCAGGTCCGCGCCGTGGATGCCACCGGCGTCGCGTTTCTCATTCGTTGGCGCAAGTCGCTCCTCCAGGGCGGTCATCACCTCGTACTCCTCGCACCTTCGCGGGCCCTTCAACGGGTGATGCGCAGTCTCAAACTCACTGAACATTTTCTCATCGTCGCCACGGCCACTGAGGCGGAGAAAATGGCTTCAACGCTCTTCACGCCGCGCACCTTCCAGCGTGAAGGCGAAACCCGTTCTCTCAGCTGGTGCGGTGAAATCACCGCGGCCAACGTCAATGAAGTGCGACAGATGATGGAAGATCATTTGCAGGTATTCGCGACCAGTCAGACCAACGTGATCATCATCGATCTGGCTCAGCTCCGCTTCATCGATAGCTCCGGAGCCGCCCTGATGTTACGGCTGAAACGCGCGGCCCGGGCGCTCCGAGTCGAAGTTCTTTTCTGCCGACCTCAGGCAAGTATTCGCAACGTCCTGAGACTGACGCGGACAGACCAGTTGCTGCTCGAAAGCGGACAATGAAGAGGCGCGATTACGTGGACCTACGCTCATGAGAATCGGAATTTCCACCTCTGTGATTCAGCGCGGCCGTTCTGGCGTGGGGCAATACGTCCTTGCCCTCGTGAAGGCGTTGCTAAGTCGCGACCACGGGAACGAGTTCACGCTCTTCGTGTTGGAGGAGGATATTCCCCTTTTCGCGTTTGTCGGAGACCGGATTCAGATTGTCACGGTCCCGGAGTCGGTGCGTCCGGCGGTGCGCAACATCGCGTGGCATCAATTCACTCTGCCGCAACTTGCGCGCGACCTCCGTCTGGACGTGCTGCATATCCCGAGTTACCGCCGCATGCTGTGGCGTCGCCCGTGCGCGCTCGTCGCCACGATCCACGACCTCGCTCCGTTTCGCCTTCCCGGGAAATATGACTGGCTGCGCATGCTCTACGGACGTGTGGCCGTAAAGCAGCTCGCGCAGCGCCAAGACAAGATCGTCGCCGTCAGCCAGGAAACGGCCGCCGATGTTAAACGCTTCTTCGCGGTTCCTCCCGCTCGCGTCACGGTGATCCCGAACGGCCTTGACCATCATCGCTTCCACCCCGATGGCGCGACGCCATCGCCGGACCGACTTCCCACGCGCAACGGACAACACCCCCACTTTTTCCTCTATGTGGCGCGGCTGGAACATCCCGCGAAAAACCATGCGCGTCTCATCGCGGCGTTCGAGCGTTTCAAAGCCGCGACGCACTCCTCGTGGCAACTCGTGCTCTGCGGCAGCGATTGGCACGGCGCGGAGGTCATTCATCGCCTCATCCGACAATCCCCTTACGCGTCCGAGATCCAGGTGATGGGCTTCGTGCCCGACGACGAGGTCGCGCCCTGGTATCGCGCGGCCTCCGCCCTGGTTTATCCGTCATTGTTTGAAGGCTTCGGACTTCCTCCGCTCGAAGCCATGGCCTGCGGGTGTCCCGTCCTCGCGTCTTCCATCGGCGCCGTAAGCGAGGTCTGCGGAAACGCCGCCATCCTGGTGGAACCACACCGCGTGGAAAACCTCGCCGAGGGACTGAGCCGGATGGCTAACGACCCAGCACTCCGCAAACAACTTCGCCACGCCGGGCTGGCCCGCGCGCGTGAGTTCGACTGGAACCACACCGCCGGCGCCATGCTCGACGTTTATGCACAAGCCGCGGCCCGCGTGCGCCCCACCGCAATCGCCCGCCACCTGGCGACGGCGGGATAAAAACCGCGTCGCCTGTCCCATTACATCACCGCTCCCGTGATCGACCTCCTTCCGCCATATCCGAATCGCCTCAAGCAATGTCCTCACGTTGTGACTACACCAAGAAATCTCCTGCTGGGATCAGCGGGGTTTGACGAAGGCCTCCGCTCTCCGACGGAAACATCCAGGCTCAGCCCGGTTCTCGAATCCATGCCGCCTGCACCTCCCCTCGTCTGACGTGAAGAAAGAACTTCGCATTCTCGTGATTGAAGACGTAGCCGCGGACGTGGTGTTGATTGACCACACACTCCGCTCCGGCGGCATCACGTTTTCGGCGAAACGGATTGAGACGCGCGAGGAATTCCTGAACGAGTTGGAACACGAGCCGCCCGACGTCATTCTGTCCGACCACGGCTTGCCGGGCTTTGATGGCTTCACCGCGCTGGCCCTGGCGCGCGAACGGTATCCGGAAATCCCATTCATTTTTGTCACCGGCTCGATGGGCGAGGAACTCGCGATCGATTCACTCCGGGATGGAGCGACGGATTACGTTTTGAAGTCCCGAATCTCCAATCTGGTCCCCGCGGTCCATCGCGCCCTCCGTCTGGCTCACGAGCGGATGAAACGGAAGCAGGCGGAAAAGGAGCTCAGAGAAAGCGAAGAACGCTTTCGGCTCCTGGTGAGCGGCGTCAAGGACTACGCAATTTTCATGCTCGATCCCACTGGTCGCATTTCGAGTTGGAACGCCGGCGCTGAGCTCGTCCTCGGCTACAACGCCGCCGAAATCGTCGGCCAAAACTTCAGCGTCTTCTACCGCCAGCAGGACCGCGATGACGGGAAACCGGAGCGCGATTTGGCGATCGCCACCGCGGAGAATCGCTTCGAGGACGAAGGGTGGCGCCTCCGCAAAGGGGAGGTCCCGTTCTGGGCTCACGTCGATATCCGGGCGCTGCGGGACCCGGAAGGGCGGCTGCGGGGGTTTACCCAGGTGACGCGGGATGTCACCGAGCGCAGGCGGAACCAGGAATTGCTGCGCAAAGGCGAGGAGCGTTACCGCCGGCTGGTGGAACTTTGCCCGGAAGGCTTGATGGTGCTCAACCAGGGGCGCATCACCTTTCTGAATACTGCGGGCTGCAAGCTACTCGGTGCGGACGAAGCGGAGCAGGTGCTCGGCCGTGCCTTCCTGGATTTCGTTCCCCCTGAGTCGCGCGAACATATCGGAAAGCACCTCGTCGAAGTGGAGTCGCACCGCACCGGCGAAGCGTGGGATACCCCCGGAGGCCAGCCGCCCGGCTTCACCGACGAAACCCTGCGACGCCTCGATGGTTCCGAGGCGATCGTAGAGATGGCTGCGACCCGGATCAGCTTCGAAGAAGGACCCGCGGTCCAATTGATTTTCCATGACGTGTCAGGGGACCACGCGGCGGCCGCGGCCTTCCAGGCCAGCGAAGCGAGAAAGACCGCAATCCTGGAAACGTCCCTCGATGCCATCGTTTCAATCGACCATCGGGGCATCGTGCGGGAATGGAACCAGGCCGCCCAACGGATCTTTCATTTTCACCGCGAGCAGGCGCTGGGCCAGCGGCTCGACGCGCTGATTGTCCCAGCCGCGACCAACGAAAAGTACCTGCCCGGCCTGTCCGACTACCTGATGACCGGGGTTGGCAGCCTGATTGGCCGCCCGATCGAAATCCTGGCGCAGCGGAGCAGTGGCGAGCAGTTTCCCATTGAGCTCGCGTTGACCCAGATTCCCGCCAGTGATCCGCCAGCGTACACGGCCTTCATTCGTGACATCACGGACCGCAAGAAGACCGATGAGGCGCTCCGTCGCAGCGAAGCGCGAAAGGCGGCCGTGCTCGAGACCGCGCTCGATGCCATCGTCTCGATCGACAACGAGAGCAAGGTCATCGAGTGGAACCCCGCGGCGGAACGGATTTTTGGATACAGCCGGGAGCTGGCTCTCGGCCGGGACATGACCGAGCTGATTATTCCCCGATCCAATACCGAACTGCATCGCAAGGGCATCGCCCGTTTTCTGCAGACCGGACGTGGCCGGATGCTGGGGCATCGCACGGAAGTCATGGCGATGCGAGCCAATGGCGCCGAGTTCCCGGTGGAGCTCACCGTCACCAAGATTCCCGGCGACGGACCGCCAGTCTATACGAGCTTCATTCGCGACATCACCGAGCGGCGGCGCACGGAAGAAGCCTTACGGAAGAGCGAGGAGCGCTTTCGTTTGCTGGTGGAAGGCGTCGAAGACTACGCGATCTACATGCTCAACACCCACGGCCGGATCACCACGTGGAACGCCGGGGCCGAACGCATCGAGGGTTACCGGGCGCAGGAAATCATTGGCCGTCGATTTCACCGATTCTACACGCCGGAAGATGTGGAGCGAAAGAAACCCGACCAGGCGCTCGCCGTGGCCACGGCGGAAGGTCGCTTTCAAGATGAACGCTGGCAGGTCCGGAAGGACGGCATGTATTTTTGGGCCAGCTTCGTTTTCACCGCCCTGCGCGATCAAAGCGGGAAACTGACCGGATTTTCCGCCATCGCACGGGACATCACCCAACGCAAGAATGCGGAGGACGAGATCCGCCGCCTGAACGCGGAACTCGAGCAACGGGTGCAGGAGCGTACGGCGGAATTGCAGGCGGCCTATCACGAGATGGAAGCCTTCTCCTACTCGATCTCGCACGACCTCCGCGCGCCGCTGATTCACATCGCGGGCTTTGTTGAGCTTTTGAAGAGCGATCTCGGAACGAAGCTGGACGATAAGAGCAGCCGTCATCTTCAGACCATCTGCGACTCGACCGAAAACATGGGCCGCATGATTGCGGACCTGTTGACGTTTTCGCGGATCGGCCGCGCGGAGATGCACAAGCTTCGGTTCAACCTTTCCGACACCGTTCGGGAAGTGAGGCGGGACCTTCAAGCGCAGACGCAAAACCGCACTATTTCCTGGAAAGTGGCTGAATTGCCGGAGGTCTACGGTGACCCGTTTCTGCTTCAGCAGGCGGTCTTCAACCTGCTGGCGAATGCGGTAAAATACACCCGCAACCGACCCGAAGCGATGATCGAAGTGGCAGTCGAAACCACGCCGAAAGAACACGTGATTTCCGTTCGGGATAACGGCGCTGGCTTCGACATGAAATATGCCTCGAAACTCTTCGGGGTGTTTCAGCGGCTCCACTCGTCGAGCGAGTTCGAAGGCACCGGCATCGGCTTGGCGAACGTCCGCCGCATCATCCAGCGTCACGGTGGCCGCACTTGGGCGGAAGGCGTCGTCAATGGCGGCGCAACGGTCTATTTCTCTCTGCCCATCGTGAGCGACGGAAGCCCATGAGTTCTCTGGAAAAGTTCATCCTGCTGGCGGAAGACGATCCCATGGTGGCAGAGCTGGTCCTGCACACCCTGGCGACGCACACGCCAGCTCCCCGGGTCATTCATGTGCGGGACGGCGTGGAGGCGCTCGACTTCCTGTATTCTCGACATCAATACGAGCGCCGGGAGCCGGGAACGCCCACCGTCATCTTCCTCGATCTGAAGATGCCGAAAATCGACGGATTGGAAGTCCTGCGCCAGGTCAAGGGCGACGAACGCTGGCGTTTGTTGCCGATTGTCATGCTCACGTCATCGCAGGATGAACGTGACATCCGCGAAAGCTACCTGCTCGGGGCCAACGCCTACGTGGTGAAGCCCGTGGAGTTCCGCCGTTTCGCGCTCGTGCTCCAGCACCTGGAAAAATTCTGGCTCGGCATCAATCAGCCGCCGCCAGATCCACCGCGGAACGCCGCCATCGCCCACTCCTCATGAACGCCCCCGACGGCCCGTTATCGGCTCAGGCCGGCCGTTCGCCTCCTCCCGCGGCTGCGACATCGCCCGCCCGGGAAACGGCGGCGAGCGCCAAGCCGGAGTTGCGGATCCTTTTGCTCGAGGACAACGCCCCGCACGCCGAACTAGTGGAGCACTTTTTGCGCGCGAGCGGACTGAATTTCAATCTCACGCGCGTCGAGACCAGGGAAGGATTCATCGAGCAGATTGAGCAGCATCCGCCCGACATGATCCTCTCGGATTACGCGCTGCCGGTGTTCGATGGATACGCGGCCCTGGCGATCGCGAAGGAAAAGGTGCCGAACATTCCCTTTATTTTCGTGACTGGCACCATGGGCGAGGAAGTCGCGATCGAAACCCTCAAGAACGGAGCGACCGATTACGTGCTGAAGACGCGACTCGCCCGACTCGGCCCCGCGGTCCAGCGAGCGTTACGGGAAAGCGCGGACCGCCGCGAACGCCAGCAGGCCGAGGACAAGCTGCGAAAATCGCTGGATCAGCTACGCGCGTTGTCCAGCTACCTCCAATACGTCCGCGAGGAGGAACGCACGCGCATCGCCCGCGAGGTTCACGACGAGTTAGGACAGGCGCTCACCGGCTTGAAGCTCGATCTCTCGTGGCTGGCGACGCGGCTGGCGCGAAACCGCCAGCCCGTGCAAGACAAAGTGCGGACGATGACCGAGCACATTGACGAGACGATTCAAACCGTCCGGAGAATCGCAACGGAGCTGCGGCCCGGCATTCTCGACAGTCTCGGTCTGGTTGCGGCGCTGGAGTGGCAGGCGAATGAATTTCAATCCCGCACGGGTATCCCCTGCGTGGTTACGACCACGGTGGCGGACACGTTGTGGGATCAGCAGTTTTCGACCGTATTCTTTCGGATTTTTCAGGAGACGCTCACCAACGTGATCCGGCACGCGAAGGCGACGAGCGTGGACGTGCGACTGGCGGAGGACGGCGATGACCTGAAACTCTCGGTCAAGGACAACGGCCGCGGGATTTCCGAGGACGAAATTGCCAACACCCGCTCCATCGGACTCATCGGAATGCGGGAGCGCGCGATGCTGATTGGGGGCGAACTCAATTTGCAGGGAACGCCGGGTCAGGGTACGTTGGTCACACTGCGCGTGCCGCTCAATCGAGCGACACCGATGACGACACTTTGAACGCCAACCTTTAACCATGGTCTACCGTGAATGGCTGAGCTGCTGCACCGTGCGACGACCCACTGCATGAAAATCCTCATCACCGACGACCATGCCGTAGTTCGCCAAGGGCTGAAACAGATTCTGGCGGAGGAGTTCACGAAAGCAGAATTCGGTGAAGCCGCCAGCGCCCAGGAGGCGATCGAGCGGGTGTGGAAGGAAAACTGGGATGTGGTTGTTCTCGACATAACCATGCCGGGACGGAGTGGTTTGGAAGTGTTGAAAGAGATCAAGAAGTCGCGGCCTAAATTGCCGGTGTTGATGCTCAGTATGCATCCGGAAGATCAATTCGCCGTGCGGCTGCTGAAGATCGGCGCGTCGGGATATATGACCAAAGAGTGCGCGCCCAACGAGTTGGTGGGCGCCGTTAAGAAGGTCATCGCCGGCGGACGATACGTGAGCCCGGCGCTGGCAGAGAAAATGGCCTCGTACCTTGCCGTCGACGTGCAGACTCCGCCGCACGAGCGGCTTTCCGACCGCGAATTTCTTGTCCTCCGCCAGATCGCCTCCGGAAAAACTCCCACCACGATTGCGAAGGAACTGAGTCTAAGCGTGAAAACGATCAGCACCTATCGCATGCGGATCCTCGAGAAGATGAGCATGGCGAACAATGCCGAGCTCACGCATTACGCGATTCAGAATCAGCTGGTTTAACGAACCCCACAAATTGAGGCAGGGACCGATCTCCGAGTTGTCCTTCGGTTCACCGCAAATGCCAATCTCCGGGAAGGCGCGGGAGATTGAGTTTGTGCATCCGCTCCATCCGCGTGATCCGCGGAGGATCGAAGGTTTTGAGGTGCTCCCACGTCCAACCCGGAGCTCAGGAATCGATCCACCGCGAATAGCGCGGATAAAGCGGATGTCCGAGGTGGTTTCGCGTCGGGCGTGCGGATGGGACTTGCATCGGTGGATCGATCAAGGCCAAGGCAGTTAACCACTGCTGGGCACCGATTATCGGGCAAGGTCGGGACCAACGTGAAGATCACGGGTTCCAGGTAGGGACCGATCTTCGAGTGGTCCTGATTGGACGATACAAAATCGGCGTCCACTGACGTCTAAGAACGTCGGGTTTATCACGCAACCCTCTGCGGAGAGGTTATGCCCTACGGTGATGTAGGTTTCAACCTACTGTCTCCCGCGCGGCGTGGACCGTAGGATGCCGGTGAACTGCAAGCGGCCCACCCACTACGCTCCCTCACTTTGATATGAATGGTCACAACGGTTATCCGGCGCAGCATGCCGACTCGGAAGACTTCAGCAACACCGCGCGCGATTATGACCGCCGCAGCAGTTCCTCCCGCCGGCGCACGACGGCACAGGGGGCCCCGCTGCCGGCTAGCTCAGCGGCGATGCCCAAGCCGGCCTTTTCTGTCGACGCCGGTTCGCTGCTTCGCCCCGCTAGCAAACGTTGGTATTGGCTGCTGTTCGGCGCCACCCTCGGCGTCGCGGGCGGCCTCGCCGCGGGCCTGAATTTGTGGACAACGGGATACACCGCGAACTCGCAGATCGTGCGTTACGATCCGCCTGTGGCCAGCGACGCCTACCGGCCGCAGCCGCTCAACGGTCACACGCTCATGGGCATGCTCGAGTCGCCCGAGATTCGCCGGCGCGCGGCCGGGGTCCTCAATGTACCCGTCGGCTCACTCGGCGGCGTGAAAATTGCCCCGCAGCGGCAGAGCGAAATCGTAACGATCTTTGCCGGTGGCGCAGCGCCCAAAACCGCCGTGGATTTGGCTAACGCCTTCAACGTGGCTGTGATTGACTTCACCAAGGAATACCAGCGCCGCGAAGCCAACGAGGCGGATGTCTACGTTGCCCAACACCTCAAGGACACGGAAGCGGATCTCGCCGCCGCGTTGAAAACGGCGAAGGCCGGCTCTTTGTATTCCACCTTGCTGACCAGTGCTTCAGGTTCGCCCGTAGTCGTGTCGGGACGGCGGCTCGAACAAATTCAGGCCGCAGAGGATGAACTCGCCACGCTCCTGAGTCGCTACACGGATCTCCATCCGCTCGTAAAGCAGCAGCGGCAGAAAGTCGCCGCGCTGAAGGCGCAGCTTCCGCCCGGGATGACCGTTGACCAGGCGCTCGCCGCGTCCCGGGGGCTCTCTGCGGACAGCAACCGCGAAAGCACCGCCGGCGCGACGGCCAGCACGGCAAACGCAAGTGTTGGTCGCGAAGAGGCGGAGCTCGCGCTCTTCAACGTGCGTTCACACGAAAATCTCCGCGCTCTCCTCGTGGCCCGTCAGCGCGCAATCAATCTTTTCAAAGCGAACCCGCCGGGCACGTTTCGCGTGATGCAGGAAGCGTCGATGGACACGGTCTCAACGCAAAAGCCGTGGATGAAAGTAGGCCTCGTGGCGGCCTTTTGCGGCATGCTCGGATTGATCGCCGCCGGCACTGAAGTCCTGCGTCGTGAGTTTTTCGATACGCGTCTGAAGACGGAAGCGGACGTGACGCGAGTAACGGGTTTGCCGGTCATAGCCACCCTCGGCGAGATGGGCGCGATGTCGCCTTCCGAGAGGGAAAACTGGGCGTTCCGGACGTGGATCGCGCTCCAGGACCGACTGGCCTATTCACCAAACCACGGCCTGATCTGCGGCGTCACTTCTTCCAATCTCGGCGATGGGCGTTCCACTTGGATCGCCTTGCTCGCCGGAGCGGCGCGCCGCTGCGGGTTTCGGGTGCTGACCATTGCCACGCAACCAACCGCCGACGCCCCGGTCCCCACCGAAGAACGGACGGATTCTGTCTCCATCGCGGACGCGATTCCTGAACGCGAAGTCGCCCACGCCCATGCGGGCGCCAACCGCTCAGCCAACGGTACCTTGACCCGCAGCAGCGCCGGCCGGCGCACCACTGTGCTCACCGATCCCACCGACTTGGGCGCCGCGTCCCGCAACTTCAACAGCGACTCCGAGTTCACGGCGTTGACCGCGAGCGCGCTGTTCACCCCGGCCATGGTAACTGAAAAACTTATGGGACCCGAAGCTGATCCTCTCGTGCATATTCCCCTGCCCGGATGGACGTGGAACTTGGAACGGCGCAAACAGTGGCAGGGCGCCCTGAACGTGTGGCGCAAAATCGACAACGTCGTGATCCTCGTCGAACTTCCACCCGCTTCCATGCCGGAGTCGGTGCTGCTGGCCTCGAATCTTCCCAATCTCCTCTGGCTGGTCGAGAGCGGGAAATCCGAGGCAATCTCAACGCGCGCGCAGTTGGAAACCCTGCGACACGCCCGCTGCAACCTGGTCGGAGCCGTCATCAACCGGGCGTTGACGCCGATGTCGGAAGGGCGCTTGTCCCGCTGGGTCGGGTGTCTGGCGCTCTTCGCGATTCTCGGCCTCGCGAGCGGAAATCCGATGCTCGCCGGCGAACCCGCGCGTCCGGCTCCGGGCGGCCAGATTCCCGCTTCGGCAGCGTCGACCGCCTTCGCCACCGCCACACCGGCCAAGCGCGCTCTGTGGCAACAGAAGCTCACATTGGGACCCGGCGACGTTCTCAACTTCAGCCTTTACGGTGAACCCGAGTTGAGCCGCGAAGAGGTTGCGATCGGACCCGATGGTCGCGTCAGTTATCTGGAGGCCCAGGGCGTGGTCGCAGCTGGGCTCACGGTCGACGAGTTTCGCGAACGCCTGAATGAAGCCCTCGCGCAGTTCCGCCGCACGCCTCAGGTTTTCGTCAGCCCGGTCGCGTATCGGAGTAAAAAATACTTCGTCCTCGGCAAGGTGGCTCAGCGAGGCGCGTTTCTCCTGGATCGACCCACCACGTTGATCGAGGCGGTGGCCCGCGCTGGCGGCATGGAAACGGGGCTGGCCGCCGATCGCAGCCTGATCGAACTGGCCGATCTCTCGCGCAGTTTTCTCGCCCGCAATGGTCAACGCGTCCCCGTGGACTTCGAGCGGCTCTTCCAACACGGCGACTTGTCTCAAAACGTGCCGCTGGAACCCAACGACTACATTTACTTCCCGGCGGGCGGCGAAAAGGAAGTGTACGTTCTCGGCGCGGTGCGCGCACCCGGAGCGCACCTTTACACCAACTCCACCGGCGTCGTCGGCGCAGTCGCCGGACGCGGTGGATTCAGCGATCGCGCCTGGAGAAAAAAACTCGTCGTGATCCGCGGGGGTCTCACGCGCCCGGAGACCTTTGATATCAACGTCGACGACGTCCTCGCCGGGCGCCGGCCAGATCTCAAACTCGTACCGAAGGACATCGTCTACGTCAGCGACCGTCCTTGGATTTACGCCGAAGAATTAATGGAGGCAGCCGCCACCGCGTTTGTGACCTCGGCCATCGTCGTCTGGACCGGTGAAAAGATCACCGGCGATTCCCGCTAACTGTTCTCTGGTCCTCATCATGACTACCTCTTTCACCGGGCATCGCCCCGCTCTGCTCGCGACGCTGGCCGTCGCCACGCTCCTCACCGGGTGTTCGTCGTTCTCACGCCGGGCCCAGAAACAGCCAGCAGCCTGGCCAGCCACGTTTACGCCCCAACGCGTATCCGATCTTCCACCCCTCGACCCCAGTCTGTTGCAGCGACCCGATGTCGAATATCGTCTCGGCCCGGGCGACACGCTCGAATTGGAAGTCGTCGGCGATCCCTCGACGCGGATGCGCACGGTAGTCGGACCGGATGGAAAGATATATTTCAACGTGCTGCCCGGCCTCGACGTTTGGGGCCTGACGATGACCCAGACACGCGAACGCCTGGTGCAGGAAATGCAGCGTTACGTCCGCGAGCAGCAACCGATCTCAGTCTCGCTTGTCAGCGCCACCAGTCAGCGCATTTGGATTCTTGGGCGCTTGAACAAGCCAGGCGTTTACCCTCTCGCCGGGCCGATGACGCTCCTCGAAGCCGTGTCCGTCGCCGGGGGTCCCGCACCTGCGACCACCTTCGCCACGCTCGCCGGGCCCGTCAGTCGCGCGACATCGCGGGGCACCGACGAAGCAGCGGACCTCAGTCGCGCGTTTGTCCTCCGCAACGGAAATCTGTTGCGGGTCGACTTCCAGCAATTGCTCCGCGAAGGCGACATGTCGCAAAACATCTACCTCCAACCGGACGATTTCGTTTACCTGCCGTCGGCCACGATAGGCAGTGTCCATGTGCTCGGGGCGGTCAACAACCCACGCGCGGTCGAGTACACGAATCAACTGACGCTCGTGCAGGCCGTCGCTCAGGCTGGCGGAACCTTGATCCGCGGTGCTTATCCAGCGCAAGTGGCGCTCGTGCGCGGCTCGCTCGCCGAGCCGCAGTTCGCCGTAATCGACATGAACGCGATTCTGCGCGGAGAAGCGAACGACATTGCGCTTGAAGCGCAGGACATCGTCTTCGTGCCCGAGGCGCCTTACCGGATTCTGACCCGTTACCTCGATACGATTCTCAATACGTTCGTTCGCGTGGTGGGCGTTAATGAGGGCGCCCGGGCGGTCAGCGACCGCGCGACACCTGTCGGCGTAAATGTCCCCCTGGGGCCGCTCTGAGTAATAACATTCACTTCCAGAAGGTTAGTCCTCAACCGCCCTGTTCCTCGGAACCGGGCGGTTTCCTGTCAATGGACGGGACGCGCTCACCTCAGATTCTCACCACCACGATCGAAGCGAAAAGATCGCACTCTACGTCCGCAGCCCAAGCCACTCCTCGCGATGAAAAAAGTTCTCTCCACAATTCTAACCGTCGCCCTTCTCCTGCTGACGTCGAGAACCAGTCAATCGGCTGAAATGACCTGGACGTTTGCCGTGCAACTGAGCGCAACCGTCCAGACCTCGCCGGCTCGGATCGAACTCAATTGGGCCGTGGATCCATTCTCCATCAGTGGTTACTCGGTGCAACGAAAGTCGCCCACCGGCACGACCTGGAGTGAAGCGACCGCACTGCCGGGTTATGCCACAACATTTGTGGATGAAACTGTCTCCACCGGGGAGAGCTATGAGTATCAAGTGATCAAGTACGGCGCAGGCTACACCGGATACGGTTATATCGCGGTGGGAGTCCAAGCCCCGCTAGTGGATCAGCGGGGAAAGGTTATCCTCCTGGTCGACGACACCCTCTCTGAACCTTTGGCCGCGGAAATCGAACGCTTGCGGCTGGACCTGGCCGGCGACGGTTGGACTGTTATTAGCAAGGAAGTGGCTCGGGACGCGCCCCCCGCCGAGGTGCGCGGACTCATTCAAAACGAATACCGGTCCGACCCGGAACAGACCCGGGCCGTCTTCCTGCTTGGTCACCTCCCGGTCGTGCGCTCGGGTTATCTCAACGTGGACGGCCACGGCGCGCGGCCGATGCCAGCGGATGTTTTCTATGGAGAGATGGACGGGGTTTGGACGGACACGAATCGTGATGGTATCTACGATCAGAATACACTTCCGTCGTCGGTGGAGCTGCAGGTGGGCCGCGTGGATTTCGCCGACCTGCCCGGGGCCGGCTCGCCCACTCCTTATCCGAGCGAGCTCGAGTTGATGAAGCGCTACCTGGACAAAGACCATGCGTTCCGGCACGCCACGATTCGACCCAGTCGCCGGGCCCTCATCGGAGACGCTACCGGAAATGCCGGCGGCCAAGCGTACGCGGCAAGCGGCTATCGGAATTTCGCGGCCCTCGTCGGCAGAGAGAACATCGTGACCGCCAATTCAGAAGCCGATGCGCCCGCAGCGGAGCGCTGGATTTCACGACTCACCGCGGACGACTACCTTTGGACCTGGGCGGGCGGCGCAGGCAGTGACACCTCGATTGGCGGAGTCGGCACGCATCCGCCGTACTCCGACGTTTGGGCGAGCGATCTGCTCGAACTCAAGGCGAAAGGCACCTTCTATATGATGATAGGGAGCTGGCTGGTCGACTGGTCGAAACCCGATAACATTATGCGCTCGGCCTTGGCGGCGCCGGTTTACGGGCTGACTGCATCGTGGTCGGGACGACCACATCACTTCTATCATCACATGGGAATTGGTGAGACGATCGGCTACGGCATTCGGGTGAGCCAGAACAACAGCGGCGTATATCAAAATCAGGTGCAACGGCAATTGCGGGGCATACACATTGCGCTCCTCGGCGATCCCACCTTGCGCATGCATCAACTCGCTCCTCCGAGAGATTTGCAGCTGCAGCCCGCCGACGGGGCGGCTTCCCTGCAATGGAAGCCCTCGCCGGATGCCGTATCCGGATATCATGTGTACCGCGGATCCAGCCCGTACGGACCGTTCACCCGGATTAGCGCAGACGTAATCGGGGATACCCGTTTTACGGATACGCTACCCGACCTCCGACAGACCAACTATCAGGTTAAGGCCGTGGCGCTCCAATCCGGACCGAGCGGAAGTTATGTCAACACCAGTCAGGGCATCTCCGTAAGCACGCCGGGAGTTGCGGCCCTGCTCGCGCCGGCGGCAAAACCAGCCAGCCTGCCCGCGCCCGGAGAAACCATTTGGATCGACGACAAACTGCCAGAGGGCGCGACCGGACACACCTATAATGACAGCTGGAATTGGATAACGTCCGCGCCGGCGCCGTTCGCAGGCAGCCGAGCGCACCAGTCCGATAACGTAGCGGGGCCGCACTATCATTTCATGGTTTCGAACGCCACCCCATTGGCGATCGGCGGCGGCGATACCTTATTTGCGTATGTGTATCTCGATCCGGCGAATCCTCCGCGCCAAATCATGCTTAGCTGGCTGGCTGACGACCACTGGGAACATCGCGCGTACTGGGGAGAAAATCTCGTGGCGGAAGGCATCAATGACAGCCCGGGACGACGCTCAATGGGCGCTTTGCCCGCAGCGGGAAATTGGGTGAAGTTGGAGGTGCCGGCGAGAGCGGTGGACATGGAAAACCGAACCGCGACCGGAATGGGTTTCACGTTATTCGATGGGCGAGCGGCGTGGGACCTAGCGGGCAAAGCGAAGAAGTGACCGGAAACGAGAGACGCGCGCCGTTGCCAGCGCGCGTCGGAAAGCGGGCAGTTCCCAGAAGACCGCCCAGCTGAAAAGGGCGTCGGATTAGGGCAATTCGTAGACCTCGATCAGAGTTAGTCCAACGGACGACGGGTTACCGTAAACTTTCAATCCGTACGTGCCCGGATCCAGGGTGAGCACGAAAGCTGAATCGGCACTCGATGCACTGGTGAACGGGAACGTGCCCGCTTGCGCGAACGCTGTATTGAGAATGGTACTACCTTTCCAATTGTCATTTGTCAGGATCAACCGATCACCTTGGGACAACTGCGTGACGGGATTAAGCAGGAGACCGGTTGCGCCAAACACAGCGAGGGAAGGACCCACGGCTCGGACCAACATCCGGCGCGGCACCGTGCCGTCGATCGTGAACGACGTAACATGAGGAGCGCCCGTTAAGGTGAGCATCGAATGCATAACGGTTCTTACGCCCGTCGACGATCCGTCGGGCACCGGCACGCTGAAGCCCACAACCGTAACGACGGCAGTGTTGCTGGTGACTTCGCCCGCAGCGTTGGTTGCCACCACCGCGTAGGAACCCGCATCCGCGGAGATGAGTGAAGGCAGCGTGAGTGTGGGAGTGTTCGCGCCAGTGATGGCGGCTCCGTCCTTGCGCCACTGATACGTCGGAGCAGGATCCCCGGCCGCAGTGACCCTCAGGGTCAGCGGGGTGGAAACGTCAGCCGTCTGACTGATCGGCTGAACGGTAAAGACCGGAGCTTCCAGCACCGTGAGTTCAACCGAGTTGCTCGTGGCGGATCCGGCGGCGTTGGTGGCGATCACCCGATACGTCGCACGATCGTTGGCCGTCACGCTTGGAAGCGTCAAGGTCCCCGCTGTCGCGCTCGAAATCGGGTTGCCATTTTTTTGCCACTGGTACGTTGGCTCTGGAGACGCCGACGCAGCGGCGGTGAAGGACACCGTTGCCGTTGAATTCACGGTCCGGTTCTGTGGTTGCGTGGTGAAAACAGGAATCGTAACCGGGGTGGCGGAGCGCGTCAGCTTCGCGGTGCTGCTTGACGCCGTCCCGGCAAGATTGGTCGCCGTGGCTTGATAGAAGCCGAAGTCCGCACTACTGACTTTCGAAAAAGCAAGAGTCGGGCTGGTCGCACCGGGAATATCCACGCCATTTCGTTTCCACTGGAGGACGGGAGCTGGCTGGCCACTTACAACGACTGACAACGAAGCGCTACTATCCAGCGGAACGCTCTGGCTCAGCGGCTGGGACTGAAACAAGGGGGCTACGGCAAAGATCGGTCCGGAGCTTACCTCAAGAGTCGCAACGCCGCTGACGACCGTTCCGGCGGAGTTACTAACGACCACGGAATAGCCGGCGGCATCGTTTGTGGTGACGCCATTGAGGATGAGGACGTCGCTCGTCTGGCCCGCGATGGGGGCGCCGTTTTTCTGCCACTGGAAGGATGGCGCCGGAGATCCACTGGCCCGCACTTCGAAGCGCACAGCGGAGCCCGCGGCAGCCACTTGAGATTGCGGCTGAGCCAGGATCAGTGGCGACACGGCAATCGCGGGGAGCGAATTGACCGTTAGAACCGCGGCGTTGCTCGCGGCTGAGCCGCCGGCGTTAGTAGCAATGGCCGTATAAACACCGGCATCGTTCGCGCTGACGTTCGCAAGCCGGAGCTGTGCGCCCGTCACCCCGGCGATTGGCAATCCATTTCGGCGCCACTGATACGAAGGCGCGGGTGACGCAATAGCGGTCGCGTAAAGTGTCGCCGTTGCGCCCGCGGCGATCGTGGCCACATCCGTCGCCGGAACGTTACCGTAGCCGTTCCAGGCTCCCGGCACAAACGTGATGTCGGGCTGAGTCGTGGATTCAACGAAACTCACCGACGTGGCGGCTGCGGCGTTCGGTCCGACCGGTAAGTGTAACGGCCAAACCACGGCCTCCTCAAACGAACACTTGGCGATCTCCACCGCGGACAGCGCCGCCGCCGCCGCGAGATTCACTGCGAAAGCGACGCGCGAGAAACGGCACTGGGTGATCTTCAAATTGTTCGCTGGCGCGGCCGAGATGCCGATGCCGTTGAGCGAAGATGACGCCATCGGCTTCTGATTCACCCAGTAGCCGAGTTCGCGAAAAGTGCAGTCCGTGACAGTGACATTTTCGACGCCGTTAGCGAAGGCGAGCCCGCCGCCAAA
>Ga0163150_10002998_pt1 | contig 24547 bp, 18 predicted proteins | sample OliLakLV19P2IB_FD_148628 | JGI IMG/M metagenome (GOLD analysis project Ga0163150, IMG submission 148628) | Freshwater microbial mat bacterial communities from Lake Vanda, McMurdo Dry Valleys, Antarctica - Oligotrophic Lake LV.19.P2.IB | ecosystem: Environmental > Aquatic > Freshwater > Lake >...
ATCGTTGATGCCGTTGAGCAGCGTCCACTGATACTGGATCGGGTAACCGGTCAGGCGCGCATACGCTTCACCCAGGCTCACCAGTTCGGCGGGATCGAGGCGTGCCGCATGGGGCAGCAACTCGGCACGCTTTGTGGCATTCGTCGAGTGCAGTGACAGCGCCAGCGCCGGCTTCACGCGGCCCTGCGGCAGCCGCTCGAAGACCCGCCGGTCGCCCACCGTCGAGAACACGAGATTCTTGTGCCCGATCGCGCCTTCGGTGCCCAGCAGATCGATGGCATCGAGCACGTTGTCGAGGTTGTGCGCGGGCTCGCCCATGCCCATGAACACCACCTTCTTCACCGGACGACGCGTCCTGGCGCGCGTGACCTGGGCGACGATCTCCGCGCTGCCGAGATGCCGTTGCAGTCCGTTGCGGCCAGTCATGCAGAACACGCAACCGACGGCGCATCCCACCTGGGTGGAGACACACACGCCGTCGCGCGGCAGCAACACGCTTTCCACAGTCTTGCCGTCGGCCAGCGCCAGGAGCAGGCGGACCGCGCCATCGTCAGCGACTTCTTCCGTGTGCACACGGGCCGTGGCGTCGAGTGCGGCAGCAAGGCCGGTCATTGCGCGACGCACTGACCGTGGCAGGAAATCTTCAGGCGCGCGCGATCCACTGTCGAGCGGTCGTCCATGCGTCCACGCGCGCAGCACGGCCTGCTCGTGACACGGCCGCGCGCCGGCTTCGCGCAGCCGTGCGCGAACGTCGTCGATACGCGTCAGCACGACAGGATCACGTCGCCATCAGGTAGGCGCGGCTGTCGTCGAAAAAATGCGGGCCCGTATCGGACCGCACGGCGGTTCCCACGCCGCTGGCCGTCAGCACTTCCAGCAACAGCGCGCTGGGCACGCCGCCATCGATGATGTGCACGGAGCGCACACCCTCGCGCACGGCGCGCAGCGCGGCAAGGAGCCGGGGCTCCATGCCGCCATGCACGACGTGGTTTTGCATCAGCGCCTCGGCTTCCGACGCGGTCAGGATGTGCGCGAGCTTGCCATCGCGGTCGAGCACGCCGGGCACGTTGGTCATCAGCACCAGCTTCTCGGCTTCGAGGACTCGGGCGAGCTGGCCCGCCAGCAGGTCGGAGTTGATGTGATAGGTGGTGCCGTCCGCGGCGACGCCGATCGGCATGATGATGGGCACGAAGTTGCGCGACAGCAGCAGCTCTATCAGCGCGGGGTCGATGCTTTCGACGTCGCCGATGAAGCCGAGGTCTGGGGCATCGGGATCGTCCGGTAACGTCATCGGCCGCGCGATGATGAAGCGGCCGTCCTGGCCGTCGAGGCCCACGGCACGTCCGCCTTGCTGGTTGATCAGCGAGGTCAACTCCTGGTTCAGCTCGGAGAGCGCCATCTCGATCACCGTGAGCGTGCGCTCGTCGGTGATGCGGTGCCCGCGATAGCGCTCGTTGGGCAGGCCCATCTTCTGCATCAGCTCGTCGATGCCCCAGCCCCCGCCGTGCACGACGATCAGCTTCATGCCGACGAGCCGCAGCAGCGCGATGTCACGCGCGAAGCCCGCCTTCAGCGCCGGATCGGCCATCGCGTGGCCGCCAAAGCGGATGACGAGCGTCTTGCCGTGAAACGCGCGGAGGTAGGGCAGGGCCTCGGCCAGCGTGCCGGCCTTCATCGCTGGCGTCATCAGCGGCTACGTGGGTCGCGACGCAAGGATTTGCTGCGGGACGCTTTCGCCATGGAGTTCCTCCGAGATGGGTTTCAAACCTGATGTGGGTCGAAATGCTAGCAGGCGGCGAGCCGAATTGTCCCGTTCTGCCGGGATATAGCCCGAATACTGCATGAGCACCTGCCGTGCCCGCCAACCCAACCGAGTCACTTCATAGCGCCTGCTCGTTCCATGCCGTGCCCGCGACCGCCGCGTACCGGAACGTGCCCGACACCGACGCCACGCCTTCGTACACACTGTTGCCGGGCAGCGGGAAGACCTGCGCTGCCACCGGAGTGTCGACGATCAGCGTGGCGTTGAAGCCCGGGATCTGAACCTCGAACTGAAGGAAGAACGTGGCGCCGGCGGCGCTCGTCCATGTCTTGCCGAAGGGTGTGACCAGCGAGGGCACGTACCACGTCGTGCCATCCGCCGCCTGAACCGTGCAGGTGCTGGCCGTTGTCTTGTTGATCTGGGGCGATTCGCCGGCGGCCATCGTCGCGTAGTTGGAGATGCAAAAGCCGTTGTCGAGCTGCATGTCCTGCAGGAACCACTTGACCGGGTTGGCGGAGGTGCCGAAGGCACCGTACTCGTGATCCATCCACGTCACGCCCGACACCGTGTGTTTCTCGTTGCCGATCGTGATCGTGCCGCTGGCCTCCAACCGCGTCAACGAAAAATAGTAGTTGCGCGTCTGCAGCGTGTCGCCGGTGCCGTCCGGGTTGATGCCGGTGCCCCAGACGAAGAATGGCGGGCCCTGTTGCGAAAACGTGAGGTCGAACAGCACTTCAACATTGGTGTCCTCGTCGTTCAGCAGTGCCTTGACCGTCATGTTCTTCGTCGGATCGGCGGCCGGCGCCTGCATCGAAACGTAGGAATGATAGGCAGACGCGGTGGCGCCACTGCCGCCGCCGCCCGTGAGCTTGATCGTGGGTGCGGACGTATAGTTTTCTCCCGGCAGCACCAGTGCGACCGCCTCGACCACACCGGTCGGGCCGACCACGGCGATCGCATAGGCGCCGGACCCGCCGCCGCCGGAGATCTCGACTGTCGGCGCCGACGTGTATCCGCTGCCGCCTTTGGTCAGTTCGATGGCACTGAAGTGATTAGTCTCGCGGCCAAGGCGCGCGTACCAATCCTTCCTGATGTCGGACTCGGCCCAGGAGGCGGCGTTGTATTGGACCGGCGGCGTGAACGGTGTGGTGCGCTGGTAGTGCTTGTTGTTCTGCACATCGGTGACCATCACCTGCGTGAACGCGAAGCCGTCCTTGAGGAAACCTGCCGCGTTGATCTCGAAGCCGAATACGCGGTTGCCGGCCTTCAACGTTCCGGTGTGCCACCACCACTCGGTCGGCGCACCCGGGTGCATGTACATGTCGGCGGGCAGGTGCAGCACGACACTGGACGGCGGCACCGGTGCCGGTTCGTTGGTGGACGACCCGCCGCCACATCCGGGAAGGGTCGCCAGTGGAACGGCGGCCGCCGCGGAGGCGGCTCCAAGCACAAATCGACGACGCAGCATGATTAGTGTCCTTCGGAGGAGTAGAGCAACAGTGCAGGACAGCCGCCGGCACATGCCGCGGCGGCGCCTGCGGCGCCCGCACCAGCAATTAACTAGCAAGAGACATGCCGTGCCGGATCAGGCGATGCGGTTGGACGCTTCGCGTCCCCGCGAAGTAGCTGGGATGGACCTCCGGCTCGTCGCTGACGACGTCAAGGCCAGCGGCGGCGATGTGACCCGTTGCCAATGCCGCAATCAGGTCGTCGTCGACTACCACCGCGCCCCGGGCCACATTGGCGCCGCGCAGTAGTCGAAATCCGGCGCGTACTCGACGCGGAACGCGACGTCGAGCACGACCTTCACCTCATCCGGCAGCGCCAGCGTGACAGCGCGCGATGCAACGGCGTCGCGAGCGACGGCTGCCGGTGCCCATCATTCGGGCTTGATGCCGGCGTCCTTGACGATCTTGTGCCACTTGGTCGTGTCGCTCTTCATCAGCGCACCGAGTTGCTCGGGCGTGAGCCGCGCGATGACGGCGGGCGGCGTGCCGTTCGGCAATCAATCAACCGACCGCGCGGCGAACGCTGTCGGTGGAATAAGTGCGCAACCGCGGCCCGGCCTTCATCACCTGTCCGGGCAGCGCGCGTCCGATCACCTCCTCGACCTGCCGGGCCACGACGATCAGCGCATCGAGGTCGATGCCGATGTCGAAGCCCGACTCCTCTAGCAGATACGCGAGGTCTTCGGTGCATATGTTACCGGTGGCGCCGGGCGCGAAGGGGCAGCCGCCCAATCCGGCAATCGAGTATTCGTATTCGCGGATGCCGAGGTCGAGCCCCACCATCACATTGGCGAGGCCCACGCCGCGCGTGTTGTGGAAGTGCAGCGCGATCCGCAACGCGGGATGCCGCGCGCGGACGGCCTCAACGAGGCGCGCGACCGTCGGAGGCGTCGCCATGCCGGTCGTGTCGCCGAGCGAGATCCGGTCGATGCCCAGTGCCGCATAGGCGTCGATCAACGGCATCGCCGCCGCCACCGGCACCTCGCCCTCGAACGGACACCCGAACGCACAGGCGACGGCGCCGCGCCATGGCGTGGTGGCCGGTGCGATGGCGGCAATCTCCGTGACGTTCGCCAGTGACCCGGCGATGGACGCGTTGAGGTTGGCCTGGTTGTGCGTCTCGCTGGCCGAGACGAAGCAGACGATCTCGTCGACACCCGCACCCAGCGCGCGCTGCGCACCTCGGGCATTGGGAACGAGCGTGGCGAGGTGGGCCTCGCCGCGCCGGGTGACAAGCGCCAGCATGTCGTGCGCGTCGGCCAGTTGCGGCACGGCACGCGGACTGACGAACGACGTGGCCTCGAAATTGCGCAGCCCGGTGCCGATCAGCACGGCGGCGGCAAAGGTGAAATATACGCGAACGCCACGCGCGGGAATCGTGGTGATGTGCAGGCCATCAAGGCGGGTATCCTCAATTGCGGATGTGCTGGTGGTCAACAAAGGGTGACCAGCCACTGGCCGACCGCACCGTACGCGAATTGAAGGATATGCTCCACCTGCGTCCGCCTGCGCGCGCGCAAGTCCGCGTGGCAGGTGCGCGTCGTCCGCACGACGGCCCCGACGGCCACGACGGCCACGAGGGGTGCGGGCGTGGCGGTACTGATCGATGCATTGCAGGCGCACGCAACGGAGGCAGGAGTGGCGCAACGGCTGGGGAAAACAACGAAGGATGGCGCTGCCGATCCCGTCACCAGGCAGCTGCAGCGCTTCAGCGACGCCGACGCGTACCAACAGCATAACGGTCTCGAATTCGTCGAGCAGTCACCTGGCAGTGCCACGTACCGGATGCGCGTCGAACCGCAGCACATGAACTTCAACGGCAAGTGCCACGGCGGCGCGCTGTTCACGCTGGCCGATACCGCCTTTGGTGTCGCCGCCAACGCCTACGGCGTGGTCGCGGCCGGCATCGACACCCACATGACGTTCCAGGTGGCGGTGGACTTGGGCGAAGTGCTGACTGCGCGCTCCACCGAAATGAGCCGCAGCAAGAAAATCGCGATCTATCGGGTGGACATCACGCGCGGCGATGGCAAGGTCGTGGCGGCGTTCACCGGTACCGTCTACATGACGGGGCATCCGCACGCCGAGCATTTGCGGGCGTAGTCAAGATGACGCTGTCGGCCCAAATGGCGTGATGTCCTACCGTTCGACGGCCCGTTGGCGCAACGTAAGTGGTGGTCTGTCCGGCTTACAGCCGGGGAAGAAGAACGGAAAGTAGAGGTAATAGTCCACTGGTTTCCCCTCATGTCGACGTTGCTCAAGGTTCTGCTCGCCGCCGCCCTGCTGTCCGCCTTCGGGGCCACCGCTGTTGCGCAGGAGGACAAGAAGACGGTATGCACGATCACCGTCAATTCGTCGGACGAGAAGGAAACTTTCGCCCGCAGCCTGCCGCCCGACAAGTTCCAGTTTGTCGAACTGGTGGAGCGCGGCCGCTCCGATTGGCTTGAGTCCGCGTGCCGGCAACAGATTCGGTGCGACGTGCTGGTGGTATCGGGCCATTACGACGGCGGCAACGAATTCTTCTCCGATCAGCTCGACAAGCGTGAGTTCCTGCCTGTCGACGAACTGGAACGGACGTCGTGCAGCGGTTCGTGCGACGGGCTCTTCTTGCAACTGAAGGAGGTGTACCTCTTCGGCTGCAATACCCTCGACCCCGGTGCCAACAAGAGATCATCGTCCGAGATCGGACGGAGCCTCGTTCGATCCGGACATTCGCGCGCCGATGCGGAGCGGCTGGCACGCGCGCTCGGCACGCGTCATGGCGAAAGCAGCCGCGACCGGATGCGCCAGGTGTTCAAGGATGTCCCCGCGATCTATGGCTTTTCGTCCGTGGCACCCCTCGGCGCCACAGCTGCGCCGATCCTGGAGCGGCACCTGAAGTCCGGCGGAGCAAACGAGGTGGCGACCGGCCGGACCAGCAACCGACTGCTCGGCGCCTTCGCCGCTCAATCGATGGTGGCGGTCAGCGGCATCAGCCGCGCCGACCCGATGGCGGCGCACCGGCAGGACATCTGCAAGTTCCACGACGAGCGCCTGAACTCGGCGCAGAAGGTGGACTTCATCCACGAACTCCTGGGTCGGGAGACCGCGGAAGTGCGCATGTTCCTCGATCGCATCGAACACTACGCGGCTGTGATGCCCGAGCCCGAGCGTCAGGTTCCCGCGGTCGCGCGAGCGCTCGACCGCATTGCCACTGACGCACCGGCCCGACAGCGCTACCTTGCGTTCGCGCGTGATGCCGACCAGATCAGTGTGCGGGCCCGCATGCTGGACCTGGCTGAGGCCTTCGGCTGGCTGACCACCGGGGAAAAGTGGGCGGAGATGGTCCGCATGTTCGGCGATCAGCTTGGACGCGAGACGCTGAGCGCTGCCGATGTGGACCAGGTTTGCGCACTCAACGCCAATCAGGAATTCAACGAGGCGCTGCTGGAACTCCCACCGCTCGACGCGCGCCGGGATGGAGTTCCCCAGGCCGCCATGCTGGCGTGTCTCGGTCAGGTGGAATCGCATACTCGCGTGGTGCAGGCACTGACCAGCCCCAACGATGACGAGGTAGCCTTTGCCCAGGTGTATTTGCGGCATCGGCCCATCGAGGACGCGCGGGAGGTGCGCGCCATCACCGCCAGCGTGGCAAGGATGAATGGCACGGCGACCAAGGTGAGGGCGCTGCAAAGCCTGGCCCATCTGCGGCTTTCCGATCGCACCAGCCTTGACACGTTGGCGCGCATGTACCCGGAGGCCGAAACGCCTGGCGTGCAGATGGCCATTGCGGGGGTATTCATCCGCGCCGACCATGCCGCCATCGCCAAGCCCGAACTGATCCAGACACTGCGCGACCACCGGTTGAAGTCAGGCGCTGGGCAGGACATGATCGACGTGCTGATTCGGCGACTGGAAGTGAACTAGGCAAGGTTGCGACACCGGCAACGGATGTAGGCGCGCTCGTTCACCGTCCTACACGCGCGACATTTGCGGCTTGATTGCCATATCCGGCATCCGTGATGGTCCGCGCCGGCGATAAGCTGCGGGCGCCATGTAATACTTGCGCGTGCCGTGTTCCATCCACTCTTCGTTCGTACCCAAACTCGGGCGTACGCAATTCGTTTTCGCCGCGTCGCTGGCGCTACTGGCGTTGGTTGCGGCTGGCCACGTCGTGGCCGCCGACCGCAAGACGGTATGCACCATCACCGTCAACTCGCCCGACGAGCGCGACATCTTCAAGAAATACCTGCCGAAGGGCGACTACGACTTCGTCGAGCTGGTCGAGCGCGGCCGCCCCGATTGGCTGGCCTCCGCCTGCCGCGCCGGCGTGAAGTGTGACCTGCTGCTGATTTCCGGTCACTTCGACGGCGGCACGGAGTTTTATACCGATCGCCTCGATGCACGCGAATTCCTGCCCGTGGACGAGATGGAGAAGGTGGGCTGCAGCGATTCGTGCCCGGGACTTTTCTCGCAGTTGAAGGAGGTTTATCTCTTCGGCTGCAACACGCTCAACGGCGAACCGATGCGCAGCGCGTCGGCCGAGATCGGCCGCAGTCTCGTGCGTGCGGGCCATTCGCCAGCGGATGCCGAAAATCTGTCGCGGATGCTGGCCGAGCGCCACGGCGAGAGCAACCGCGACCGCATGCGCCACATCTTCAAGGACGTGCCCGTCATCTACGGCTTCTCGTCCAAGGCGCCGCTCGGCCGGTCCGCAGGGCCGATGCTGGAGCGCTACTTCCAGGCCGGGGCCGCCGCGGAGATCGGCAGCGGCCGCCCCAGCGCCAAGCTCCTGAACCTGTTCGCGCCGGTCTCGATGGTGTCCGTCGCGGGCGTCACGGATGCGGACTCGCGTGCGGGCTTTCGCCGCGATACCTGCCAATTTGCCGACGATCGACTCGCGCCTGCGCAAAAGGTGGAGCACCTGCACGCGCTGCTGAAGCGGGATATGGCCGAAGTACGCCTGTTCTTCGATCACATCGAGAAATATTCGGCGACACTTGACGCGACTACGCGGCAGGTACCCGCCGTGGCCGCCGCGTTGGACGGCATCGGACGGGATATGTCCGCGCGAAATCGCTACCTTGAGTTCGCCCGCGATGCCGACGACCCGGCGGTGCGCGCGCGCATGGTTGAACTGGCGCGCAGTCTCGGTTGGCTCTCGCCCGCCGACCAGCGCGCCGAAGTGATACGGATGTTTGGCGAGCAGATTGCGCGGAGCAGTGTCACCGCGGCGGAGGTCAACCTCGCGTGCGCGCTCAACCAGGACCGCAAGCTGGGCGGCGAACTGGCTCGATTGCAACCGACCTCGGCGCAGGCATCCAATGTGGCCAATGCCGCGTTGCTGGCGTGCCTCGGCAGCGCCGATGGACACGCCCGGACGCTGCTTGCGCTGACCAGCCACGACGACGCCAGCGTCCAGATGGCGCAGGTCTACCTGCGCCACCGGCCGCTGGCCGATGCCGACGAGGTGCGACTCGTCGCCGCTAACATCACGCAGATGAGCGCCTCCGACGCCCAGGTGCGCGCGCTCAATACGCTGGCGGGCCAATCGCTGAACGATCGCGAAAGCCTGCAGGCGCTGGCGCGACTGTTCCCGGTAGCCAAGTCCGTGGACGTGCAGCGGGCGATCGCCGGCGTCCTGATCCGCTCCGACTATCAGGCGCTGCCGCGGCCCGAGCTGGCGCAGGCCTTGCGCCAGTCGCGCCTCAAATCGCCCGATGGTGAGGACATGATCGATGCGCTGATCCGGCGGCTGCAGGTGCCCTAGCGGGGCTCTCCTGCGCTGCTGTCGCCTGGCGCGTCCGGGCCATGGTTTTCCCGTCCAAATGCAGGTTGTGCGGGGAGATGGCATCATGGCGTCGAATGTGGCTCGCCTGGCGGTCTTCTGTCGCCGCCCCATCGACACCCTCAGGATATTCGCTCGTGAATTTCGCGTGGCCCGAAGTACTTTGGCTTTTGCTCCTGGCGCCGCTGTTGGTGGCCGCCTACATCTGGCTGGTGCGGCGGCGTCAACGCGGCGTCGTCGCGTTTTCCGACGTGGGCCTGGTCAAGCAGGCCATGGGCCGCGGGCGCCGGTGGCGCCGCCACGTTCCGCCGGCGCTGGTGCTGTGCAGCCTGATCGTCCTCATCATCGGGTCGAGCCGGCCCAGCGCGATCGTGCCGCTGGCGTCGATGCGGCAGACGATCATCCTTGCCGTGGATGTCTCGATCAGCATGGACGCCACCGACGTGGAGCCCAACCGACTGTCGGCGGCCCAGCTGGCGGCGAAAGCGTTCGTCCAGGAAGCGCCGTCCAACCTGCGCATCGGCCTCGTCACCTTCGGCGGCAGCGCGGCCGAGGTGCAGGCGCCGACCGACAACCGGGCCGACCTGCTCGCCGCCATCGACCGATTCAATCTGCAGCGAGGCACCGCGACCGGCAGCGCGCTCTATACGGCGCTGGCGTCCCTATTGCCCGAATTCGGACTGGAACTGCAAGCCTTGAATCTGGGGAGCCGGAAGTTGCAGGACTCGCGGGCCGCCGGCCAGGACCGGCCGCGCGCGCCGAAAGAGAACCGCGCCACCAGCGTTGTGCCGGGGTCCTACACGTCTGGCGCCATCATCCTGATGAGCGACGGCCAGAGCACGATGGGACCGAAGCCGCTCGACGCCGCCCAGGTGGCCGCCGAGCATGGCGTCCGCGTCTTCACCATCGGGTTCGGCACCAAGGAGGGCGCGACGGTGCGCGTGATGGGCATGTCGATCTTCGTGCGCCTGGACGAGGCGACGCTTAAAGGCATTGCCGACATCACCAAAGGTGCTTACATGCACGCAGGCACCGCGGCGGAACTGAAGCAGGCGTACCAGGACCTCACGACACGAATGATCGTCGAGCGCAAGGAAGTGGAATTGAGCTTCGCCTTCGCGGCGTTCGGCATGCTCTTGTTGCTGGCGGCGCTGGGGCTGTCGCTGTACTGGTTTCCGCTGGTCACGGGCTCGATGCGGTTGCGCGGCCAGAATCCAATCTCGCCCTAGACATCTTCCGCGTGCTACGTGTGAAGTCTCAGGATTTTGTCCCCCTGCTACCCACCCGACCCGCGGGTCAGGTGGCCGATGCCTTGGCGATGCTTCCGATCGACGCATCCAGCGCACCGTTGAAGGCCTGCGCGTCCTGCTGTGCCGTCAGGCCTTCGGTAAGCGCGCGCGAAAAGCTCGCGATCACGCCGTGGTTGCGTGCCAACCGCGCGTTGGCGTCGTCGCGCGAGTAGCCGCCCGAGAGCGCAACCACGCGCAGCACATTGGGATGCTTGACCAAGTCCGCGTAGAAATCGTCGACCTCCGGCAGCGTCAATTTCAGCATCACGCGCTGCTCGGGCCGCAGCGCATCGAGTTGCTTGATCATTGCCGCCTTGAGGAGTCGTTCGGCAGCTTCCTTGTCGGTGGCGTGAATGTCGACCTCGGGCTCGATGATCGGCACCAGGCCGGCGGCGAGGATCTGCTTGCCGAGCGCGAACTGCTGGGTGACGACATCCTCGACACCCTTGGCGGTGGCGTGCTTGATGACGGAGCGCATCTTCGTCCCGAAAATGCCCTTCGCCTTGGCGCGGGTGAGGAGGGCGTCGAGGTCAGGCATGGCCTTCATCATCTGCACGCCGTTGGCTTCGTCGGCCAGACCCTTGTCCACTTTCAGAAAGGGGACCACCTGCTTCACCGACCACAGGTAGTCGGCGGTGCCGCGCCCTTCGACGTCGCGGTCCATGGTCTGTTCGAACAGGATGGCACCCAGGACGCGGTCGCCCTTGAAGGACGGGCTGGTCACGATGCGGGTGCGCATCGCATGTACCAGGTCGTACATCGCCTCGTCGCCGGCATAGGTTTCCGGCTTGACGCCGTAGAGGCCAAGGGCCTTGGGCGTGCTGCCGCCGCTCTGATCGAGCGCGGCGACAAAGCCGTGTCCGGAGTGCATCTTTTCGTATTGCTGCGGGTTCATGGGGGTCCTTGCAGAACGGGGCAAAACCATGAGCATACCAAGTCGACGCGACCCCCCTAAGTCTGGGGTCAGAGACGCCACTAATCACCAGCACGCCGCCGCGGTCCCATGGGCAGGCGCTCCGTCCGCCGGCCGGCGACACTTTGGACCGTTCGGCAAAACGTGGCGCTGCCGATTACCCATTCAAAGCGTGTGGCGTCGCGGATCGTGCGTTGCTCGTCTTCATCCAGTGCGCTCCCAAAAATCCGCCGATAGTGCGCTTGCCTGGAGGCCGGCGTGCTGCCGAGGGAAGCATAGACACTATGTTGTGTCACGAGGCTGTCGGCGTGGCCATGCCCATTGGCGCGATAGCTTGACCAAGCAAACTCTCCGGACGCAGCGACCATGCCCGCACGTACGGGGTTGGCCTCGATATACCGCATGCAGGCAATCAAATAGGCATCGCTATCCACCAACGCCGACTTGTAGCGGCCCTCCCACAGGGTGCCGGTTCGGTCGTGGAAGTGATTGAACCACCTGACATATCGACGTCCCAACGATTGCATCGTGCGCGGCATCGACTCGCTCGTTTCCGGCGAAACAAGTAGATGGATGTGGTTTGTCATAAGCACATAGGCGTGAATGGCGACTCCATGCGCAGTCGCGGCGTCGGCGAGGCACCGAAGGTAAAATCTGCGGTCTGCATCGTCAGCAAACACACCTGTGCGGTTGTTTCCGCGCTGAACGACGTGCAGCACCGCGCCGGGAAACCAGAAGCGAGGTTGGCGGGGCATGAGCTCAGTTTTCACTGAATGCGCATCATGACGCCATCATCCGAAAGGCGTGTCTGACCCCAGACTTTGCACGAGTGGCGTCTCTGACCCTACACTTCGGTGTGGGGCCCGCTCGTGCTGTTCGCATGGGCGCGCCTTTGCTGTTCACGCTGCCGCTTTTCATGTTCACGAAGCACCTCTACCGCAACAAGAAGCGCGCGCTGGCGGCATATCGCGAGCGCGTCACCGAGCAAAGCCGGAAGGTGGAACAGCATTGGCTGTATGGCGTGCGGCGGGACACCCCGGCGGAAGACATCCGCGAGCTCGCGGAGTTGGGAACACTGGGGTCGATCTTCACGCACATCGAGAAGATGCGCGTCGTGTCTTTCGACCTGCGGTCCTTCGGACAGCTGATCGGGTCGTCGATGGGCGCCATTGCGACATTGCTGCCGCTGCTCTACGAGAAAGGCAAGCTCGCGGTCATTTTCGAGACATTGGGCCGCCTCATCGGGCACGCGTCGGGCGGCTAGTTCCATCATCGGGACAGGAACAATCCGACGGCACGATCGCGATCACGCCTGCCACACGCCGTAGCCGCCCTCGCGCAGGTCGATCGCCAGCTCCACCTCCATGTCGCGCGCGGCATCGTAGGACATCGGGTTATACGCCGCGTAAATCTCCGGCAGCAGCCGCACGCCGAAGCGCTGCACATAGCGATTGGCCTGGAGTCCGGCCTTGTGCTTGTCGAAGCGGATGTCGGGGTCGAGGCCCGTCATCCCGACATAAACGCAGGGCTTGCCCGCACGATAGCCGGGGTTGGCCTTGATGAAGCGCGACTCGTCCAGCACCCGCGGGTCGAGCTCGATGACATAGACGTGGTGGTGGCCCCGGCGCGGCATGCGTACACATTATAGAAAATGACGCGCAGTCCCGAGAACGTGACCGTCGTCAGAACGAGGATGCGCTAGAAGCGATACGCCAATCCGACGGAAATCGTCTGCGCCCAGAAATCGGTTGTGTTGAAGTTGAACGACGGTTCCGCCGGGCCAATGGGCGTGGCGGGCGGATCGTTGCCGTAGGCCACGTTCTGGGTCGGGTTGATGTTGCGGTTGATCTGATCGCCGGAACGCGCCACGTTGCTCGCATAAAGAAACGAGTAACTGACATAGACCGTGGCATCCCGTGTGAGCTTATAGCCCAGATTGAGCGCGATCTCCGGCACCACGGCGAACGTGCTGCGCGAGTAATCACCACTGTTCGAAGGAAGCGCAAAGTATCCACCTGGAAAATTCTGCGTCGCCCCGTAGTTGTTGTAGTCGTTGGTCTCGAGGAAGCCGTTGACCGACACACGCTGCTGCATCGCGCCGAACGCCAACTTCCCGCTGACGAATCCTACCCACGGCCCCTGGTCGTACGCTGCACGCGCGCCCACCTGCAGGCCCACAAAACGATTGCGGGCGTCGAAAGCATCGGTGGTGTTCCAGATATCGACAGGGTTGGGCGGGTTGTAAGGGCTGCTGGTGGTGATCGTGTACGACTCGCGCAACTGCAGTAAACGGATCCCGCCGAGCACGTCGACGCGCCATGCGTCCTGCGACGGCAGCGCCCAGGTCACATTGAGCTCGCCGCCGCCCAGGTTATTCGACAGCGTGGCCTGCGCGCTGCCCCGGTACTCGGGCCAGTAGGAAATCTCCGTGAAGTTCTCGCGGTTGCTCGACACATCGAAGAAAGGCAGGTAGAGGTCGATGGAGCCCGGTTGGCCGCTGGAGCTCACGCTGCTCGACGTCGAACGCGATGGCATGTAGAAGCCACTCAACTCGACGCGCCGCCGGCTGTCCACGCGGTAGGTGCCCGTGACCTTGAAACCTGTGTTGGGATTGGTGTCCACTGAGCCACCGCTCAACAGCACGTTGACGCCGGGCGCGTCGACATAGTTATCGGTGATGATGGGGACCGGCGTCGGGCTCTTCTTGAACCACCCGAACAGGGCTTCGGCACTCACCGACCAGCGACTGCTGTCAGTCATCGGTGCGGGTGCTGCCTGCGCCAGTGCTTCACCGGCGACCGCCGACGCCAACAGTGCCATCAGTGCAGCTCGCCGCATGGCCTTATGCCTTTCCTGGATGCAGCGTCCAGAGCAACGGGTACTTCTGCAACCTTCGACGCGCTTCATAGTGAATACAAGAACGCCCGAAGCTCAATAAGCTCCTTCGCGCTCAAGCCATTCAACCCTTCGATGACCTTCAGCTTCTTGACCGCCGGCCCGTCGTGCAGGAAGGCCGCCTCGATCGCATCGCAAGCCCGCCCGTCGTGCAACAGGAAATCACAGGCGGGGTCGCCCGCCTTCGCCGTATTCTTGTAGGAGTCGGTCACGAAGCGGTTGAAACCCAGGCCCTTCAATGCGGGCGTGCGCACCTTTTGCATGTAGTTGCGGAACGCCGGCAACACCATATCGTCCTTGTCTCTGATGGGTTGTTTCGCATCGGCCAACTGTGACAGGTAGCCCATGTCATGCATCAGCAAATCCGTCCCGATGTAGGACAGGAATGGGCTGGCTGATTGCGCGACTCGCGTCTGCAAACGGTCGCGGGCGGCCTTGTTCAACATCGTATCTTCCGGAACAATGTTGATTTTCTTGATGACGTGACACGTATCACAGTTGACGCGTTGAAAGATCTTCTCGCCGGCGATCACCTCCGGTAGGGCAACCTTTAACTCGGAGCGGGTTGGGTTGCCGAGCCAACGTCCATATTCGGCCATCCGATCGATATCGAGCTCGGAAAGATCGCCGTTGCCCTTCGAATCGACGCACGTTTTGTTGGCCGGACCACAATTGGGTTGCATATACCGGATCGGGAAAACTGCCTTGTGGGTGGGATACAGCTTCTCGTATCCCTTACTCGTCGTCAGGTTCATCTCGACGAACGCAGCGTTTGCAACCTGATCCTCGAGTGAGACACGATCGCCGATGTACCCGAACCGGGCGATAAAACAATCGACCAGGCTCTTGGTGCGGCAATTCAGCTGAACCTTGCTGTTGCTGCCTTGCTCTTTGCATTTGGCATCGGAATCGGGACAGACGCCGTCGCGAGACCCCGCGTTCCAGATGATCTCCCCGGCGAACGGGCCAAGCGAGGTAGGTTGAGCCTGAGCCGCTTGGAAATCGACAATCGACTGATTAGGGATTGCTTCCGTCACGCTCAAATTGCCAAGGCGCTTGCCGTTGAGGAACAGGAAGCCTACGTCGCGCTGATCGATCGCCGCGAGGATGGCGGCGTTATCAACGTCCGTACAACTACTCGGCCAAGGCTTGGTGGTGGGCGAGGGGGTGACAAGTAGACACGACGGATTGGTTCGGAATGAATTCAGCTTGACCTGTTGGGGCAAATAGGTTTCGTTGAGTTCCTTGTTGAAACGCGGAATGCTCACCACCATTCGGTTCGGATCCGCTTGCTCATAAGTCCAGTCATAGCTGTAACCCGGCGTGGTCGCGTGAAAGCTATCCCCGTAAAAATTCATGATCTTGTTGCTGTAGTAGAGGTCATCCGGTTGCGCCGTCCTTGGCGCGTTCGCGCGCATGATCGGCGCAAACGCCAACGGTTCCGAGAAGCGCGAAGAATCGAGACGGGTCGTATCACGGCGCAAGTCAAAAAACACCAGTTTCATGGGCCGTATCTGGCCGGTGAACGTGTAGTCCGGTTCGACGGCGGGGTTGTAGACCCCGGCGGTCATGAACTTCTGGAGCGCCTTGTCGAGCTTGCCATCGGGTTTGATCGGCACGCCACTGCCGTTGCGCACGTGGCACCCGTCACAGGTGTTGTTATGGAAAGGTGCCGGAGCATTCGCGGCGTCGAAGGCCGCCGCGAACATCTCCATTGGGAATTTGTCCGACAGTCTTTTGATGGCCGCATCGTACATTCCCCGCGTCCGGTATTCGTTGTGCCACAGCGTCTTCCCGCGAATGCCTTCCGCGAATTGCGCAGGATTCGCCTCCATGTGGTTGCTCATCAGCAACGTATGGTAGAAATCGGAACTGTATTTGCGGGTGGAAAAGGCCTGTTTGTCATCGGCGACGTTGGCGATGGGCAAATACAGGCTGAAGATGCTCGCATTGTGCACGCGCTCGTAGATGCTGAGCGTCACACTGGCGGGATCCTCCTTGAGGAACGACACCGGCATCTGCATACCGGGAACGCCGGCGAATACGAAGGACGTCCTTCCGTACTGGTTCGCCTCGTTAATGGTCGCACTCACGAGGGCGCTCTGATAGCTTTCCGGCCACTGCTCCAGCCAGCCGTTGTGATGAATCTCATAGCTGAGGCCACACTGGCTTAGCTTTGCCACATTCTCCGAGGCCAGGTCGGCGAGCGTGCATTGTCTCGGGTAGAGGAACGTGCTGGCACGGACAATTGCGGTTTGAGTGCATTTCTCATTGTTGGGTCCTGTCACTAAGACGTCGCAACCTGTCGGAACTGCTGGTGCCGTCTCGGTGTAGGCAAACTGTCCCAGGAAGGGATTGTTAGCGGCCTGCGGATACAGAAACGTCTCCCAGGACACGTCTTTTCCACTCCAGGGAAAATGACGTTCAATCTCGGCCGTGCTGGCATTGGTACGAAAATTATTGAGTGCTATGTTGAACCACGCGCGCAAGTTGTCGTTGTACTTCTTGTACTGGAGGTCAATCGAATTCGACGGAACTTTACGCAGGTCGAATCCCGCCATGACCATCGTGCATTTCGTCTCTCCTGACTTGCAGTGGTTGGCTGCCCCCGTCGATGGAAAGACGGACCAGGCCACGGACCGCGGCCAGTCCGTTGCCCCCTTGCCTATGGCATTGAACCCGCTGTTCATCGTGGAGAGATAGTCGCCGTAGCAAACGGGATCGAGGACATCGTTGGCGGTGGCTGAAAAGCTCAAGTCGCAGTAGTGCGCCATGTACCACGGCATTTGCGATGCGTACGTTTGGCCGTCCGTGACCACGTACCCCCCGTATACGTTTGTCCCGAAAAGCGGTTTCGTCGGGGGCTCCGTTCCGAACAGACGCGGCCCCAATTTACGCATTCCGTTCTCGGACGACGTCCAGAAATTCGACAACTCCAGCTTGACTTCGATGCACGGAAGAGTTTGATCCTCGCACTCCTTCGCTGCCCTGATCCTGGTGTCATCTGGAGCGTAAAGCGTGTCGGTCCTGAGCATGCCCAGGATGTTGGTCACGCCGATCTCGAGCATGCAGTCTGCCCTCTTGTTGAGGCCTTGGTTCTTACACCACGTGGTCTCGGATACCCCAAGCGCGTCGTAGGGGAAAACTAGCGGTACATCGATCTGGTTACCCGCATACGTGCCCAGCTTTTGATGCCACGGAATGTCGGAATACCATTCCTTGACGACGGGCTCACCGACTGTCTTTGGCCAAAAGCTAGCGCGATTGTCGATCTCCTGGGCCGCCGCGACGACAACTACAGCGCCCACGGCGGTTGCGGCAAGCAAGCCTTTGACGGTCGGCCTTCTCATGTTCGACTTTCCCTCTTGACGGTCTGCGCTGACCAGGATGAATGTCCGGATTCAAAGCGAAGCGGCCGTCGGCCGCTGAATCCTCGAGATTTTATGACGAACAGGGCCTCGCTGAATACGGTTCCACGTCGCGATCCGGCGAACGGTCGCGGATCACGCATGGGCGGGCGCGTGCTACTTCGGTTTGACGAAACGCAGCGCGGGGCGTGCAGGGCAATGGTACCGTTGCCCGCTGGGTATTGAATGGCAGCGGAAGGACTCGTATATTCGCTGCCGCCACCGCCAAGTGTGGGAAGGCGCGACCCCTCGGGAGAAGTGATGCAAGACTTGTTTACAGATTGGCTCGCCTGGCCGGTGTGGGCGATGTTCGCGAGCCTCTTCGCCTTCTACCTTGGCACCGCAGCGCTCATCGTGTGGCTGAGTTTCCGGTCCGGGCTGGCGGGGCGTATCCAAAGCTTCAAGGGCGTGGTCGCACCCTTTTTCATGTCGACGGCCGTGATCTTTGGCCTGCTCATTGCGTTCTTGTCGAGCGACATCTGGGAGCGCAACAAGCAGGCGGAGCGGATCGTCTTCACCGAGGCTGACACGCTCATCGCGCTCCACAGCCTGAGTGCCGCGAGCACGCCTGACAATGTCAGCATGCGCACGGCCATCCGCAGCTATGTCAGCGCGGTTGTGAACCACGAATGGCCCCGCATGAAACAGGAAGAGCGCTCACCGCCCACGGAAGAGGCCCTCAACGCCTTGCTGCGTGAAGTGGCGAAGCCCGCCAATGCCACCGACCCCAGCGTCCAGCGCACCATGCTCGACATGGTGATGCGCGTGCGCGCTACACACGAGGACCGCCTGGTGTTGAGCAACGACCGCTCGGTGGTGACGAAATGGGCGGCAGTGTTGTTGCTCGCATTCATCACCCAGATCGCCATTGCGGTGGTACACCTCGAGCGGCCACGCCCGCAGGCGGCGGCTTTAGCGATCTTCACGATGGCGGCAGTGTTATTGCTCGGATTGCTGGCCATGCACGAGGCGCCGTTCGAGCCGCCGTTGTTTGTGCCGCCTGGGCCGATTATTGACGTGTTGAAGTACGTTCCGGCTTGATCTGGAGGCCGTCAGGATCAAGTCGACACGGCCGTTGGCCCCCGGCTCGTTGCACTGATGATTCGCCGAATACACTTACGCGCCGCCGACGGGGCTCTGCGTCAGCTGCACAAACGGATCATTGGCTTACCAGAGGAGCTGACGGACGTGAACATACGATGGGCGATTACGTCACGCTCGATCTTTGCGAACCACAGTTCGACCTGATTGAGCCATGAGAAATAGGTGTGAGTGAAATGCAGATGAACGTTGTGATACTCAGCCACAAAGATCCCGACGCGCCACGCTACTTGCGTGCTTCCCCCCGACTTCGAACACGAACATAACACCAGCTCGAGCGATTCCGCTCCCGTCTAACTGATGATTATTGAGTATGCCGTCCTACATCAGGAAGCTCTCGTTGATCGTACGCAGTTCGCTGGGATCCGGCACCGTCGACGACGTTTCGGGCAATCCACCGGACATCCGCATCAACGCTATCGCGAGGATGCCAGCACACGCGCCCACCATCAATGCGACTACAAGCCACCAAAATGAAACCATCGCGTTACCTCCACGCTTGTTTCAATCACGCCGGGATGTGCGGCCCGACTACGCCGCTCAATCGACCCAATGGCACGGGCGATTGAATTGTTGTGAATTACATTGTGTTCGGACGAACTCAAAAAAGGGGGGCGTGGCGCAAGCCGAGCCCCTCTATTTCATTGCATCGCATGGAATGCAGAAAGCGTCACGTTCAATCCCAACTCAAAGCCCCCCCAGTCTGATACTCAATCACCCGCGTCTCAAAAAAGTTTTTCTCCTTCTTGAGATCGATCATCTCAGCCATCCACGGGAACGGGTTGTCGGCCTTCTCGAATAGCGGATCCAACCCGATCTGCTGGCAGCGACGGTTAGCGATGAACCGCAGATACTCCTTGAACATCGGCGCGTTCAATCCAAGCACGCCGCGCGGCATCGTGTCTTCGGCGTACCGATACTCCAGCTCCACGCCTTGCTTCATCAGCTCGGCGATCTCGGCCTTGAACTCGTTGGTCCACAGATGCGGGTTCTCGAGCTTGATCGTGTTGACGAGGTCGATGCCGAACGAGCAGTGCATCGACTCGTCGCGCAGGATGTACTGGTACTGCTCCGACGTGCCGGTCAGCTTGTTCTGCCGGCCCATCGCCAGGATCTGCGTGAAGCCGACGTAGAAGAAGAGGCCTTCCATGATGCAGCTGAACACGATCAGGCTCTTCAGCAGCGCCTGGTCGGTCTCGGGGGTGCCGGTCTTGAACATCGGATCGGTCAGTACGTTGATGAAGGGGATCAGGAAGTCGTCCTTGTCCTTGATCGACTTGACCTCGTGGTACGCGTTGAAGATCTCGGCTTCGTTTAAGCCCAGGCTCTCGGTGATGTACTGATAGGCGTGCGTGTGGATGGCCTCTTCGAAGGCCTGGCGCAGCAGGTACTGGCGGCACTCGGGCGCGGTGATGTGGCGATAGGTGCCCAGCACGATGTTGTTGGCGGCGAGCGAATCGGCGGTGACGAAGAAGCCCAGGTTGCGCTTGACGATCAGGCGCTCGTCGTCGGTCAGGCCGTTGGGGTTCTTCCACAGCTCGATGTCGCGCTGCATGTTCACTTCCTGCGGCATCCAGTGGTTGGCGCATGCAGAGAGGTACTTTTCCCAGGCCCAGCGGTATTTGAAGGGGACGAGCTGGTTGACGTCGGCGGAGCCGTTGATCACGCGCTTGTCTTCCACGCGGACGCGATGGAAGTTCTCGGGCTCGGCTTCCTTGTCGACGTCGATGTCGTGCACCGGTTCGCGTGACAGCATCCCGCCCCCGATATTGCCCAATGCGTGGGCGCGGATGGTTTCGGGCGTACGCGGGGCGCGGCCGGGCAAGGCTGCGGCGGGGGCGTCGTCGTCAAAGCTCAACATGTGGGGAGTCTCCTGAAGCTCTTCTTATTGGGGGTGGAACACATCAAATTGGTTGGTCTGCAGGCGAGGCTTCAGCCTCGCGGGTTTGGCGTGGCGTGTTGCCTGCGAGGCTGAAGCCTCGCCTACAGGGGTTCGTGGGATCGCTAGTTCATTGCACTCAAGCGTTCATACAGAAACTCGGGCGGGAAATCGGCGCCGTCCAGCCAGGCGATCGAGGCAAGCCCGTAATCGAGATAGAACGTGGAGAACTTGTCGGGGTCGCGCAGCGACGTGCGTTCGTCGCCGTAGAGCTCATCCGCTAAGTCCACCACACCTTTTCGTCCATCGTTGAATTCCAGCCAGACCTTGTAATCACCGAGATAACGCGCTTCTATGACATGCCGGGGTGATGACTCGTAACGTGGCAAGGGGTCCTACCTTTCGCGAGTTGGACTAAGGGCCTGCTGCTACCAAAAACGCCGGAAACCGGCCCGGGAAAAGTGGGTGCGCGGAGAATCTCGCGCACCTCCCGGATCAAAATCCCTGCTTCGGGCCCGTCAGCGATGGTCTGCTTGGTGCCCGGGCTGAAATCGCTTCCAACCCTTTCGGTACTGCTGGCCCCTGTCGTTCTCAGCGCGCGTTACCGCACGTTCCTGTCTGGGGGAATCGCGGGGGTCGTGCTCAACGCCGCCCTGGCCGCGCGGCTTGTGACTGCTCACCGCTGCTGTCGCCTGGACGGTTCACCGAATTCGTTATTGGCATCCTTTCGTATCGTTTCTGTTCTTCTGTGTTTCCATGTTTCTGTACTTCTGTAGACGAGGCTTCAGCCTCGTGGGGTTTCGTTTGCCTGATGCCGCGTGGCTGAAGCCTCGCCTACAGAAACACGAACAGGATCACGTACACGTTCGCGTGCAGATTCGCGTGCAGGTTCGCGTACCGCCTCGCCTTCAGCGTCGACGTCACTGGCAGGCCTCGCAGGTCGGGTCTTCGATCAGGCACATCTTCGGCGCGACTTCGTCGACGACGGCTGACTTGCTCGAACCATTGGACGCAGCACTGGCGTTGGCCGTGCTGGCGGCGCTGGCAAAGCCGGCGCCGGCCGAGACCGCATTCAACTCACCGCCGCGGCCGGTGGATTTCTCCGCCGACGTGGCGGCCAGCGTGCGCAGGTAATACGTGGTCTTCAAACCACGCACCCACGCGTGCTTGTACGTTTCGTCGAGCTTCTTGCCCGAGGCCCCGGCCATGTAGATGTTCAAGCTCTGCGCCTGGTCGATCCACTTCTGGCGACGCGCGCCGGCTTCGATGATCCACTTGGTGTCGACTTCGAACGCGGTGGCATAGAGCGCTCGCATTTCGGCCGGCACGCGGTCGATCTTGGCCAGCGAGCCATCAAAGTACTTGAGATCGGCGACCATCACTTCGTCCCACTGGCCGATGGCTTTCAAGTCGCGCACGAGTTGCTCGTTGACGACGGTGAATTCGCCGGAAAGGTTGCTCTTGACGTAGATGTTCTGGTATTCGGGCTCGATGGAGGCGGCGACCCCGATGATGTTGGAGATGGTGGCGGTGGGCGCAATGGCCACGCAATTGGAATTGCGCATGCCGTGTTCCTTGATCCGGCCGCGCAGCTCCGTCCAGTCCATGCCGGACGACTCGTCGATCTCGACGTAACCACCGCGCTCGTCGCGCAGCAGCTTCAGCGTGTCCTGCGGCAAGAGGCCGCGGTCCCACAGGCTGCCGGGGTACGAGGAATAGCGGCCACGCTCTTCGGCCAGTTCGGTCGAGGCGTAGTAGGCGTAGTAGCAGACTGCTTCCATCGAACGGTCAGCGAATTCCACCGCGGCATTCGATGCGTACGGCGTGCGGGTCAGGTGCAGGCAGTCCTGGAAGCCCATGATGCCAAGACCCACCGGACGATGCTTCAAGTTGGAATTGCGCGCCTTGGCGACGGCGTAGTAGTTGATGTCGATCACGTTGTCCAGCATGCGCATGGCGGTGGTGATCGTGCGTTTCAGCTTGGCGTGGTCCAACGACCACTTAGTTCCGTCACCCGCGTCAACCTGCACCATGTGCGCGAGCATGTTCACCGAGCCCAGGTTGCATACGGCAATTTCGGTATCGCTGGTGTTGAGCGTGATCTCGGTGCACAGGTTGGAGCTGTGCACGGTGCCCACGTGCGACTGCGGCGAGCGCACGTTGCAGGCATCCTTGAACGTGATCCAAGGATGCCCGGTCTCGAAGAGCATCGACAGCATCTTCCGCCACAGCTGCACGGCGGGAATCTTCTTGAAGAGCTTCAACTCGCCGCGCGCGACCTTTTCTTCATGGCGCTTGTAGGCTTCCTCGAACGCATGGCCCCACTTGTCGTGCAGGTCCGGCGTGTCCGACGGCGAGAAGAGTGTCCAGTCCCCACCTTCCATCACCCGCTTCATGAAGAGATCAGGGATCCAGTTGGCGGTGTTCATGTCGTGCGTGCGACGGCGGTCGTCGCCGGTGTTCTTGCGCAGATCGAGGAATTCCTCGATGTCCAGGTGCCACGTCTCGAGGTAGGTGCATACCGCACCCTTGCGCTTGCCGCCGTTGTGCGCCAGACCCGCGACGGTTTGATAGGACTCGTCAGCATCGACTTTCAGGTCGACCACCAGCGGCTTGGGCGTGATGGGCGTGATGGCGCGCACGCGCGAGAAGATCGTGCCGCCCAGGGTGAGCCAGTTGCGCTTGACGATGGGTGTGCAGCCGACGAGCGCGGCGATTTCCGGCACGGCGGGAATGCGCAGGTCAAACACTTTGGTGGTGCCTTTGAACTCGGCGGTAGAACCGTCGGCGCGCTGCGCCAGATGTCCATTGACGCGCTCACGGTACTGCCCGCTGACTGGCACGCCAAGCCGCAGCGCCTGGTAGCGCAGGCCCTCGGCGAGCGGCTGTGACGTCGACGTGAAGTAGATTTCCTTGCCGCGGCGAGTTTTCCAACTAAGACCACCGTCGGTCTCGATCAGCCCGCGCACCAGCGCCAGCGTGTGCGGACGCGGCAGATGTGCGAAGCGCGGGGCGATGCGCTTGCGATGGTCGGCGTCATAGAGGTCGTCGTAGCCGAACGGCAACGTGGCCGCACCCGCGCCGACGATGCGGCCGTTGGTGGCGTTGCGCACTACACCGCGCCCGGACGCCCAATGGACTTGCGCGTAGGTGTCGCCGCGGCCCGATTCCCAGTAATGAACGCCGAGCTCGGTCAAATAGTCGCGGACGAATTGCAGATGTTCGTCGTGGCTGGGGTTGCCGGAAACGCCCCATTGCATGCCGTCCTTCGACAGATGGCCGTCGCCCAGTAGAACGCCGTAGAGACGCGCGTCGGCCTCGGTGAAACCGTCCACCGCCACCACTTCCGTTGGGATCACACTGCCCACATAGTCGCCGATCTGGAGTGCGCCGGCGTCGACCCAATCGGGCTTGATCTTGCCGTCGGCAAGCCACGCCAACGTCCGCTCGTTGGCCTGTTCCAGCGGTACGCCGCACAAGGCCCAGAACGGATGCCCCGCGGTGACTTCGAGGGGTTGCAGCGAATGCTTGACGTCGATGGCCACCATCGCGTCGTGCTGCTCGTACACCATCTTGGCCGTGACCGCGCGATAGTCGCCGCTGCGGCCGAGCACCAGATCGCCTTCCTTCACCGAACGGATCGGCAGGATACCGCGCTGCGTGTGAATGAGCGTATCGGGCGCGAAGCACTGGTTGACTGCCACCGCCGTATCGTTGACGACCTTCAGGAACGGCACCACACCTTGGCTCTTGCCGTTGGTGCCCTTGATGTGCGAGCCCATCGCGCGGACGTTGGTCCAGTCGTTGCCCAGTCCCCCGGCGAATTTGGAAAGAAGCGCATTTTCCTTGATCGCTTCGTAGATGCCGTCGAGATCGTCAGCCACCGTGGTCAGGTAGCACGACGACAACTGCGAGCGATGCGTGCCCGAGTTGAAGAGCGTAGGCGTGCTCGACATGAAGTCGAACGTGGACAGAATGTTGTAGAACTCGATGGCGCGTGCTTCGCGGTTGACTTCGTTGAGCGAC
>Ga0163150_10003000_pt1 | contig 24532 bp, 23 predicted proteins | sample OliLakLV19P2IB_FD_148628 | JGI IMG/M metagenome (GOLD analysis project Ga0163150, IMG submission 148628) | Freshwater microbial mat bacterial communities from Lake Vanda, McMurdo Dry Valleys, Antarctica - Oligotrophic Lake LV.19.P2.IB | ecosystem: Environmental > Aquatic > Freshwater > Lake >...
CGGTTTCGACATGGGAGCGGCTCCTCAAGAGTGGATTTCCCATGGTCTTTTATCTAACTGGAACAGATTTGTCCAGCGCTTTCGCCTCTCGGGTCTCGAAAAGTGTCCGTCACTTTTAATCGCACCCTGATTGCACTTAACCTCTACTGCAAACTTCCGTTCAGTCATTTCGACGCTAAGAAGCCGATCATCAAAGAAGTCGCGATGCGGATGGGTAGGTCCCCGGGAAGTCTTGCGATGAAGCTTGGCAACCTAGCTTCCCTTGACCCGGTCCACCGCTTGCGTGGTGTATCCGGTTTGTCCAACGCGTCCAAGCAAGACAAGGCAATGTGGGATGAGTTCCAAAGCAATCGAGCGACGCTTGGTCCAGCGAGCGAGCAAACGCTCCATGATCTGTTCACGGACGACAATGAACGCGAATTGGATTTCCTCCAGCGTGACAAGGTCCGGTTGCAGCCAAACACCAAGTTGATCGCGCCGACAGGACCGACCGAGACAACCGCGACCGTCAAAGTCAGGCGAGGACAGCAGTTCTTCCGGCAATCCATCCTCAACGCTTACGGCGTTTGCTGTTGCATTAGTGGCATTAACGTTCCGAATCTCCTCGTTGCAAGCCACATCAAGCCCTGGCGCGATTTCCCCGGAGAGCGCCTCGACCTCTGCAATGGCCTTTGCCTTTCGAGTCTCCACGATGCGGCGTTCGATGCGGGACTCATCACTCTTGATGAAAAGCTGACAGTTGTGCTGAGCAAACGACTGAGGAGCTATTTCCCGCAGTCAGCCTTGGAACAGAGCTTTGTTCCATTCGAGGGGAAGCCGATTCGTCTGCCGAACAAGTTAGCAGAACCATCGCAGGATTTTCTAGGCTATCATCGACACGATATCTTTGAAGGATGATCCGACGGCATTATTCCCGTATCTTCGAACGACCATACAACTTGCCGAGTTCTCTGCGCCCCGTAGAGGTTCCGTGCCAGTATGCGATCTGTTGGCAGCTGCAAGTCCAAAACTGCCTTCGGCGCCAAAGACGCGACGCGGAACGCCCAGTAGTCCACTAACCATCGTTCCCTGATCAAAGCGAAATCATGACCGGAGCAGTGAGGTTCACCAATCAATGCCAACGTGTTCTCCCATGCCCGGTAGCCACAGACGATACCTTTGAAATGGCTTGCTACCAGCCTTGCACCATTGGTACAAACCGCGCAATGAGTCCCGTCTTCAAAGACCCACACGTCCTCTTCGTCGCTGAATTGCTCCGTGGCGATTAGATCTCTGACAAAGGAGTTAAGTTTCTGTCGCATAGCCCTGAGCTCCGTGGGTGGGCCTTCCTTCGGAAACTCTGGAAAATCAACGTGACGCTGCCAACGGGTGAAAACGCTTCAACTTGCTCGGGCCGTTCCAGTTTCGATCATGAACTTGGGAGAATGAAACTCTTGGCTAGAGCAAACAGCGGCAATACGGTTCAGGCCGAGTGCATTCTCAGCCTAGCCTGCGCAGCTTGGTAACCCGACCGATTTCGACCCACTCGACGACAAAGACATTGCCCTCGTGATCGAAGCAGGCACCGTGCGGTGCGACAAACTTTCCTGCAGGGAACTTCTCGCGCGGTTGTTTGCGAAGCTCTCGGAAAGAAGCGGCGTCTCCTTCACCGAGATGCGCCAGCACCTGGTTGTCCCGGTCCATCAGCGTGACGCGCGAGGCCAGATCCGGAACCAGCAGCGTCCGCTGGCGCTCATGGAAGTGGCAGGGCAGGTTGACCCCGTGTGCGAATCCAAGGTGGCCTCCTTCCAGGGAGAAGGTCTGGAGCCGGTTGTTCTTGCGGTCTGCCACCAGCAAACACGGCGTTGCGCCGCGTGTGTCGACCATCAGGCCGTGCGGGCAGTCGAGCTCGCCAGCAGCAGAACCCGTGCCGCCAAAGGTGCGGATGAACTCTCCGGCTGCGTTGTACTGATTGATGAAGCTGGATCCGTAGCCGTCGGCAACGTAGATGTCTCCGTTGGGCGCCACAGCCACATTCGTGGGGATATATTTCGTTGCGGGTTCGCCACCGGCTGCCAATGGGTATTGAGGAGAGTCCCCGGGGTATCCCAGGGTGAGGATAACCTCTCCGTCCAGGGTGGTTTTGACGACCAGCGAGCGCCGAATGTCACAGAGGTAGAGAAACTCCTCCGAGCCTTCTTTCTGAAGATGAAGACCATGGGCGCCGCCTGCGAATTCACTCCCCCAGGACTTGACAAACTTTCCTTCCGAATCAAAAACCACCAGCGCATCTGCACACGGGCTGCCTGCTCCAACCGTATGGAAGACATAGATTCGACCTTGGGAATCCTCACAGACGCCGTGCGTGTTGCCATATTGGAACTTCGAGGGCAGGCTGCCCCAGTTGTGGATCACTTCGTACTGGTGTTCGCCGTAACCCGTGATGGGTCTTTTCAATGGTTGGGACATTTAGAAGTTGTCAGTTCAGGAAGCTGATGAACAGCAAGTCTCCGGGACAGCTTCGGTGCTTCAAACAAGACCGCGGATCGTATGTTTATTTCACAACAGACAACCGCAGTCTGGCACAGTTCACAGTCCGCACTCAAGCCACCGGGCGACGCAACCCATGGCGCCGTCAAAATCACAGTCAAGCCAGCAGTCTAGGTCAATAGAGAGTGGGAGCCGCTGTCCTTAGCGGCGACACCTTGGCTGGCTGCTGTTCGCCGCTGAGGACAGCGGCTCCCACATTCCATCTGCGCTGCATTCTGGCGCACTCTACCGTCTGTCTGAAAACCGTTTTACCTTAGGCGAACCCCAACTCCTGAAGAGCCCTCATGCTGCAATGACCATCAGCGAAGCTTTCCGCTTGGAACTGGATTTGCGCTTGACCACGATCTCCACGTCGCGATCCAACACGTTCAGCATTTGGATCAATCGGTCCGTGGTAAACCGCGAAAGACGTCCGCGCATGAGTAGACGTCAGGCTGCTTCAGCCCGAGCAGTTGGGCCGCAGCCATTTGGGTGAGGCCACGTTTCTTAGGGGGGCGATTAGGGTCACAGCCCTTAAATCTCAAAATGGGGGGGTAGACGGTTAGCTCCTCCTACCCCAATATATAGGATTGAGCGACTTGTCCACAAAGGCCCGGCTGAGCGGCCCCTGGTGGCTGGACGCACCCCGTGACCGAGGCTGCACTGATTCATGGCTACCAGTGGTGAGACCACAGGATCTTGGGGCAGGAGGAGCTAACCGTCCACCCCCCTTATATCAAATATCGCTTGCAGCCAGCTGCGATGTTCGCCTGAAGCTGACGCGACGGGGTGCGACGCGCTCCGTCACCCGACCACTGAATCCGGCGATGTTCAGGGCCGAACTTCTTCGACCCGCTTTACTGGCACGATCCGCGCGACGCGTTTCATGACCTTCTTGTTTTGCTCAGCCTTCTTCAGGTCGTAGGCTGCCTGCAACCGCATCCATACTTCCGGCGAGCTGCCAAACAGACGGGACACCTTCAGGCACATGACGGCGGACAGGGGCTTGCGCGCCGCCAGAATGTCGTGAAGCATCTGGCGGGACACGCCCAGAGCTTTCGCAGCGGCCGTCACGGACAGGCCGACAGACGGCAGGATGTCTTCCTTGATAATCTCGCCCGGATGGACGGGCGGCAGTCCGTTCTTGCGCTCCATAACTTCCTCCCTAATGGTAGTCTTCAAAATCGACATCCAGGGCGTTTTCGCCTGACCAGCCGAACGTGATCCGGTAATTGCCCGTCACGCGCACTGACCAGCGTTTTGGGTTGCCTTGCAGGCCGTGAAAGCGAAACCCTGCGATGCTCATGTCCTCCGGCTGCCCCGCTACGTCCAGCAATTGCAGGATACGCACGCACTTCCGGACATGATCGGCACCGATCCGGCGTGTCTTGCCGGTGAGGTGAATCTCTTCGAGCCCTTTATGTCCGAAGCCACCGATTATTCTTCAGTGTAAATGCTTTAGTTGACAGGTGTCAACTAAAGTGTTGTCTCTTTTAAGATCGCGGCCTGGCCGTTAGTCTGTCCCCGATTTTCCCAACTGTCCGCACCTGACGTCCTTTTCTGGGGCGACATCAGAAAGTTGCAGCCCAGCACCCCTACAAACCCGTGAACCACCCGAACTATGTGTTCTCAGACGGGGCGGTAGCGGATCACTGAGTTCTGACGCCGATGCTTATTCCACGGTGACCGACTTGGCCAGGTTCCGGGGCTGATCCACGTCGCAGCCGCGGCGAATCGCTATGTAATAAGAAAGCAACTGCAGGGGAACCGTCTCAAGGATCGGCAAAAGGAAGTCGTTGGTTGGGGGGACTTCGATGTAGTAGTCCGAGGCTTCGATGGCTTCTTTGTTGAACGGAGTCACCAGGGAAATGACAATGCCGTCGCGTGCCTTCACTTCCTTGATGTTGCTGAGCGTTTTTTCATAGAGCAGGATGGATTTAGGGTTGTTGATGTTGCTGGTGGCAATGACAACCACGGGGAGTGTTTCGTCAATCAGCGCGTTTGGCCCGTGTTTCATTTCTCCGGAGGGATACCCTTCAGCATGAATATACGAAATCTCCTTGAGCTTTAGCGCCCCCTCCAATGCGACCGGGTAATGAATGCCCCGGCCCAGAAAGAGGAAGTTGGGCGAACGGAAGAAGTGCTTCGAGAGCTCTTCGAGGACTTCGATCTTTCCAAAAATCGATTCGATTTTTTGCGGAATCCTAGTCAGGTCTTCGATGTAGTTCTGGACTTGCTCCTGAGTCAGAGTCTGCCTTGCTTCAGCCAGGTAAAGGGCCAGCAGATATAAGCAGGTGAGCTGCGTGGTGAAACTCTTGGTGGCAGCGACGCCGATTTCCGGGCCGGCATGGGTGTATAGCACTCCGTCCGCTTCGCGGGTGACCATGCTGCCGACCACGTTGCATATCGCGATATTGCGCGCACCCTTTTCTTTGAGTTCGCGCTGAGCGGCCAGCGTGTCGGCCGTCTCGCCGGATTGTGTAATCACTACGGCCAGCGTATTAGGTGGAACAACCGGGTCGCGATAGCGGTACTCGGAGCCGTAGTCGACTTCGACAGGCAGGCGCGCCAAGCTTTCGATCATGAACTTGCCGGTCAAAGCCGCATGCCAACTGGTGCCGCAGGCGACGATGCGAATGTGCTGGACTTTCCGGAACTCCTCTTCGGAAATCTTCATCTCTTCCAGCAACACTTTGCCTGTGTCGCGGGAAATGCGGCCCAGTGTTGTGTCACGGACAGCGCGTGGCTGCTCGTGGATTTCCTTGAGCATGAAATGCTTGAAGCCGCCCTTCTCGGCCATGATCGGATCCCAGGTAATGCGCTGAGGCTTGTTGGGAACGACATTGCCTTGAAGGTCGGTGATCTGCACTCCCGCGGACGTCAGGACCGCCATTTCGGAATCGCCCAGGAAAACAACGTCGCGAGTGTGGGCTAGGATGGCTGGGATGTCAGAGGCTACGAAGGATTCGCCGTCGCCAAGTCCGACAACAATCGGCGGACCAGTGCGGGCTGCAACGATCTTGTTGGGATCCTTGGTCGAAAGAACCACGACGGCATAGATGCCGGTGATCTGCGCCAGCGTCTTGCGGACTGCCTCTTCCAGGGACCCTGTCAGATGCTTTTCAACGAGATGAGCGATGACCTCGGTATCCGTTTCGGTCACGAAGTTGTGGCCTTCGGCGATGAGGGCTTTCTTGAGCGAAAGGTAGTTTTCGACGATGCCGTTGTGAACGACAACGACCTCGCCGTGGCAGTCACGGTGCGGATGGGCGTTCTCTTCAGTCGGCCGGCCATGGGTGGCCCAACGGGTATGGCCGATGCCGTAGGTGCCTTCACAAGGATTCAGGCGAAGCACTTCCTCCAGATTGCGGAGCTTTCCGGACGCGCGCCGGACCTGTAATTGGCCCCCATTCACCACCGCGATGCCCGCGGAATCATAACCGCGGTATTCCAGGCGCTTCAGCCCATCGACCAGCACAGGGACGACTGCCTTCTGGCCCAGATATCCGACAATGCCGCACACGGAGGCTACTCCTTACGCCGGGATTCTCTCTTCTTCCTGGCCCAATGTTCTTTGTTGACCTGCTGCGATCGCGCAATGGCAAGCGCGTCTTCCGGGACGTCCTCTTGAATGGTGGAGCCTGCAGCAATGTAGGCGCCACGGTGAATCGTGACGGGTGCGATCAGCTGAGAATCGCTCCCAACGAAAACGCCATCTTCGATGATTGTCTTGTTCTTGCTCGTGCCGTCATAGTTGCAGGTGATGGTTCCTGCACCGACGTTCACATCTTGGCCAATCTCGGCATCGCCCAGATAGCTTAGATGCGCCGCCTTTGTTCTGTCGCCGAGCCGCGAGTTCTTGATTTCGACAAAATTTCCAATGCGGGCCTGGCTTCCGATGACGGTGTGATTTTTCAGATGGGCAAAAGGTCCAACCTGACTTCTCGCTCCAACATGGCTCTCTAAAATCAGGCACGAGTCCAGCACCACGACCCCGTCTTCAATCATGGAGGCACTGATGCGAACGTTAGGATAGATCTGGCAACCGGCACCGACAATGGTGCCCTTTTCTAGAAAGACATTGGGATAAAGCACCGAGTCAGCACCGATCTGAACGTTCGGCTCCACATAGGTGGAAGCCGGATCGATAATGGTGACTCCGTCCTCCATGAGCTGTTTCAGTTTTTTTTGACGGACGATGCGCTCGAGATCAGCTAGTTCGCCGCGGCTATTGATGCCACTCACCTCTGCAGGGTCCTCGCAAACAACCACTCCCACCCGCCTGTTTTGCTTCCTCAGCAAACCGACGCAATCGGTGAGGTAATACTCCTTCTGCGAATTCTCCGCTGACAGTCCGTCGATGATTTGCGCCAGATCAGCAATGGCAAAACAGTAAATCCCTGTGTTGATCTCGGGAATACGACGCTGTTCATCTGTCGCATCTTTGTGCTCCACAATGCGCTCGACATCGCCACCCATTCTACGAACCACTCGCCCGTATCCAGTTGGATCCTTCAGCCTTGTGGACAACAACGTAGCGCTGGCGCCGGATCGAACATGCTGGTCCAGCAGGCGCTGGAGCGTTTGAGTTGAAATGAGGGGAACGTCGCCCGAAAGAACCAGAAGGTCGCCCTCGTTTGGTTTCCAGAACGTGCCGGCAACCTGCACGGCGTGCCCTGTCCCTAACTGCGGCTCCTGAACAGCAAACTGAAGAGAGAGGTGTGAAAGCGCGCTTTGGACCCGCCCGGCTTCATATCCCACCACAACGCAGGTTGCTACAGGCATTAGCGGGCCGGCTGCCTCGACAACGTGCTCAATCAGCGGCTTGCCAGCGAGTTGATGAAGCACCTTCGGCAGGGTTGATTTCAAGCGAGTTCCCTTGCCGGCTGCCAGAATCAACAGTGTCAGATCTCCCATTAGAGACTCACGGCTTGGCTTTGAAGGGGACTGGCGTGAAACTTCCGGCCGGTCTGGGAAAGAACCAATTCGAAGACAGCCTGCGACAACTTGAGCGGATCATGTCTGACTTTGTCGTGATCAGCAGCCAAGAGATCCTTGAACACAACCAAGGCGCCCAGGCGCGCTATCTCTTCGATATCGATGTCAATCTGAACAGCGTTCTCCGCGAGATACTTTCCCTTCTGCGAAGCAGAGATCGGGGTGAGGTTGCAGAGAAAATAGTCAAATGGAAAGTCAGCACAGTGCTTAATGACCGCGCGCAGGTGGTCAGCCGCCGAGAATCCAAACGTCTCCCCGGGCTGGGTCATGATATTTCCGATGTAAATCTTCACAGCCGAAGACTGTCGAATCGCTTCCGGAATACCGTTGACCAGCAGGTTGGGCAACAGGCTGGTGTAGAGCGAGCCCGGACCAAGTGTAATCACGTCCGCCTTTGCGATGGCTTCCAGAGTTTCGGGCAGCGGATCACAGCCTTCCGGGAAAACGGCGATCTTGCGTATCCGAACAGGCGAGCGGCCAATAAGAGACTCTCCGAACAACGAGGCGCCATTTTCCAGCTCGCCCACAAGATGCACGTCGGCCATCGTTGACGGCAAGATCCTTCCTTTGATGGCCAGAACTTCACTGGAAAGCCGAATCGCTTCCAAAAAATCGCCTGTGACGCTGGTTAGGGCGGTCAGGAACAGATTTCCAAAACTGTGCCCCTGCAGTTCTCCTCCACCTTCAAATCGATGCTGGAAGAGCCTCGACATCAGCCGCTCATCTTCAGAGAGTGCCACCAAACATTTGCGAATGTCGCCGGGTGGAAGCATCTGGAATTCGTCTCGCAGCCGTCCGGAACTGCCTCCATCGTCCGTCACCGTCACAACCGCCGTCAGATCGTAAATTGAGGGAGAGTGTCGACAATCTCCGGAAGCTGCATCTGCCTGGCGAACATGCTGCTTCAGTCCGGACAGCAGCTGGGAAAGCCCCGTCCCGCCTCCGATGGCCACGATGTTCATGCTTCGCCCTAGCTGGTTTTTCACAGAAAACTCTTCGGCGAGTGACTGAAAAACTGTAGTCGCGAAATGGCTTGCAACGCAGCTGGCCGATTGTGATTATCGGATGGACGCGGACGGCTGATCCGGAAAGACCAAGGAAACGAAGCGGCTGTCCTGTTTCAGGACGTCAAAGTCGGAGTCACGCTGAGCCAAGAAGCGGTTTTCAGGCCTAAGGCCAATGGCGGTCTGCAAGCTGGCTAGCGCCCTGTCGAAGTTACCTGTTCTGCAGTGAGTGATTGCCAGCGCATAAATCACATAGTCACACCTGGGATTCGACTTCAAGGCCTTGTTGAGATGATCGATTGATTCTTCGTACTTCCCCTCATTCATGAGGGCAATAGCCCAGTCGTAATGTTCGTCCAGAGTGCGAGGTGCAGCGGGCTTTCGGGCTATCTTTTGCTCACATAACCTCAAATGGATTCTACAGCGCTCGACAACCTCTTTGTCCTCCGCAAATGCCGCGATGACTCTCTCAAAGGCAACCTTGGCCTTTTCATACTCATGCGAATACAACAATCGGACAGCAGCTTCGTATTGCTTGACCGAAGCTGTTCGGACGGGGTTCAGTTTGGGTTGGCGTGGCTCACCGACTTTCAAGGTCAACTTGGTGACTGATCGGTCAGATTGAGCCGTTCTTGTAGCAGAGGCTTGCGCTCGCTTGGGAATTGTCAGAAAACCCCGGTTACCTGCCACTGCCTTCCTAACCGGAGGTTCCTTCCTCTTGGCGTTCTTGGCTAGGACTTTAGGAGTGACTTTCGATTGTCGCGGATGTTTGATTACTCGGGGCTGGCCAGCTTTCCTGATTTGGTTCTTCTTCGCTGGAGATGGCTTTGGCATGGGAGCCTCCTCGACTGTGCGATAAATTTGGAACTGCTGCGATCATCTACCGAGAAGCCCGGCTTCGAACCCTCGAAGTAACCTAGCGTTTAAGAACAAAAGACATTCATAATAAATAACTTACCATGCCTAAATCGCGATCCAGCACATATTAGTTTATAGCAGGAAAAGCGAAATGCGTCAAGCCAGCGACGAGACCTTAGGAATCAATGGGTTCCAAGGGAACGATCTTTCACCTAATGTACCCCTTGCTGAGCGTCGATGCTATGGGGCGGGAAAAAACCTATTGCGACAGATCGTTGCGATGTGCTATAAGCCAATGATTTGCAAGAGATTTGTAGCGTTTTGCTGCGTTGACCGATAGGGGGCAAAAGACGGAATGGCAGGACTCTTCGGTGAAGGATGCTTTTGCCCTAGGAGCCTCGGCATGATATTCGGGGTTGCAAGGATTCGCTCATGACAGCTCCCGATATGATCATGTATGAGGATGAGTATCAGCGGATCAAGGTGGTCATTGCACGACTCCGCACCGAATCGAATGCCAAGTTGGTTTTCCTCGTCGATAAGAATGGTCAACAGATAGCGGCACACGGTGAACTGGAAAATTTTGACGCCACCTCACTCGCATCACTGACCGCTGGCAATGTCGCAGCCACCGACGGGTTAGCAAACCTGATTGGTGAAAAGGAATTCTCGATCCTGTTTCATGAAGGAGAGAGAGACAATATTCACATTTCCATCGTTGCCCAACGCGTGATCCTGGTCGTGATTTTCGATGCAAGGTCCTCGTTGGGCCTGGTGAGGCTGCGAGTCAAGAAGGCTTCCTTGGAACTGACGGAAGTCTTTGAGAAGATTGTCAAAAAGATTAGTTCAGAAAAGGAAGCAGGGACCTTGGATGACTCACCGTTCGCAGAGATAACGGATGAAGACATCGACAGTCTGTTTTCTGAATAAACTGTAGCCAATAGGATGGGCTCAAAGACCCGCATCGCTGTGTGAGCTGTTTTGGCTACGCTATTCGCTCTTTGAGGAAAGACTCACCTTGACTTTCATCAATTACGCATCGCGCGAAATCAACTGCAAGATTGTTTACTATGGCCCCGGGTTGGGCGGCAAAACCACCAACTTGCAGTACGTCTACGACAAGACAGCACCGAACGCCAAAGGGAAGATGATCTCGCTGGCGACTGAAACGGATCGCACGCTCTTCTTTGATTTTCTCCCGCTAGAACTAGGGAGTGTGCGCGGATTTAAGACACGCTTTCATCTATACACTGTACCCGGCCAAGTCTTCTACGATGCCAGCCGAAAACTCATTTTGAAAGGTGTCGACGGAATCATCTTTGTCGCCGATTCGCAAAGTGAACGAATGGACGCAAACATCGAAAGCGTGAGCAACTTGGAACAGAACCTCAAACTGCAGGGATACGACTTGATGAAAATCCCCTACGCCCTGCAACTCAACAAACGCGATCTCCCGAACGTGCTTACGGTTGAGGATATGAAGAAGGAACTCGTGCGCAAAGGAGAGCCTGTGTTGGAGGCCGTTGCTTCGACTGGAATTGGCGTATTCGACACCCTGAAGGCGGTCGCAAAACAAGTGCTAATTGAATTGAAAAAAGGATAGCAGGTCGCCGTACCCCAGCCTTGAGCTTCATTCTCACGAGCGTTCCTCAGCCCAACCTCTCCGATGTGCTTCAACTCCTCGAATAGTCACAATCCCATGACGACTCGAATGGATCGGTGCAGCCGTGCAAGGTACGGACTTCAGCACGTCGTGCTGACAGCCCTGGTTTGCGTCGGTGTTTCAAATCAGTTCATCCCCCAGGCCTTCCCGCAGGCCAAGCCCTCGGAGGGGATCGCTACCGCCATCCCACGCATCCAGCGAACCGGCCTTCTGAACGGCCTTCGCGTTCTTGCCATCGAACGACCTGGCGAAACAGCTGTTATTAACTTGCTGGTCAAGGCTGGAAGTTTTGCGGATCCAAAAGACAAAGCCGGCCTTGCTAACATGACAGCGCAAAGCGTGTGCTTTGCCAATGCCAAACTACCCCTGCAACGCTGGAAAGACGAATTGGATTTTCTTGATGCCCGGATCGAGATCCACCTGACCACCGATTCAACAGTATTTCAGGCGCAAGTCCCCTCGTCTAACGTTGAGGCAGTCCTGGCACTCTTATCCCGCCTCATCGTTCAGCCTGCATACGAACAAGAGGGTGTCGATCGCATCAAATGCGAACTCCGTTCTTCAAAGACGGCTCTTTCCGAGGTTCAAGCGATTGCTCGCTTTCATCTGGGCAAACTGGTTCTTGAGCGAACCGGCTGTCCGCGAGCAGAGTGGGGAACTCAGGAATCGGTCAACGCTCTGCGCATCGCCGATATCGAGGGCTTCCATCGAGCTTACTATTTGCCCAATAACACAGCTTTGATCGTCGTCGGCGGGCCTCCAGTGGCTCGTCTAGGCGATCTCGTGCGCGAAAAGTTTGGAAGCTGGATCAAGGCCAACTTGCAGCCAACGGAGCCAGCCGTGGTACCCATGCCTGAAAGATCCGTGGTTCGAGTCATAGACCGCAAGACTTCCTCCGACGCCACAATCCTCGTTGGCCACTCTGCGCCGACTCGACAAACACCCGATTTCTTTGCACTGACCCTTGCGAACACTGTGCTGGGCGGATTGGGGAAAGATTCCCGGCTGGAACAGGCGTTCGCGAAGCACAATATTCCCCACCAAGCCCTTAGCTCAGGTTTGGAGTTCAAACGGTCCTGTGGATGGTTTCAGGTCATAGCCCAAGCTCCATTGTCTGCGGTTCCGGGCACATTTGCGACTATCCTGGAAAGCATTGAAGACTTGAAGACACGTCCTATTTCAGAGCGGGAACTCAGCCAGGCAAAATCCGCACTGCTCTCTAATCACCAGGCCAATTTGGCAACGGAGACTGGCCTTGCCGATCAGGTCACGGCCATCGAACTTTTTGACCTTGCACGTGATTTTCTTTCCGGGTTTCCTCTTGGTGTCGAGCAAGTCTCGTCAGAGCGAGTCCAGGAGGCGGCGAAGAACTATCTAAGCAGCACCCAAATCTCGGGTGTCGTTGTCGGCGAGAGCCAAGCCGTGAAGGCAGGATTGGCTGAGTTTCGTTCGTTTGAGATTTCGGAATGGCAGGAGTCAGCCGCGAAATTCCCTAGCGCGCGCTGACAGGATACTTCTTCAGATACCGCACGTTCCAGTTCGGGTTTCGAGTTTTCACTTCAACTTTCAACATCTTGCCAGGTTTGCTGCTGTTGCTTGAAGTGTATTCAAGGCGGTACTGGTTCTTCATCTGAAGGCAAATCCTGGCAATCGCCGCCTCTGCCTCCGCGCCAGATTGCACAAAGATCGCTTCTCCACCAGAGTGTTCAGCATACACCTTCAGCGCTGATCCTTTCAAATTTAGGTTCTTCAGCCGGTCTAAGGTGCCCGTGGCGCCAGAACTTCCGGGTATCCCGAGCGAGTAGACCGGAAACGCAAATTTTGAAATATGATCCAAAGTAGCTGGCCCAGCAATGTCCCTGCCGGTTGAAAACATCAATAGCACCCTCTTTTTATTCCTGGCGTCGCGAAGTTTGATCAGTGCCAAATCCACAGCCAAGCCCATGCGGGCTTGCCCGCCTGTGCCCAGGTGATCGAGCGCCTCTCCCAAATAATCTTCCGGCGAGACGTAGTCCACAACTTCCTGAGATTCATCGCTGAACACATTCACGAAAATCTCATCTGGACTTCTGAGTGTTTCAGCCAGGGTCTTCAACCAACTCAAGGCCAGATTGATGCCCTCGCCTCCCATGCCCCGGCTAACGTCAATCAGAACACCCAACGAAACCGGCGTATCCCTCTCAAACTGCAGCGCCGTGATGACTTGAGGCTTGTTTTCTTCGAGAACGGCGAGATCCTGACTCGTGACTTTACCAACCGGCTTGCCTGCCTTATCTAGGATGGAGACATCGAGCGAAACAGATCGTCGGGAGTCGTTGGCCGAAGACTGCCCGCGGACGCCTTGCACGTCCCATAGAGAAAAGATCCCGCACAGAATTCCGACCAAACAAAGACGCATAGGGCGCCTTGTCAAGGCTCGTCCTATCGCTCGGAGGATGTCAAGAACCGGCATGTCAGCTTGCGGGGTGACCGCGCCTCAAAGGGATTTACTTGCTTAACTTCGCATCTCCTTACTTGATGCCTGCATTGTGGCTAAGGATTCTTTTCACTTCCAGGAAGCCAGCTTCATTGGGCTTGAGCTTCAAAGCGTCGTCGATGCTCTTCAGCGCCTCGGGATATTTCTTCTGATGTCCGTAGGCAAGCGCCAGCGCGTAAAGAGCGTCAGCGTTTGTGGGATCGACTGACAATGCCTGGGTCAAGGCCGCTACCGCCTTGGGAAAGTCACGGTTCTCCAAAGCCACGCGGCCTTCTTCCAGACTGATCAGACCATTCAGCTGTTTTTCCAACTCCCCGTATTGCTTGGGGTCCAAAGCTGCAGCTCGTCGAGCGGCCTCGAGCGCTTTCTGAGACTGCTTTGCACCCACGAAGGCTTTGGCAGTGTTCGACCAAATCACCGCTTCCTTCGGCATGAACTCCAGCAGCTTTTCATAGTGGCTGGCCGCTTCAGCGAATTTGCCTTGTGTTAATGCAGTGTTCCCCTCCTGCTCTTCCTTTCGATAATAATCTTCTGCGACCAACGTGAGTGTGAATGAAGCCTCCGTCTCTGGCACGCTCAACCAGTCAGACTTGTTCGGCATGTATCCCTGTGACTGAGCGTAAAGTTGATACTCTCCAGACTGGACCTTGTCGAACTCTGCTTCGCCCTTCTTGTTGACCTTGCCGAAGTATTCCTTGCCGGAATTCTTTTCCACCAGTTTGGATTCTGACTTCACAACGGCCTTTTTATGTTGATCGATGAACTTCGCTTTCACCTTCGCGGCCGTCGCCTCAAACGGCAGCGCCAACAGCAGAGCCGAAACCACTGCTAACTTGATCATTATCATTTCCCTCTTGTGTTCAGCCTTGACAGTCAGTCTCATCAAGGACCTCATGTCGTTCCGTGCCTCCCATAGGCACTCAACAGTTACGAACTTCGATCAACTGACTACCCAGTTCACCGTGGGGTCGACGAATCGAACTCCGGCTCGTTTCTTCCGGTCGTTGTCGTCCACCCAGAGAGCCCTGACTTCCGCCTTGCACTTGAACTTACCCTGGCAGGCCGTTACAGTGATGGCTGCACCCAAGTCCAGAGCTTGGTTGAGAATAATGCAGACTCCGTTCTTGCTCACATTGTCGGTAACCGTCTCTTCGCGGAAAGGTGCGTTGGATTTGTCCAAGCCTTCAATAGTGACCGGAATCGCCAGAAGGATTCGAGCTTCCTTGCGTTTTACTTTCCAGAGATCCAGCATAGATTGATCATCGCTCCCGGAAGCTCAGTGCAAGCCTCTCTGCCCCTAAACTAACGCATTGCTTTTGCGATGCGCAAGGGACACGAGAGGATTCTGCTCCTCAGACTTGAAACTGAGCCTGCTTGACTTTGGCCCGAAAATCGTCGCCTTCCAACTGAATCACTTTGCACATTTCGTGAAGCCTGGAACGCAGGCGAACTCCAATCCGCTCCTCCAAAGTCTCTTCAGTCGGCAGCCGTGTTCCATCCCCGGTGGTTCTTGTCTCCCGAAGGCGATCCTCAAAATTTGTAGTGATCACCGTGGTCAGCTTTCGGTTGTAGCGAGAGTTGAGGATGTAGGCAAACGTGTCACGAACCCACTCGGTTGGACGCTCGGCTCCAAGATCATCCAACACGAGCACCGGGCTCTCGAGTACAGGCTTGAGAATCTCCATCTCCGATCCCTGCGAGACCGCATTGTAGGAATTTTGAATTTTTCTGAGCAGCTCTCGGAAGTCGTAGAACATGCCTTCCACCTCCCGGCGATAAACGAGTTCTCTCAGAACGGCAACCGCCAGATGAGTTTTACCCACGCCACAAGGACCGAGAATTAACAAGCCGCACCCGGCAACCGGATACTCTTCAACAAACTTGATCAGGACCGCTTTGGCAGCTCGCAACCGTTCCGTGAGGCCGTTGAAACTGCTGAACGAGCAAGACTCGTAGCGCGGAGGAACTCCGGCGCGAAGAAATAGCTTGTCGAGCCTGGCGTGTTCGAAGCAATCACAGCGGACGACCGAGCGAACCCCGTCCGTCTCAATGGCCTTCCATCCGGTTCCGCCGCAAACCCGGCAAGGATCTGGGGATTCGTTGTCCATCGGATTCTAACGGTTTAAACGAATGATGCTGGGTGGAGTTCTGCGGACTAGCGCGTTTTCCTTCTTGGCCGGAACCTGTCCAGATTGCGCGCCAAACTCGCGTTGCACATAGTTCATGAATTCCCGGATGTCATACTCCATGGCTTCCATCTTGGCTCGCATGTTGAGAATGATCTCAACCCCTGCGAGGTTAACCCCCAAATCACGGGTCAAGTTCAAAATCATTTCCAATCGCTCCAAGTCTTCAGCCGTATAGAGGCGCGTATTCCCTTCGGATCGCGAGGGCTTCAGCAACCCGTAACGCTCGTAGAGCCGGAGAGTCTGAGGATGAATATCATATGTGCTCGCCACACTGCTGATCAGGTGCGCGGCCCTGCCACGCTTCTTCATAAGCAACTACACTCCGGGTCTCAAAAATTGAAAAGGTTCTGGCGCGGGTCGTCCGGGTTCAAGCGCGCCAGTTCACGCAAGATTTCTTTGCTGCGTTCATCGGCAATCCTGGGCAGAACGACTTTCACTTCAACAAACTGATCGCCGCGCGTGACTGCTCGCAACGAGGGGAAGCCCCTTTCTCGCAACCTAAACTTCTGCCCATCCTGTGTTCCTGGAGGAATCTTGAGCATGGCACGCCCGTCAACGGTAGGGACCTCGATTTTCGCACCGAGAGCCGCCTCGGTCATCGTGATGGGCACTTTGCAATAGACGTTGTCCCCGCTTCGTTCAAAGAACGGATGGCTGCCAACCGTTGCCACAATATACAGATCACCGGCTGGAGCACTCTGCACCCCTGCATCGCCTTTGCCCGCGAAACGGATGCGCGAGCCGGTTTGAACTCCAGGTGGAATCTTGATCTCGAGATTGTCAGTCGTTGGAACCCGGCCATCGCCATGACAGGTGCCGCAGGCTTTGCCAGCCCGGCCGCTGCCGCCGCACTGAGTGCAGGCCGTGGTGAACTTCATTCGCCCCTTCATCTGGGTCATCCGGCCGGTTCCATGACATAGGGCACACTCGCGGGCACGGGCTTCGCCGCTCTGCCCTTTTCCGTGGCAACTTTGGCAAGTCTCTCGCCGGGCGTAGGTGATGCGTGTTTGCAGTCCTTTCAGCGCTTCATCGAATCCCATGGAAACCTGGTACTCGAGATCTTCACCTTTCTTCGGAGCGCCCGCGCGTGCGTTCCCTTGAAAAAACTGCGAAAAAATATCAGAGAACCCCGCCCCCCCCAAGCCGGAGAAATCGAATCCGGCAAAATCCACACCAGGGGCGGCCTGCCCACCGGCACCGCTTCGAAAACTATCCGAGTAGGTTCCGTAGGCATCATAAACTTCCCGTTTCTTCGGATCGCTTAAGACGTCATACGCTTGAGAGATCTTCTTAAAGCGTTCCTCGGCATGTTTGTCGCCTGGATTGACGTCAGGGTGAAACTTCCGCGCCAGCTTCCGATAAGCTTTCTTGATCTCATCGGCCGCCGCGGTGCGGTTGACACCCAAAAGGCGATAGTAGTCCTCGCTGCTCATTCAGCCCCTAAATGCGCACAATGATTGCTAGTGACTGCACCCAATCTCGCCTCAGCCTTTCTTGACTTCCACTCGACGTACCTGACGCCGCCGTTGTTTCTTGGGCAGCGTCACGGTCAACACTCCTTCGTTGAGGTGGGCCCGAATCCTGTCCGCCTCGATCTCTTCCGGCAGACTGAATCTCCGCTCAAAGACTCCGGAAGGCCGTTCCAATCGATAATAAACCTGCTGAGAGACTTCACCGCCTGGGTTACGCTGACCTTTGAGCAAAAGTGTGTGGTTCTTAACCTGAAGATCAATTTGCTTTCGTTCGACGCCGGGCAGTTCAGCCGTCAGCACGAACTCTTCCGCGGTCTCAAAAACGTCCACAGCGGGAGACCAATGAGTGGGCAGCCCGGGCCCAGGAGTTTGGGGTCCCGCCACCGCATCCTCCATCAACGTATGAATGCGGTCTTGCAGTTCTTGAAATTTTCTGATGAGCTCTTCGCGGTCAGACACAAAGCCTCCGTCTGGGCCCTCAAAACGGAGCGCCGGCAAAAAAGAAACGGGATCCGGCGCTCAAGAACCAGGCGAGGCACAAGCGGGCCGCGCCTATGCCTCGTCCAAATGAGATTCTCTCACCGCAAGGCTATTTTCTCTTGTCGTCAACATCGACGTACTCGGCGTCTATCACTTCGCCCTCAGCCGGCTTTGAGCCCGAAGCGGTGCTCGAACCGGAGGCGGTCCCGCCTCCGGGCTGAGCTCCTGCCTGCTTGTATAGAACATCGGCCAGCTTGTGCGAAGCAGTGCTCAGCTGTTCAGTCGCCCGGTTGATACGCTCGGCGTCACCCTCCGAGATCGCCCGCCGGCAATCCTCAAGAGCATCCTCGATACTCTTGGCATCGGCTTCGGAGATCCTGTCTCGATTCTCTTTGAGCGTTTTCTCTGTTGCGTAAACCAAGCTGTCTGCCTTGTTCTTGGCTTCGACTTCTTCACGGTACTTGCGATCCTCGTCGGAATGAGCCTCAGCATCTTTGCCCATTCTCTGAATCTCTTCCTTGCTAAGTCCGCTCGACGCGGTGATGGTGATCTTCTGCTCCTTGTTGGTTCCCAGATCCTTAGCGGAAACGTTTACGATGCCGTTGGCATCGATATCGAACGTCACTTCGACCTGAGGCACTCCTCGGGGCGCGGGGGGAATTCCCACGAGGTGAAACTTCCCAAGCGTCCGGTTGTCCTTCGCCATGCTGCGTTCCCCTTGCAGGACGTGGACCTCCACCGAGGTCTGGTTGTCGGCTGCGGTCGAGAAGGTTTCGCTCTTGCGGGTCGGAATCGTCGTGTTACGCTCAATCAACTTGGTGAACACCCCGCCCAGAGTTTCAATCCCGAGTGACAGTGGCGTGACATCCAGCAGCAACAGATCCTTCACGTCACCTGCGAGAACGCCGGCTTGAACCGCGGCGCCAATCGCCACGACCTCATCGGGGTTGACGCCCTTGTGTGGTTCCTTCTTGAAGAGCTCGCGCACGATTTGCTGTACCCGAGGAATGCGGGTGGAACCGCCCACCAGAACCACCTCGTCGATTTGTTCCGGCTTGACACCCGCATCCGTGATGGCCTGCTTGCACGGCCCAACACTTCGCTGCAACAGATCTTCCACAAGCTGTTCAAAACGGGCACGCGTCAGCTTCATGGTCAGATGCTTGGGACCCGAGGCATCCGCCGTAATAAACGGGAGGTTGATTTCGGTCTCCATCACCGACGAAAGTTCCATCTTGGCCTTCTCAGCGGCTTCCTTGAGCCGTTGCAGCGCCATCTTGTCCTTCGACAGATCGATACCCTGATCCTTGATGAACTCATCAACAATCCAGTCCATGACCTTCTGGTCGATGTTGTCACCGCCCAGGTGAGTATCGCCGTTGGTAGACTTCACTTCCACCACGCCTTCGCCCACTTCGAGAATCGAAATGTCAAAGGTGCCTCCGCCAAAGTCATACACGGCGATTGTTTCGTCCTTCTTCTTGTCCAGGCCGTAGGCCAAGGCTGCGGCCGTAGGTTCGTTGACGATTCTCAGCACTTCCAAACCCGCAATTTTCCCAGCGTCTTTGGTCGCTTGCCGTTGCGAATCATTGAAATAGGCGGGAACCGTAATGACCGCCTGAGTCACTTTTTGGCCAAGATATTCCTCGGCTGCCTGCTTCATCTTTTGCAGAATCATCGAAGAGATTTCTGGCGGACTAGACTCCTTGCCCATGATCACGACACGCGCGTCGCCATTGGTAGCACGCGCGACGCGGTAGGGCACGATCTTCATCTCCTCCGAGACTTCCTCATACTTTCTGCCCATGAAGCGCTTGATCGAATAAACGGTGTTCTCTGGATTGGTGACCGCCTGCCTCTTGGCCACCTGTCCAACCAATCTTTCATTGCTCTTGGTAAAAGCCACAACTGAGGGAGTTGTTCGACTGCCCTCCGGGTTCGTGATAACGACCGGTTCGCCACCCTCCATGACCGCCACAACCGAATTGGTTGTGCCTAAATCAATGCCGATTATCTTACTCATCTAGACTCTCCTTCAGATTGAAAACACAAAACTTAATGTCACTTCGGGCCGTACCCACAAGTAGTTCGCGGTGAATATAATATCTGAGTCTATCACTGTCAATCATCATTAGCGTGCAGGTGTAAACTCTTGTTCAAGGTTTGGTTTCGAGTCGAACCTCCGCAATGCCCCGCATTGCATTTCAGTTTCTGTCTTTCATGCCAGCTCCATTGGAATAACCTCTCAGCTTTGTTATATTTGGGTTTTCGTTGAGCCGACTCTGTCTCCATGCCTCTTCTGGCTGTGCTGGCCCTTCAGTTCCGCGGAAGGAATCTCTTCCGAACAATAGTTTTCTTGATGTTGCTACTCGCATCAATCGGACTTGGAGCCTTTGCGGGTCTCTTGATTGTCTATAAGAGTGATTTGCCTGAAGTTAAGCTACTTGAGGACTACCGTCCGAACGTGATTACGGAGCTGTACGCAGACGATGGCAGGACGATCGGCTCGTTTGCTCTTGAACGGAGGGTGGTCATTACCTACGAACAGCTTCCAGCATTGCTCAGAGACGCCCTCATTGCTACCGAAGACCAGAATTTTGAAAGACACTGGGGAGTGGACGTTACGGGTATTGGCCGCGCAGTTTTTAAGGGGGTGTTCTCCGGAAAGCGAATCCAGGGTACCAGCACTCTGACGCAGCAGCTGAGTCGTCTCTGCTTCTTGAACTCCGAAAAGAGTTTCAAGCGAAAGTTTCAAGAGCTGCTCTTTTCCATCCAGATCGAGCGCTTCTATACCAAACCTCAGATCCTCACACTCTACTGCAACCAGGTGCCTCTGGGTCACCGTAACTACGGCTTTGAGGCAGCAGCCCAGTACTACTTCAGCAAGAGTCTAAAGGAGTTGAAACTCGAAGAAGTCGCCGTGCTGGCCGCAATGCCGGCTGTCGCTCACTTCGCCTCCCCGGTTACGAATCCCGAGCGTGTAAAACTTCGGCGCAACTATGTGCTCGACCGCATGGCCAAGAAAGGCAAGATCTCAATTTCGCAAGCCAGAGCCGCCAAGAGCTTGCCGCTGGAGCTGATGATTTCTACCCGGCACCAGGCTCTCGCTCCATACTTTGCTGAAGAGATTCGCAAGGGCTTGGAGCAAAGGTACGGATCCGAAGCCGTGAACGAAAGTGGGCTGCGGGTTTACACAACGTTGAATATTGAGATGCAGCAAGCGGCCAACGATGCCGTGCGGATGGGATTGGAGGAGTTTGACAAACGCCACGGATGGAGGGGTGCTCTGGGCAATGTCCTGAAGCTGAGGGACACAACGCTCGACTCCTATCGGCATGATGACTGGAAGCGGACCAAGCTGCCGGGAAGTGTTTTGACCGGGCTGGTGTTGGCAGTCAAGCCCCGAGCCGCACAGATCAAGTTCGGTGAGTATGAAGGCGCGCTCGCCGATTCCGACGCAGCCTGGACCGGGAAAAAATCGCTCACAGATCTCTTCAAGGCCGGTGATCTCGCGCTGTTCCGAGTCGTGGAAAGCGACTCTACCAAGAAGCGATTGAAGGTGGCTTTGTATCAACGACCGGAACTGCAGGGAGCCCTCGTCGCGTTAGACTCTGCGACCGGCGCTGTCAAAGCGATGGTGGGTGGTTACGACTTCGACCAAAGCAAGTTCAACCGGGCCACCCAGGCCCTCCGCCAAACTGGTTCAGCGTTCAAACCGTTCGTCTTCACTTTGGCTCTCGATCAAGGCATGAACCCAAACGATACCATTGAAGACAGCCCGATCAGCTTTCCCAGCGGACAGGGGCAATGGTCGCCGCAGAACTACGACCGCAAGTTTGAAGGCACCATCACGCTGCGGCGCGCCCTGGCCCAGTCGCGAAACATCCCAGCGGTTAAGCTGCTGCATCGTTTCGGAGTCGACAAAGAGATCGAGTATGTGAAGCGATTTGGTGTGACCAGTCCCAATCTCGCGCCTTACCTCCCGATGGCTCTGGGTTCGGCCGAAGTGACGTTGTTGGAAATGACTTCGGCTTACTCGGTGTTTCCGAATGACGGAGTTCGACTCCTGCCTCGCCTGATCCAGCGTGTCACGGACTACAGCGGGGCCGTCAAAGAAGAAAATCTGGTGGAAGTGCGCGAAGTCATCCCGCAGTCTACCGCACGCGCAATGGTCGACCTTCTACGGAGCGTCGTAGAAGTTGGAACCGCGCAGCGAGCCAAGAGTCTCCAGCGCACTGTCGCTGGCAAGACAGGCACGACAAACAACTATACGGATGCCTGGTTCATTGGCTTCACCCCGTCACTGACCTGTGGCGTCTGGGTGGGATACGACAAGAAACGTTCGCTGGGCAAAGGCGAAACGGGCGCCCGGGCAGCCTTGCCCATCTGGATTGATTTCATGCAGCGGGTGTTAAAGGGAAAGCCGGGTGAAGCCTTCGGTGAGCTGAGCTTGCCCGAGAGGCTGGCGCGGGAGAAGTTGGATACTCTCGACGACGCTTCCGGCGACGGGGAGACAACACCCGAATGAGGATCGCATTCGACATCCGCAAACTGAACGATTTTGGCATCGGCACTTACATCCGCAATCTCATCCTGAATCTGGCACAGCTGGATCCAGATAGCGAGTATATGCTCATTGGCCGTGAGCGAGACAAAGCCGAGCTGGGAGCTTTGCCCGCCAACTTTTCCTACCTCATTGATCACACTCAAGAGAGTGCTTTTTGGAACGACTTCGTCCTCCCATACAGGCTGGAGAAGCGCGGCGTTCAGATCCTTCACACCCCGCACTTCCGCTCCCCGCGCTTTCTACGCTGCAAATCCATCATTACCATCCATGATTGTGTCCACATTCTCTTTCCCAACTATGCCAGTTCCAAGTCGGCCTACGACCAGGCGCGCAAGACGACGCGCCGCAGCATCAAGCAATCCAGTCATATTCTAACGGTATCCGACGCGACCCAGCGCGATCTCATGCGGCTGTTTTCCATTCCGGAAGAAAAGATCACCGTCGTGTATAACGCCATCGACGAGCGGGCCGTGCTCACCAGCGGCGTGGAAGAACAGAAACGCGTGCTGGAGCGTTACCAGGTTCAGGACCCCTTCCTGCTCTACGCTGGCAACATTAAGCCCCACAAGAACATCGCCCGTCTGATTGAGGCGTTCTCGGTGCTGAAGACCGAGCTCAAGGAAAATGAAACCTGGAAAAATCTCAAGCTCCTCATCATTGGCGACGAGCTGTCGAAGCACCAGTTTCTCCGCCGCACGGTGATTCGCAGCGGAGTCCAGCACGACGTGCGGTTCTTCGGCTATGTGCCCTACGAAACGCTGAAAGTCTTCTACAAGTCCGCCGAGATCTTTGCTTTCCCCTCGCTTTACGAAGGCTTCGGTCTTCCGCCCCTGGAAGCAATGGCCAACGGCACTCCCGTCCTTACCTCGAACGTCTCTTCATTGCCGGAAGTGATGGGGAATGCCGCGCTGCTCGTAAATCCCGAGAATGTGTTCGAAATTTGCAAGGGCTTGAAGCATCTGCTATTCGACTTCAACCTTCGGGCCGAATTGATTGCAAGAGGGCTGGAGCAATCACGCCTGTATTCGTGGAAGAAGTCGGCAGAGATCGTGTGGCAAACCTACCGAAAAGTCGCGGGTTGAGGAATCAGTCATGAACCTCCAACCGCAGAGAAGACAAAGATCACAAAGAGTTCCTTTTATTGCTGCCTCATTCCCGTCCAAACCAACGGTCGAATCTGAGATGCGGCTCCAAGACTTCCTTGCGAGGTCACCGCTAAGCCACCTGTGTGCGTTACTCCATTCCTGCCGGCCGCGTGTGTTGCCCCCGTCAAATTCATGAACGCTGGTGGCCCCATACCTGTCCACGTTTCTGCTCTCTTGGCGATTTTGTGTTCTTTGCGTTCTCGGCGGTGAAAGGAACCGTACTTACACCTGCGCTGTGCTAAACCGGGCGGACAAACCGGCAAGAGTTATGTTCTCGGCAATCTCGTCATGAGGAATCAGCACGTACCGCCAGGGTTTTCCGCCGTAGCTGGCTGTATGTCTAGAGGCGTTTGCGCACCAGGTGAGAGCCACTTCCTTCTTCGCTAACACGGCTGGGTCTTCCAGTTCACTGCGCATCTTGGGTTCCAGCATGTAGATTGTGTCGGTGGTCTCGGCGACGAAGTCCGGCTGGTATTCCAGGTGATCCGCACCCTGCTGGTAGAAAATCTGAAACTGTCCTTTGGCTGGCTTGAACCACTTGATCGCTTCGCGTTCCAGAATCACGGCCAGCTTGCGCTCTGAATCGGAGCCAAACTTCTGCACCGGATAGAGGCAACGCTTGAAGCCCCCGAACAGATACTTCGCCATATTGCTCTTGTCTTCCGGCGCGACCTGATAGTCAGCGGGCGGGTTTGCACCGAATGGGTGTATGAGATGGGCTTGAGTTCGCTGTAGCCCTTGCTGATCCTCACTTCAAGACCGCTCGACTCTTCTCAATAATGATCCAGCATCTGGGCATGGATGAATTGAGAGATCGGACGCTGATAGCAGCGCAGCACCTTGCGAGTATCATCCTCCGAGAGGTAGCCCTGGAAATGCTGCACCGCTTGCCGGGCGAGGTCGTAAAGCAGATCAGCGTGGTCGTCATACGAGACATCATCGAAGTTCGCGATCTGTCCTGTGGCGACATGCGCATCTACCTGGAGGTCGAGGTTCGGCGCGTGCAGTGTCGAAGTTGCGCTGGCGTGAAGCGCGAGCAGTTGGCGTGCCTGGCGGACAACCCCTTCTATACCAAGCGCTTTGCCTACTACGTGGGGCGCCGCTGTCGGCAGGCCACCATCCAGGACGTTGCCGAGGAGTTCAAGCTTCACTGGGAGACGATCAAGATTCTG
>Ga0163150_10003001_pt1 | contig 24529 bp, 17 predicted proteins | sample OliLakLV19P2IB_FD_148628 | JGI IMG/M metagenome (GOLD analysis project Ga0163150, IMG submission 148628) | Freshwater microbial mat bacterial communities from Lake Vanda, McMurdo Dry Valleys, Antarctica - Oligotrophic Lake LV.19.P2.IB | ecosystem: Environmental > Aquatic > Freshwater > Lake >...
CCCTCACCCCCCGGCCCTCGCCCCAACGAGCCGACATTATTAGAGAGGTTGGCTCAAAGCCCCACACAGCAAGACTTTCCGGGTTTCGCGACAGAAACTAGCTAGCGATCAACTGGGCCATTCCAGTGTTCAGATCACGTTTGACATCTACGGCCACCTGTTCCCTCAGGCCAAAGCAGAGGCCTCAGAACAGTTCGAAGAGCGGAAGTTGAGAGCACGGGAACAAGCAAGTCTTAGCAAGTGAGGAGGACGGCGATTCGGAGGAGGGAAAACCAAGACGCGTGAACTAGGGACGTAAGGTGCCGATCAGTAAAGGATTGTGACCGATAGAGGGTAGGGAAGGTTGGTTGCGGGGGCGGGATTTGAACCCGCGACCTTTGGGTTATGAGTTTGATGGATCCTTCCTGTGAGTTTGTGATCTTTCTTACTATTCAGTCTCTTACCTCTTCTTGCTCCCTGGTCCTTCTGGTTGTTCCGTGGTTCTTTTTGTAGTTATTGCTAGCGAAATGCTAGCGCTCAAACGCACGCCCTTACCACCATCACATCCTTTGGGCTCCTCGATCGGAGCGCGAAATGAGTTCCGTTCGAACCGAGCCAGAGGCCGCCCAAGCGCCTCTCGTCAAAAATCAGGACAGATCCCCTAGCCCGTTTGTTCACATCGAGAAGAACCTCGCTTCACTCGGATTCTTTACTCCCTCGACCAAAAACATTAAAGGCATCAAGAAGAAGATCGTTCTCTTCGGCCGCGAAACCGACGGAATGAAAGTCGAGCTTCGAGCGGTCATTCTTCCTTCCGCAGAGTATGGTCTCCCAATCACCGCTGACCAAGACAAGTATCTCGCCCTGCTGAAGATTATCGGCGAACTCCGGCAGCGTGATGGTGAAGCCAGCAATCCCATTGGCTTCACTTCAGCCGAACTGCTGCGAATCTTGGGATTGAAAGTCCAAGCTGGGAAAAACTATGACGACGTAACCGAGTGGGCTCGCCGGATGACCCTGACAGGGATCTGTTCTGAAGGGGTGGTCTACTTTGCCGGCAAAAAGGTTTGGGCCAGTGACACGTTCCACGTCTTTGAACGCTTTGTCTCCTTTGGCAAGGAGATGCCTGATGGCTCAATCGCGGACAAGAACTATGTCTGGCTCTCGGAGTGGCAGTTGGAAAACATCAATAGCAATCACCTGCTTCCTATCGACTTCGAAACCTACAAACAGCTCAACAGTCACATTGCCAAAGCGCTAGTTCCCTTACTTCAGATCTGGCTCTATGCCACGCGTGCAGGAGGCTGCTTTGAGAAGCGTTACGAGGATCTCTGCCAGATTCTGAACGTTCGTCAATACCCCCACCTGTCGAGGATCAAAGAGAAACTGGAGCCTGGGCTAAAAGAGTTGGCCGCTCATGGATACCTCTCGAATTGGCGGATACAGGAATCGAAGAGTGGGGGCTACAAGATTGCCTTCTATCATGGAGAAAAATTTCATCGCGACCAAAAATCCAAGCAGCTTCAGAAAGAAATCCAAACCAAACAACCTGTGTTGCCAATCGATTCGCCTCCAGTTGGCCGTGGGGCCGACCTTCACAATCAGCTCCTTGTTGAGCTAACGCGGCGTGGGATCAGCGAAAGAACCGCACAGGACCTGCTGAACAACCTCGCCATCGGCCAGCATGTCATGGATCAGGTGGAGTGGGGAGACTTCCAGATCCAGCAGGCTCCCAGAGGCAAGTTCTACAATCCCGCTGGCCTCTATATTCGCCTGATCCGTGACAACATCAATCCTCCACCGAACTTCGAAACCACTCGCAAACGAAAAGCCCACGAGGACGCAGAACACACCTGGAAGCAAGAGCAGGAAGAGAAGGCTCGACTAGAGATTGCCTACATGGAGTTCAAGAGCCGGGCCGTGGAGACATACATCCAAAACAACTACAGCAAGCAGTTCTATCTCAATTGTGTTGGTAAGAACAAGCAGGAGCTGCTGATTCAAGAAAAGAGCATGGCAAGCCGGTGGAACGACGAAACGCTTACCCGAGTTGCTGAGAGACGGTTGAGAACTGATCTCGCTACGCGAATCTCATTCCCCTCATTCGAAGAGTATTGTCAACAGCACTACCGAAAAGGTCCCCTGCAGCAGGAATTGCTTCCTGGGTTCGTCGCCGGCGAGTTGTCGCGTACTTGAATGTTTGGATTCTTAAATTCTCACATTCAAGTCCGAAATCAGGTTGGTGTGTGCTTATTCAGACACTTGAAACCATAGGCACCTGGACTTCCTGAGAGGAGAGACATGATCATCACTGTCGCGAGTTTCAAGGGCGGGGTCAGCAAGACCACGACAGCAATTCACTTGGCCGCGTACCTACACGAAAAATCACCGACCCTGTTGATTGACGGGGACCCCAACCGCAGTGCGACGGGATGGGCCCGCCGAGGGCGGCTACCATTCAAGGTAGTCGATGACCGTCAAGCCGCCAGATACGCCCGTGATTTTGAGCATTGCGTTATCGACACCGAGGCGCGTCCGGAGGAAGACGATCTCAAAGCCCTCGTTGACGGATGTGATCTCCTCATCGTGCCCACAACCCCAGACGCGCTGGCCCTAGACGCGTTGATGCTCACCGTGCGGTCCTTGGATAGGCTTGGGGCAAACCGGTTTCGGATACTTCTGTCGATCGTTCCGCCTCGACCAAGCCACGATGGCGATGAGGCAAGGGCAAAATTGACTGAGATTCAGTTGCCCGTATTCAGCCGTGGAATTCGGCGACTTGTGGCCTTCCAGGAGGCAGCTCTGGCTGGAGTACCTGTGTACTCAGTCGACGATCCAAGGGCCGGCTTCGGTTGGGAGGACTACCTCATCGTTAGAACGGAAGTTCTCCCATGAACAAGTTCAAGGACCTTCTAACTGTAGCAGCCAAACAAGAACGCCCTCCAAGCACTGAGCCTTTTTCTTCGACGGTGAGATCCACCTGGGGGCGACGGCCACCGGGAAAGCGCAGCCATCCTGAGTTCGAACAGATCACGGCCTATATCCGCAAGGACACCCATCACGCTGTGAAGATTGCTCTGCTGCAGAACGGGAAGAAGGAATTCAGCCAGCTGGTGGAGGAACTTCTGTGCCAGTGGCTCAGATCCCAAGTTTAAGTATTTGAACACCTGCGTACGCGGACTCTTGTATTCTCAGGTTCTCAACTGCTGGTTTCATAACCCATGGTTCTGCGCCGGCTTTACTGACCAGCCCTCGGCTCCATCACCTTTCCTCGGGTCTGCGAGGTTTTCCAGTGCTCCATTCACCACGCCAATGAGCACTGGAAAAAACCTGCTAACTGCTTGCTCTGCAGCCAATGTGAGACACGAAATGGCGCGTTTCCTGTCCCTGACTGGTTGAGCTATTCAGTGCGATCGGTCATAACGAGGCCAGGCTTAATGACAAGCCGGAGGACTTGGCCGTTCAAGAAGGAGGAGAGATGGAAACCTTCCAGCAGGTCATGAACTGGGTTTACTTGCTTCTGATTGTGGCGGCTGTCGCCATCGGCGGCTGGCTTTACAAGAAGCGGAAGGAGGAGGGTGAATGAAGAGGGCAAGGAATCTCTTAAGAAAATGACACTGTAAGCCCTTTGATTTCATAAGTGAGAGTCGTAGGGTGCGTTCGCTTTTTGAACGCACCACAACCGCAAGTATTCCCAATGCTAAAGCGGATGGTGCGTCGGAAAGCGCGACGCACCCTACATTTTCTTCCCCACATCACACCGCGCACTCCAGCGGTGTGGCAGCTTCTAAGAAAGATCCAGTGCGGTTGGGTAGCCGGACTATCTCTGGCTTATCCACTGGCACTCGAAGCGCAGACGAGTGTGGCGCCGACGTTTGATCAGGCGGTGGCGGATATTAAGACGATCGCTATTTCGGCAGGCACGTTGGTTGCAGGCATGGTTGGGCTGGTTGGTTTGGGCAGGACCGCTTACAAGTTGAGCCAGGGGGATACAGACTCGATGACGGCTTTGATCTTTGCCATCGTTGGAATTGTCCTGGGCTTTTTGGCGAACACGTTTATCACGTAGCGTGATCCGTTCGTCGAGGAATGGAGATCTGAATCATTGAAAGAAACGCCACTGTTCCGGAACGTCCAGCACATCCCGAGAATCTGGGGAGTGACCTACATCAAGCTTTTCGGATCCCTCGGGCTCGGGTTGTTTGTGACGACGGTCGGCTTTCTCTTCACCAATCGAGCCACCGCCGTGCACAAGTTGGTTGTGATTGGTGGCGGAGTCGTGATCACCGCGATGCTCTATGCCGTGTCGTTTTGGCTCGACAACCGTGATCCGCTGGAAAACGACTCTGCACGGTTTCTCAAGAACGAGCTGAACTCTGCTTCTCTTTCACTCCAATGGAGTCGGTTCCTCGCAAAAGAGGCTTCGAATGAGGTTTCGCGATCTGCTTAAAGACATCCACAAGGTCGAACAGAAGCTCGAAAACGTCCTTCTGTACGTTGACTCCTGGATCACCCCCTGCCGATCATCCTGCTTAAGGATGGCTCTCTGTTGATCCTGTTTGAGATTTCGGGCGTCGACTACGAAGGTCTATCAGAGGAAGACAAGCAACAGTTCAGTTATTACAGCCGAACGGCACTGGAGCAGTTGCCTGATGAAGGGAGTGGATTCATGTTGTCCAACCTCTTGGTCAGGGATACGCCGGACACCATTCCACTCAAGCAGAATCCGTCCGCACACCCGCCATGACAAGAAGCAGTCCTTCTGGGACAAAACTATTCAGGAAAGCTTTGGGAATCGGATTTTCTGTGGCCTGCGTTACTTCAATCCCAGGAAGCGGGAAGCTCCCTGGAGTCTTCTGATTCAGGAAGGCAAGACCTTCCAATTCTATCTGGACCAACTTCGTTCGAGTGTCGAACGGTTGGAGCAGGCATACCGCACGCTGGCGAGCGCCTATGCAAGGTTTGGCTTCAGGGCGCTCGACCGGAAAGAGTCGTTCTGCGTTTTGTATGAGCTGGTCAACTTCAGCCAGGCGCCGGCTTATCGCCCTGACTTGTCACTCAATGCCCAGTTGGCTCACAGCCGTTACCTGTTCCGCCCGAATGAACAGTATTTAGTCGTCAACGACAGCGATTACTGCTCGTTGATCGGGATCAAGTATCCGCCTCCCAGCTCGGTGGCAATGTATCTGCGACGGTTTTACGAGCTAGATTTTCCGGTCGTGGTTCGCCAGAGCCTTGGCTTTTGCAACAAGCATAGGCTTTACAAGGATCAGGACTTCAATGTTCCCATTGCGCAGGCTCTTTCAACCGTCAGCGACACCAATCTTCAGTATGTAGAAGAGGTCAAACAGTTTCGCAGCCGGATTGAGAATGAGAAAGAACTGCCGCTCTGGTGGCACCTTTCCATACTCGTCCGAGCGAAGGACAGAGCGACGCTGCGCATTCGGCGGGCGCAGGTGATTGGACTGCTGAAGGAGATTGGCAGCTTCGGCATTCCAGAGCGGCGCAATCTGAAAGCCGCCTTCTTATCCGTTCTGCCCGGCCACGATCGTTTGTATCTCCGCCGCTCTCTGATCGCCACGGCCAATGCCGGCGATCTTCTCAGTTTCTCCATTCTTTACCGCGGCGACGCGGATCCGGTGGATTACTTGCAGGACCGGCTGCACGGGGTCTTCGCCTACAACCCGTTTACCAAACGGGAGAAAGCTCACCACCGAGCCATCTGTGGCCCCACGGTTGGTGGCAAGAGCTTCTTCGTCATCAAGGACATTCTCTCCCACCTCATCGTCAACCCGATGGTCTGGGTGGTGGACCTGTCGAACTCCTACGGCGATCTATTCGCACTGCTCAAAGAGGAGATGCCTTCAGAGACTGCCATCCTGCGGGTTTCCCGCCATGACACCAGCTTCCACTTCAATCCCTTCCTTGTCGAAGACCCCCTTGCCCCGGTTCCGGAGGAACAGTTTGAGTTTTGCATGGGACTGCTGAAGCTGATGGTCGGAAAGGAACTCAGGACACCGGCCAATGAGATGGCGATCCGCAAGGGGCTGGAAGAGTTTTTTAACGCCTACCGAATCTTGCTGAGGAATCAGAGAGACGCGCGTCCGCTCCCGCCCATTAGTTTGCTGGCCAACATTATGGAGATGGAACTCCATCAGGGAGCACTGGCCAGTGCGTTTCAGCTCTGGACCGTTGGGCGGCGGGGAGAGCTGTTGAACTCAGGGAGAGACACCCTCAAGACGGCCCGTTACTGCTACTTCGACCTGAGAGACTTGGAGGGGGAGGAAGACCTCAGGACTGCGCTGGTCTACGTGATCTTCTCCAAGATCTATCGAGACATCGCGGATGAAAACCTTCGATCCATCGAGAAGCGGTTTGTCCTGGACGAAGCGCATCGTTACATCACCGACGAAGCGTTCTCTTACCCCATCTCTCTGATCGCGCGCACCGGCCGCCACTGGAACATCATGCTGGACCTGATCACCCAGTCGCTGAACGATTTGGACGACCCCTCCCAGCCCTGGTCCAAGGCCATCATTGGCAACCTGAAACAAGCCTTCTTCTTTGCCGGCCAGAAGGATGTGGAGCATTCGTTTCGGAAGCTGTTGATGACCGATCATCACATCGAGCAATACCGGAAGCTGGATCCTTCTCAGTACGAAGTCTTGTACTGGTCTGCCGGAGGCCTCCGCCGGATATTCCGGCCAGTGACTGATCCTTACACCTACTGGCTGGCCACGACCGATGCTCGCGAGCGGAGCGTAAAGCGGCTTATGAAGGAACTGTACGGTGGGAGTGTCAAATCAAGCGTGGAAGAGCTGGTTCGTTTGATCGGCCATTGCCGCACGACCGACGAGCGGCTGGCGATCCTGGAGCCTTATCTCGAAAAGCGTTTGCCTGAACGTTCTGAAGTCGTCTCAGTTTGAGGAAGTAGCAAGGGGCAGCAACCAATGATGACAGTCTCGCAAACGTCACAGAACGATTCTCACCAAGGAACAGACTGATGAGAGGTCAAAGAGGGATAGTACAGATCAGGTTGCACATTCTTCGGCTTCGCTGTTCGCCCAAATCAAAAGGAGATCGTCAGTCACGGAATGGATCGCTGTCTTTTTCGAAACCACGAGAACACCGGGGCAGGCGTGCTGGCCGATGAACTCGGCAAAATGCCGCGGCATGGTTTTTCGGTCGTGCGTGACAAGAACCCTTCCTTCGCGGGCCGCCAGAGCCAGCACCTGGAGGTCCTCCAGACCTCGCAAGCCGGCCTCATCCGCAGTCTGGAAGTCTACAGAAGGCTCGCGGCGAAGCACAGCCGTCACAATGTCCGCATTGAAATCAGCGTCGCCCAGGAAACGGATCTTCATGAGCGACGGATCGACGGCTGCGATCTGGCCTCTTCAAGCTTGCGATACAGCAGCGGGTGGGCCTGACGGGAGGCCTCGCGCATGGCCTCAAACTCTGCTTCTTCCCGCTGCAAGTAGGCGTCTAGCTCGGCTTGGTGTGCCAGATAGAAAGTGATCGCCCCGTAGACCTCTTCGAGGCTGATCAACGGAAATGAGTGGGCAATGCTTTCAGGAGAGGCCCCGCGGAGGAAAGCATAGACGATGGAATCCAGAGAGACACGGCTCCCCTTGATCCAATAGCCCGAGTCGCGCTGCTCTACATACTCTTTGCTCATCGCTATCTCCAATGTCGCCTGCAGACTCTGGTGGCATTTTAGCAGACAGTGGACGACGAGCGAGCGGGAAAACTGGAGTGCAAGACCAGACAACCCAACACAGACGACCTGAAGAGAGGAAGCACCATGAAAAGACTACTGCTGACCGGATTGTTATTCCTGATGGTGACGAGCCCGGCACACGCCTTCGTATTCACCGACGTGGTGGCGAAGGTGCAGCGGATTGTCATGATCGGACATGCCACCAAGCACCTCGAAGAGTTCCAGAAGTATCAAAGCGAGTTTGACTACTACAAGAAGGAGTTCGACAAGTACTTCGTCAACTTCAAGCGGGTCTATCGCCGTCTGTCCCCATCCGATTGGAAAGACTTCACTCCCGCCAACTGGGGCCACCTTTACGATCACGTGATCGGCGTTTGGAAAACCTTCGACCCAGTCGCCTATGACACCCAGGTGGCTGCCCTCAAGCTTAGTCCTCTCTACACCTGGTCCGCTGAACATAAAGACTACGTGGACAGATTGGTCGCGCTCTCCGACCAGCAGGTAGACCACCTGAAGAAAAAAGAAGCCCACCTGATGATGCTCCAGGCGCAGGACGCCGCCCACCATGACGCCCTGGAGCGGTTCAAGTCCAGAAACGCCGGCCTGGTGATGGGTGAGGACTCGCCGGGAAACGAAGTCGCCCTAACTCAGCAGGTCGCCCTGCTCAATGCCATTCTGATCGAGATTGCCAGCATCCAGGCCGAGACCAAGGTCGTCCAGCAGCGGCTGCTAACGCAGCAGCAGGAGGCGCGGAATCTGATCATGCGCATGAAGCAGTTGGAGATTGAGAGCCAGAAGGGCGATTCGAAAAACCTCGAGCTGCGTACCGGTCTAAGCGCGGTAACCGTGGACGGTTATCCCCACCCGATCACAGCGAGTTTAGGGGTGGCGACGCTCCTGACAAATGAACTGCCCCTTCATCTTGTCGAGCGCGCCGATGCCGCCCTATACCTAGCCAAGAGGAATGGTCGAAATCGAGTTGAGTCGGGACCAAATCAACCTGAACAACTGCATTCATAGGCCCAGAACTTCACTATTTGACATTCGTCAATTCGTTCACTGAAAGAGCGGAAACCGGCGCTCCCAGGCTTAGTCTTTACCTCCTCGGCTTCCTGGCTGCGGGAACGGTTCTATTTTTTATCGTTGCTCAAACGACTCTGTACTCGCAAACCCAGACTGCTCCGTCGTCCCTCCAACTGGGAGACCTGACAATCAGTGGAAGTTGGCGCGTGCGCTTCGAAGACTGGGATTGGTTCAAGACGCCACAAGCCGCCGGCGATTACGGCTACCTGGGCTCTTTGTTACGATGGGGAGTGGGCCAACCGAAAACCAAATGAGATTGGCTGGTCGAAGGTGCATTGCCGTTAGTTGTGGGTTTGCCGGATAGCGCCATCGCACCGCCGCCCTGGGGGCAGTTAGGCTTGGGTGCGACCTATTTTGCTTCCAAACGGACGAGAGCACGGCGCGGTCGTCCTCAAGCAAGCTTTTGTTCGGTTCAAGGAAGTTGGAGGTAGTGAGGCCAACAGTCTGCGTTTCGGGCGATTGGAATTTATCGACGGGACTGAAGTCTTACCTAACTAAGGGGGCACATCTCGGTGGGCGGGCACTTCTGGAACAGGCAAATCGGTTTGTCTGAACCAGTTTGTCCAGTCACTGAGCCGATTGAGAGATTCCAGCTCGAATGTGAATAAGGCCGTGATCGATGACGTGAAAGGAGAATGCACCGACAAGCACTATCAGGAGGGCAGGGACGTTCTGTTGGCATCAACGATCCCACTACGGCCGAGTTCCTGAGTAAAACCTTCGGCGAACGGGAAGTCATCAAGAAGTTCTCCAGCAGCCAGATGAGCCCAACCGATCTCGGCGACCGCATCAGCATCAGCGATCAAGAGCGTCTCGAAAAGGTCATTCTTCCCACTGAATTCCAAAACCTTCCTGACTTCTACACTTACCTCAAGATCGCTAACCATGGCATCACCCGTATGGAGACACCGCGGAATTGTCTGCAGCTCATCACACCCGAATTCATCCCCAGCCGCTTCGAGTTTTCACAAGTCCTCAGCGACTCAATCCAGATCGATGCAAAGGCTTCTGAACCAGCGGTTTAGACCATTCTAGATCGATGAAGGCAACGGAAAACTAGCTCCAGCCCCCACTCCCTTCGGGGGCGACAAAGCTTTGGAGCGGTAGGTTGCAGTCAGACTGGGAACTCTGGGGGAACTACTCTACTTGCCCGACAAAACTCCATCAGATTCGTTTAATACGCAATCCAAGCATCTCTATCAGTCAATAAAACGTGTTTTATTTCAAAACTAGTGAATTTGATAATATTTAGTTACCAATCGTCGATAGTTCCTTTAGGAGCAAGGGATTGCCCATCCAAGCCCAGGAAGTATCTCCAGCACGCAAGGAGCAGCGTCAGATGATTATCAAAGCGAAAGCGACAATGACTGACATCAAATCACGACTCAAGATCCTGTCAGCGTTTTTTCTCGGACTAATTCTTGCAATGGCGCAAAGTTTGTCGGCCGAGGAAAAGCCCATTTCAGACATGGGGCTCGAAGAATTGATGAACATTCAAGTGGACACGGTCTTTGGCGCCTCGAAGTTTCTACAAAAGGTCACAGAAGCACCGGCTTCGATCAGCATTGTGACTTCCGAGGACATTCGCAGATATGGGTACCGGACGCTGGCTGAAATCCTGCGTAGCGTACGCGGCTTTCAAACTACCTATGATCGCAATTACACCTACCTCGGTGTTAGAGGATTGGCACGGCCGGGCGACTACAACACGCGCATCTTGCTCCTCGTTGACGGACATCGTATTAACGACAACGTCTATAACATGGCCCCTATTGGCACTGAGTTCCCTATCGATGTCGACTTGATAGAGCGTGTGGAGATTATTCGGGGACCCAGTTCCTCGATGTACGGCGCCAATGCTTTCTTCGGCGTGGTCAACGTGATTCCGAAACGCGGCCAGGACCTGAATGGTTTTGAGGTCTCAAGCGAAGCCGGAAGTCTCGACACCTACAAGGGGCGATTCACCTATGGCGGCAAGATTGGCAAACGTGCTGAAGTGCTGTTCTCCGGCTCGTTTTACGAAAGCCAAGGACAGCGGCAGCTGTACTTCAAGGAATACGACGATCCAGCTACCAACAATGGAATCGCACAAAACGCGGATCGGGATCGATTCCAACAGTTCTTCACCAGCATCGCAGTCGGCGATTTCAGCCTGCAGGGCGCGCTCTCCACAAGGAAGAAGCTCTTTCCCACGGGAGCCTTTGGAACCCTCTTTAACGACCCGCGTTCCTATACAGTCGATACGAATGGATATCTGGATGTGCGCTATGAGCACGTCTTCCAGAATCACTGGAATGTCTTCTCTCGTCTTGCGTACGACCGCTACGAATACCGTGGAGACTATATCGTCGACTACTCCGACAACGAGGTTCCGCTGCCTGTCGCGAACAAAGACTTTACACTGGGAGACTGGTGGACGACCGAGCTGGGGCTCAGGCGCAACCTGGGCGAACGCCACAAACTGACCGTCGGTAGCGAGTACCGCGGAAATCTGCACCAGGACCAGTTTAACTACGATCTCTTTGGGGATTATGTCGACCAAAGAAAACGGTCGCAGACCTGGGGCGTCTATGCCCAGGACGATGTCACGCTTCTCAAGAATCTTCGTCTCAGCCTTGGGCTCCGCCATGACAGGTATCAGGCCTTTGGCGGGACCACCAATCCCAGGCTTGGGGTGATGTACGATCCCCGCAAAGGAACGACGTTAAAGTTTCTTTACGGCCATGCATTTCGCGCTCCCAACCACTACGAACTCTTTTACGGATCCGGGTTCACCTTCAATCCGAACACCGCTCTCAAGCCGGAGACGATCCGAACGCAGGAATTGGTATTCGAACAGTATCTCGGCACGAAGTATCGGATCTCGGTCTCCGGTTTTCACAACCGCGTCGATGGATTAATTAGTCAGCAGCTGGACGAAGACGGAAGGATCACCTTCAACAATGTCGACAACCTTGACATCAAAGGAATGGATTTCGAGCTTGAAGGGAAGTGGGCCAAGGGAGTGCAAGGGCAGTTCTCCTACACGCTGCAACAGTCTGAGCAACGTCAAACCCGATTTCCGCTGTCGAATTCGCCCCGGCACCTGGCGAAGATGAACCTGCGGGCGCCGCTGTTCGGCGGCAGGTTGATTCCAGGCCTCAGCATCCTTTACACCAGCCGCCGCAAGACATTGGGTGAGGGCTACGCCAGCGGATTTCTTTTGCCCAGCTTTACATTGTCATCTGGGAAATTCCTGAAAAGGTTTGACGTGTCGATCAGCGCCTACAACTTCACAGACCGGATGTATGGCGATCCAGGCGCCGAAGAACACCGTCAAGAGCTTATTCCTCAGGACGGCAGAACGGTGCGGGCGAAGATCACTTTCCGATTCTAACCACTTCGACTGGCAGTGAACGGAGACATGAACTTGGCATTTTTGGAAAAGAAATCAGCGAGTGCACAGAAAAGACGGGTCCAGATGAGCTTCAGAGCTCTTGCGATCGAGGGATTCTTGGGAAAGTCAATCATTACGGCTTTCCCATTCGTAGCAACATCATCCTGGGCTGGAGAACTCCGCAAGTCTGGAGGGGGAACCAGTCGTCTCGCAGACATGAGCATTGAGGAGTTGATGAACGAGACCGTAACCTCGGTATCTAAGAAAGAGACCAAGGTCAGCCAGTCTCCTGCCGCTGTGGGTGTCATCACTCGGGACGACATTCGCCGTCTGGGAATCACGAGCATTCCAGAGGCGCTCCGGCTAGTTCCCGGCGTGGAGGTTGCCCGGATCAGCTCCCACAAATGGGCGGTTTCAGCACGTGGTTTTAATGGACAGTTTGCAGACAAACTGTTGGTGCTTGTGGACGGGCGAACGATTTATGAATCGAGCTTTCCCGGAGTATTGTGGGACATCCAGGATCTTGTGCTGGAGGATCTGGACCGGATCGAAGTGATTCGCGGACCGGGCGCGACGCTGTGGGGCGCCAACGCCGTTAACGGCGTGATCAACATCATCACCAGAGATACAAAGGAAACTCACGGTGCTTTGATTTCCACTTCAGTGGGCAGCGAGGACAGACCCGCCACCAGCTTTCGCTACGGCGGCCAGCTCGGCCAAAGTCTGCACTATCGCGCTTATGGCAAGTATTTCAACCGAACAGGCCTTGTCGACCGGAACGGCGACCCCACTCCAGACGACCGGGAGGCGCGGCGCGCTGGCTTGCGAATGGATTGGACCCCATCTGAAGAGAACAAGTTCACGGTGGAGAGCGATTTCCATAACACGGATGCCGGAGAGACTTCCGCAGTTGCTTCACTGGCGGCGCCGTTCCTGCGAGCGGTGAATGTCAATAACTACAATCGCGGCCAAAGCATTCTGGGCCGCTGGAGACGCACGCTTTCGGAAACCTCTGACCTAACCGTTCAAAGTTACTATACCCATTCCAACTACGTAGACTCCTCGAATTTGACGAACGACGACATGCTGGACTTTGAGTTCCAGCACCATCTGAGCTGGAGATCCCGTCACGACATCGTGTGGGGTGGCAACTACCGCCACCGGTCCAGCGCGTTCACTCCCCTGTTCGACAACCTGTCCTACACGCGGCAGAGTTATGCCTCGAACCTGTTTACCGGGTTTCTGCAGGATGAGATCGCTCTTGCACCCAACCGTTTCCATTTGATTCTGGGTGCCAAGTTCGAACACAACACCTACACGGGAACAGGAGTGCACCCCAGCGCCAGGCTGCTCTGGACCCCCCGCCGAACTCAGACGATGTGGGCTGCCGTTTCGCGCGCACTGAGAACGCCGGATTTATTCGAGCTGTATGGCCGGTACAACCTGTCTGTGTTTCAGCCAGCGCTACAGAGCCCGCTCTTCCAGGTGGCCCTGCTCGGCACCCCAGGTCTGACTCAGGAGAAATTGACCGCCTACGAGCTGGGCTACCGCATTGAACCGGCCAAAGAGTTATCAATCGATGCGACGGCGTTTTACAACGTTTACGATGATCTGATCGATTTCCTTCCGGGAGCGCCGCGGTTCGAAGTTGCTCCGGGGCCGCCCCACATGCTGCTTCCACAGAATGCTGCCAACCACAAGGGCGGACGCAGCCAGGGCGCCGAGTTCGAAGTCCAATGGAAACCGGCCAAGTTTTGGAAACTAGCTTCCAACTATAGCTTTTTGCACCTTCGGTTCCTGGATGGGTCGCTCGAGTTCGACAGTCCAACGCATAGGGCGCATGTCCGCTCCTACTTCACGTTGCCGAAGAACCTGGAATTCAACAACGCTTTCTACTATGCGGGCCGGCTTCGCACCATGCAGATCCCAGCGTATCTGCGAGCCGACGCGGGCCTGACGTGGCAGGCAACCAAGTCCCTTGAATTCGGCGTCTGGGGCCAGAACCTGCTTGACGACCAACACCCGGAAATGGTTGGCCTTACCACTGCGTTGCGTACGGAAGTGCGACGCAGCGTCATCGCTCGCGTCACCTGGCTACTCGGCAATGACTAGGAAAAGGATCCGGCTTCCAGTGGAGAGAGAACTAGCGGAAATGAAGAAACGCACCCACTTTGGCACTCGCATGAGGAAACTTACCAGCTCCGTGCTCCTTGTCCCGTTTATCTTCCTGCCGGCTAACGGTTGGGCTGAAGAGTTGCACGGGTCACGGAAGGAAACACGTGTCTTGGCAGACCTGAGCATTGAAGAGTTGATGAATGAGCCGGTGACATCGGTTTCTAAAAAGGAAACCAAGCTAACCGATTCAGCTGCAGCCATCTTCGTGATCAGTCAAGAGGACATTCGTCGATCGGGCTCGACTAGTATCCCGGAGTTGCTCCGAATGGTTCCAGGACTGAACGTCGCAAGAATGAATGCCAACAAATGGGCCGTGAGTGCTCGGGGCTTCAATGGCCGTTGGGCTAACAAGATGCTGGTGTTGATTGACGGGCGCAGCGTTTACACGCCGTTGTATTCGGGCGTGTATTGGGACGTTCAGGACCTCGTTCTAGAGGACATTGAGCGCATCGAGATCATTCGAGGGCCTGGGGCCACAATGTGGGGCGCCAACGCCGTCAATGGTGTAATCAACATCATAACCAAGCGATCCGAAGACACACAGGGTGGTCTTGTCTCGGCAGTTGCGGGCGGGGAGGATCGCGGGATTGCCAGTGTCCGATATGGTGGGGTGTTGGGCCGCGAGGCCCATTACCGCGTCTATGCCAAGTCTTTCAGCAGAGACAATCTGGTGGACGCGTCAGGCGCGTCCAGCCTCGATCGATGGAACCAATCCCACGGCGGGTTCCGCACCGACTGGAAGCTATCAGACAAGAACTCCCTGACGGTTCAAGGCGATATTCACGCAGGCGTATCCCAAAATCAAGTCGAAGGCCTGCTTTCCCTGGCTCCGCCCGTAACTGCCATCTACAACGATCGCAATGAGCTGGCAGGCGGAAATCTGCTGGCACGATGGAACCACACCTTCTCCAGTCGCTCGGATATTGCCGTGCAGTTTTACTATGACCAAGCCAGCCGCAGCAGTCCAGGGCTCAGCGAGAGTCGTACAACCTTTGATTTCGATTTTCAACACCACTGGACTCTGAGCAAGCGCCATGACCTGGTCTGGGGAATGGGGTTTCGGGACTCGGACGATGAGACTGACGGCAGCTTAGTCATTTCCTACCAGCCGGAAAACTTCGATATCACGCTTTTTAACTTTTTTGCCCAGGACGAAATCACGCTGGCCCCGGACCGCCTGCGTTTGATGCTCGGCGCCAAGCTCGACCACAACAGCTTCACGGGGTACGAACTGCAGCCCACCGGACGGTTGCTGTGGACTCCCAACTCTCGGCACTCACTCTGGGGATCCGTCTCCCGCGCAGTGAGCTTGCCCTCACGCACTACCACCGGCATGCGAGTCAATGTGGCCGCATTTCCGGGCAGCCGAGGGTCCCTCAATCTGTTGGCGCTGGTGGGAAATCCGCAATCCAAGGCAGAAGAACTCCTTGCTCATGAACTGGGTTATCGAATCCAGCCCAGCAAGCGGCTCTTCGTCGATGTGGCTACGTTTTACAATCAGTACGACCGGCTGATCAGCCTGGAACCGGCAGTTCCCTTTTTCGAACATACTCCGCCTCCGGCGCATCTCGTCATCCCCCTGCGGTTCGACAACAAAGTGCGCGGAGAAACCTACGGCACGGAACTGGCAGCAACCTTTAATGCGACCAGCCGCTGGAAACTGAGCGGCAGCTACTCCTGGCTGAAGATGCACTTGCATCGCGACCTCTCAAGCGGAGATACCACCGCAGAGGGCCAGGAGGGAGACAGTCCGGCCCACCAATGGGGTCTGCGTTCCCAATTGACTTTGCCGCGCAATCTGGAACTCGACACGGCTTGGTATTTTGTCTCCAAGCTCAGAAACCAAAACGTGCCCAGCTACAACCGTGTGGACGCGCGATTGGGTTGGCGTTTGAGTGAGGGGTTGGATTTGAGTGTTGGAATCCAAAACGGATTGGATCGCCGTCACCCAGAGTTCGGTTCTGGCGATGGCTTCTTCGCCTCGCACGTCAAGCGCACGGCCTACGGGAGGTTCACGTGGCGTTTCTAGCCGAAACCAACAAGACCGCGGAGCGCGGCACAACCCGAAGGGGGGCTTTCCGGTTTAGATCTGCGTCTTCGAAGACATGCCCGAAGATCGCATTGCTCTGGCTCCCTCTATTGCTCCTGACAGGGAGTCCCGAGCCACTGGGAGCGGAGACTGCGGTGACAAAGGAGTATCAGGTGAAAGCCGCGTTCCTTTACAACTTCGGCAAGTTTGTGGAGTGGCCCGCTGCCGTGATGCCTCAGGGAACATCCCCAATCGTCGTTGGAGTTTTCGGCAAGAACCCCTTTGGCGCTGAACTCGAAAAACTGGTCAGAGACAAGACGATCAACGAGCATCCAATAAAGATCCGGCAGCCGCAAACCCCCGAGGATCTTCGTTCCTGTCACATGGTGTTTGTCAGCGAAGAGGAAGGGAAACGTCTGCCTGAACTCTTGGCAGCCCTGAAAGGGGCCAGCGTGCTGACCGTTGGAGAGTCACAGAAATTTGCCGAGCTGGGAGGCATCATTAATTTCGTTCAGGAAGACGGCAAGCTGCGGTTTGAGATTAACGGAGACTCCGCCGTGAGTGCGAGATTACGAATCAGCGCCCAATTACTGAAACTAGCGAAGACAGTCCGTGGTGCGCGGGAGATTGGTAGAAACTAGATGCTGACCTTGAACAACGTCCCAATTAAACGCAAGTTGATGTTGATCTCGCTGGTGACCAGTTGTGTGGCCTTGCTCCTGGCCTGCGTGTGTTTTGTGACCTACGAGCAGATCACGTTTCGCAAATTCATGGTTCGGGATCTTTCTGTCAAGGCCGCAATGGTGGGCTCGAACAGCTCGGCGGCCCTGTCTTTCAACGATCCCACGTCAGCCCAAGATACGCTGAAATTCCTGAGGGCCGAACCCCACATTGTTGCCGCTTGTATTTATGACGCCGAAGGCAACATTTTTGCAACCTACCTTCGTGGTCACAATAAGGGCAGCGGTTTCCCATTCCCTCAGGCGCAAACTGACACTCAATACTTTGGAAAACAAGATCTCAGTTTGTTTCGCCGCATCCAGCTCGCAGGCGAAACCATCGGTACGGTCTTCCTCCAGTCTGACCTCGAGGAGATGCAGACGCGTTTGCAGAACTATGTCCTGATTGCCTGCTCGGTGATGCTTGCTTCAATCCTGGCAGCTCTGGTTCTCTCTGCCAAACTCCAGCGGTACATTTCACGGCCCATCCTGCATCTGGCAGCCACTGCCAATGCAGTTTCTGCGGAGAAGAACTATTCCCTTCGAGCCACGAAACAGGGCGAAGACGAACTGGGTCTCCTGATTGACGGGTTTAACCATATGCTCTCCCAAATCCAGGAGCAAGACAGTGCCTTGCAGGAGGCTCGCGACCACCTGGACCGGCGAGTCCAGGAGCGCACCGCCGAACTCAAGGCCAGTGAAGCACGCTTTCGGGCTATGAATGACTCCTCTCCTCTGGGTGTCTACGTTACCGATCCCGAGGGAGGTTGTCTTTACACGAACTGGCTTTGCCAGGAGATTGTGGGTCTGAGCGATGAAGAAATCTTGGGGAATGGATGGAGACAGACAATCCACCCCGCGGACCGCGACCGAGTGCTGGCCGAGTGGCTTCGCTTCACTCAAGAGAAAACCACGTTTGAAAGCACATTTCGTTTCTTGCACCGAAACGGCACCGTCATTTGGGCCAGCGCGAAAGCTGGGACGATCCAAAACAACGATAATTTGATCGGCTTCGTTGGCACCGTTGACGACATTACCGAGAACAAGAAAGCAGAGGCAGAGCTGGAAGCAGCGCATAAGCAATTACTGGAAACCTCGCGGCAGGCGGGGATGGCGGAGGTAGCCACCGCCGTGTTGCACAACGTGGGCAATGTGCTCAACAGCGTCAATGTGTCGGCGAGTCTGCTGACCGACGCGATTCGGAAAACCAAACTTCCCGGCCTGGCCAAAGCCGTCGGCTTGATGAACGAGCAGTCGGCGAACCTGGGCGACTTCCTGACCCACGATCCGAAGGGAAAGCAACTGCCGGATTATCTGCAGAAACTGGCCGAGCATTTGGGCACCGAGCAAGCCGCGATGCTGCAGGAACTGGGCTCGTTATCCAAGAACATCGAACACATCAAAGACATTGTCAGCATGCAGCAGGCCTATGCGCGTGTGTCGGGCGTAGCGGAGTCCATTGCACCTGCAAATCTCGTCGATGACGCCTTGCGCATGAATGCCGGCTCGCTAACCCGGCATGATGTGCAGCTGATTCGAGAGTACAGCGAACTGCCCAAGATCCTGGTTGAGAAACACAAAGTGCTTCAGATTCTGGTGAATCTGATCAGTAACGCTAAGTACGCCATGGACGATAGAAATCCGCCGGTCAAGCGACTCGTCGTGAGAATGGGGATGAATGGAAACAATCACTTTAAGATTGCGGTGATTGACAACGGGATTGGAATCTCAGCCGAGAACCTCACCCGGATCTTCGCTCATGGATTCACCACCAAGAAGACCGGGCATGGATTTGGTTTGCACAGCAGTGCGCTGGCTGCCAAGGAGATGGGGGGCAACCTACGAGTCCACAGCGAAGGTATTGGACAGGGGGCAACTTTTACGCTCGAGCTACCCATGAAACTGGAGGAGGAAGCGCATGGCTAATCTTCATGCCAGCCAGCCGAGGCGGATTCTGGTCATTGACGACAACCGGTCGATCCACGAGGATTTCCGCAAGATTCTGGGCAGCAGACAAGCTGGAAACTTTGTGCTGGATGAGGTGGAGTCCGAACTGTTCGGGCATGTCAAAGTCGAGACGAACGCCCCGGAGCTGGAGATTGACTCAGCTTACCAGGGACAGGAAGCCTTGGTTTTGGTGCGAACGGCGTTAGAGCAGGGACGTCCCTATGCGATGGCCTTTGTAGACGTACGAATGCCGCCCGGCATGGATGGCATTGAAACGACGGCTGAGCTGTGGAAAGTCGATCCCAATTTGCAAATTGTGATTTGCACGGCCTATTCCGACTACTCGTGGGATGAGATGTTGGAGACCCTGGGAACCTCGGATCGTTTGCTGATTTTGAAGAAACCTTTCGACAATATCGAAGCGCTTCAGCTGGCCAATGCGTTAACCGAGAAGTGGCATCTGGCCCGGCAAGCGCGGTGTCACGTAGAGGAGCTGGAGCGCCGGGTGCAGGCGCGCACACAGGATCTCTCGGTTGCCAACGAGCAGTTGCAGAGGGCCAAAGACGCGGCAGAGGCCGCCAATCGGGCCAAGAGCCAGTTTCTGGCCAACATGAGCCATGAGATTCGGACGCCGTTGAACGGAGTCATTGGCATGGCCGATCTTCTGCTAGAAACCGACCTCAGTCCGGAACAGTGCGAGTATGCGCACATGGTGCACGACAGTGGCAAGATTTTGCTCGCGGTGATCAATGACATCCTCGATTTTTCCAAGATTGAGGCTGGGAAATTGACGTTCGAGCACTTGGATTTCGATTTGATCCACACGGTTGCAGGCTCGGTTCGCCAATTCGCTCATCGAGCCCAGGAGAAAGGCATCCAGTTGGGCTTTCAAGTCGAGGATGAGGTGCCCAGCAGCTTGCGCGGGGATCCGGCCAGGCTGGGTCAAATTCTCCTGAACCTGATTGGAAACGCCGTGAAGTTCACAGAACGGGGCGAGGTTCTAGTTCAGGTGACGAAGGAAAGCGACGCAGATTCGCGCGTGACCCTGCGCTTCGAGGTACGGGATTCCGGCATCGGCATTTCTCCGGAAGGCCAGGAAGCTCTCTTTCGTCCCTTTACCCAGGCGGATGGTTCGACGACGCGGAAGTATGGAGGAACAGGACTTGGTCTGGCGATCAGCAAACAGCTGGTCCAACTGATGGGAGGCGAGATTGGCGTGCGCAGCGCTTCTGGAGCAGGAGCTACTTTCTGGTTCACTGCTTGTTTGGAGAAGCAAATCGTGAGGCCTGCAGACGCTACGCTTGCAATGCCTGGCCAAGATCAACCCTGCGCCGCACCTGAGACATTGCGTATTCTGGTAGCCGAGGACAACACCATCAATCAGTTGGTGGTCACGCGGTACCTGGAAAAACTGGGCTATTCTCCAGAGCTGGCGGAGAATGGCCTGGCAGTCCTGGAGGCAGTTAAACGGAACACTTATGATCTGATTCTGATGGACTGCCAAATGCCAGAAATGGACGGATTTGAAGCCACTCGGCAAATTCGCCTTGCCGAGAGAGGCGGCTTTGCTGGCGAGAAACGAAACGAATCGAACGGATGCGGCTGCTCGTCGGATTGCAAGCCGGTTCGCATTGTCGCCATGACGGCCAATGCCATGCAAGGTGATCGTGAACGGTGCATCACGGCAGGGATGGATGATTATATCTTGAAACCCTTGGACCTCAAGGATCTGAAGAGAGTGTTAGGAGAGACGAATCAGTTGGTCGCGGCACAAGATCACCGTGTGCTGGTCAGTTGAAGACTGAATTTTAAAGGTTTGACAATCGTGCTGCACTTACAGCAATTGCTGAGATACCTGAGACTCAAGCCAGCAATCCTGAGCGTGGTGTGGACCCTGACAATCGCGGCTGGTATGAACGCGGTTTGGAAACATGAGCTCTCGCCGGGAACAGTCGCCCTGCCTTCACACATGTGGCCGGTTGCCAGCAAGCTCCCACCTCCTTCCAACACCCCAGTTCTGGTGATGCTGGCTCATCCCCGCTGTCCTTGCACTCGAGCGAGCATTGGGGAGCTAGCCAAACTCATGGCTTCATTGCAGGGCCGCCTGAGTTCCCACGTGCTGTCTTACACACCGAAACACTCAAGCCTTGACTGGCAAGAGACAGATTTGTGGGCCAGCGCCCAAGCGATACCGGGGGTACAGGTTAGTGCCGACTAGACACAAGACCCGGCTGACATCTATCGGTCCCCACACCCTTTCCAACACCCTTCTGACAAGAATGTGTTGCGGTAGTTCTCATGCCATGTTCCTTCTGGCTTTGCTATTTTGTGTCATAGGACTGGCTTTTGATAAACAGGCGTTTGCTCTTGACCCCGATCGGGTCGTTAGCCAATACCAGCATCGCGTCTGGCAAATCGAAGATGGACTGCCACAAGACAGTGTCGAGTCAATCATCCAGACTCGCGACGGTTACCTGTGGGTGGCTACTCAGGACGGACTGGCCCGCTTCGATGGCGTGCACTTCACCACCTTTAACAAAGAAAACACTCGAGGAATCACCAGCAACAATCTCACTTCCCTCTTCGAGGACCACGCAGGCAATCTGTGGATAGGTACCATGGGCGGAGGAATGGTTCGGCATAGGAACGGAGAGTTCGCGCCATTCACGCGAACTGAGGGCCTACCGGCCAATCATGTCATCTGTTTCTACGAGGATCAGCTTGGGAATCTCTGGATTGGCACGCTCGGAGGTGGGTTGAACCGGTTTAAGGACGGGAGCTTCAAGACCTATGACACGAGCACGGGGTTGTCTAGTAACAGGGTTAGATGCATCTATCAAGACAATGAAGGAACGTTCTGGATTGGGACCGACAACGGGCTGAATCGGTGGAAGAACGGATTGTTCACGGTCTACAGCACTAAACAGGGATTGTCTGATAACGGCGTCTTGTCGATCCGCGAGGATCGCGCAGGTAACCTGTGGATCGGCACCCGGAACGGGCTGAACCGGTTTACCAATGGGAAATTTACTATCTACAACCGCGGAGACGGACTTTCCAGCCACATCGCTCGATTCATCCGTGAAGACAGGTCTGCAAACCTCTGGATCGGAACAGTAGGAGGGGGATTAAATCGGTTCCGAGATGGGAAATTTGTCTCATACACCTCTAAGGACGGCTTGTCGAACGACGCAGTTTTGTCTGTTTTCGAAGATCGTGAGGGGAGTCTGTGGGTCGGCACGGACGGTGGCGGACTCAATCAGTTGAGGGACGGAACGATTACTGCCTATACCACGAGAGAGGGTCTTTCTGATGAAGTCGTTAGTTCCATTGTCGAGGATCGGGAAGGTGATTTATGGGCTGGCACAGCCGGTGGAGTGGTTAACAACTTCACGTCCGGTCAATTCTCCCACTCCAAAATCAGAGCAGGGCTGCCCGGAGGCGACATCACAGCCATGGGAGCAGACCGGCAGGGAGGCGTGTGGATAGGGACACGTAAAGGCGTGAGTCGGCTGTACCAAGGAGCATTGACGAACTACACGACCAGAGATGGCCTGTTGGACAATCATGTTTCGGCCATCCTCGAAGACAGGGAAGGAAATCTCTGGATTGGGACCCGCGGCGGATTGAACCGATGGCACAACGGCAGATTCCAAGCCTACACGTCCAAGAGCGGGCTCCCCGCGGAACGAATCGTCTGTCTGGCTCTAGGCAGCGACGGAAATCTTTGGGTAGGTATCGAGGGGCAGCTCTCAAAATGGCGGCACGGAAGATTTGTAGCGCTGAATTCTGACACGTTCTATAAAGAAGTATCAGACATCTCTCCCTCATCCATCTATGAGGATTCGAAAGGAGCCCTGTGGGTTTCCACTTTCGGGTCCGGCCTGCTGCGTTTAAAGGAGGGTAAGGTTACCTCATACAAGGTCAAAGACGGCCTACTGGCAGATAGCCTATTTCAGGTCCTGGATGACGATCGAGGCAATCTTTGGTTGTCCAGCAATAAGGGTCTCTTTCGGATCGCACTCGAAGACCTGGAAGAATTTGCTGCCGGTCGGAAGCCGTCGATCATGTCTTTCCCCTATGGCCGAACGGATGGAGTTAAGAGTGGGTGTAGCGAAGGGCGTGCCTGCAAGAGCAGAGACGGCAAGCTTTGGTTTCCTACCTACAAAGGAATCCTCAGGGTTGACCCCGACAATATCATTACCAAGGATATTCTTATTCCCGCCGTGCTCGAACAACTCACTGTTGATGGCGAGCCGACTCCTCTCCAACCAGGCACCCGACTGTCTCCGGGCAAAGAGAAGTTTGAATTCCATTATTCGGCGCTCAGCTATCGAACGCCCGAAAGATTGAGATTCCGATATCGCTTAGAAGGCTTTGACAAAGAGTGGGTAGACGGCGGTTCTCGGCGAGTTGCTTACTATACCCATATTCCTCCAGGGCTGTACCGGTTCGTCGTCACAACGTGCAATGAGAATGGAGTTTGGAATGATTCCGGTGCCTCTTTCAGCTTCTACGTAGAGCCTCACTTCTATCAGACTTATTGGTTTTACTCGTTGCTCGGCTTGTCGTTAATCACAACCGTCGGTGGCTTATCCCGTCTTCGTCTGCGAAAGCTAAAGGCTCGTGAACAAGAGCTGGCAAAGCGCGTAGAGGAACGCACCGAGGAATTGCAGCAGGAAATCTTGGAGCGCAAGCGGACAGAGCAGGAGCTGATTCTAGAGCGCGAGTTGATGGACTCTCTGATGGAGAGCATTCCGGACATCATCTTCTTTAAGGACCCTGCCGGCCGCATTATCAAGACTAACCAGGCGCATGCTGATCTGTTTCACCTGGCTTCTGTCAGCGCGATGGTTGGCAAGACGGACTTCGACTTCCATGCCGCCGAGTGTGCTCGGAGCTACTTTGAAGAGGAACAACAGATCGTCAAGACAGGGCAGGCGCTGATCGGTCAGGTTCAGCAAAATGAAGGACCTGATGGCCGCACCTGGTTTCTGGTGACGAAGATGCCCTTGCGAGACAAGGAAGGCAAGATCGTTGGGACCTTTGGCACCTCCAAAAACATCACGGCCCTCAAGCAAGCCGAAGAAGCGCTGGTGCAGGCGGAGAGAAAATACCGGAGCATTTTCGAGAACGCCCCCGACGGCATTTTCCAAACAGATCTAGCAGGTCAGTACCTGAGTGCGAACCCGGCGCTTGCGTGGATTTATGGTTATGAATCCAGCAACGAGCTGATGGCAGAGGTCACTCAAGTGGGTCAGCAACTTTACGTCGACCCGGAACGCCACAAAGCTTTTCAAGACCTCATGCAAGAGCAGCATGCCGTGTGGGATTTTGTTTCCCAAATGCGCCGCAAGGACGGGCAGGTGATCTGGGTTTCAGAAAGCGGTCGAGCGGTGCGGGATGAAACCGGCAACCTGCTCTACTTCGAAGGATTCGTTAGAGACATTACCGAGAAGAAGAAAGCCGAGTCGGAACTGGAAGCGGCCCATCGGCAGTTGCTG
>Ga0163150_10003003_pt1 | contig 24518 bp, 21 predicted proteins | sample OliLakLV19P2IB_FD_148628 | JGI IMG/M metagenome (GOLD analysis project Ga0163150, IMG submission 148628) | Freshwater microbial mat bacterial communities from Lake Vanda, McMurdo Dry Valleys, Antarctica - Oligotrophic Lake LV.19.P2.IB | ecosystem: Environmental > Aquatic > Freshwater > Lake >...
CGAACACGGTCTGGGGGATGCCGGCATGGTGCAGCACGTTTTTCGGCCAGCCGTATTTGATGCCCGGCAGCGTGCCGTACAGATTCTTCATCGACGCGGTCAGCCCGACCCAATGGTGGGTCTTGAGCTTAGGCATGGAGACGACGAGATCGGCCTCGGCGATCGCCTGCGGAAAGTAAAAGCCAGCGAGCTTCGACGCACGGCCCCGGTTTTTGACCCAAGCGACGTCCTGGTAATTGAGGTCGGCAAACGGCAATCCGGCCGAGTCGAGCGCATCGGCCAGGCCCGACACGACCAGCGCCATCTCGGTGTCGCGCACGTGGCCCGGCGCTTCACCGACCGTGACGAGCGCGTCCCAGCGGCGAAACACTTCGGCCGTGGCCACGACGACCGCGGGATGCGTCGTCATGTGCGGCGCGGCGAGCGACGGCTCGACGAGGTTCGGCTTCAACAGCACTCGCTTCGAGCGCACCAAAGCCGGGTCAAATCCCGTGGCCAGTAGTCCGTCACGAATCGTTTGCTCGAGCGAACCATCGTAGGACTGGTTTCCGGCCAGAAACACCGGCGCTTCGCCTTCGAGAACGCGTCGCACGTACGGTAAAGCAAACACGCCAGCGGCGGCGACGCCAGCACCGATCAAGAGCGTGCGGCGATCGAACTTGCCGGCGGTGCGAGACGGGCACAGCGTTTGAGCGCCGGGCGATTGCGCGTCGCCAGCGCGGGCCTTTGGGCAGAGCGCGTCGGAATGCTGCAACTTGGCCGCCGGCGGGTCGAGATCGATGGCGTGCGAATGGTTCATGGGGCTGGCAACCGTTAATTTTGCACGGGCCGGATAAGGATTCTGAGATCGGAGTTTTCCCTAGCCCAGGCATTCATGCCTGGGTTTTCGTTGTCTCCTAAAACACCGTTGTCCGCCCGCTTCAGCGGGCCGAACCCTCCACCGACGACATTCCGCCCTGAAGGGCGTGTACGACGAGATCATTCGTGTCTGATTTCCCAGGCATGAATGCCTGGGCTAGGGAAAAGAGGGCGTGCCATTGATATTCCACGAGTTGCCTTTCACGCGTATTTGGATTGTCCGGGCGAAGCCCGCCCTTGGTCCGTTGAAGTCCGCGAGACGCCCGCCCCCCAAGTCGAGGATTTACGCGTTAGCGCGATCAAGGGACATGCTTCGCCCAGCGCGGCGAGGGCCAACAACGCCCTGCGCGGCGGTGATGCTCCGCGACGCAAGGTTTGCTCGGCGGCGGTCGACAGCCGCGCGTCGAGGTCCGAAGGCGTGCGACCGTGCGCGGCCAAGCCAAGCACTGCGTAGGCGAGCGACGCCGCCGTGGTTCGAGGCGAAAGATTGACTTCAAGATATTCGAGCGACCGCTCGACCCGGCCGGACGGATCGCGTTCGCCGGCCAGGGCGATCATCGCCAAACCCGTTGGCTCCAGGTGCGGTACGAGCTCTTGGCCGAGCACGCTGGTATTGCCGTAGTTGCAGCCCCCTTGCGAGAGCAGCCGGTTCAGCAACAGCACCACGGCTTCTCGAGCACGAGGATGATCGCAATGGCCCGTGGCCCGCAGGGCCAGCAGATTCGTCGCGGTTGGCTCGATCCAGGAGTGCGTTCCTTCAACCCAGGGCCAGCCTCGCAACGTCGTGTCGTGGCCTGTTGATTCGGCCTGGGGCAGTGTGTGGCCCTCGTGGGTGAGGATCCACGCGACCGCGCGTTGCACGTTCGCAGCGTAGCGGCCAGGCACGACGGCCGCGGACTTTTTGGGACGCTCCGCGGCGGTCCAAGCGAGCACCGCGAGCCCGGTGGGCCAGGCCGGTTCGTCCTGGCTGGCGGTGATGCCCACGCTGCCGTCGTCGTTCTGATGCTCTGCGAGCCATTGGCACGCGGCGCGGCTGGCCGTGGTGCGGCCGTGGCCCGCAAGCGCCAATGCGGCCAACGCCGCCGGTTCGCTGGCAACCTCAGCACCGGACTGGTAACACCAGCCGTCCGCGGTGGTCAGCACGTCAAGAGTGTCATCGAGCCAGGTCATGGGACTGTTACGATCCGCGCGAATGGTTACCCAGCCCGGGCTGCGCCCGGCCAACCCAAACGGATAGTTCTTTGTGCAATGGTTGTTCTTGCGTTGATTGCTGCTTTTCCCTAGCCCAGGCATTCATGCCTGGGTTTTCGATGCCCCTCTCCAGTAGTCGTCCGCCCGCTTCAGCGGGCCGAGCCCCCACGCCGAGGTCATTCCGCCCTAAAAGGGCGTGTAAAACGAGATCATTCGCGGCTGTTTCCCCAGGCATGAATGCCTGGGCTAGGGAAAAATCGGATGTCAAAAATCCGCGCAGCGCACATGGATATTCAACGTTTGTAGTACAAAGCACCGCTGAACGAATCGGGTGCGCATACGATCTCCCGACAACACTACGGCGCGGATCGTCGTGCGCACCGATGATGGAAGTGGCGTAGGCCGCCACACGGGCAAGTCGTGCAATCGTGGGAGAATTCCGCGTGTGCATCCGGCGCTCCCTCCGTCATTCCCGCGCAGGCGGGAATCCAGGGACTCGGAGATGGCAGCGCCGAGGAAACGCTTCCACAGCGGTTGCAAGTCCTATGATGTATGCCCGACTTGCGGTTCCCTGGATTCCCGCCTGCGCGGGAATGACGTGGTGTGGCCCCTTGGGGGTGTGTTGAAAGCACCAGTCAGTGTTTCGCGAGTGCCAGTCAGAGTTTCGCGAGTGATGGTCGCTTGCTCGTCCGATCCGCGACAGCGCACGATTTCAGCGATTCTGACGATCGCGCGCAGCGAGGTGCGCTGCACGTGCCGCATGTGCGGGGGTTAGTGGCGTAAAAGAGTCGCCAATCCTTAGAAGAACCCCAGAATTATTAAACTTCGCGGTTTGACACGCCACGAAGTTGACCTAGGGTTTCAGTACCGCGACAGGTGCGACAGCGCGTGCCGCGGTGAGGACGGTTTTGCGACCGGTCTCGCGTCCCTTCTTTCGGAATTCGTCCGACAAGCAACAGTTCTGTTTTTCGATTGCAGGGCCGCGCAGTGTTGAGGCCTGCCGCCTCTCGATCCCCGTTCAAGCAAACCAGTCGCATGGCTGCGATGCAGGACCAAGGGCCGCCGCAGTTGGCTCGGCCAGAAGCCTGGATGCCAAACGGATGCTGGAGATCGAGAGTCGGTCGTTTAAGGTACCTGGCTTTCTAGGGAGTGCGACGCAGGCCGTCGCCGGTTTCACCGCCGGCGACGCACTCCCGGAGGCCGCGAGAAGTTTTTTTCACCGGTTAGTCCTGGATCCAGGCCACACCATATCGAACGGCCGAGGGCTACCACAGGGAATAATGGAGGATGCTATGAAGAATCTGGCTTTGAAAGTGCAACGTTTCCTTACCTCGGAAGACGGGCCCACGGCAGTCGAGTACGCCGTGATGCTGGCGCTGATTGTCATCGTCTGCTTGGCGGCGATTACGTCCATCGGCACTAACGCCAATACGACGTTCCAAGGCGTTGCGACGGCTATTGGCTCGTAACCGCCCGCGGAAAACTTGAACCGGCGGTCATGGACCCAGACTGCCGCGGCGATCATGCCTAAATTTCCCTCGGGGTTCGCGGAGCGAGCCCCGAGGGTGTTTTTTGAGATATGGTTTCAATGGCGGGACTACGATTTGTTCACGGGCCGTGAGAACCGAAAGGATCGATCGAAGAGCAACTTCCCTGCTTTCTTACCCCTCACCCTGCCCTCTCCCGCAAGGGGTGAGGTGTTGGAGGAGGAAGTTATTCTTCGATCGATCCAGGAAAAGGAACACGAACAAATGTACCCGGTGATACCCATCGACACGGCGGTTTGCGCGACGCAGTTCGTGGCGGCCGTGTTTACGATCGTCACGGCCTTGGTGGGCCTGTTGTTCACCACCCGCGGCTGATCCACCGGCAAACGAAGCGCTCACCCAGCGCCGTGCCACCCTCGCACCCAAGGGGAGACCAACGATCGTGGACATCGAAAATCTGACGCACGCACTGCTTCGCAACTGGCCGGTGTGGGTCGTCACCATCACGCTCATCGTCGCCGCGGCCATCGACGGTTGGAAGCTGAAGGTTCCTAACTGGATCACGTTTCCGATGATCCTCTCGGGCTGGGTCTACAGCGCTTGGCTGAGCGAATTCCCCGGCTGGGAAGGCTTTCTGTGGAGCCTGGCGGGCACGGCCGTCGGCCTGGGCCTGCTGCTGCCGCTGTATGCGATTGGCGGCATGGGCGCGGGCGACGTCAAGTTGCTGGCGGGCGTCGGCGCCTGGGTTTGGGCAACCAACACGGTTTACGCATTCGTCGTCACGACGATCGTGGGCGGCATCATTGCCATCATCATGGTGCTGGCACGGGGGGCCTGGAAGAAGCATCGCGATCAGTTCCGGATGATCTTTGGCGAGATCGCCACGATCCGCGATCCCAACACACTTTCGGCCCTCGCGGCCGAGCGCAAAAGTTCAATGTTCCTATTGCCTTACGGCATTCCGATTGCGATCGGAACGATCTTGTACTTCGCTTGGGAGGGGATGCTGCTATGAACGACACCAGCGTGCTCGATAGCGTGGATGGCCAGGGCGCCAATGGCTCGGAAACTCCGCCCGCGGTCGTGAACCGGCGGCGTGGACTTTTCAAATTGGAGAGAATCTGCCGGTTATGCCGAAGAAATCGACGAGGGGCCGCTGTCGTTGAGTTTGCCATCGTTGCGCCGGTCTTCTTTGGCTTCACGCTGGGAATGATCGAAGTCGGCCGCGCCGTCATGGTCCAACAAATCATTACAAACGCATCGCGCGAAGGAGCACGTAAGGGAGTTCTCGACGACCAGACCACGTCGGGCATCCAGACTTTCGTCACGACGTACCTGAGCAACGCGTCGATTGGCGGCAGTCCGACGGTCACCGTCAACCCATCCTTGCCCACGGCAACCGGTTATAACGGACCTGTCACTGTTACGGTCTCAGTTCCTTTCAGTCAAGTAAATTGGGGACCAACGCCAATCTTTCTCAATGGTGCGACACTGACAGCAAGCACGGTGATGAGACGAGAAGGCGTGCAGTAATCTTCGAGCAAATGCCTCGCAGGCCGCCAAGAGTCCAACCGCTTCGACCGAGAGGAACTTATGCGTCCCAAATCCTTAATCCTGCTCATCCTGGCCCTCGGTTGCGGCTTGGTCGCCGCGATCGGCATCAACCAGGTCATGGCCAATCGGGCCTCGCAAAACAACGCCCAGGCCGGCGAAACCACGCCGATCTTCGTCGCGCTGACCGACATCGGGATGGGTGACCCGCTCACACCCGAGGTCCTCAAGCTCGAAGAGTGGCCCAAGGGCAAGGTTCCTCCCGGCGCGCTGGAGCGGCTCGAAGAGATCGAAGGTCGCCGGACCAAGACCCGCTTCTACGTCGGCGAACCCATCATCGAAGCCAAGCTCTTCGGCCAGGGCGATGCCGGAGGCGCCGCCACCGATTTGATTCCCAAGGGCTTTCGCGTCGTCAGCGTCAAGGTCGACACCAACAGCGGCAGCGGCTTGATCCTGCCGGGCGACCGCGTTGACGTGCTCGTGCATTTGCAAGAGCAGCCTGGCCGCCAGATCGACAGTTCGGGCACGAAGACGTTCCTGCAGAACATCAAGGTGTTTGCCGTCAACGACGTGTTTGCTCGCGAGGGCGGCGACGAGCAGTCTATCACCGCCAAGACCATCTCGCTGTTGGTTACGCCGCAACAGGCGAATTTGGTGACGATGGCCAACGAGATGGGTAAGATCCGTTTGGTCATGCGGAGCCCCGGAGACGAGTCCATCGAAGAGACCGAGGGCGTGACGCCCAGCGACATCTTCCGCAGTCAAACGAAGGGTACGCAAACGGCCTCGGCAAGCGGCGGTGGCATGCCCAATGGCGCCGACCTGTTGAAGCTGCTCAGCAAACCGCCCGTCGCGGCGCCCGCGCCGCCGCAGCCGGTCGCCGCCGCCCCCGTGGCAGCGGTCGCACCGCCGTGGAAGATGATTCTGATTGAAGGCAACGGGGTCCGCGAGGTGGAATTCACCGCTGCGGGTCAGCCGACCTCCTACCAACAAGATTCAACGAGCACTGGTTCGTCCACCGGACCAGCGCAATCGCCAGCGGACAATGTGCCCAGCTTGGGCACTCCAGCCGATCCTCCCGCTGCCGGAGAACCAACACCCGACGAGGGGCCAACCACCACGTTGCATTTGGAATAGTCCGCGGCGACGGCCAGTACCCGCGGAAGAGTGAGCCCGAGCGACCCCCTACTCGGCAAGATGTCGGTCAGCCACCGGACGGCGCCGACCACGGATGAACCAACTGACCTACGGAATCTGCAAGGAAGTTCAAGGATGTATAAGCTAATTCTCGCGCGCAGCGTCTCTCCGCGCCCTACGATCTCAATGCTTGCCGCCTGGGCCGGTTTCTGCGCCCTGGTGACGGCGACACACCCCGTTGCCGGACAGCAGACGGCTTCGCAGCCGATCATGCACAAGGTGCAGGGCGCCAACGAGCGCCTGGAGATGGTCGTCAACTCGAGTCGCATCTTGACGATGGACTCGAAGATGGCCAAAGCCCAGGTGAACAATCCCGATATCCTCGGCCTGACGCCGTTGTCGGCCAGCGAGGTGCAGGTCTTCGCCAAAAAGGCGGGCGTCACCCAGGTGAACCTGTGGGACGACAAGGACACGATTCACGCCGTGGACGTGATCGTCTTTGCCGACGGGCGCGAGCTGGCGATGATTCTCAAGTCCGAGTTTCCCACGACTAGCTTGAATGTTCGCCCGCTAGCCAACAGCGTGATCATCTCGGGCCACGTGGACGACCCGGCCCAGATCAGCCGTATTATGGAGATCGCCGCCGACTACTACCCCAAGGTGATCAACAACATCACCGTCGCCGGCGTGCAGCAAGTGGTGCTGAAAACGAAGGTCTTAGAAGTCTCGCGTACCAAGCTGCGCGACTTGGGGGTCGATTTCGCGGCCATTTCGGGCAGTAGCTTTTTTCAATCGAGCGTTAGCGGCATCCTCAGCGGGGTAGCAACCTCTACGACCGGCCTCACGACCAACGGGGCCGATTCGATCGCGTTCGGCGTGGTGAACGGCTCGGACGCGTTCTTCGGATTCATCGAGGCCCTGCGCCGCGAGCGGATCGCCACGATCATGGCCGAGCCCGACCTGGCGGCCTACAGCGGCCGGCCCGCCAGCTTCCTCTCCGGCGGCGAGTTCCCCATCATCGTGCCGCAAAGCCTGGGCACCGTCAGCATCCAATACAAATCGTTCGGCACGCAGATCGACTTCGTGCCCATCGTGCTCGGCAACGGCGCGATTCGTCTGGAGATCAAGCCCGAGGTCAGTGAGATCGATGAAACGCGGGGCGTCATCGTTCAGGGTCTGAACGTCCCGGCACTCCGCGTCCGCAAGGCGAATACGGGCGTCGAGATGCGGGCCGGTCAGACGCTGGCGTTGGCCGGTTTGGTGTTTAAGCGCCGCACAGCCGAAAAGCGGGAGGTTCCCTGGGTCGGCGAGCTGCCCTGGGTTGGAGCGCTATTCCGACGCAATCACGAAGAGATCGAAGAGGTCGAACTGTTGATCCTGGTTACGCCGCAATTCGTCGAGGCGGTCGACGCCTGCGACTTCCCCGCGGGTGGACCCGGCTTGAACACCAGCAGCCCCGACGACATTCAGTTCTACTTGAAGGGACACATCGAAGTGCCGCGCTGCCCGGAAGACGATCGTTGCGCCCCCTCGCGATCGCCGGGAACGGCTGACTTCGACGCGAACCGCTACCAGGGCCCTCCGGGGGTGGACTACGGGCACGACGAGGTGATCGAAAGCGAAGGTGAGACCGTTACCCCGCTGCCCGAGGCCCGCAAGAAGGGCAAACTGCTCGACGGCGGCGCGGGGCCGCGGATGCTCAAGAACGCCCCGCCGGCCACCTCGCCGGCGGTCAAGCGCGATCGCCAACAAGTGGCGCATACCAATCCGGCCACGCCGGACGTGCGAGTTCTGCCGAAGACGCCGTCTAAATCGGCCAGCTACAACCAGTCCCCGAGGAATAACTCCAACCGGCCTGTCGCGCCGCGCAACTCCGTCGGCCGAACGGCCGCGGGAAGTTCACCTGGGCTCATCGGACCCATCGGTTATGACGTAAAAGAATAGGTGCGGACAGTCGTCATTGCACGGTGCGGAGGGCCGCGAAGGCGCGGCCCTCCTGGCTCCAGGTTTAGCAGCTTGAAGGCGTAGGCAATCATGGGTAATGTGCTCCGCTTGGCGCTGGTTGATCCCGGCGACGCAACGCGCGAGAGTATCAAGACCACGCTGCTGGGCCTCGATATGGTCTGGCTCGAGGCCGAATGCTCGCGTTATGAGTTCTTCACCGATGTCGTCGCGCAGACGCATCCCGACATTGGACTCGTCGCGCTGGATCACGACCCGGACAAGGCTTTGCAACTGGTAAGCAAGTTGAACCAGTCGGCGCCCGACTGCGCCGTGCTGGTTGTCAGTGCGTCGTCCGACGGAAATCTCATCCTGCGGGCCATGCGCGCTGGCGCCAAGGAGTTTCTCACCAGCCCCGTGCGAATCGAGGACTTGCTCGACGCCTTGGGGCGGATCGCCGACCGCCGCTTCGGTCGCGGCGAATCGCGCAGCCGCGGCAGCACGATCGTCGCCGTCGCGGGCGCCACCGGCGGTGTCGGAACGACCAGCATCGCGGTGAATCTCGGTTGCGCGCTGGCGCGGAACGACAAGAACTCCGTGGCCTTGGTCGACCTCGACCTGTGCCTGGGCGATGCCGACGTGTTTCTCGATTCGATCCCCGACTATACGCTGGTCGACGTCGCGCAGAATGTCACGCGGCTCGACTTTACCCTGCTCAAGCGCTCGTTGACCAAGCACTCGTCGGGCTTGTTCCTGCTGCCCCGCCCGGTGCAGATGGAAGACATGGCCCTGATCACGCCCGACGACTTGCAACGCGTGATCGGATTGCTCAAGGCGACGTTCACGCATTTGGTGCTCGACTTATCCAAGAGTTACACGCCCTTGGACCAGGTCGCGCTGCAAATGGCCGATGAAGTGTTGCTGGTCACCCAGCTCGATCTGCCGTGCCTTCGCAATGTCGTGCGGCTGCTGATGTCGTTGGGCGCCATCACGGGTATGGCCGACAAAGTGAAAGTTGTCGTCAATCGAGTCGGGCTGGAGAACGGGCAGATCAGCTTGAAGAAGGCCCAAGAGACGATCGGCCGGGAGATTTACTGGCAACTGCCCAACGACTATCGCACGATGGTCGAGGTCCGCAACAACGGCGTGCCGCTGGTGGAGCAGGCGCCCAAGGCCGCGATCACACAGGCCATCGTCAATCTTTCCGAAGCCCTGTGCGGCGCGGACAAGGCCGAGGAAGCCCTGAGCGACTCGACGAAGAGCTCGCTCTCGAGACTGCTGAATTTGTGGCCCGGGAAGTCCAAGGCGACGCCGATCAAGTAGTACGCGACGTTGCCCGTCGATATAAGCCGTCGCGCGAAGCGCCCCGCAAGCGAGGCGGCTAATAGCTCAGCCCGTTCCGGGGCAACGCACCGGCCGGCTTACGCCGACCGCTCGCCAATGCGGCCGAGCGCACGCCATGGCAGCCGGCCGGCTGTTTGTCGTCGCTAGTCGTTAGCATCGCTACGACTGCCACACTCCTCACGGCGGTAGTTTCCCGGCGGGCCGCGCTGCTCGCCATGCCGCGGGAATATCGGGGTGGCTGGCGACTCGGGCGGGAATTCCGACCGTGCCGTCAACGTAAGCTATGTTTCTCTGGGTAATTTGGCAGGCTAGTTTTCTGGCGGTGCACGACCTTCGCACCAGCCCTGCAACGCCCACCCCCTCCGGCGACGTGACGACAACCGTGTGACCTTCGGACGATTGGAATTCGGTCCATGAGCAAGACTCCCGCAACAAAATCCCCCGCGACAGCTGGCCGCCAAAACGACCGCACCGACGGCGTCGAGTACGAAGAGCTCAAGCGTCGCATTCACGGCAAGCTCGTCGACAAGCTCGACCTGACGCGCGTCGGCGACCTGGAAGGCGACGTGCTGCGCCGCGAGATTCGCCTTGTCGTCGAGCACCTTTGCGACACCGAGGACACGCTCCTCAACCGCAACGAACGCGAGCGCCTGGTCGACGAGGTGCTGGACGAGACGTTCGGTCTCGGACCGCTCGAGTTTCTGCTCAAAGACTCAACGATCAGCGACATTCTGATCAACGGTCCAAAGCACGTGTACGTCGAGCGCAAAGGCAAGATGGAGAAGACCACGGTCAGTTTCCGCGACAACGCCCACTTGATGCAGATCATCGATCGGATCGTCTCGAAGGTCGGGCGGCGCGTGGACGAAGTCTGCCCGATGGTCGACGCCCGACTTACCGACGGCTCTCGCGTGAACGCGATCATTCCTCCGCTCGCCCTGGACGGCCCGGCGGTCTCGATTCGTCGTTTCGGCGCCAATCCGTTGAAGCTTGAAGACTTGCTCAACTACAAGGCCTTCACGCCCGAAATGGTCATGCTTCTGGAAGGGGCGATCAAAGCGCGGTTGAACATCGTCATCTCCGGCGGCACGGGCTCGGGCAAGACGACGCTATTGAACACGCTTTCGAGCTTTATCTCCAACCAGGACCGCATCGTCACGATCGAGGACGCGGCCGAATTGCAGCTTCAGCAAGAGCACGTCGTCCGGCTCGAAACGCGACCTCCGAATATCGAAGGCAAGGGCGCCATCACGGCGACCGACCTGGTGCGCAACTGTTTGCGTATGCGGCCCGAACGAATCATCATCGGCGAGTGCCGCGGCGCCGAAACTCTGGACATGTTGCAGGCCATGAACACGGGCCACGAAGGATCGCTCACCACGATCCACGCCAACTCGCCCCGCGACGGCATCGCCCGTATCGAAACGATGATCACGATGGCCGGCTTCGAGCTTCCCTTGAAGGCCATGCGGCAACAGATCGCCAGTGCGATCGACTTGATTATTCAAGCCAACCGATTGCAAGGCGGTGCCCGCAAGATCACGCATATCACCGAGATCCTGGGCATGGAGCAGGACACGATCGTCATGCAGGATATCTATCATTACGCGCAGGACGGGATCGACGAGAACGGCCGTGCCCGCGGCCGCTTCATGTCAACCGGCATTCGGCCGACGTTCATGGATCGGCTGGAATCGGCCGGCGTGCGGTTGCCAGCCAGTGCGTTCCGTCAGCGTGTGATGCTCGAGGATTGAGCGAGAAAGAGTGAGGAGTGAAGGGTGAGGGGTGCTAGAAGTCCGCACCAGTGACACAAAGCCTATACGAGCGTTCCAGCGCGTCTATCTCTCTGACAGGCGACCAGCTATGAGTCCACTTTTGATCACGATCGCCGCGTTCGTTGGAGTCGCGGCTCTGGTGGGCGGCGTGTCGATGCTGCTCCGTGACGGGTCGAACAAGCAAGTCGAAGACCGTTTGAACGTGCTGACCGGTTCGGGGCCGTCCGCGTCGGGCAAAGAGAGCTTGCTGAAGAGCGGCGTGCTGACCGATTCATTGAATGCGGCGCCGACGTTCATCGAGGCCATGCTCACGCGATTCGGCCGCATGCGCTTGCTATTCGAGCAAGCCGACACGAAGCTGACTCCCGCTCGATTTCTGATCATATCCGCCGTGCTGGGCGTGCTGGGGGCGTTTGCAACGGTGCTCAGCGGTTTTACTCCCGTCGCCGCGCCGCTGGGAGCGGCGATCATGGCCGCGATGCCGCTCTTGTGGCTCATGTGGCGACGGAAGAAACGGCTCAAGTCGTTCGCCGTCCAATTGCCCGATGCATTGGAGCTAATTTCCCGTGCGTTGCGGGCCGGCCACAGTCTTTCGTCGGGTTTCAACCTGGTGCGCGAAGAGATGCCGGTGCCGATCTGCCAGGAGTTCGGTCGCGTGTTCGAGGAGCAGAACCTTGGCGTGTCGATGGACGACTCGCTGAACTCGCTTACCGAGCGCGTTCCGAATCTGGATTTAAAGTTCTTCTCCACGGCCATTATTCTGCAGAGACAGACGGGTGGCGACTTAGCGGAAATTCTCGACAAGATCGGCTACATCATTCGCGAACGATTCAAAATCTGGGGTCAGGTGCAAGCGCTAACGGGCGAAGGTCGTCTTTCGGGCATCGTGCTGATGGCCCTGCCGCCCGTGCTGTTCGTCGCCGTATATCGCCTCAATCCCGATTACGTGATGACGTTGTTTACCGATCCGATGGGCAAGAAGATGCTCGCGGGCGCCGTGTTCTTGCAGGTGATAGGGGCGTTGGTCATCCGCAAAATCATCAACATTAAGGTTTAGAACTACCGTGATCCTTGCAAGCCTCGTCAACTTCGAAGACTTACTGCCGATCGCCGTGTTCGGCATGTTCGCGCTGGGCGCCTGGTGGCTCTTGGACTTCGTCGCAGGGGGCAAGTCGCGCTCCGTCCAACGACTGGACGAGTTGAAGGACCCCACGCTCCGCAGGCGCGAAGAACGAGCCGGCTCTGGAAAAAAAGAGGGCGCCATGACGCGCGTCCTCGAGAAAGCTTCGCCCGCGCTGGCCCGGCCCTTGCGACCGAAAACCGAGCTCGAAGCCAGCAAGCTGAAGCTGCGGCTGGCCAATGCCGGATTTCGCAGCGAGGCCGCTCCCACGGTCTTTTTGGGCCTGAAGTTCCTGGGGCTGATCGTCGGCTTGTTCAGCAGCGGGACGACGTTGCTCGTGATCTCGAACTTCAGCCAACGCGCGACGATGTCCGCGCTGTTCTTCGCGGGTGGACTGTTTTACCTGCCCGACCTGATTCTTGTGTTCATCATCAAGAAGCGCAAGGAAGCCATCTTCCTCGGGCTGCCCGACGCGCTGGACCTGATGGTCGTCTGCGTGGAAGCCGGCTTGGGGCTCGACCAGGCCATGCGTAAGGTCGCCGAAGAGATGAAACGGATCTATCGCGTGATCTCCGATGAGTTCGCGCTGGCCAATTTCCAACTGCAAGTCGGTCGCGCTCGGGCCGAGGTGCTGCACGAGCTGGGCGTTCGGACCGGCGTCGACGACCTTCGCAGTTTGTCGTCGATTCTGATTCAGGCGGATAAGTTCGGTTCTAGCATTGCCCAGGCGCTGCGCGTACAAAGCGACTCGATGCGTACCCGCCGTCGCCAGTTGGCGGAAGAGAAGGCGGCCAAGACGGCCGTGAAGCTCATCTTTCCGCTGGTGCTCTTCATCTTTCCCGGCATCTTCGTGGTGCTGGTCGGTCCCGCGGCCATAACGATGGTCCGCGAGATGTTCCCGGTAATGTCGGGAACATGATCGGATTGCGCGACCTGGGTGGACCGCGGTCGAAGAAACCGCAGAACCGTGCCGCGCGCAGCCGATACAGAAATCTAGCCAGTTAGGACGCGCCCGAGACGGGAGCGTTCCGCGGGGGCCCTGCTAGCAAGCGGGACCGACAGTCAATGCTGGCCAGCATTTTGTCCGCTTGCGCGAATTCATGGGAGACACTTGGATGCAACGTTCCGCTCTTGCCGCATTGGCCGCCGTCGCTCTCGTTTCGGTACCGGCGTCCGCCGGCGACCAGCCGGTCCGCAGGGCCTGGGACGCCTTTTGCCGCGACTTTCACCGCAATAATTGCTGGCCCGACCCCTTTGTTGTGGCGGATCGGGCGGCGGTGCGGCTGCCGATCAATGTCAACGTGGCCCAAGGCTGGAAGATCCAGAACACGCTAGGCGATCACCATTTTGAGGGTGAAACGGCCAAATTGACCGAAGCCGGAGAGTTGAAGGTCCGGGCGGTCATCGCTCAGAGTCCGACCGCCTATCGAACGATCTTCGTGCTGCGCACCGACGATCCCAAGCTGACCAACGAGCGGATCGAAAACACGCAACAGTTTGCCGACAAACTCGTACAGGACGGCGCCGCGCCTCAGGTCGTCGAGACCACCGAGAAGCCGCGTGGCACGCCCGCGTACTATGTCGACGAAGTAACCCGCCGCTACCAGTCCACCACGCCCGACCCACGTTTGCCGACCGACGACTCCGAGAGCTCGTCCTCGGCTGGCGACCTGCCGGAATAGCCCAGGCTGGCGACCTGCAGGAATAGCCCAATGTTGGCGAGGTTCTGGAAGCAAGCACACCGCATCCACTGCAAGCATCCCAGGAGCGACCGGAAATAACTTCACAGTTTGGTTTCCCCTCACTCTACCCTCCTCCGCAAGGGGCGAGGAGTTAGATGAAGAAGTTGTTCTTCGGTCGTTCCTCGATGGATGCTTGCACGACGGCTGAGAGCTTGCCCAGAACCACCCATCGTTTTGGAAGCAACGTGCTAGCGGCCGTAGGATCTGCCGATTCTCGCCGTCCTCGCAATTCTCGTACAGCTTGCCAACCTAGCTAGCCGATCAATAGACCGATACCGCAGATTCACCGTCGTGGGGAATCCGACGGCCGTCATGAGGACGGTTTGTTTTCCCTACCAGCGACTGAATGTGGACCTTTCGCACTTGCCGCCGGGCGGGCTCGCTAACGCGAGCCTCCGGTGCATGAGAAACGACGGGTTCGACCTTCGGAAGCCGGTAATCTTCGCTCATCCGCAGGGAGGTGTGGTGTGGTTCAACGCTCGTTCGTGCCGCTGATTGTCGCCGTCGCCGTCGCCTACTCAACGGCGGGCTGTTCTAAGAACGTCACCCCGAATGGCTCGAGCAGCGGCGGCCTTTCGTCGATGGTGCCCTGGGGCAAACCGTCACCCGAGTCGCAGGGGATCTCAAAGTACGCGAGCGAGCAGCAGCAGCGTTCGGTCGTGTCGCCGGCCATAGGACTGGAAGACAAGTCCCAATCGAGCATGACCAAGCTCGCCGCCGCGCTCAGCCCCTCGGCCGTTGGAAAGAAGGTCAGCGCCGCATTCAAGCGCGACGAAGCCCCGACCGACGGGTCGGCGAAATCCACCGGGGAACCGGGAAAGCAGCGCAAGGCGACGCCCGAACTTTATGTCTCGGTCGCCCGCCTGGCCGAGCGGGGGGGCAACTCCAAGGGCGCCATCGAGCAATATGAAAAAGCGCTCCAAGTTGATCCCAACCATCTCGACGCCCTGTTGGGTTACGGTCGCTTGCTCGATCGCCAGGGCCACATGAAACAGGCCACGCAGTACTACGTGAGAGCCACGAAGGCGCACCCGAAAGACGCTGCGCCGTTCAACGATCTGGGCCTGTGCTATGCCCGCCAGTCCCTGTTTAGCGACGCGGCGGCCGCGCTGAGTGAGGCCGTCGAGCTGCAGCCCGACCGCGAACTCTATCGCAACAACATTGCCACGGTGTTGGTCGAACTGGGCCGCACCGAGGAGGCCATCTCGCAACTGTCCGCGGTTCACGGCGAGCCGATCGCCCACTACAACGTGGGCGTACTGCTGAACAATCACGGTGACACCCGTGGCGCGACCGAGCAGTTCGCGATGGCCGTGCAGAAGAAGCCCGACTTTGTCGAAGCCCGCCGCTGGCTGGATGACCTGCGTGGGCGCGAAACGCTGCCGCCCGCCACCCAGACGGCCGCGGCGCCGATCGCCTCGCCGGTTTCGCTCAAGCGACCGGCGCAGCACGCCAGCGAACCCGGGCCCGCCCTGCGGACGATGAAGGAAGCACAGCCGTCGGCCGCGGCCCGCTCTGCTGCAGGTTCGTTACCGCAACGCCGGCAGGCATCGCGTCCGCCTGTTGACCACCGACAGGTGGCCGACACGCGACAACAGCAATCTGCCCTGCCGCAAGCCAGCGGCCCACGCCAAGCGCTGCCGCCGGTGAGCGTGCCTGCCTGGTCGCCGGACAACGACGGCGTCGATGGCCCCGCGATTCCGCCCACTCCAGAGCAAGTCCGCCAAGAGTCGACGGTCGATCCAGGCACGGCGAGCGTCGACACGCCGCCCGCCATTCGATCGCTCCCTCCGTCCGGTTCGGCTTACTACCCCAGCAGCCGCTACTAGACGCCTTAGCCGGCTCGCATCAACACTTCGCCGCGGCCGGTTGTCAGCAGATCGCCGTCGTAGATCGCCAGCTCGCTGTCGACGAGGTCCTCGGGAAACGCGAAGTTCAGCCTGGCGAGCTGGCGCAGATAGAGCAGTAGAAAAGCGGGCCGGAACACGCCGCCAAAACGGAACGTCGGCAAGAGCGGCGGCCGCTGGCCCAAGACCGCCAAAGTTCCACGGCGCATGCCAGCCGCGGCGCGAATGCCGCTGCTGCCGAACACCAGCATCGTGCCGGCGATCATGTTGATGGCGGGGAAATCGCCGCACGATCCGCCAACGGCCAAAAAGCCGCGCCGCATGGTGTGCCCGACTTCGTTCCCCACGTCGCCACCCACCAACAGAATGCCCCCGCTCATGCCGCGTGGGCTGCCGCGATAGGCCGCGCCGATCAAGTGGCCGGCGCTGCCGCGGACATGGATCAGGCCGCCGCGCATTTCCCCGCCGACCCAGTCGCCGGCGTCGCCCGAAACATGAATCTCCCCGCCCGTCATTTCGCTGCCGACGTGCCGGCCAGCGTTGCCCGTGACGTGGACCTCACCTTCGCTCATCTTCGTGCCGATCCAATGCACGCCCGCCAGTTCGCCCTGCCATTCCATGCGCAGGTCGTCGGCGTCGCCCGAGACATCGAAGAATTCGGCCAGCGGCAGTTTCTGATTGCCGTGGAAGATCGGCTGCTTCTCGATCTCGGCCAGCGACATGCCGCGTAAGACCGTGGGAGTGAGCCCTTCGACCTCGACCGGCACACCGGTTTGGCCCTTATACTCCAGTTGCAACGCCATGCGGGAGTTCGTTCAAATCTTAAGACATCCTTACGCAAAAGCGCAAAGATCAAAGCGTTCGAGTATAGTCATGCGGCTGATGCTCGGGTAGATGCTGGTGCGGATAGTATGGCTGGGTGACACGTCCCTGACCGTGCCACGCTGCTGAGCACCGCTTGCGGCATGAGCCAACGATTAAAGCGTAATTCGCTTTTGGAAGGTTCCAGACACCGGGTCACCCATGAACTGTGCAGGCATTGTACTTTGCGGTGGTCGCAGCAGCCGGATGGGCATGCCGAAGGCCACGCTGCCCTTTGGTCCCGAGTTGATGCTGCCGCGCGTCGCGCGGCTGCTCGGGCAAGTCTGCCAACCCTTGGTCGTCGTTGCCGCGCCCGAACAGGTGCTGCCGGAGTTGTCTGCCCCTGTCACTATTGTGCGCGACCGTCGCGAGGGTCGTGGTCCCCTGGAAGGCTTGCTGGCTGGCCTGGTCGCACTGCCTGAATCGTGCGACGCGGCCTACGCCACCAGTTGCGACGTGCCGCTGCTTGTGCCGGCTTTCGTCGAGCGCATGATCGCGCTCTTGGGTGAACACGACATCGCCGTTCCGCACGTCGAAGGCTTTCATCATCCGTTAGCGGCCGTCTATCGGCTGCGCGTGCGGGAGCACGTCGAGGCACTCTTGGCGGCGGACCGTTTGCGGCCGTTCTTCCTGTTCGAGCGCTGCAACACGCGGAACGTCACGGCTGATGAGCTGATCGATATCGACCCGCGGCTGCTGACGCTGCGGAACCTAAATACGCCCGCGGATTATCTGGCGGCGCTCGCCGAAGCGGGCATTACCGCGCCGGTGGATGTGACTGAGAAGTTGTGGACAAACGACAATACGTGGACCGCGCGGCAGCCGGAGGAGCAAGTCCGAGGGGATGAATGACGAGGAACGTGCCGGCGAATTGCATGTTGGTCGAAAGGCATTAGCCCCGGCAGGGGCGCAACATGCTAGCCCACGGCGCAAGCCGTGGGACCACCGGCGCCGCGCGACACGAAGCCCCGCTAGGGGCGACAGGTTTTTCAAGGCCGATGCCGATTCGCCGCACCACCGTGCCGCGCAACGCGTCCTTCTTTCGCCCCGCTGGGGCTCGCCAACATTTGTCGTGAGCCGCGTACCCACGGCTCACGCCGTGGGCTAGCATGTTGCGCCCCTAGCGGGGCTGGGAGTTCGTTTTGCCCGAAGTAACTCGGCCTCCAACAGATTCTTGCCAGCACTGCTTTATCTGCAAATGTCTCGGCCGTGAACTCAGCCTTTGACTATTCACGTCCAGCCCGAGTACGATAGATCTGATCAATGTCCACGGAGATTATACAATGCATCATGCGTATCCACCCGACTTATTGTCGTTCGTGCAACGCGAGCTAGCCGCAGGCGCTTATTCCAGTGAGGACGACTTGCTACTGGAGGGCGTTCGTCTACTGCGCGATTTGAAGCTGCGGCACGATCAACTCCGCTCTGACGTCGCCCACGCGATCGCCCAGGCGGACCGTGGCGACACAACGCCGATGGACATTGAAGCGATCAAGATCGAAGGCCGCAGACTGCTGGCGCAGGCAAGTTAAAGTCGCGCCGATCTTATCCGGCGGGTGCAATTGGGCAGCATCTGGCGATAGCCGCGCTGATTTCTCCGAATCGAACCTGCTCGGCGCCTAATCGCTTCACGCTTTCAAGGCCGATCGATTTTTGCGTGCCGAGCTTTGCGTTGATGACCGACGTTGGAAGCACGTAGAACTCCCACTGGCTGAGATCCATTGGTTTGACTTCCAATCGGCATTTCTGAGCAAGTACGCAGAAGACGTACACGTCTGAATTGCGCCGAGCCAATGCGTCCATCGTATTGGTAGTTGGATCCCACGCGCGACTTTGTCGAATCCCAAAGATGATCTTGGACAGGCGTTCGTGATGCCATGATTGAACGTAACCTCCCGCCTTTACCTCGACACGGACTTTGTCTTGCGTCCTAAGGTCGCATGCATCCCAGCCAACGCGAACTCCGCTAGCCAGTCCCAAGTCCATAGCAACGATAAACTCGGCCACGACTGCTCGCTCAGTGTTGCCGAGAAAGTCCGACATTGCCCATTGCCAGAAATTCAGCGCAGAGAATCCGAGTGACTCTCCAGCACGGTGAAACGGCTCGTCGCCATTCTTGCGCGTGACACGATTCCACGTCGATTCGTCGGTCATGATTCGGCCCATCAAATGCTGATCAATGAAGTCACCGCTTCGTGCTTATACCCCAGAATCCTAACCCCTGCCCACTTTTTCCTCACCCGCACGCAATGCACTTCGGCGTCAGCATGTAATCTTCCGTCACCGCGTAGTTGCGGAAGCGGATCGAGTAGAACTCGTCGAACCAGGCCGCGATGTCCGTTTCGATTTCGTGGTCGTAGTCGGGCTGCACGTGCAGCGTTTGGCCGTACACGTCCTCGCGGATGTCTCCCTGCTCGACGATCACTCGGCCGGCCTTGATCACGAACCGCGGCAGCTCGAACATCGTCTCCGGGTTCGCATCCGGCGTGTAGATTGTGATATCGGCGTCGGCCCCCGGGCCTAAGTGCCCCTTGTGCTTCAGGCCCAAGATCCGCGCCGGCGCGGCCCGCGTGATGATGCAGATTTCGTTCAGCGTGTACTCGCGATCGAGATCGGCCAGCACGCTGCGCGTGATCACGCTCTCGTTGACCGTTTTGAGGATGTCGCGGCGGTACGTGCGGTCCATCAGCAGCCGGATGATTTGCGGGTAGGCCAGAAACGACCCGCCGTTGGGATGATCGGTGCTCATCACCACGCGCCAGGGATCGTCGATCAGCAGGTACCACTCCAGTCCGATGGCCCATTGCAGCGTGTGGATCAGGCTTTTGTTGCGGTACTCGATGGGGGCAATGCCGCAACCGGCTTCCATTTCGGTGTCGCCGCTGAACCACTTGCTGTTGTAGACCTTGCTCAGGAAATAGCCCAGCGGGCCGTCGCCGGTCATGCTCGTCGTCTTGCCGAACAGGACCTGGCCCACGTCGACGGTGAGGTTCTTGTGCGCGTTCACGTACTCGGCCAGCGGCAGCGTTTTCGAGTTGAACGTGTTCTCGTCGCCGTCGCCGCCGCCGTAACTGTGGAACTGAATGTGGGTCATGTGGCCGCGGTGACCTTCCAGGGCCCGCATGGTGTCGAGCGTTGTCGTCCAATTGCCGGGCATGCCGAGGTTGTTGGCATGCACGTGGACCGCGTGCGGCAACTTCAGTTCATCCACGCTACGGGCGACGGTCTCGATGATCTGTCGCGGCGTGACATCGTACGAAGCGACCACGTCGTCGAGGCCCGTGACATTGCCCCCTTGCTGGCTTTTCCACACTTCGACGCCGCCCGGATTGACCAGCTTGGCGGCGTAACCCTTGGCCGCCGAGAGGAGCCAGGCGATGAAGGCACGGGCCCGCTCGTGCTCGCCCCGCTGGATCGATCGCATGATGTAGTGATTGTTGCCCATCAGCACGTAGAAGCCCTTATCGAGACAGGGCGTGTCGGCCAACTCCTCGTGCGCGTGGCGAGCGGAGAGCGCCGGAATGGCCGCGTCGAAGGCCGTGGTGTAGCCCAACCCGGCGTACTTGTACCCGGTCGCGAAGGTGCTGGGGACGCTGCCCATCGTGCCACTGTGCGTGGTGGCGGTGCGATGGACCTTTTCGGCCTTGCGCTTTTCCTCAGGCCGCATCTTGCGGGCCATGTTCACCTTGGGCCCGGCGATATGGCAGTGCATGTCGATGCCGCCGGGCATAATGACCAGGCCCGTGGCGTCGAGCGTCTTATCGGGCCGCAGGTGCGGATCGCCGGGCGGAGCGACGATCTTGTCGTCCTCGATCCAGATATCGCGGATTTCGCCGTCGATATTGTTGGTGGGGTCGTAGACGGTACCGCCGGATATTTTGAAGAGCGACATGCGGAATTGCGGATGGGGGATTTCGGATTGCGGGTTGATCGCCCGGTTAGCCGCGAGCCGAAGGCAAGCGTGATTTGGGGCAAATAGGGACGCGTCAGCGTGCCGGGAGACATTGACAAGTTCAACTATCGCGGGGCGGTACGTCGCGTCAAGGGGCTGTCGTGCCGCCCCGTTGCCTTTGTCGACCGCGACGGTACGATAGCGGCGGTCCAGGGTCCAGTTTTCTGTTATTTCAATGCGGCAAGTTCGCTCTAATTCTTCATGAACACCACTCCCACCACCGACCAATTCGAGCTTAAGCAAAAGATCCGGCAGCAGGCGCATGCCAATCGGGCGGCTCTGCCTGAGAAGGACGCTTTGAGCGTTGCGATTTGCGATAAGTTTGCGGCCCTGCCGGAGTATGCTTCGGCTGGCACGGTGATGCTGTATGTCGACGTGCGGAGCGAAGTCCGCACGCGGCACTTTTTGCCCACGGCGCTTCAGCACGGCAAGCGGATCGTGGTGCCGTATTGCGTGAATGATGTGTTGGAGCTGTTTCATCTGGAGAGCATGGACGAGTTGGCCGTTGGCATGTACAAGATTTTGGAGCCGCGCGACGAGCTGCGGCGGCTGCCCGAAAAGCGTGTCGCCGTGAACGAGTTGGAGCTGGTGATGGTGCCGGGCGTGGCCTTCGATCAGCGTGGCGCCCGGATGGGCCACGGCAAAGGCTACTACGACAAGCTGCTCGAACACGCGCAGGCCGACGCGCCGCTAGTGGCCTTGGCTTTCGAGTGCCAGTTGTTTCCGGAAATTCCCACACAACCGCACGACGTGTTCATGGACAAGATCATTACGGAGCAGACTGTTTACCAGGGACGAGGACGCAGTGCCGGATAGTACCGTTCCTTTGAGGAAAGCAGATATCGGCCACGGATTGAACACGGACGAAACACGGATAAAGAAGACGGTCAGGAAAGTCGGAACACTCAACCGGTTAGCCGCCCCGCTTGCGGGGCGCTTCGCGGTACACGCTTGTCCCCCGTCCCATCTGAGTCGTTGCAACACGAACTGCGACGGCGGAGCGCCTCGCAAGCGAGGCGGCTAACGGCGTGTCCTTTCGTGTTCGATTCCATTATCCGTACTACAAACGTTAATTTTGCACGCGGCTTGCGCGGATTTTGTCGCCTTCTGCGGTCGTGTGAAAGTCCTTGATTGGTACGCAAATTACACGGAGATCGCGAAAGCCCGAAAGTACGAAAACGCGAAACCATGACGACCGAGGGACAGGATTAACAGGATGGAGTGGATCAGGAGACGGGCGAAGCGATCCTCATCCACATTTCCTCGTCCCTATCCTGTCGATCCTGTTAATCCTGTCCACGTTTCCTCGTGTTTGTCCGCCTCCACGCGTTGAATATGGCTGCGCGATGCTCGAATACTTGTCGACCCGAGCGGTCGGTGAAAATGTCTAATTTGGTTGCGGCTCCGCCGCGCTGGGTTTCATCGGTGTTCAATCCGTGGCCAATTGATCCGAAAACATCCCCAATTCGGCTACTCAAGTGAACTCTCCCGCCGAAATCGACGACACTTACGCCGAGGCCTTTCGCAGCATCTATGCCGAGGTGTTGGTTACGGCCCGCGATCGGAAGTGGCTCGACCATGCGGTGGCCGCGGCGACGGGCAATGCTTCGAGCACGATCCTGTGCGACTGCGAGGCGGGCCTGGATCGGTACGTTGGCCCTGGCGGGGATGCGGTCAGTAGCTCCGCCGAAGGGTTGTCGACGCCCGATGGCCGGCCCGGCGCGGTGCTGCAGTTTCATGTGCCGCGGTTTCGTGGCGATCGCGTGGAGGCGTTGGAGCGGTCGTTGTTGGTGCGGATCAGCCAGAACGTGCTCACGTGCCCGACGACGGCCTGCTTCAACCTGCTCGACACGGAGCCTTACTACAAGCTGGGCCGCAAGATCGCGTTCTTCGGCGATGGGCATCAACAGCGCGGCGTACGGCATGGCCGCAAGGTGTGGATTGTGCCGACGTTGGGAGGCGAGTTCGTCATCGACCGGCGGTTTGGTTTCCGCGAGGGGCTGATGGGGGGCAACCTGTGGCTGATGGGCCGCGACGAGGCCGCAGCGCTGGACGCCGCCGAGCGAGCCCAGCAGGCCGTGGCTGCTATGCCGGGCGTCATTACGCCGTTTCCGGGCGGCATCGCGGCCAGCGGCTCGAAGGCCGGCAGCCGGTACAAGTTCACCATCGCCAGCACCTATGCCGAGTATTGCCCTTCGCTGCGCGAGAAGCTGGGCGAGAAGTCGCGCGTGCCCGCGGGCGTGGGCTCGATCATGGAAGTCATCATCAACGGCCACGACTTGGAAACGATTGCCGCCGCCACGCAAGCCGCGATCCGCGCGGCCGTCGCCACGCCAGGCCTGATAAAGATCTCGGCCGGCAACTACGGCGGCCGGCTGGGCAAGAGTTTTGTTTACTTGCAGCCGGAAAGGCAGCAGGCTAAGTAGGTCCCGCCTGCCGGGCGGGACCTGAACCTCAAGACGACGAGCCATGTACAAGACCGGCTGATGCCCGCACCCATTCTGCCACGGTCTCCCGACCGTGGCAGAGGAGTCATGGTCGGGAGACCATGACAGAACTTGCCCTCCCCTTTTCGCGGCGTGGTACCACTTCACTAGCGTGTTAAGCATGCCGACTGCCTTCAACATCCCACAGCTCCTCTCCGCCGGCTTCGTCACGCGCGTCGAGCACCACGAGCGCCTCACGTCCACCAACGACTACGCTCGGCAGTTTTCCGGCGCGGTGAGTCGCGAGGAAATCATGCTCATCGTGGCCGACGAGCAGACGGCGGGCCGCGGTCGCGGGGCCAATCGTTGGTGGACCGGGTCGGGCGCATTGGCGTTTAGCCTGCTGTTCGATCCGGCGTTGCGACATATCGAGCGTTGCAACTTTCATTTGATCTCGCTGGCCGCGGCGATCGCGATTGTCGAAACGGCCCAGCCGCTCGTGCCCTCGCGCCAGGTCGGCCTGCACTGGCCCAACGACGTGTTTGTCGACGGTCGTAAGCTGTCGGGCATTCTGGTCGAGGCCCTGGCCGATGGGCGGCACATTGTGGGGATTGGCGTCAATTTGAACAATTCGCTCGCCACCGCGCCGGACGAGTTGTGCGACGTAGTGACGACGCTCGCCGATTTGTCCGGCCGCCAGCACGATCGCACCAGCGTGCTTGCGGCATTGCTTACCGGGTTCGACCGCATGCTTGTGCAACTGGCCAGCGACGCGGCAGACGTGGCGCGGCGGGCCAATAAACTGTGCCTGCAACATGGCCGTTTGATCACGATCGAGTCGGGCAACCGCATAGCGACAGGTTCCTGCATGGGCATTGCCGACGACGGAGCGCTGCAACTCGAAACATCCGCCGGCCGCGAGAAGTTCTATTCGGGCGTGCTGCGGAAGCATGCTTAATCGGCCACGGATGGAACACGGATTAAACACAGACTAAAAGCACTGGTCGCTAGCATTTTTCCGTGTTTAATCCGTACTACAAACGTTGAATTTGCACGCGCCTTGCGCGGATTTTTGTGTCGCCTTCTGCGGTCGTGTGAAAGTCCTTGACTGGTACGCAACTTACACGGAGATCGCGAAAGCCCGAAAGAACGAAAACGCGAAACCATTACGACCGAGGGACAGGATTAATAAGATGGACAGGATGAGGAGACGGGCGAAGAGATCCTCGTTCGCATGCCTCGTTACTTTCCTGTCGATCCTGTTATCCTGTCCACGTTTCCTTGTG
>Ga0163150_10003004_pt1 | contig 24509 bp, 23 predicted proteins | sample OliLakLV19P2IB_FD_148628 | JGI IMG/M metagenome (GOLD analysis project Ga0163150, IMG submission 148628) | Freshwater microbial mat bacterial communities from Lake Vanda, McMurdo Dry Valleys, Antarctica - Oligotrophic Lake LV.19.P2.IB | ecosystem: Environmental > Aquatic > Freshwater > Lake >...
CCGAATCGAAGAACAGGAATTGAATCACTATAAAAGGGCCTGGGTGAGTCATGGCATCTGCGATGCTAAACCGGACAACGCCAATCGTCTGATTCAAACCGCAACCATGAACTCACCCAGGCTATGGAAACGCTCATCCGCACCCTCTACTTTGCAACGCTTATTTTCGCAGTAACCGCGTACGGACAAATCCGAACCGAGAAGGGGAGCGCTAGCGAACCAATCGTAACGCTGGAAAAGTTCATAGCGAATGAGACGACGACGGATTCCGTTGGAATCTTGCCGAACGAACCGGTGGACTCCATTTTCGGCGTCGCGAAGTCGCTTCTCGATACGCCACGCTCGGTTTCCGTCCTGAGCGACGACATGACGATGGCATACGGGATCGAGACAGCGCTGGCCCGCCTGTATCGGGTCGGGCTGCAATTCGGATTCTAATACCATGGCCGTTCTCGAAATCACGGGATTGCGCAAATCCTATCGTAACCCGGAGGGTGAAACCCGGCTCATCGTTTCTGTCGACCACTTCGCGCTCGATTCCGGTGCTCAAATCGCGCTGGAAGGCGCCAGCGGCAGCGGGAAAACCACATTCCTCAATCTGATCGCCGGCATCGTCAAACCCGACGCCGGCTCCGTAGTGCTCGGCGGCGTCGATCTCGCGCGGTTGTCGGAATCGAAGCGCGATCGTATGCGCGCCAAGGCTCTCGGCTGCGTCTACCAGAGTTTTAATCTTCTGCAGGGCTACACCGCCCTGGAAAATGTGATTCTCGCGATGTCGTTTGGCGCCGGTCGAGACCGTGCCTTCGCTTCGGCACTCCTCGATCGTGTCGGCCTTTCGCACCGGCTTTCGTATTACCCCCGGCAGCTTTCGGTCGGTCAACAGCAGCGCGTCGCCGTGGCCCGCGCCCTCGCCAACCGCCCCAAACTGGTGCTCGCCGACGAACCTACCGGCAACCTCGACGCCGCCCTTGCCGACGAGACGCTGGCGTTGCTCCGCGAAACCTGCGTCGAACAGCAAGCAGCTTTGCTCCTGGTGAGCCACGACCGCGACATCCTCGCCCGCTTCGAGCGCGTCGAAAATTTCCATGTCCTCAACCGCAACGTTAGACCGGAAGGTTTCCCGCCTCTTGCGGTCGCCTCCTGAGCCCTCACCTCCCGCACTATGGTCGTCATCGAAATCGTTCTAAAGAGTCTGCGCCACCACTTGGTTTCGACCTTAGTCTCGGCGTTGGCGATCGCTCTCGCCGGCGGTCTGCTTATGGCCGTGTGGGTCGTTAAGACCGAATCCAACCGCACCTTCACCGGTGTGTCGGGCGGTTTCGACGCTGTTCTGGGCGCTCGCAGTTCGAAGCTCCAACTTGTCCTCAACTCCATATTTCATCTTGAAGAAAGTCCGGGCAACATTTCCGCCGCCGATGCGGATATGATCGCGAAGCACCCGGCGGTCGCGGTCGCGCTGCCGATCGCCGTGGGCGACAATTTCAGAGGTTACCGCCTCGTCGGAACCACCCTCGACCTCTTCGACCGAGTCGAATATGTCCATGGAAAGAAGTTCGCCTTCGCCGGCAACGGCCGTCCATTCGCCGCCGACAAGTTCGAAGCCGTCTTGGGCAGTTTCGCCGCCGCACAACTCGGACTCGCGAACGGTTCCACGTTCCATCCCTACCACGGGCTGATCTACGATGAGAAAAAGCAGCACTCCGAAACCTACGTTGTGACGGGCGTGCTCGAGCCCACCAACACACCCGCGGACCGCGTGATCTGGATTCCGCTGTCCGGCTTGCAGCAGATGAGTGGACACGATCCTAAAACCGCCACCGATGTCAGCGCCGTGCTCCTGAAGCTCAAGGATCCCGTGAGTGGATTCCAGATGGATATGCTCTACAACAAACGGGGCAATCGGCTGACCTTTGCATGGCCGATCGGCTCCATTCTCTCGAAGCTTTTTGACAAAATTGCCTGGTTCGACCGCGTCCTGGCCTTCGTGAGCTATATTGTCGTGGTCGTGGCGACGGCGTCGATTCTCGCGAGTATCTATAACTCCATGAACGAGCGGCGCCGTGAAATCGCCATTCTTCGAGCTCTCGGCGCGCACCGCGGCACGGTCTTTGGCACGATCGTGCTCGAGTCCGCCGCCATCGCAGCCCTCGGGATGGCGTTCGGCTATGTGTTCTACGCCGCCATTGTCGTCACCGCGTCTAAGATTATCCGCGCTCAAACCGGCGTCGTGATCGATCCGCTCATCCTGCATCCGGTGCTGCTCATTGCACCCGCCGGCATCGTGCTGCTCGCCGCAGCGGTCGGAATCTTCCCAGCCTTCAAAGCCTACCGCACCGATGTGGCCGGCAATCTCTCCCCAACTTCCTGACGCGCCGCTCCGATGATCTCGACCGCTGCTCCTCGCCTGCTCCTCTCCGTCTTTGCCTCCTGCTTGGGCGGCTGCGGCGCAAAGAACGCCGTGCACGATCAAGCGAGGCATGGCCACGGCCATTCCCACGAGGCCAAACACGGCGGCGTCGCCGTCGCGCTCGGCGACGAGGAATTCCATATCGAGTTCACGCACGGCTCGAGCCCCGGCATCATCTCGGCCTACTTCCTCGATGCGCATATGGAAGACTACGTGCGCCTCGATGCACCTTCGTTTTCCGCTTCGGTCGTGATCGACGGTCGGTCTCAGGCGGTCGTGTTCGCAGCAGTATCCAACGTCGCCACCGGCGAAAAGATCGGCGACTCTTCGCTGTTCGAAGGCCGGATCGTCGGCCTGCCCGACCATCCGGCGCTGCTCGTATCTGTGCCCGCCCTCATCGTCAAGGGCCGGACATACGCGAATATTAAAGCACGGTTACCGGCAAAATAGCGAGGACCGGACCTGCCTCCTTCACGTATCTCCGCGCTGCTTATGATTTCCAACCAATCGCTTCCGATTCCCGCCCGCCTTTGCGCCGCGGCGTTCGCCATCGTCCTCCTGACGGCGCAAATGGCCCCGCCGCTCCGGCCCCCGGAAAAGCTGCAAGAAAAGGAAAAGATCACCGTTGCCGGCGAAGATATGTTCGCCATCGGTTTCGATAAACTGGCGGCGTTCGACTATACTATTGTCGATGCCGCCACCGGCGCGAGCGCTGAGGAAATCGAGATCGCCAGAAAACGCGACCAAGTCCCGGACTGGGTCCGCTTCTACGATCAAAAGCGCGTCGCGCTCACCGGCTTCATGCTCCCGCTGCAGGTTGAGAACGGCCTGACGAAGAAGCTGATCATCATGCGCGACATCTCGACGTGCTGTTTCGGCAATGTGCCGAACATGAACGAATACGTGATCGTGACGATGAAAGACGCCGGGGTCAAAGCAGTGCAGGATGTGCCGGTCGTGATGACGGGAATTTTCAAGATCGAGGAAAAATATGAAAACGGCTATATCGTCTCCCTGTTCCAGTTGGACGGAGAGAAATTTATCGGACCCAAAAAGTAGTCTTCGACTCATCGGAAGCCGAATCGTTGCCGTGCTCGCCTTGGCGGCGGGCATAGCGGCCGGCGCGGCGACTCCGCCCGCACGGCTCCTCGTGCACAACGCGACGTTGATCACAATGGAGCCCTCCGAACCGGAGCCGTTTGTCGGCTACATGGTCGTCGGGGCTGACGGCCGGATTTCCGCGCTCGGTCGCGGCGAGCCGCCGGCCGGCACCGCTGCGGCGGCCACGGTAGACGCCCGTGAACAGGTCGTGATGCCGGGATTCCTTTCGGGCCACAGCCATCTTACGTCCAGCGTGATGCGCGGGATCAACGCCGGCCGCGAGCTCGACGGCATGATCGACTTTCGCCCGACGTTTCTCGACGGCCGGTTCTACGAGGAGGGCGATGTCGGTACCTTCACACTCCACGGCGCGCTGGACTACTTGCGCAACGGCATCACCACCGCCTTCAATTATCCCAACCGGCGCTGCCCGCCCCAATATTATAACGAGGCGTTCCGGGCGGAAATCGCTTCCGGCCAGCGCTTCGTCTACGGCTACAACGTTCCCGATATGCCCTACGAGAAAGCGCGGACCGATTTCCTCGCTTTCAAGGCGATGACCGACACTTACCGCGATCACCCTTCGTTTCTGCGGCTCGCGCTCGCCAAAAACGGCCACCTCGGCCGCGTCGCCGGTCACAGCCAGTTTCCGACCGAGGTAAGAATCGCCAAGGAATTCGGCCTGCCGCTGCAGGTCCACTTCCTCGAATCGAGCTTTTACCAGAAGCAAAACCGACACGACTTCCAGTATATAAAGGACTCAGGCGGGCTCGACGTTCCGCTGGTGTTTGCACACTTCGTCCACGCCGACGATCGCATCATTGAAGAATCGGTAAAGGCGGGCGCGGTCGCAATTTGGAACCCGCTCTCCAACGGCCGCCTCGCGTCCGGCCTCGCCGACATTCCCAAGTATCTCAAGGCCGGCCTGACGGTGGGCATGGGCCTGGACGGACAGAACACCGCGGACATCTCGAACCCATTCGAGAATATGCGTATGGGGCTCTACAATATCCGCATGAAATACGAGCGGGCCTCCGTCCTCGGCCCGCGCGATGTGCTCCATCTGCACACACTCGGCACTGCCCAGGCACTCGGCGTTGCGGATCGCGTCGGCTCACTTAAGGTTGGCAAATACGCCGACTTTCTTATCGTTGATCTGACCGAGCCGGATGTCGGTCCCGTTTACGATCTACACGGCTCCCTCGTGTTTGCCTGCAGCTTCTCGAACATCGCGCAAGTTTACGTCGGTGGGGAAACCGTCGTCGAACGGGGCCGCCTGTTGAAACACGACAGCGTAGCACTTGGAAACGACGTCCGCTTCCGTATGACGCGCAACCGGGAGAAGACCACCCGCCTCCTGTCGGCCACCACCAAACCCTGATCCGTCATGCTCCTCTCCCCTTCCTCGCTCGTGCGCGCCGCCGGCGCCTTGTTGTTCTTGGCCGACATCCTCCCCGCCGCCGAGCCCGCCCGCCTGCTGGTCTCTAACGCGCTCGTGCTTACGCTGGCGGACAACGGCCCTGCGCCGTTTACCGGCTGGCTCCTCGTGGCGGCTGACGGCAAAATCGCGGCTCTGGGCGCCGGCAATCCACCTGCTACGGCGGTGGCAACGGAAACCCTCGATGCCGGCGGCAAGATCGTGCTGCCGGGCTTCGTCTCCGGCCACAGCCATCTGGCCGCTTCGGCACGGCGCGGCCGTTTGCCGGACAAGGAACTCGACGGCCTCATCGACAACCCGGTGCCGTTCTTTCGGGCCGATTTCCACCAACCCGGCGACCTGCACGCATTTGCCCTGCATGGATCGCTCGATTATCTCCGGCACGGCATTACGACGTGTTTCGAATATCCTATCCGCATCCGCCATCTTTCGGAGGATATCTACAAGGAGATGTTCCAAGCCGAAATATCCTCGGGAATCCGCTTGGTCTACGGCTACAACGTGCCCGATCTGCCGCCCGCCGAAGCCCGCCAGGCGTTCATCGACTTCAAGACGTTCACCGAAAAAACCGCGGCCGGCAATCCCCGCTTTCTTAAGCTCGCCCTCGCGAAGACCGGACACCTCGGGCGCTGGGGAAAGGATTTCTTCCCAACGGAAGTGGCGATCGCCAAGGAGTTCGGCCTCGACCTTCAGCTTCACTTTCTCGAGTCGAACCAGTTTCAGATGGAGAATCGGGCCGACTTTAAAATGATGGAAGAAGTAGGAGCGCTGAAGATCGGACTCATTTACGGCCACTTCATCCATCACAGCGAAGAGATCCTGCAAAAATCGGTCGCGGCCGGCGCTCGCATGATCTGGAACCCGCTGTCAAACGGTCGCCTCGCCTCCGGTCTCGCCGACATTCCGAAGTATCTCAAAGCCGGCATGTCCGTCGGCATGGGTCTCGACGGCCAGAGTACCGCCGATCTTTCCGACCCTTTAGAGAACATGCGCATGGGGCTCTATAGTCTCCGCATGAAATACAACGATGCATCCATTTTGCTGCCTTACGACATGCTGCGGCTGCACACTCTGGGCACCGCGCGGGCCATCGGCGTGGCGGACCGCGTCGGCTCGCTCGAAGTCGGAAAGTTCGCCGACTTCCTGCTCGTCGATTCGACCCACCCGGACACCGGGCCGATCTACGATCCCTACGCCACGCTCGTATTCGCCTGCAACAACGCCAACGTCGACACCGTGTTTGTCGGCGGCGAGCCCGTCGTGAAACGCGGCCGGCCCCTGAAATTCGATGCCGTCGCGGTCGCACGCGACGTGAAGGCACGCGTCGCCGCCATGAAAAGCCGCTCGACGCGTGTCGGAGCCGCCGCGTCCAAGCCATGAGCCTCGCCGATTCCGCGCGCGTGCTGGCTCTACTCGTCACGTGCTCCGCGTCGATGGGCCTGGCAGCCACCCCGTCGCTGCTCGTCAAGAACGCCCTGCTCTTCACGATGCGGGCCGGCGAAGAAACGCCTTTTCCGGGTTACTTGCTGGTCGGCCCCGATGGCCGGATCGCCGCGGTCGGCAAAGGCGCGCCGCCGCCCAACACGAAAGCCGACGAAGTACTCGATGTCGGAGGAAAATTTGTCACTCCCGGCTTCGTCTCGGCACACAGCCATATTTGGCAGAGCGCCTTCCGCGGTCTCGCGTCCTATCAATATGTCACTGGCTGGGTCAATATCGTCTACCGGCAGCAAGCGGTCCACTCGACTCCGGAGGATTTCTATTGGTTCACGCTGCACGGCAGTCTAGATCACCTGCGCCATGGCGTCACCTCGGCGTATAATTTCACCTACGGCCACCGCACCGGCGATTTTGCGCTCCAACAATGGCGCGCCGAACTCGCCTCGGGACTCCGCTTCGTGCATGCCTACCAGCGGCAGCGGGAGGCGTCGGAAGCCGAAGTGCGCGCCTCGCTCGAGAGTTTTCTGGCCGCAGCGAACGCGGATTTCGCCCGCCCGGAATTCCTGCGCATGTCGCTCTCCGGCGGCGCCCAATCCGCGGAATCCGTTGCGCTCGACGCCAGACTCATGCGCGACTACGGGCTCTCGAATCAGACGCACTACCTCGAAGCGCCGATCGACAAAGAAGGTCAGCGGGCCCGGTTCGCCTATCTGATCACGGCGGGCTCCCTCGGCCCCGACCTGTTTTTCGGGCACTTCATTCATACCGACGAGGCCATACTCAAAACGGTCGCCGCGGCCGGTTCAGGGATGTCGTGGAACCCGTTGTCCAACGGTCGCCTCGCTTCCGGCATCGCCGACATCCCGAAATACCTCACGCTCGGCGTGAAGGTCGGAATGGGCGTCGACGGCCAGGCCAGCGCCGATCTCCCCGACCCGTTCGAGAATATGCGCATGGGGCTTTACTTTATCCGCGCCAAATACGAGAGCGCGCTCGTAATGCAGCCTCTCGATGTTCTCCGCCTCCACACGATGGGCAGCGCGACCGTAATGGGCGTCGCGGACAAGATCGGTTCACTCGAATCCGGCAAGTTCGCCGATTTCCTCGTGGTCGATCCTGGGTCCGGCTTTGATCGCGCTCCGGTCTACGATCCGGTCGCGACCCTGGTGTTCGCCTGCAATACGCAAAATCTCGCAGCCGTTTATGTCGGCGGCCACTGCGTCATGCGCGCCGGCAATACACTCGATCACGATGCCGCGGCCGTTGCCGCCGAGGTTGCCCGCCGGGTCGGCCGTATCCGCGCGGTCGTTGCGACGCCCAAATAGACCGCCGAATCGCACGCCATGAAGTCCATCGCATTCTGTTTGCTCCTCGCCGGCTTGGCCGGTCTCGCCCGGGCCGCCGCTCCGGCCGCGCCGCTGCTCGACGATCCCGCCGCCACCGCGCAGGACCGGATCTTTATGCGACGGGCCAACGAACTCGCCGCCGCCGCCACCGCCCGCGGCACAGTTCCTACCGCGCTTTCCCGGTCAAAGACGGGCAGATCCTGATGAAGTTTTCCAACGACGCGCTCACCAGCGGTGATATCACGCATCACGCCGAGACCGGATTGCTTTCAATCGCCAGCGTGAAGTTCGGCCGTGCCGCGCTGGGCGACGCCGCTCTGTATACGAGCACCGAACCGTGCATCATGTGTTGCAGCTCGATCCGCGCGGCCGGACTTAAGAAATTCGTCTTCGGTGTCACCGCCACCCAGGTCGCTCGCCTGCGCGGTCGATCGCTCCCGGAAAATTGTGATTCTGGGCCCACTGCTTGAAACGCGAAGGCCTCAAGATTCACGCCGCAGCCATTCCAGCTGCTCAGGCGTCAAAGTAATCAAACCACGCCCCCCGGTCGCCTGCCCAGCAATCACTCGGCGAGATATCCGGCAGAATCCACATTATCGCGCCGTTATAGACGGCGGCTTACGTGCGTGTGACCACATATACGTGAATTCTATTAATTTGAATACAAAGAGGAGAGCGACTAACTCACATTGTTATGTATAATGCTTAAAGTGGCACCATTATTGCTTAATGGCCGATGCCAATCGTCTTTTCCAACCGTAACCATGAACTTGTCCTGGCTATGTCAAAATCTGTCCTTATATCACTTTTCGCTGCGCTGTTCCTTCCGTGGCTAGACGCCCTCGCCCAGTCAACTCCGACATCAACGGCACCTGAGCAGTCGGGGAAAGAGCCAATCGTCACGCTCGAGCGCTTCGTCACCAGAGAGCTCAACGAAGACCCCGTCGGTCTGCTCGAAAACGAGCCAGTCGATTCAATCTTCGGTTTTAAGAAAAGCCTTCTCGCCACCCCCCGTTCTGTCACCGCTCTGAGCGACGACTTGATGCTCGCCTATGGCATCGAATCGGCGCTAGACGTCGCGAAACTCGTGCCGAGCACGTTCACGACTTCGATCTTCGGTATCAACGGCAACGTCAACGTCCGCGGCATTCCCAGCGACACTTACTTCCGGGGCGTCAAACGGATGGAGAATACTCAGCTCTTTCCCTCCCCCATCACGGCGATGAGCAGGCTCGAAGTGGTTCGCGGACCGCCGTCGCCCATTTACGGTCCGGGCAAGGTCGGAGGCTACACGAACTTTGTACCTAAATCGGCGCGTGCCAACACCGGCAAATACCTCGACAAACCGACCGGCAAAGCGGTCGTGACCTACGGCACACACGACAAGAAAGCGGCGTCTCTCGAGGTCGGCGGACCGTTCTCCGCCTTCGGCAAACGCGGCGGTTACTTCGTCTATCTCAATGCCGAAAATTCCGACACTTATTACGACAACGTTTTTTACGATCAATATATCGTCCAGTCCTCTTTCGACTACGAGATCGCACCGAATGTCCGCCTCGAATTCGGGCAGATGTATCAATACTGGGGCGGGCGCGAACTGGCCGGTTGGAACCGGATCACTCAGGAGCTGATCGACACTGGCTACTATAACTCCGGCGAAGTCGCCCTGAATATGGATCGCAACGGGGACGGCCTTATCTCCACGACCGAGGTAAACTCGTACGGCCCGCTCCTTCGCACGATCACCCCGGGCACCTCGGCCGCCACCGCCGCCGCACAGTTCGGTCCCGGTTGGCAGATCGATCCCACCACGATCGGCAAGGTAAAGCTGAGCCGCACGGCCAACGCCCAGTCGGCCGAAGACGGAGGTCAGGCCAACGTCAACCTCTCCTACTTCGATATCATCGCCACGCCCGCCCCCGACACGACGATCACCAACAAGGTCTACGCCGAATATCTCCACCGCTACAAGTGGACGCGGGCCTCCGGTTACGGCCAATCCACCAAGACGTTCGTTTTCGAAGAAAAATTTGTCGCGGAAAAGGCCTTCAAGCCGTCCTCCGAATGGTTGCAGATAAACTCCAGCGTGGCTGCCAACTGGCGCTACTACGACACGGAGAATCTCACCGGCACCCAATACAACGACCTCGTCAACCGTGCTGACATCTCGCGTCCATTCAGCATCAAGAACCGGTTCGCCGTGCCGAACCTCGAGCCGCACCTCGCGCCGTGGGCGTCAGGTATCCGCAGCAACTACGTGACCACCGGCATCGGTTCGCTGGTCGATCTCACGCTGAAGGAAAGAACGAACTTCGTGCTCGGCGCCCGTGGCGACTGGGTGAGCATCTACTCACGCATCCCGCGGCATGTGATCACGACGCCCGGCTTGGAGGCCAAGAACAACGAGAACGGTCTGTCTTGGTCCGCCAGCGGTTCGCACGAAATCGTAAAGGGAATCCGCCCTTACTTCACCTATTCGAAGCAAGAAACACTTGTCGTCGGCCTCGATGGCAGTATCGGCGTCTCCGCCGTGCCCACCGCGCTCAACGGATCCGAACTCCGCGAAGCGGGCATCAAATCCAGCCTGCTAAAAAACAAGCTCTTCACCACGGTCTCCGCCTACCGGCAGACCCGCACCTCCTTCTCGATCGATACGGGTCAGGTGCTCTCGACCCTCTCGCGCGGTATCGAGGCCGAACTGCGCTGGGTACCGAATAAGCACTTCAGCCTCTCGGCCGGCGGCACGTGGCAGAAGACGATTTATTCACCCATCCGTCCGGCCACGATCTCCGTGAATCCTACGTTCTTCGGTCTGCCGGACAACTATTACGGCGGCCGCGTGTCTACGACGCTCCTCGGCCAACCCGACTACGGCGAACGGTCCGGCTATCCCGACAAAGTCATCACCGTCAACGGCACCTACCTCTGGTCGAGCGGATGGAGTTTGAATCTCTCGGGCGCCTATCAGGCCGAGGTCCCGTCCGGGCGCATCAAGGATATAATGTTGCCCAGCGCCCTGACCTTCGGCGCCGGCCTCGTCTACGATACAAAGAAATGGGGGATACGCATCTCCTGTAACAATCTCACCAACGAACTCTACTTCACGCCCAACTCACCCGACGGTCTTGGCCAAGTCATCGTGATTCCTGCACCCGAGCGCACCATCCAAGCCAGTTACACCTTAAAGTTCTGATATCTCTCCCTCTCCATGCATCTCCCCGTCTTCAGTGCTCTACGCACCGCCTGTCTCGCCGCGCTTCTTGTCTCAATCGCTTCTGCCGCCGAAGTCGCCTACGATCACTACGTCCCGTCCAAATGGAATACCGTTACTTGGGGCATCTATTCGGCCGAATACAAACCCGCCGTAAAAATCAAAAACGGCGAAAAAGTTAAAATCGATATTGCCAACCCGTCCGGATCGAACCGCAGCAATCCGAAAAAATTCTTCGTCGACAACGGCATCTCGCTCGAGCTGCCGGTTGTGCAAGACATTCTGGAGATTCACGAGAAGACGCCGTTTCACCCGACCGGTCTGCGCGGGGCCTTGCTGACCGGCCCCATCTACGTCGAAGGCGCCGAGCCCGGCGACATGCTCGAAGTGCGCGTGCTCGATGTGCGTTTCCGCGCACCTTACGGCGTTAATTCGACTTCGCCCGGCTCCGGCCACCCTTTGGCCGATCTGGTGCCGCGTCCGTGGGTGAAGAAGTTCGATCTGAATTTCGAAAAGAACGTCGCCATCTTCAAGGAGGGTGAGATCGAGCTGCCGCTGGCGCCGTTCATGGGTCAGATGGGCGTGGCACCTCCGGCGAATGCCGGTGCCTTCGGCGCCAGTCCGCCGACCGCGATTCACGGCGGCAACTTCGATCTGCAGGAACTGGTGCGCGGCGGCACCCTCTTCCTTCCGGTTAACGTCGAGGGCGGCCTCTTCTTCACCGGCAACGGGCACGCGCTCCAAGGCAACGGCGAAGTCACGAATCCTTCGCTCGAAGTCAGTTTGACCGGCTACTTCCAGTTCATCGTGCACAAAGGAAGAACGCTGAAAATGCCGCAGGTCGAGACGCCCACGCACTATATTTTCTTCGGCATGCACGACTCGCTCGACGAGTGTATGCGGCAGGCGACGCTCGAAACGGTCGAATTTCTCCAGAAGCGCAACAAGCTCGATTTCTATGACGCCTATGCGCTCACCAGCACGGCCGTTGATTTCACCGTCGCCCGGGCGCTGCTGCCCATGCAGATGGTCTACTCCTTCGTGCCAAAGCATATCTTCACCGCGAAGACCGACTATTGGTATAAAGGTCCGACGCCGGTCAAATACTGAACCCTAACCGACTCTACTTTCCATGACCGCTTTCACATTCTCTCCACGCAGCCTCGCCGCTTTCGCTCTTCTCGCCCACGCCGTCGTGCTCCCGGCCGCTCCCGCTTTCGACGCCCATCTGCCGGCTACACCACAGACTGTCCTCCAAGGCTATTATTCGGCTTCCACGGCACCGGCCGTGAAAATAAAATCCGGCCAAACCGTCAAAATCGACACACTCAATTCGACCGAACTCAACGCCGCCGACTATCTCGCGGTGCTGAAGAAGGGCGGCATCTCGCCCGACAGACCGTTCATCAAGGAAACCGTTGCGATCCTATCCGGCCCCGGCCGCGTCGATCCCAGCGGTCGTGGCAGCCGCGTCAGCCGGTTGCTGACCGGCCCGGTCTACGTCGAGGGCGCCGAACCAGGCGACACGCTGGAAGTCCGCGTACTCGACCTCGAGGTGCAGTCGGATTTCGCGATCAACCGCACGATCACCAACATGGGGCACCCGTTGGCCACGATCACGCCGACTCCCGAAGCGCGGATCTACAAACTTGATCGCGCGGGCGGCAAGGTGCTCTTCAAACCCGGCATCGAGCTTCCGTTCTGGCCTTACCTCGGTGAGATGGGTGTCGCGCCCTCGGAAGAAATGGGCATTTATACGGCCAACCGTCCGAGCAAACTCACGGGCGGCTCCCTCGATTGCCCCGATCTCGGCAAGGGCGCGACCATCTACTTTCCGGTCCATGTAAGCGGCGGCCTCTTCCAGGCAGGCGGAGGCAAGGCCACCGGCGCCAACGGCAAGGTGAACTATTTCGGCATGGAGGTGCCAATGACCGCTTACCTCCAGTTCATCGTCCACAAAGGCAAAGCGCCTCCCGTCGTTCGGGCCGAAAACGCCACGCACTATATTACGTTCGGCACCGCTGATGTGCTCGATGTCGTCATGCGCCTCGCGACCTTGGAAGTCGTGGACTTCCTCAAAGAAAGGGCCGACCTCGATTTCTTCATGGCCTACTCCCTCACTTGCCTCGCAATCGATTTTAATATCACGCGCGCCAACACTACAGGCCAGTTGATGCACACGACTATCCCAAAATACATTTGGGCCAAGGACAAGACCGACTATTGGTATAAAGGACCGCTGGCCGCCAAGTACTACCTCCCCGGGAGTTACTTCGATCCGAAGAAGTCTCCCTATATCAAAATGGACATTTTCTGATGCTCCGGAGCCACGCCGCCGGCTCATCGATGGCGGTGATGCGGCACTGCCTTTCACTGCACTCCAGCCGCTCACAATCATGAACACTCTGCGGCATGAAAACGATGCATCGAATGTATTAATACGGCAAAACGCGGCCTCAAAGTCCCGGACGCCCCACCGTAAACGGATATGCTCCATTCGCGCGTATCTTCGAATCGGAGCATCGCTTCGGCAACCGAGCCCATGAATTCGATACCGTCGCTTTTGCGCAGTCTTTCCAGCTAGTTCACCGCCGTCCTCTCATGAATACCTCACTGCTCAGCCGTTCACGGCTGCTTCTCGTGTGCGCCGCCACCGTCGGCACTTCGCTCGCTGAACCGGCCTTCGACACCTATTTGCCCGCCACGGCCCACACCGTCCTCATGGGTTCAGTCGCCAATACCACGCCTCCCGCCGTCAGGCTCAAGTCGGGACAGACTTTGAAAATCGACGTCCTCAACTCGACCGAACTCTACAGGGACGACTACGCCTCTGTGCTGAAGAAAAGCGGCATTCCCGCCGATGCGCCGTTCTACAAAGAAACCTTGGCCATTCTCTCAGCCGAACGACCGGCCAACGCTACCGGGGCCGGTCGCACCAGCCGCTTGCTCACCGGTCCTGTCTACATCGAGGAAGCGCAGCCGGGCGACACGCTCGAAGTTCGTGTGGTCGATATCGTCGTGCAGTCGGATTTCGGGATCAACCGCACGATTACCAATATGGGTCACCCGCTGGCGATGATCACCCCTGCCCCGGTCGCACGCGTCTACAAACTGGACCGCGCGGGGCACAAAGTCCTCTTCAACTCCAATATTGAAATACCGTTTTGGCCATATCTGGGCGAGATGGGCGTATCGCCCCCGGAAGAATCGATCAACTACTCGACCAATCGGCCTTCGAAAATCTACGGCGGCAGTCTCGACACACCCGACCTCGGCAAAGGCGCCTCCGTCTATTTTCCCGTGCATACTCCAGGGGCGCTTTTCGTTACCGGTGGCGGCAAGGCAGCCGGTGCCAACGGCAAGGTCAACTACTTCGGCCTTGAAGTCCCGGTCACGGCTTACCTCCAGTTTGTCGTTCATAAGGGGAAGACGATCACGTCCGTCAGAGCCGAGACCTCCACTCACTACATCGCCTTCGGCACGGCCGACGTGCTCGATGTCGTGATGCGGTTGTCCGCCCTCGAACTTGTCGATTTCCTTAAGGAAAAAGCCGGCCTCGATTTCTTCTTCGCCTATTCGCTCGGCTGTCTAGCCGTCGACTTCAATATTGCTCGAGCCAACACCACCGGCCAGCTCATGGCGGTCATGATACCAAAATACATATTCATCAAAGACAAGCCGGACTATTGGTATAAGGGCGATCTCGCTCCAAAATATTACTTGCCGGGAAATTACTATGATCCCAAGCGGGAACTCATCTCCTACAATCAGTTCCTGCCCGCCGCCGCGAAGCCCGCCGGTTTTTGATCGCCCATGACCGCCATTCTCCGCCGCGCACTTTTGCCGCTCGCCGCAAGCCTTGCCCTCGCCTGGGCCGCCCGGGCCGACTCCGATACCGCCCGAGCCGACTCGGAAACCAAATACGACCATTACCTGCCATCGAAGTGGAATACGGTTTCTATGGGAGTCTATACGACGGAATACGAGCCTCGCCTCAGGGTAAAAAGCGGCGCGATCGTCAAAATCGACACGGCGAGTTCGGCCACCGGTGTCGGAGCCAGCGGCGATCCGCTAAAATATTACAAAGACAACAACATCCCGCTGGATCTGCCTGTGGTGCAGGACAGCATCGAGATTCGCCAGAAGACCAAGCCCCACCCCGCCGGCCTGCGAGGCGCACTGCTCACCGGTCCGCTCTACATAGAAGGCGCCGAACCCGGTGATTGCCTCGAAGTGCGCATACTGGATGTCCGGTTTCGGGCGGCGTTTGGGGTCAACTCCACTTCGCCCGGTAACGGGCACCCGCTCGCCGACCTTGTGCCGCGTCCCTGGCGGCAAAAATTCGACCTCGATCTCGACCGCAGCGTGGCGATCTTCAAGAAAGACCAGATCGAACTCCCGCTCGCGCCATTTTTTGGCCAAATGGGCGTCGCCCCGCCCGCCTCCTCGGGCGGTTTCGGCGCCAGCCCTCCTACTCCGTTGCACGGCGGCAACTTCGACCTCCAGGAGCTTACCCGCGGCGGCACGCTTTTCCTGCCGGTCAACGTCGAAGGCGCCTACTTCTTTGTCGGCAATGGCCACGCGCTACAGGGCAACGGCGAAATTACGAACCCTTCGCTCGAAGTCGCGCTCACGGGTTACTTCGAGTTCATCGTTCATAAGAAGAAAAAGCTCTCCATTCCGCACATGGAGACGCCCACCCACTACATCTTCATCGGCATTCACGATTCGCTCGACGAAGCCATGCGGCAAGCGACGAAAAACTGCGTCGATTTCCTGCAGGAGAAGGAGGGCCTCGATTTCTACGATGCATACGCGCTCACGAGTCTGACGACCGACTTTACCGTCACACGTGCCCTGCTTCCCGCCCAGATGGTTCACGCGCTAGTGCCAAAGACCATCTTCAAGAAACAAGCGGACTACTGGTATTCGGGTCCGGTGCCGACCAAATATTGACCGATGCCTGTTCTGGAAATGGCCGTTTCGCGCAAGTCCTGCCGCAACTCCAAGGGTGGCACCTAAATGGTCGTCGCCGTCGACCACTTCGTCCTTGAAGGTAACTTCCAAACACTCCCATCCATTGTCAAGCAACGGCATAAAATTTGAATAGGACTATGTTACTATGGCAACCGAACAATATACAGTTTTCGGCGAGCATCAGACGCTGGTGGCGCTAAGCCCCCGCGTCCGGATTTTCAACCAACTGTATAATCTGTTCGACGAGCGGACAGAGTATCAAATGCGCGACCGGATTTCACTTGGCGAAACGCCGACCGCCTAACCAGCCCGGCTGCGCAAACTGGCGCAAAAGACACTCCTACCCGTTAGGCCAAGGAAGGCGCCCAGACGTTTTACGGCTACAAGAACTACGTGAAAGTCGGCGAGAAGACCAAACTCATCCGAAACTACACCGCCACGCCAACCTCGACGAACGACGGCGTGTTGCTCCCCGTGCTGATCACCGCCGCAGACCGAGACGCGAAACTCAACGCCGCCGCGGCCTACACCGGTGCACCCATCGTCGAACACTTTCACAGCACAGGCACGCGCAATTATATCCAGGAAAAACGGGCGGAGCAGGCGGAGAATGGAGTATTCACTTTTGCGGGACGGTCAGAGTCCCATCCATGGCTCATTCCGTGCGGATGAAAACGTTTCATCCAATGCTCCCTTTACGATTCGGAGAAGTGTCCTATGGTATTGATAGCGCGCAGAGCTAACCCTTTTAACCCACCGGCACTTCTGCGCGGTTCAACCATCTGTTATGAAAACCCTATATCGTCTTATGCTTGCCGGGGCCATTGTGGCCTCGGCTATCACGGCTCGCGCCGAAGTCTCGGGCCAGGCCTGGCTCGAAACCTATTACCTTAGTCCGCAGCCCGCGCAAATCCCGGGCGCGATCGCGAAGCTCAGCCGCGAAGGCTACTTCGATCGCGCGGAGAACACCGCCGTGGCGATCGGCTTTTTGAGCACCGTCTTCAGCGAGAATCCAACGAAAGTTGAGAGCTGGCTTCGCGATATGAACGATCTGCCGGCGAAGCATCAGCGGTTGCTTGCTGCCGCACTTTGGCAGGCCGGCCACCCGCTCGGTTCGGAACTGCTCGCCAAGTTAGGCCAGCAGTCACCCGTGCGGAACGAAGTCATGCGCCTGGCGGAGATGCCCAGTCAGCCGATCAACGTGACGCCCGTGCGCTCCCCTTCCTCGATGCGCCTGCAATGGGGAGCGTTTCTCGCCAGCGGCGAAGAACGCTACATCGTTTCCATTCTCGACGCGTTTGGCTCGAATGAGCCGTCCCTCCATTCCGCCGCGCGCATGGCCCTGGCGCAAAATGCCGCGGCGCATCCCCGCGTGATGGAAATCTGCCGCGTCCAGCTTGACCGCCAGCCTGAGGAAATCCGCAGCGAACTCCGCGCGGCGATGAATCAAGCTCAGCTCAACGCTCCGCGTTCATAAGCGAACGCGCTGCCGCAACTCGCCGGTTCTGCTCCCACGGAACCGGCTTTTTTGTGCGCTCACGCCAGCCGCGGGCGTTTGGAATCGTTGGTGGAGCGTGTTGTACGTCGACGGACAGACGCGCGGCGTCGAATGGCTCGAGGTAGGGACCGCTCTCCGCAGCGGTCCTCACTGCGCGCCCAAACGTCGACCCGGCCCGAATCACGCCTACAAAAGCCTGGGTTCCCTGAACAGGTAATCACTGATGAGCATTGATAAACCCTGATCACTAAAATCAGAGGGTTTCAGGATGATGGGGTGACGCACGTCTCGGGGCGAATCAGTGTAGATGAGTGCAGATCAGTGGTTCACTCGTTTGCACGGGCCCGTTGCCGATTGGTAGACGCTACCAGCGGCACCTATGTACGGCGCGCACAGCCCCGAACGATCAGCGGAATTGATTTCATACTCCGCGACTCGGCCCCGCGCGGCATCGAGCCTGCTACACGCGTGGCATGAAGGCGCCTCGAATCGTTCGTACGTTTCTCGCCAGCTCGTCCTTGAGTCTGGCTTTGGCCGTAACTGTTTTTGGCAAGACTCAGACGTCCGTCGTCCCGCTCGCTGGTGTCGGCGTCCTCCACAGTGCGGAGTGGTCTCCCGGTGATGCCGTGCGTGACGGTGCAGGCGAATTCAGTGTGTTTCTGCGCACGGCCCAGCTCCAGCGCGAGCATCGCGCGGCTGGCCTGGTCGCGGTGGGTGATCGCCACGGGATGCTGCGTTCGGGAGGTGAACGCGCGTTGCGTCGCATCGTTCTCACGGGCGTCGCGGTGGTGAAACTCGCACCGGGGGGCGAAATCGTTGCCAGCGAGCATGACGTTTTTCTCAGCGGCGGAGCCCTCGACGCCAAGGCTGCCTCCAACGTGTTACTGCAATGCCTGCAGCGCTTCGGGGCGCCCCCGGCCGTCAGTGATCCCGAAAATCCCACCAAGCCGGAGCTCGCCGCGATCCGGGCGCATCTCCAGCCGTTTCAGCAAGCGCTCGCGCTCGCCCCCGGCGCTCTCCTCGCCAGCAGGTGAGTTACCCTGGGCCTGTAGCAGCCTCCGCTTCAGTTTCCGTTTCGATTTCGATCTGCGGCCGAGGGCGGCCACGGTCCCATCGATCACTGATCTTCAAGCCCTTCGATCCGTTCGCACCGACTGCTTCGTGTCAGCCACTCAGCGTCTCTTGTTCAGCGCTCATTAGCGCCCATTAGCGGTTTCTCCGTTTTTCAGAATCAGCCCCCTTGGGTCCACGGGCCCATCGACCACCGATCTTCAAAGGTCCGATCGATCCCATCGCCCTTTCGATCCGTTTGAACCGATTCCTTCGTAGTCAGCGTCTCTTGTTCAGCGCTCATTAGCGCCCATTAGCGGTTTCTCCGTTTTTCAGAGTCACAGCCCCCCTGGGACCGCGGTCCCACACTCGCTCCCTTCCGCCCCAGCTTTACCGGGCCGCCGGCACGCCCTTCTCATAGCGCTCCCAATTCGCCACGAGCTCGCGAACAACCCGGCTGCCGACTTTGTGCGCGGCTTCGAGGGAAGGCATATACGCCGAGTAACCCGGACCCAGTTTCTCGCCGCTCAGGCTCTCTGCCGCGTCACCGCCGGGCCATTGCATGTCGAAGTTACTCGCCGTCCGTAGCACGAGCACCCGTTTCACATCCGCCCGCTTGGCCCGCGCCAACCACGTGAGTGACTGCAGCGTGCCGGTATCTTCCATGGCGGTGGTGACGTAATTGCCCGTGCCGTCGCTGAAGTACTTCACCCAGTCATTCGCCCACTGGTTAAGGTAGGTACCGTGCCAATACGTCATCGATGACAGCGTGTCGCCCTTCATCACCAACGGGGGCCGCTGCGCCTGCGCGAACCCGTGGTAGAGCGCCCGCCGTTTCTGCATCGCCGGCGTGTCGTCCAGCGGCGTGTCCTTGGTGAGCTGATACGCCCACTCCACCAGTGCCGGATCGAGACGGTACGCCTCCCCTTCACTGCGATCGACTGGCAACTCGTACGGTTTCTTCTTCCGCAAAGGGATGTAGCCGGTGGACCAGCCTTTGGGCATTTCGCGCGGATCGATCTCATGACTCAAGTCGCCGTCCACGATCCATTCGGCCCACACCGCGGCACCCAGCGGTCCGTCGTGGGGATCAATGCCAGCGATGCCGGCGACCACCCAATAAGACTGCGAAAGATCGAACCGGGGATCCAGCCCGACCGCCATGATCGTGGCCGAGCTCCGGGCGGTGCCGACACCCGTGACCACTCCCAGGATACTGCCGTCTGCATTGGTCCGGAGGTCGCGATAACCCTGCGGAAACGGCCAGACTCGAGTCAGCTTTTCGCGCTCCACCCAGAGTTGGAACTCGCCCGGATGATCCCCCGTGTCCTCGCCCGCTTCAAACATCGTGACCACGACCACCTTGGGTCGAATCACGTCCTGGGCCACCATGGCGGCCGTTCCCCAGAGGCTCGAAACCAGCAACAGCAGGCGAATAGTCATCGCTGGCATCTAGCAGATGCCGCGCCGGACCCGCAAATCGGTTCTTGCGACGTCGCGGCGGTCGAGTTCGCTGTCCTCTTCCCATATGAGCAAAACTGACACTGCCAACGAAAACGCCGTCATCAAGACCACCTACGGCGAAATGACCCTCGCTTTCTGGCCCGACGTCGCGCCAAAGACGGTTGAGAATTTCAAGAAGCTCGCTCGCGATGGCTTCTACAACGGAACCGCGTTCCACCGCATCCTCAAGGGTTTCATGATTCAAGGCGGCTGCCCCAATACGAAAGCGGGCGCAACCGGCATGCCCGGCACCGGCGATCCGGGCTATAAAGTGAAGGCCGAATTCAACGCCAAGCCCCATGTGCGCGGCGTGATTTCGATGGCCCGCTCCTCGCAACCTGACTCCGCCGGCTGCCAGTTTTTCATTTGCCACGGCGACGCGCGCTTCCTTGACCGCCAGTACACGGCGTTCGGTAACCTAATCGCCGGCGACGATGTCCTTGAGAAAATCGCGAACGTTCCCACCAACTCGGGCGGCGGCGGCGAAAAGAGCACCCCCATCGAACGCATTGAGGTGCAGAGCGTCACGATCGTGCCAGCGACGGCGGCTTGAGTCGCCACCGCTTTGAACCGGTTGCGCCCACGGGCGGCGCAACCGCCTTTTTCAAAGGTCCGCTCTCCACTGAGAACGCCCGAGGAAGGCTATGCCTTCGGTTCGTCGCCCTCGATGATCTTGTTGGTCATCGGACCGAACGGGGACGAGTAATGCTCATGCACGCAGAGCCACCGATCTGGATCTGTTTCATAAGTGTTATTATACCAATCGCCGGTATAATATAGAAGATCGTTATCATGAGATGCGCGAACGCGCCGGGGCGATCCAGCTCGATTGCTTCGTCGCTTCGCTTCTGCTAATGAACACCTACCGTTTGTCATTGCGAAGGAGCCTAAGCGACTGCGGCAATCCCCGCGTCCCGATGGATTGCCACGCTCGGCCAGCCTCGCTCGCAATGACAATCGGGGGTGTTCATTGGCGATTCCACCCAACGTCGGGTTGTTCCAGCTCTCGCCATGACAGTCTAAAAATCACGGGCGATTGGTGGTAGTGCTCATCAGTGGTTACCGCTTCTGCGGAATTTAGGTTGATCCTTCAAAAAACTCGCATTGGCCGCACCTGCAGAGTCACGCTCGCAGGCCTCCCCATGCACTTACCCCTGCTCTTCATCCTCGTCGCCAGTTTCGTTTCTCCCGCCGTTGCCCAATCCCGCGTTACTCCGCCAGCCGCCGCCCCGGCCGCGCCCAACGGGTATCTGCCGCGCACCTACATCGACGCGCAGGGCGGCAAGCATCCGTTTTTTGTCTTCGTGCCGAAGAAACTTCCGGCCGAGGGCCGTCCGCCGGTAATGCTTTTCCTGCATGGCTCGGGCGAGCGCGGTGACAACAACGTCGATCAACTCATGGCGGGAATCGGCCCGGCGATCTGGAAGCGCAAGGCGGCCTTCCCGTTCGTCGTGGTACTACCGCAGTCCCGCACCGGCTCAAGTTGGTTGGCCGACGGCGACGACGCGAAGTGGGCGCTCGGCATGCTCAAACAGATCCAGACGGAGTTTAACACCGACCCCGACCGCGTCGTGCTCACAGGCCTTTCGATGGGCGGAAGCGGCACGTGGAGCATTGCGGCCACGGACCCAGCCTCTTGGTCCGCGATCGTACCGATGTGCGCCCGGCCCGCCGTGGCCAACGCGCGCGCTTTCGCCGATGCAGGGCTGCCCATTTGGAATTTTTGCGGAGATCAGGATCGTCCCGAGACCGTCGAGGCCAATCGCGCCATGGCCGCGGCGCTCAAGCAGTCCAGGGCCAACGCGCAATATACCGAGTATCCAGGAATTGGGCACAACTGCTGGGACAATGCCTACGGCACGGACGAGCTATTCACGTGGATGCTCGCGCAGACGAAAAGCGCCAATCGCGCCGCTGCGGCCAGCCGCCGCACGCCATAAAAAGAAGGTGGAGCGTGTTGTCTCCAACGCGCTGCGACCGCAGGGAGCCTCTTCCGTTCGACCTTTCCAAACAGCGGCTTAGGGACAAGCCGCTCCACCTCGGAAAATCAATTTCGACCGCGGCTTCGCGACCAGCCGCTCCACCCAATCAAGAGCGTCAGCCGCTTCATCGCGAGATCGCAACGCTCCTCGTCGACTTCCAGGAAACTCGATCACCGGCCCGCATACCCAAACTTCACTCCCCTCAGAACCTTTTATTGAGGCGTATCCAAGGACAACGTACGCGCACTGGTGAACTCGCGCCGCTCGCCCGTGATCGGATCGAGGAACGCGATGGACTTCGCGAGTAACTGCAGCGGCTTCGCGTAGTCGTCGCTGTCCTCGGGCAGGTGGTTCGGATAAATCTGATCGTGACGGATCGGCAACCCCAGGGCCGCACAGTGCGCGCGGATCTGATGTTTGCGACCGGTCACCGGCGTAATGCCATAGCGCGCCCACTCCCCTTGCACCTCGATCAACTCCAGGTGCGTTTCGGAGTTGGGCTCTCCTCTCTCCTCGCGCACCTGCATGAAACGCTCCGGATTCTCCGCGAGCCGGCTGCGGTAAGTCAGAGGCAGGGCGAGTTCAGGCCGCCACGGCGCCACGGCCTCGTAATATTTCCTGATCGATTTTTGCAGGAAGAGATCCTGGTAGGTACGGCGCGTTTCCGGCTGCACCGTAAAGACCACCAGGCCCGCCGTCTCGCGGTCGATCCGGTGAATCGGAGCGAGCGTATCCAGGCCAAGCCTACGCTTGAGGCGCACCAACAAGGTTTCCTGAAGATAGCGTCCCGACGGAATGACCGGCAGGAAATGTGGCTTGTCCGCGACCACCAGATACTCGTCCTGAAACAGCACTGTTTCCTCGAAAGGAATGCGCGGCTCCACCTCAATCGCCCGATAGTAATAGATCCGGAGCTGCGGTTGAAAACAACTCTGTCCGTCAACCCGTCGGCCCCCGGCATCGATCACGTCACCCGCCTGCAACCGCGCCGCCCAGACGTCCGCAGGTATACCGGGAAATCGCTGCAACAGGAATTCAGCGATTGTCGTCCACGGTCCCTCTGGCAACACCACGAAGCTCGGGCTGACGCCGTTCCGCGCCGGCGGCGGAGGGGGAACCGGGAGTGACTGGCGTTTCGTCGTCTTCAACAAAGCCATCAGAGCAGCCCGCGAAACCCCGGAAGACAAGCCGCGCTATGTCCTCGTAGATTTTTCCCTCCAGTACCTGACGGACCGGGGAAGAAACCGCTAATGAACGCTGATCAGGAAAAACCCACCCGGTTGGGAGTACGGCCGCTCTTCGCAGCAGTCCTTGTCACGGACGGCCGGCGTTAGGAAAGCCACGAGCGAGCTCGGGCCCTACCCAGACCTCCGAGTAGGGACTTCCGCGTAGGGCCCGAGCTTGCTCGTGGCTTCCGGGCCGAAACGTGCTCAAAAACGTGCCCCTCAAAACGTGCCAGAACAAAACGCCCCAGGCAGGCAGAAGTGCCCAACTACATCCCCGCGAGTAGATCGATCCACTGACGCGAGGCCCGCGTTCGTCAATGATGCGCATTCGAATGGAGCGGTGGCGCGGTTTGCCCCCCGAGCCACTGTCGTAGATTCGACCGCGGGTGATCCGCCATGAATCGATTTGAGCGCAATTTCTTACCATCAGGCGTCACTTCACTCGGGCTAACGTGGAGTTGTAATGAAATGGCGCCGGTGGCATCTAACAACGTATGATCTTCTCCCGCTGCGTCTGTGTACCGATCCGAATTCAGCATCGGAGAAAGCTGCAGCCGGTCATCGCCGCTGTGACCATGCTCTTCGCCGTCGTTGGCGCCCCCACCGCCAACGCAGCTGCGCTCACCGCCGCCGATTTGGTCAAGCCGGTCGCGCCGCTGATTGAAAACAAGTCGCTCCAAGCGGTCTCGCTCGGCGTGATTCAATCCGACGACACGGTCACCGCTCATGCCGGAAACTTGGCTCCGGACAACGCTACGGCTCCCGATGATCGGACCGTTTATGAGATTGGATCGATCAGCAAAGTCTTCACGTCGCTGCTGCTGGCGGACGCGGTCGTGCGGGGCGAAGTGACCCTCGACACGCCCATCGCGCGCCTGCTGCCCGATGGAGTCACGCTGCCGAACGGCGCGGGCGAACGGATCACGTTGCGGATGCTCGCCACGCATACGTCGGGGCTGCCGCGGAGCCCGGTGGAAATTCCGCCGGACGATTATCGAGACCCCTATGCCACGTATGCCGAGTCCGATCTCTGGAACAGCCTGCGGCAGGTGAAACTCGACTTCGAGCCCGGCACGAAAGCGAGCTATAGCAACCTGGCCGCGGGCCTGCTTGGCACCGTGCTCGCGCGCCGCGCCGGTGTCTCGTTCGCGGAATTGCTGGCCACACGCGTGACGCGGCCCCTTGGGATGTCCGATACCGTGGTGGCGTTGCGTGACGACCTGCGGCAGCGTTTCGCCCCACCGTTCAATTCGGCCGGAGAGCGGTGGACGCCGTGGGAGTTTCAAGCGTTGGCGGGTGCGGGTGGCATTCGTTCGACGTTGTCGGACAT
>Ga0163150_10003006_pt1 | contig 24503 bp, 28 predicted proteins | sample OliLakLV19P2IB_FD_148628 | JGI IMG/M metagenome (GOLD analysis project Ga0163150, IMG submission 148628) | Freshwater microbial mat bacterial communities from Lake Vanda, McMurdo Dry Valleys, Antarctica - Oligotrophic Lake LV.19.P2.IB | ecosystem: Environmental > Aquatic > Freshwater > Lake >...
TACTGGAAACCGCGAAACAGCATCTCTTCGAACGCTACTCTGTCCTGGCCGCTCACGAAGTCCTGGCCGAGACCCTTAACCAAGGTCTTGGTTGCCTCGACCCGAGCAAGCTGGCTGACCTGCTGAGTCAACCAGAAGCTGGCCTGGTGCCTCTCGACAAAACAACTGAGCCGCTGAACCAGAACTTTGCCACGAATGAAGGCTTGGCATTGGAGCGCTGGGCGGTAAGCTTCGTCAACTCCACCAGGGAGAAATTCCGGCCCTTAGGCTTAACTGATGCCATCCCTTTTGAGTTCTCTTCCAATGAGCAAAAGCAAGTCGTACTGGCCGCTTTGAATTGCCGCGACCAGGTTTGCGCCATCCGTGGAATGGCCGGGGCGGGAAAGACTACGAGCCTCAAAGAAATCAACCGTGCCCTGACCGCTTCAGGTCAGAACGTCTACTACCTGGCTCCCACCGCCTCAGCGGCCAAGGTGCTGCGAGGCGATGGATTCGGGACGGCCACGACTGTTGCCGACTTCCTGACCAACCATCTCCGCCAGGACAAAGACCGCGTGCGCGGGTCCGTCCTGATATTGGACGAGGCTGGACTCCAATCCAACCAACTTGGCGGCGCTATTCTCAAGGCGGCTCAGAAAGCCTCTGCCCGCGTATTGTTCGTGGGAGACACCCGACAGCACGTCGCTGTCGAAGCGGGCGACTTCCTCCGAATCTTGGAGCGTCACTCACAACTACAGTGCTTCGAACTCCGTGATATTCGCCGGCAGGTGGTGCGCGAATACAACCACGCCATCCGTGAGATGGCCCGGGGTGACACCCAGATCGGTTTCGACCGGCTTCGCAAGTTGGGCTGGGTACAGGAACGGCGGACCGGTTATCTGCAGGCAGCAACGGAAGCGTTTCTCCAGCAAACGGACAATGGCCGCCAATTCAACCAGGCACTGGCTGTCTGTCCCACCTGGGTGGAGAACTACCAGCTCACCGATGCCATTCGGAGTCGATTGAAGGCTGGCGGACACATCCAGGATGGGCACAGCCTTGTCGTCAACGACTCGCTGAACTGGACCCGCTCACAACTGGCCGATGCACACAGCTACCGGCTGGGACTGCTGGTGACCTTCACCGCCAACGCCGACAGCATCCGTCGCGGTTCCTGTCTGGTTGTGGAGCGTGTCGCGGGGAAACAGATCTTCTTTGCAGGTCACGACAAACCGTTTGAACCGCGCTGGCACGCGCACCGGATCGATGTGGCCGTCCAGCGGCCCATGGAGGTTTCTATCGGAGACCGTCTACTCATCCGGCGCAACGACCGGAAGGCAGGACTGGTCAATGGCGATGTCTTGACCGTCCGCCAGATTGCAGCCGATGGAACCATCCAAACTCACGAAGGAGCCACCGTTCCTTCCTCCTTCCGCGACTACTGTCACGGCTATGTTGTCACCAGCCACCGCGCCCAGGGACGCACTCACGCCTCTGTCATCGTAGCGGCCCGCGAGCTGGACTCCAAAGCCGCGTATGTTGCCTGCTCCCGTGGTCGTGAACTGTGCAGCGTGTTCACCCCTGACTTGGAACACCTTCGGCAACGTTTACCTCGCTCAGGCGACCGTCCGGCAGCCTTGGATGTCTTACTCAACTCCTCTCGCACGACCTTGCCAGACTTCCCGCCTTCCAAGCGAAAGTTCTCGCATCTCTGGGAGAACATCCGAGCCAATGGTCTCATTGAAGTCCTCCGGTTCGGTTGGGAGCGGTCCTTTGGAGTCCCGTCTATCCCGGAGCCGGTGCTGAAAAGGCCTTCTCTGGATTTTGCTGCCGGTCTCGAACATTGAAAGGAGAAATCCATGTCTACTGTCAGTCCTTTGAACGTGCCCATTGAGGAAGTCGTTTGCTACGTCCGTCGCGAAAGCCCGGCTGTAGGTACCGTCTTCGTTTCCCTGAACGGCGATCGCTGCATGATCCCCGATGGCTGGCTCTCTCGCGCCGAGCTTACAGACGACGAGACCCTGCTCACGCTTCACTACCCATCCGGAACAGTTTCAATTCGCGGGCATGAGCTGAAGCCGCTCTTTGACGATGCCGTCGCTGGAGTGCTGGGTGAAATTAGGGAGTGTGGCGGACCACCGCGCGCGCAGGGTCTGTGGGTGACGCTCTTTACGTGGAACTTTGTGACGCCGGAAGCAGCCTGACACAGGCGACCGACAACGCATGCTTTAAGGCACGGAACTCAGCACGCACATAGGGACTCGTCGGGCCACGGGCATCCTGAGAGAGAGACACAATACGTCGAAGCGCTGCTTCGACGCATTGTGGAGTTGGAACGAAGTTGGAACTTGTTCCAAGTTTCGTTCCACTCCATTGAGCCCAGTTCGGGTGGCAGTGGGAACAAAGTTGGAACAAGTTTCAACCTTGTTCCCGTGGAAACAAAGCTGGAACAAGTTCCAACCTTGTTCCGCGCCAACACGCTGCGATCAGGCTAGATCAACAAAACTCACATGGCAGGCATTCCTCACCAGTCCAGACTCGCGGCGTTCGAACAGGAAATCGCCGACCTTCGCAGGCAAAGGCCGCCGACTCCCTATCGCAGGGTCCTCCACCTGCTCCGCGAGAAGCACGGAGTCCAGATCTCCCTTCACGCGCTCTACAGCTTCGTTCAGGTACGGAAGAAATGGGATCGGATTCACCGCTCGGCTGCTGAGCGTCTTGACAGTTCGACTGGAAGACCGCCGCGAGTCTCAGCACCAATCAAAGCGCCGACGGCAGTTCTGGCTAGTACAAAAACTGAACCTGATCGCCCGTTCACCGCCGCTCCTCGCAGCGGCAACGCGCCGCCGCTTCGCCCAAAACCAGGTAGTCGAACTTTAAAGTCCTTCACCCCCAGCTCTGAATACAACCTCGAACGGCTCACTCCCGAACAGATGGCTGAATGGCTGGCCGAACTCAAACGCGAGCAAGGAGGATAGACCATGTCTTGCACTCTCATATTCACGGCCGGCGCCAAAGGCGGTTCCGGCAAGACCACCGCAGCGCGTTTCCTGATCACTTACCTTCAAGATCACGGGTGCGCCCCTCTGATCCTCGACCTCGACGATGAAAACCACAGCCTGTCACGCTTTTTTCCAGAAGCCGTCCAAATTGGCATCCAGCCAGAGTTTGCCCACGATGTCCTAATCGAAAAGTCGATCTCCAAGGAGCACGGCATCATCGTGGCGGATCTTAAGGCGGGAACGGGCCATGAGGTTCTCAAGTGGTTTCTGGAGCTTCCGTTTGCTGAGCTGAAGCAGCGCGGCGTCGAGCTGGTCTGCGTCGGCTCCATCACCAGCGCTCCCGACAGTGTCCAGTCGTTCCTGAACTGGGCAGCCTCACTCGAAGATCACGTCCGCTATCTGGTCTTTCGAAACCTGAAAGACGGTGACCAGCTGTATGACTACGACCAGACGCGTCAGGCCGGCGAGTTCCGCACCCGGTTCAATCCAGCCCACGTTACCGTTCCCAAGCTCTCACCGCTCTACCAGACGGAGTTGGAGATTCGCAGGCTCACCATCAGCCAGGTATTGGCCTGGAGCGACGGTGCTTCTGGTAATGGCGACTCCATCGGCCCCGTCCTCTCACCGCTGCTGGCCCGTGCCAGGCTTCGCACCTTTCAAAACAACATCTACGCACAGCTTGACCAAGCGGCTGAACTAATCCTTCCCCAATTTCAGAAAGCCATCCCTGATAGTGAAAGAAGAGCTCATGCCTGACAGACACCTCGATGAAGCCGTAGTTCGGTATCTGGTTGCTGATTGCACGAGGCAACTCGAAAGGAAGGCAGACGTCAGTTTGTCCCATCCCAGTCTTTCAAGCCTGGAGTTGGAACTCGGTGCCAGGGTGCAACGGGTCGTTCAGCAGGGCGTGGATCTGGGGATCCTGGACGAACAAGGCCGTCTTCGAACGGAGCACCTTGCTGCCCGCGGGCTCCTGGGTCCGGACGGCAAAGTCGTTAAGGACATCTTTGGCCGGAGGGTGTGATGCCAACCATGACGATTGTCATGGGCCCTCCTGGCTCGGGTAAATCCACGCTCTTCGACGAGCGTTACTTCCGTGAGCGTCATGTCAGCTTCGTCAGCGGCGACACCATCGCTCGTGACCTCAAGGCCCAGCGTTGGCAGAGAGACGCGGCGGTGGTCGAGCTGGTGAACACGATGGCTCTGCAGCACCGCCAGCAGATTCTGGACGCGTTCGGTCCCGCCGGCGGGCGCGTGGAAGATGCCGTTTCCCAGTTCCGTGAACAGGCTGGCCGCTACCTGGGAAGTCAGGGATGGGAGAGAGAACCACTTCTCACATCAGGCCAACTCTAAGATGTCGGAACTGTTCATCGAACACCTCGCGAGCGGGACTTCCGTCGCCATAGAGAGCGCCAATCTGGACTTGGACTCACTTCGATTTATGACGGACCGCGGCCGCGAGCAGGGCTTTCGCACGGAGATGCACTTCGTTTGTGTGGAAGACGTTCGCCTGGCCTACAGCCGGGTGCTTGAACGAGTCCTCAAGGGCGGCCATCACGTTGCTCCGGAAGTTGTCGAGGCTTGCTACAACCGCGCAGTGCGCAATCTACCCGCCGCGCTCGATCTGCTGGACCGGGTCGTCGCCTGGGATAACTCCTCCGCCTCCGCCCCCAAGCTGGCTTTCGAAGCGGTTGAGCATGAACTGCGCAGTGTCTCCACGACACGCTTCGGCTGGATGCAGCAGGCTTTTGAGAAGAGCCGCTTCGCACAGAACCTGGTCACTGAGTCCGAGCCGTCGCTGAAACCCCTGCGGGCCGTATGCATCGATTTCAACCACCCCTGCACTTTCAGCCACGAGCGCGGCTGAAGAATGGAGGTACTCATGTTAGATCCAAAAAAGGAAAAGGCTTTCGAACCGTTCCGCTCGAACACAGCGAACAACCACCAGTCAAGCCAATCGGTCCCTGCTCTACTTGCCGGTGAGCTGCTTGAGGGCTCTGGCTTTGAAGGAGAACTGCCTGAGGACGGCTTTGAATGGAGGGAGGCGCAATGACATCCGGCACGCCCTCATCAAAGCGAGACCTCCGTCAGGAGATCACCGACCAGATCATTCGCGCTCTCGAACAAGGGACCGCACCCTGGCAGAAGCCATGGCAGGCGGGAGCTCTTGAACTCCCGTTCAATCCTGCCACGGGGAAGCCCTACCGTGGCGGCAACGTCATCCAGTTAATGATCGAAGCTTCCAGCCACGGCTATGAGGACCCTCGCTGGCTCACATACCGGCAAGCGTACGAGAACGGATGGCAGGTCCGGCGGGGAGAGAAGGGAACTCACGTTGAGTTCTGGCAGTTTCCAGACCGGGCAGGCAAGCCGGGTTCAGAGGGAAAGGCCGAGGCTGCCGACGCTCAACGCGAATCATTCGTTTATCGGGTCTACACGGTCTTCAACGCGAAGCAGATCGACGGCATACCGCCCCATTCACCCCGAGTCCGCCAAGAGTGGGAAGTCCTTCAAAGTGCCCAGGCGATTCTCGATTCCTCGGGCGCTCGAATCCAACACGACCAGTCGGACAGGGCGTTCTACAACCGCGGCACCGCCAACACCAGCATCGTATAAAGAGTGAGCGGGCGTAGTGGTGCGCGTGGGGATGGATATGCCCGGGCAATATCCAGGAGAAGGCGGACTTCTTCCGGGCTGTAGATATAGGGCCGGCGCCATTGCTGCGCGACTTGCTGCTGTGGACGCGGGTCCGGGCGTGGCGTCTGGACGCTGGGATCACGGTGACGTTGGGCCTGGGCCAAGGCGCGTGCCAGTCGTTCGCACTCAGCGGCATGATTGAGAGTCGAACGCGCGGTTGACCAGCGTTGCAGCATGACCGAGACCGACTCTTTGGCAAGCTCCGGATGGTTCTGAAGAAAGCGATCGAAGCGCCAGAACCAGCGAGCTTGCGTCTCATAGCGGAACCCTCTGGTTTGCATCAGTGCAATGTGGTCCCGCATCAGTCCCCCAAGGACGCTACTGAGGGGGGGGGGAACTGGCGCAGCGCTTCGAGCTCCCGATCCGGATTGGGCGCAATTAACGCTCGTAGGATCGATTTGCTGTTTTGCACGCAGTATGCGGCGCGCAGATCAGCGACGGGATTGCTGACGATCAAACCCTCATGCACAAGAAAGTCGAGGAAGCGATTGACGATCCGGGCTCGGTGCAACAGCGTCGACATGGGCCAGTGTGTAGCACGCTCGCGAAGCCAGGCTTTCAGTGCATCGCGGTTTACCTGTGAGGGAGCACAATGACGTCGAACCACGACTTTCTGGAAGCTGCGAAGTGCCTGACGATAGTAAATGGGACTTATCGGACAGCGCAGCCGGAGTTGACGCAGATAACGGGTGATGGCACTGCCATCGGTGTCGGGCCAGGTTTTCATGACCGCACCTCCTGTCCCGGAATCTCCAGAGCAATTGCCCGCAAGTCCTCCGTGGCCAGTTTCAGGTACGGGATGGTCGCTTCTGTGGAGCGGTGTCCTAAAAGGTCCCCAATGACTTTCATGGGCACGGATGAGCGAAGCAGACTGACGGCACGCGCATGCCGGAAGATATGGGGACCACGTTTGCCGTGCGGTTTCACGCCTGCCACTTTCAGTCTTCGGCGAACTTCACTGTATATTCTCGAAAGCGGACGATACGGAGCACGCGTGCGAATGAAGATTTCCCGCGCGTCGGTTTTGGGACGTCCCCGGTGCAGGTACTTGATCAGCGCTTCTCCCACCGGCTCCATCAACGGCAAAAGCGAGTACGCGCCGGTTTTAGAGTGGCGGATGTGCAAGGTTTCCGCCCGCCAGTCAATGTCGTCGAGCCGCAGATGCGTGATCTCTCCGGCCCGTAGCCCGTATGTCGACAAGAGCTGCAAAATAGCATAGTCCCGCCATCCCATCGGGGATGCGTCTTTCCGCGTGGACTTCAGGACGGCGGTGATCTGCTCCGGACTCAGCGCAGAGGGGATGCTTTCGTAGGCATACAACCTGGGCATGATGATTTGTGGGGCCAAATCGACGGTGGTGTGGCCTGCCTTATGAAGATACCGCATGAGGGAACGGAGCCGCTCGGACACGTCTTTAAGAGACCTTCGCCTCAATCCGGGTGCCCGCATCTCGAAGTAAGCATCAATGTCGCCGATCCCAAGCTCCGTGAAGCTGGCAACACCGGTACGATTCGTGTACCAAGCCAGAAAATGTCGGGCCTCCCACATCAGGTCATCAACGGATGCGACCGCCAGCCCGCGCTTCTCACTCAGCCATTCTCGGTACTTTTTGCATACCGCTCGGCAGACAATCTCACCGGGATCGGATGTTATAGGCTCGGGTGGCCACCGCTTCTGCACCAGCCGCAACAACGCATGGATTCCTGACCTCGGAATGGAATGCCATTGAGGCGCGCATGAATAGCCGTGACGTTGACGAAACCGTCGGACCGCGCAACGCAGATAATTTGACACCTCCACAGTGGTCGCTGTGCCTCGACAGCAATCTTCCGCCGCTCCAAGTAGTGAAGAAAGCAATCAGCATTGCGGCAGTAGTTGTGGACTACCGCCGCGCTAAATCGCTGCTGGGTCAGGGACTCTTTGAGTTGTGTAATCACGATACTGTGATCATGTGACATGGCTATCTCCTTGGTTGAGGTTGAACATCAGCCAAGGATGCCATACACAAAATAATGTGCAGCAAACTAAAGCAACCGCATGGGCTTTTCTCTGTTCGGCAGAGCCCGCTCAGCACTCCTTCACATTATGAGCTGCTGGTGATTACTGGAAGCGCTACGGAACGACAAGCATGAGATCTTTCGTGCCGCGCGAGACGCACACAAGGCAGCCGATCTGCTGCTGCAACTGGAAGTGCACAAGTCGCTCGACAGGGCGCTGGCTGAGGTTAATCAGCCCTCATCGTTGGGCACTCAGATCGTTGAGCCCGAGCTGAAGCCAGCTGCGACGGCCCGTCTGGCTTTTAATGCCCGGCCCGAATCCCACGCGCCTCAAATGGAGCTGTGACACCGAACCATGAACGACAACGGCGATGGATTCTTCAATCTTCTGGCCGAAGGCCTGACTGCCGAGCAACGGTCCGAGTTTCTTCCAGTCTCTCCACCAAACGAACATCCTTGGCCACGACGCCGAGCTTGCCAAACTGTTGCGGGCACTCCAGCTCTACAAGGGCTACTACGACTCCATTCCCATCGCCGTCCAGGCTGCGGCGGACCGCATCGAGCGCATCCGGCAGGAGGTGTTCGCGCTGAGCGATCGCACGGGTCAGAACGCTCAGACCGTTTCGAACCTGGCCGAGCAGCTCATCCTCGATGCCGCGAAGATCCATCAGGCTTTGACCGGTGTTCATACCAGCGTTGAAAAGGTCATCCAGGAATCTGCCGGGAACCTTGCCTCGCAAATCGGCGATCGCGTACGTGTCTGGATCGAAGAAGCTGTGCTCCCGGGTCTGCGGGAGCGTTTGCTTCAGATCGCGAGCGCCGCTGTAGAGCTCAACGAGGCAGCAGCTCGTAGCAAGGACGCTGCCTTCACTGTGAAGCAGGAGGTTCGCCTTGCGAGGCGCATCCACATCGGCGCCTATGCGCTGGCAGCCGTCATTGTCGCTGCAGTGCTCACTTTGGGCTCATGGTTACGGATTCACCGCTGGTACTCCCGGCAAATCGAGCAGGATCGAGTGGCGCTTGTCCATGGAACGGAGAAGCACCGTGAGATTCTCCTCAAGCTGGCCCGCTCTAACCATACCCTCGAACTGGTCCAGGACCCAAAGCGGCGCGGCAAGTGTCTCCTCGTGATGGGGAATGCCACCGGCTGGCAGTCCTCATTGCGTCAGGGAGTCATCGAGTTCAGTGAATGAAGCAGAAACACTGTGCGGAACTTGAGCATCCTCTGTTTCCCCCAAGCCCGCCCTTGGCGCGCCAACGCCGCGCCGAAGCAAGTGGCAGACGGCGCCGCCACCTTCGGCGAGGCTACCAGCGGCGCTTAGCCAGCGCTCGCAACGGCCACACACCAAGCCAATGCGAAAGCGCGCTGGCTCCCAAACACAGTAGGAGACTTCAGATTGAGGGCAGGTCGAGTGCTATTCGAAGTAGGGATCAAGGAGCCGTATCAAATGCCACGGCTCGACCGGAAATCAGCGCCGCGAGCTGTCCCATGCGTCACGCTCCGCGTTTACGTACTGCTGGGCATCGCATCCGTTCCAGATCTCTTTTCCCGAGACCCCTGAGTTGCGTGACACGACGTTGCCGCCCTGGCTCTGGGTGAGACAGTGCCTCGATCCAGCGCAGCCGTTCGAAAGGCTGCAAGGTACTGGCGGCCTGAATAATCTGGTCAATGGTCAATCTTTCATTCATCGCGTTTTCCTCGGCTTGACTGTACCACAGGAGTAAACGACGTGGCCCCCAGAGCCTATGTAGCCCACGACCAGGCCGTCTCGGTCGTTCGGATGTACCTGCAGATGGCGGTCATTGGCCTCATCGTGGGTACCGGGCTGTATTGCGGGCTGATGGCAACCTTCCTCTCTCACTATGTGGCTCGTCCGGTACCCGAAGTGCGTGAGGTCGATGGGCGGTCGCGCCTCGTGATTACTCCCTCGTCGCCACGCCTGCCACTTTCAGCCATCGTCAAGTACCATGTCTCCCTCAATCCTGCTAATTACCTGAGCACCAACCTCATGCCTGGCCGGCAAGCAGTGCGAACAGAACTGGAGCAGGTGGAAAAGGAACTTCTCCCTCTGCTCCAGGCCTCAAAAGTGCCGAGAGACCAATACTGCCGACTCGTTTGGCTCATCACTCGCGGACGGGTCAACCAGCTGCGCTGGATCGTTCCGTGCTCTCTTCTCTTCTTTCCCCTGTTCGGTGCCTGCTACTTCCTAGCCTTTCGAAGCCTGAACAAGCGAGCCTCTAAGACACGCTTCGTTCGAGGCGCCGACATGGTCCCCTTGCACCAAATGAAACTTTGGCTGCAGGCGGCCATCGAAAACGAGAACGCGCAGAAGCAAGGAGCCAAGCCGTTGCAGCTCGGAGCCGTGCTTCTGCCTGAAGAGGTTTCACGCCGCCACATCTTTGTGGCCGGGACCTCCGGCACCGGCAAGTCGGTCTGCTTGAATCACTACATCCGGAGTCTCAATTTGCTCAGGGCTTCCACGACGCAGCCAAGCAAGTCGGTCATCTACGATGTCAAAGGCGAGTTCACAGGCAAACATTGCCAGCCCGGCGATGTGATCTTCTATCCTTTCGACCAGCGCAGTGTCGGCTGGAGCTTTTTCAACGAAGTGCTCGACTACCCCGATCTCGACGTACTCTGCACGTCGCTCTACGAGCCACCCAAGAATTCCAAAGACGCCTACTGGTACAACGCCGCGCGCGATGTTTTCCGAACCGGGCTCTTCTATCTGCTGCGTGAGAAGAAGACGACGAACCGCGACATCTGGGAGTTCTTCTCCCAGCCGCTGCACCAGATTCGCGATTGCATGTATAGCCTGCCCATACGCGAGCTGGGAGCCCTGAAACACATCGACAAGGCCGATTCCAACCAGGCCGCCTCGGTCATCTCCATTCTCCAGGAGCGACTCACGTTCTTTCGCTACCTGACGGACTGCGACGGAACCTTTTCCTTTCGCAAGTTCATCCGCGACGATACCGACCGCCGCAACCTCTTCTTGATGAACATGCGGCAATACGACGCAATCTTTCGGCCGCTGATGACCTTCGTCATCGACGTGATGACCCGCGAGGTCCTTTCCCTGCCGGACAGCTTCGCGCGACGCATCACCTTTCTGATCGATGAGTTCGGCTCCCTGTCAAAGATGACCTCCATCTTCGACTTCCTCACCATGGCGCGGTCCAAGGGTGGTTTCCTCGTGCTCGCTAACCAGGACCTGGGCTCGGTCTCGAACGTCTATGGGAAAGACCAGAAGGAAACGTTCTTCAACAACTTCAATCTGCACCTGATCTTTCGCATCAACGACCCGACGACGGCCGAGTTCCTGAGCAAAGCCTTTGGCGAGCGCGAAGTCATCAAGAAGTTCTCCAGTAGCCAGATGAGCCCGACTGACCTGGGCGACCGGTTCAGCATCTCCGACCAGGAAAAGCTGGAGAAGATCATCCTGCCGACCGAGTTTCAAAACCTGAAGGACTTCCAGACCTTCTTGAAGATCGCCAACTACGGCATAACGCGAATGGAGACACCAAGGAGGTTTCTGCCGACAGTCGCGCCCGAGTTTCTTCCGCGAGATTATGGTCTGGAGCAGATGCTTAAAGAAGAGCCCCAATCGCCCGCTTCACTGCCGCGAGCGGAGATACGGCAGTTTGCGCCGTGAGGATTGTGATCTTTGTCAATGGAGGAAGTCTTTCCGGAGAGAGGGTAGAACGGGAGAACTGCCGTCATGCGTGAGTTTGCGGAGGCAACATCCTTCCGAGTTCGTTGTCGTCGCAAGGGCAGTAGCTTCCCGAAGACCGGCGGCGAGTTACCTGGGGCTGCTCTCTGCTGGAAACCGATCAGAAACACAGGATCGAGGTCATCCGCCACCGCAGTTTCAACCGTGCCAGCCTCCGAGGCTCTGTTATCCCGCTCAGGTCCCGAGACGAAGGGTCCCGCAGAAGTCGCTTTTGTTTCTATCAGACCGCTTTCCTGCGGACTCTAAGACGTTGGCTTTCTCTTTGCGATGCCTTGCTTCGCCAGTTGGTCGTGCGAATTGATCAGCCATCACCGCCTGTCGTCGCCTGTTCGGCTTGGTCTGCAGCACAGCTCACGCCAGCAGAAGCATTCTGTCATTCGCTCTGCTTCTTTGCAGTCCGGCGCCTCACGACGGCTCACTCTGGCGTCGTTTCCCTCGTTCCGCTGACTTGGTCCTCATCCTCAGGTGCAGGACCAAGATCCTCTTCACTTGAAAGGAGAAACTTCAATGGCTAACAAACCCGCAACCCAAACACAGCAGCAACCCAAGGCAGCAACACCAACCCCACGCAAGCCAGTCCACGAACTTCGGCTTGGCCGGCTGAAAGCCGCGATCTGGGAGAACCCCACCGACAATGGCGTTCGCTACAACGTCACCTTCGCTCGTCTTTACAAGGATGACAGTGGCTGGCACTCCAACGACTCCTTCGGCGTTGACGACCTACTCGGTCTGGCAAAACTGGTCGACCAAACGCACAGTTGGATCGTCCAGAAACAGCAGGAGCCGGAATAACCGGCTTCTCCCACGATTCGCTTCAGACCGCCCGGCGCGACCGGGCGGTCATCTTTGCTAAGTTAGAATGACGTTTCAGCAACTACTTCGGCAAGGAGGCGTCCGGCCTCTGTTCAGCGAGGCCACTATGATTCTTGAGCAGCTCAGAAACGTTCGCAAACTGTTATCGCTGACCAAATCTTGCCCGAAATAAGCAAGGGTCCGTTTCCTGATTCAGTCTAAAAAGCTTCAAGGCTGAACCCCGGTCAGAGAGTTACGCCGAATGAGGCTGCTTCGAATCAACCTTCTCCTGACAACGAAACTCAGCGAGAGCTTATGCGCTCGTGGAAATTCAGGGAGTGATCGAAGCCCAGCGATTTCAACTAGCTTATTTCGCGCATTCGAGGCTGGAGCAATTCCTTGCTGCACTCACGGCCCTCTCGCGGATGCTCCGACCAGTCTACTGTCGAAGCCAAAGGCTCCGGGCAATTCACTCTCCTTCCGTTCCAGGCCCCCGTCAGCGCGCCACGAATAAACTCTGCAGAGGCCCACTGCCAGGACCTTCCACTCCATCCGCCCCTCTTGCCCAGGGCATTTGCTTCAGCAGGGCCAGCTCCCTCTTCTGAAACACCACAGGCGGGAAGAGACAAGGCTCAGTAGTTGGGCCGTGAAGAAACCCTTGCGCAAGAAAAGGAATCCAACGACAAGATACCTCACTCGATGCCGATCGAACGTGCGCTGAATGATCGAAGGAGAATCCGATGGGTGACTATTTGCTACTGCAGTGGCTTGGAACGCGCCGAGGCCTGGCAGTGTTCGTCTTGCTGCTTTTGGTGACGGTGTTCTCAAACCTATGCCGACTCTCGGAAGGCGAGCGTGCCAAACAGACTCAGCCGTCGGCGAAGGTCAGGACTTCTCAGCGCATCTGATCCAGCATGAAGCGGAGGAATTCGAAAACGTGCGCGATCTCAGGCTCCACCAGCGCCTTCTCGACGCTAGTCCATGAAACGAGCCACGAGATCCTTCACAGAACGTCCCGCCGAGCTGAAACAACTCGCACGATCCGGGAGACCGAAGCCGAAGCCGTCGCATTTGTGGTCTGCCAAACGGCCTCACAGATCCTCAGCGCAATCTCTCCTAGCGAATAGCCAAAAGTGATCTCTCCGCTGGATCAATTCACTCCCAGAGCGGGTCGCCAGCGGCCAGGACGGATGCACACCTCGAGCACTGCTGACTCTTCTCCACAAGCACCTCTGAAACTGTTCCGCCAAGGGCGTCGTACTGCTTTCGGGTAGCAAGCACTGGTGCATAGCCTAGGATCAACTGCAAAACATCGCTTACAGCCAAGCCGGCCAACACTGCGTTGAAGCTCGCGACGTATGCCGCCGAATCGTGTCTGCTGCGAGCGGCAAGATTGGTACGCAAGTAAGATCTGTTGCCGCCCGATTCGAGCTCAAGCTTCCGTTGGCTGAGGAATCCGGTGCACCACAAGCACGCTTTTCCGGGCACTGCGGCGAAGACATTGCCACTGATGGCGACGATTTCTGAGAGTCCATCGTTCGGGTCGAGCGGGTGAAGACCCAACCCAATGTCTACGTACGGAATGCAGTATCTCCACGCAATCTCCTGAAGATCGGCGCGAGCGTTGAGGTTGTTTACGCAACCTACGATGAGGTCAGTCCGCTTGAGCGCCTCGATGGCCGCCTTGTCCGGCACAAGGGCGTCCACTGCTGTAAACCGGACTTGCCGGTTGATCCACCAGACCTTCGATTTGACGGCGGCCGTCTTTCGCCGGTGTAACAAGATGTCGGCCCAGCCGAACTCATCAGTGGCTGCCAAGTTGTCTGAGGTGACGCGCTGCGCGTCTATCCCAATGATCTCTCCGATACCTAAGCCCGCGAGCTGCGTGGCCACCTGGGTGCCCCCTCCGCTGAGTCCCACTACGGCGACGGACACCTCGTGGAGCAGCGAGCGTGCCACCGTGCCGTCAACGAGCGGTCGGCTGCGGTGGAGCAATAACTCCTCGGCGCTTGCTTCTGGCTCCGGAAGTGTTGTAAGCGTATCGTTGAAAAACCGTAGTCGGAGGTTGTCCACGAGGAGAGATGCGCCGGGCAGTAGAATCAGGCCCGTCGCCGAGGTGTCCCCGAGAACAACCGAGCCGTGTGGCCTCCCTGGAGCCACCATTTGAAAAGCGGGTAATAGCTGACGGGCACTGTCCGCGTTGTCCATGGACATCCCGACCCGACCAATACTCGGGTGGTAATGGAAAATCAGGATGCCGAGCCTGCGCTCCAAAGCCTGGTTCAACAGCGAAATGTTGTATGCACCGCTCCATTTGGCCCCGTGGCCTATGTTTTGCACGAATGCGGTTGCGGGCGGAATGACAATATCCTGTACCAGCACTAAGGTTCGCCGTGACGTCTCACTGTGCGACACCAAGCCAAACACGACCGGCTCATAGGCGCCAACACGTCGCACTTCGTCCCACAGCGGTCCCCAGAGATGTTGCGGGATACGCACTTCAACGCGAGCATTCACGAGAACCTCCGGAGCATCCCCTCAACGAACTGCACGGCCGTGTGTTCTTCGTCCCATCGGAGGTTGTAGGAGAAGGTGCACCAGCTGTCCCCAGCCACAACAGCCGTGCAGTGCTGTGGCGGAGCACCACAGACTGAGGGTACAACCTTCAAATAGAAGTCGGGCTTCGGCTTGGCGATGTCCAATGCAACCATTGCCCTTGCTGAAGCTGGTTGACAGCCCGGCGGAAAGTGCACCTCGGGTAAGCGAACCAGCGTCAAGTCACCATCCTTGGCAGTGACCGCGTCAGCGTAGTTCTCTTTGAGTTCCGCTGTCAGGCGCTCGATGTTTTCCCTAGTCATGGTGTTACCTCGCCTAGCTGATGGTTCCGGGCGGCAGAGCCACGAAATGCTCTCCGTTTTTGATTTCGACGATCTGGTCGTTCGTGACCAGCTCAAGCTTCTGCCCGTGACGACGCGCCAAGTCGTAATCGTCGGGGACGTTCGCTCGCTGCTTGATCTGCAGCCCGGTCACATGATCCTTATCGAACTCGATCTTCTTCTTGTCGTTTTTGTTGAGCTCCACAAAAATGTGGACTGTCGTGGAAGCAGCTACAGTGTTCATGACTTCTTACCTTTCCTTTTTTGACTAGGCCCGATCGGAACTGACTTGAGCCAGCCGCTATTGTTACTGAGGTTGCATGTGTTGCCTGCCCCTACTATTCAATGCCGCCTGGAAGGCGATTTTTGCTGTCATGATTTGAGAAAGGTCCAGGTCACCACTTCGCAATGCAGGCACACCAATCTGCTTGTCGCTTGTTGAATTTCCAACTTATGTGATTGAAACTAAGGGCCTTTGCTAGGTCACAAGTAGCCTAATCGCGAGACAACGGCATCGAGCTGTTTTGCAGTACCTCTCTTTACAAAGCTAATGGCGGCGAAAACGGAGCCGTAGGCGGCATCGAAATCTGTAGAGTGTCGAACGAGGTTCTGTGAACATCAAAGCTTACGAGGCGATTTGCCGGATACCAGATGATGAGTGGCGCAGCATCGCGGTGGAGCTGACGCGGCACGCGCTAAGCGTCAGCCGCAGGTTGCGTTGGCGTACGCGCAATGTCCGAGAACTTCCTGGTGGCGAAACTGTCGACTCGATTGCGTCGAAAGCCATTGAGAAGGTCTTCTTGGGCGAACGAGATTGGGATCCCGAAAACGAGCCTGACATCACGAAATACTTGATGGGGGTGATCGACAGCCTCCTTAACCACCTGGCCGAGAGTCAGGAAAACACTTTGATGACAATCCCACCGGAGCCAGGATCGGTTGACGCAGCGGCTTGGGAGAGCGGATCGTCAAAACGAGATCCTGCTTCCGACTGGCTTATTCCAGAGTCGGGTTCGCCTGAGGCCGCGCTCATCAAGCAAGAACAGACATCCATCGAAGATCGAGCGCTCGAGTTGTTGATGGACGAGTGTGCCGACGACGAAATTCTGATGAAAGTGCTTGAGGCCATGATGGACGGCTACAATGCGCCCGCCGAAATCTCGAAGGCGAAGGGCATACCCGTAAAGGACGTATACAACGCCATTAAACGGCTGGATCGTAAGCTGGAAAATGTCCACAGGTGCATTGCGGATGAGCAGAACGCGGCGGCCACCGAAAGGAGGAGCGTATGAGCGGGAAAGAACCAGATAGTGGTGAGCTGCTCCATTGGATTGGTAAGCTGAGCAGCGAAGCCGATTGGACAGTCCAGGAAACACGCGAAGCGCTGGCCGAAGCTGGAATTCGTCCGGACGATGTAGCCAACCGGGTTCTGCAACTCGTGACTCGGCTTAAGAAGGAGTCGCCGTTTCATTGGAAAGCCAAGGCGCACGCGATGCGCGGCGAGTTGCTTGAGAAGGTACAGGCAAAAGTCAGTGCAGAGGTGGCTGGACTTGCGCGACCGGAGCTCCTGAGGAGACTGAAAGAAGCCATACACCACCTGCCACCCCCGGTTGAGGCGCAGTATGCTGTGGCGTTCCGGAAATTTGAGGACGCCACGGAGGAAGACCTCCGCTCGATGTTGGAGGAAGTCGCAATGATCGAGGACTCAGATAGGGACGAGGGGTGAGTATGGGTCTGGATGCAACAAGAGAAAGGACCGCCGAGCAACGCGCTGACCGGTTAATCGCTCAGCTGGAAATTAGTGAAGTTGGAGAGATCGACATTGAAGCCATCGCGATGACGCAGGATGCACTGGTGATCGATGGTGGCCTTGAGGGGGCTGAAGCGCGCCTTGCACGCTCTCCCAAGCTCAGCTTTATCAGGGTTAACGCAGCGATTCGTGAGCCAGGGCGCCGTCGATTCGCCATTGCGCACGAACTCGGCCACTTGCTCTTGCAGCAGAATTCTCAGCTTGCCCTCTGTACGGACAAGGATTTGGTCACTTTCTACACCAATAGTCCGGACGAGCTCGAAGCCAGTGTCTTTGGAGCTGCACTGCTGATGCCTGCGAAGATATTCGAGCCGCTTTGCCGTGCTGCGAAACCTTCGCTGAAACATGTTTCCGAACTGGCGGAGCATTTCCAGGTAACACTCACCGCAGCTTCAACGCGATACATTCGATTTTGTCCGCATCGTTCCTGTCTTGTCGTCAGTAAGGATGGCAAGATTCGCTATCACCGCAAGACAGAAGACTTTGGCTATTTCATCTCTCCGCGGGAGGACCTGAACCCAGCCACATATGCAGCAGACTTTTTCAAAGGGGGACGGCTGCCTAAGGAAATGCGGGAGGTGAAGGCAAGCGCGTGGGTTGAAGGGAAGCGCATCGATTCGAGCAAGACAATCCTGGAAGAGTCGATTGCGATGCCGTCCTATGATTCTGTGCTGACGCTACTCTGGATTGATAAAGACATTGATCATTACGTCACAGGCGAGGATGAGTACGACGCAGAGCAGGAAGCGTCCGATTCTCGGTGGTCGTGGAATCGCACAAGACGACAAGACTAAGCGTTGAGTTTTGCGCATCTTAAATCACGACAGTAGAGGTCTGCTGCCAAGCAGTCACGTTTTGGTCAGTCACCGGGACCGCACGAGCGATTTCGAGGGGATGCATTATCTTCTTGAAAGCGATAGATGGCCCCCTCTGGAGATCCTGAAACGTCGTTACCCCCTCAATGGATTTGTCAAATTCCACGTTGGCACGGACCATCCCAATGAGGTCGCCTGTTTCTGGATCGAACACTGGTGCTCCGCTCATGTAGCGTTCGGAAGTCATTTGCAAAAGCAAATCCTCGTACTGGCTGGGAGGGAATGCGTCGTGAGGAACGACGGCCGATAGACATCCCTGGAGGAGAATCGGCCCCAGTCGCCAATTTTGTGGAGTGTTGAAAATACCATCTTCATCTGGTTCCCGGCTAAGCAGATCGTTTCCTAAGAGATATCCTAAGCTACCAACTCGTCGACGAATGGCGAGGTGCGAGGCTGGACTGGTTTTCACCGCAGCAAACTGGTGAGAAGCTGCGAATTGAGAAGGATCAATTTGTAGGAATCCAACATCCCAGTCAGCAAAGCCAGGGTATCCAGGCTTGGGAACTATTCTCGATTGGTTAATTTGAAGGAATACGGGTTTCACTTGATTCAAATCAAGAAACATCACACCTTTCGACGCAGCGGGTATAGGTATTCCTTTCTCGTCGTTTCGGTTTTCAATGACGTGGCGGCATGTCATAACTGTGTCGTCGCTTATTAGAAAACCTGAACCGAGAATTCTGAAAAGCCAACTAAACCGATCCCTATTAAAATCGTCGACAGAACCGGTCAAGTACCCGACGGCACACACAGCGTTCTGGAATCCGGTCAAAATGGCTTCGTTAAATTAGCCACTATTCCCCCTTCCTTGGAAACCGTGCGCAGTGATGCTCCGTCAGTCTACTCCTTGTACCGCTGCCCTTCGAAAATCGCTTTTCCGCGACTGGGGACCGTCTCGATCGGTTTAGTAGCTGAGGGGAGGCTTGCTGCGCTTTCGAAAGGATCAGGCATTCTTCTGCTTCAGAGTCTCCGGAAGCCGAGTTTTGTTATTGATAACCGCTGAATCAACTTGTTCCTGGGTAAGGTTCCTCACAGCCGACAAATCAGCACCTTCCAATTTGGCACCGTTTAAGATCGCGCCTTTAAAATCCGCCTCGTCCAAGCGAATCGATAGTTCATCAATTTTTTCATACGCATCGCTGAGGTACGCCGCGTAGAGCTTCCGTCTTTCTCCATGAGTTCGGCTACCTCTGCCCCTGTCAGGTTCTTTCTCCTAACTTTGACCGATCCCAAGACAGCACTGCTAAGGTCAGTTTTGCGAAGACTAGCACCTCTAAGGTTCGAGCCTTCCAAGTGACAACCAACGAGATTGACTTTCTCCAGGTTAACCGATTCTAGCAGCGCACCTCGGAGATCTGTCTTGCTGAGATCGATCGGGGCGTCAGCAATATCGAACTTCTTCCTCCTTCTGCCGATCACTGTCAGCGCCGCTTGCACCTCGTGAGTTGGCGTGGGCACTGAATACTCGTCGCCCCGTCCTCGCCAGATTGCATTCTGTCTCACAAAGGCACTGACGACTTCCATCACAGGCTGGTGGTGCTCTTTAGAGATTACGGCGGTCCGTCCGAGAGCATAGATGCCACCAAGACGAACCGCTGCCTTTTCGCTTCCGAGCTGATCAATTGCATGTGTGAAAAGCTCTGTGTGCTGGCCGTGTAGTGCGGTTTGCTGATTTACCACGATGCTCTTCCATGTGAGACCCAGCGTTGCCAACAAGAGTAAGCCTCCCAGAATCTGGGCGAGGGTTGCTCGATAGCTGTTCTGGAGTTCCAACAGGTCCTTTGTGTTCAACTGGAGTCCCCACATCCCTACTTGCCACTCAGGAACTTTCCAAAGAATGTAACCTGCTCCGAGACAAACAACAGCAATGCCTATCGTCATAAGGATGGGCTTTAGCACAGTCATCCGATCATCCGCTCCCTGCCGTCATGCCTGCGAACGCGACTGCCTCCAGCATCGAGGCTATGTACGTGTCTTTGTCCTCTTCTTGGAACAGAATGTGCCGCTGCCGCATCGCTGCTTTGTCCATACTCCACAACATCAGCATTGTTTGGGAAGGGGTGTTCGACACGATGAAGGAATGGAGCATGACCTTCGGGTCTCCGAGGCGCTGCTCGATCTCCTTGATCGTTTCGTAGAATTGAATCTTGGGATCGGTCGGACCCAGATTCCGGATTCCTTTCGGATCGACAAAAATCACGTGCTCGATGCCGCCAATCAGCAACCAGAGGATGAAGTCTGGATGGAAATTCCCCGCCTCGAAGAAACCAACGCCCCTGCCCTTGCTTAGGTTGCGAAGCAGGTAGAGCTCCTTGTCGGCAAAGAAGTCGCTGGCATTGCCATGGAACGCCTTCAAATCCTCCACAAATAGCCACTCGCCTTTGTTGAGCGGCACCGGGCTGATTTCAACGATCTTCTGATCGAGATACAAGAGCGGCTCGTATAAGTGACGCCCGAACCAGATCGCCTTCATACCGCGGAATTCCCACGGTTTCAAGTCACCCTTCTCAATCAGTGTCTGGAGCGCTTCGAGCTTGGCGACGATCTCCGCCTGCGACTTGTCAATCAGGATGCGGTAGTAGCCCTCATCCGGTGATTCCTTCACGCACAGGAAATTCGGGTCGTCTCCCTCCAGGTCGCGGTACTCCAGGTGCGGCAGCTCCCACTCGCGTTTGCGGAAGGTGTGGTAGCGCTCGGTGTACTTCTTGAGCAGCGAGACGGCGATCTCATTCCACAGCCGCACCTTCTCAAATGAATCGAAGGCCAGCTCTTCGGCGGGAATCAACAGGCGGTACCAGCTCTGGTCCGCGAGCAGCGCCTCGATCCCCTGGCGCGTCAGGTTCAGGTTGTACCAGCCGCGCTCGGCCTTGAAGCGCTCCAGCTCGAAGGTGAGCCGGTCGAGGCCGAGGAAGGCCACATGCCGGGCGCTCAGGTGAGTCTCGTTGGGCGCGGCATCCGCATCGCCGCCCACCAGACCGCCCGACTTCATCGCCTGGATCTTCGGGTACCAGTTGAGTATGACCTGATTCCTTTGCAGGTACTCCGTGCTCCGATCGCGGGCGGGGTCCGGCTTGGCCAACGTCGGCACCGGCGCGAGCTTGCGGAACGCGTCGCCGAACTCGGTGCTCACGCCGTTAATGGTCTTCTTGAGGCGGATCGTTCTGAGCTTCTGCGTGCCGAGGTTCTTGATGACCGGCAGTAGGAACTCGATGCGGTCGTCGTTGGTGGGCAGGCCCTCCTCTTCAAGGAAGTCACGGAACTGCGCCATGTAGTCGGCGTGGATGCCGAAGATGCCGAGTGTCTCCAGCACGCTGATGTGCTTAGGCCGATCGACGCCTTCCGGTAGCTGCGACTTGCCGCTGCGCTTGAGACTCAGGTCATAACCCTTGAGCCGCACCCCGCGCCCGAAGAGCTGGATGATCTGCGCCCCTTCCCCCTTGCCGACATTCATCAGGCCCATGGTCGAGACGCGCCAGCTGCTCCAGCCCTCGGTAAACTTCTTCGAGCCGATCAGTAGGTTCACCGTCGAGTGCGCTTTGTTGATCTCGTGGAAGAGCGAGCCCGAGAACTCGCGATCTCCGGTGGCGAGGCCGTTCTCCCCACACAGCTTCACCAGCTTGGCATCGTCGCCCACGTTGATGACGCCGAAAGCCTCATTCTCGGCGCCCAGCCGCAGCGCCACTTCGCCGGTCGCTCCCTTCAGATTCTCGACGTAGAGCTGGCCGCCGCCCGGTGCATTGAAGAGCGTCGCAAGCGTCTCGTCAAAGACCTGCGCCGGGGAGAGTCCGCACGTGTTGAGATACGCGAAGCGCCCGGCAAACAGGTTCCTGCCCGTCGCGGTGACAAGGCCCTGGTTCAGCACGCGTTCGATACGCTGGATGCTGCCCGCCCGGTCGGCCACATAGCGGGCCAGGAACTGTAGGATCTCCACGATGTCCGAAGCGTCCCGCGTAGCGAGCGTCGCCGTCACGCTCCCGCCGACGAAGATCCACAGCGGCTTCTCGATGTTGAAGGGCCGGAAGGTCGCGCCGTACTCGCGGAAGAGCCGCTGCTGCTGGAAGAACGACAGCAGGCAGGCCACCAGGTATAGCTCCAGGTGATTCTGCTGCGTCCCCTCATCCAGGTTGAGGATCTGGTAGTCCTTGCCGAAGCCGTCGCCGTAGAAGTAGCGGTACGAGTAGTCGAACAACGTGCTCTTGGCGTAGAGCTCGGTGAGCTTGGGCTTACCCTTGACCGCCTGCCCGAAAGTGGCCGAGTACTCGAACGAGAAGCCCTTCTCGCACAGGGCGTTGCGAAAGCGCATCCACGCGCCTTCTTCGCCGCCGCTGGCGCCGCGGTGGCCCTCATTTACCAGCACCAGGTTGTTGCCCTCGAAGGCGTCGATGGCGATGGTCTTGTCGCCCATCTCGTCGCGCAGCCTGGTCACTTCGAGGATCTCGACAGCCTGACCGGTGAACAGGCCGCGTCCGTCCTTGTTGAACTGCTCAGCCGCGATGCCCGCCGCCTCGAACTCGCGCAGGTGCTGCTGGGACAGCCCCTCGTTGGGCGTGAGCAGCAGGACGCGGTTCAGCTCCCGCCGCCGGCCGTGCTTCTTTAGGGTGTGCTGGTACTGGAGGATGTTGGCGTGCATCAGGAGCGTCTTGCCGCTGCCGGTCGCGCTCCAATAGGCCAGCTTGTTGAGCTGTGGCCAGGCCTCAGCGGCCTCGTCGAAGGGCGCAATCTGATCAGCCTCGGGCTTGTCCGCGTTGTAGACGGCCACCTGCGCGTTCAGCGCCGCGAGCAGCGCTTTGGGATCGCGGAAGTAGCGGTCGAGGTAAATCTCGGTGAAGAGCAAGGTCAGGTACTGGAAGTACTTCCAGACGATCGGCTCCTCGCCGCGCGTAATCCGCCGCTCGTTCAGCCGCTGCGTGTCCTTGACAATGTTCTGGTCGTATTCCAGCAGCAGCTCGGTGGGTAGCTGTGTCAGGTTGAAGAGCTGCGCCGTGAGCGCGTGGTGGAAGTGGTGGATGTTGTTCTCATCCAGCCCTTCCAGCGCCTCGTTCCTCAGGTGTTCGGCCAGATCCTCGAAGCGCTTCGCGTTGAACAGCGAGAGCATCCACTGATTCAGCACCAGCTTGTGGGCGAAGGGCACCTGCGGCCGGTTGTTGGCACGGCCGCGCGGCGCGGTGGGTGCGCCAGCGATAGCCGCGTCGGTGGCGTTCTTGCGGGGGCGTCCGCGCGGCATCAGCGTTTCTCCTCGTCAGCGTGGCGCGCATCGATCAGCCGCCGCTCGCGCTTGATCTCGCGCGTGAGCTCCCGTTCGGTCGGCAGGACCTTCACGTACTTGGCGGCGAAGATCTGGCGGGCCTCACTAAGCACCGAATATTTCGCGATGGCCTCGTTCTTCTTCGAGCACAGGATCAGGCCGATGGTCGGGTTGTCGCCCGGGGGCCGCGCATGGGCGTCAAACATGCGCACGTAGGAATCCATCTGGCCGATGTCCTGGTGGGTGAGCTTGCCGACCTTGAGGTCGATCAGCACGAAGCATCGGAGCAGGTAGTTGTAGAACACCAGATCGACGTAAAAGTCCTCGTCCTCGAATCGCATGCGCTTCTGCCGCGCCACGAAGGAGAAGCCCTTGCCCAGCTCCAGCAGGAAGGCTTGCAGGTTGTCGATGATTGCCTGCTCGAGCGCGGATTCCCGCAGCGCCGGGTAGTCCTTAAGGTCGAGGAACTCGAGCACGTATGGGTCGCGGATGAACTGTTCCGCCGTGACGGCAGCGAGCTTCTCCCCGGCTTCCTTGCGGACTGGCACCTTCTTGCGGCTGGCCAACAGGCGCTCGTAGTAGAGTACCGAGATCTGCCGCTCGAGCTGACGGGTGGACCAGTTCTGCTCCGCCGCCTCGTGCATGTACCAGTCCCGCGCCGCCGGATTCTCCACCTGCATCAGCAGGCGATAGTGGCTCCAGCTCAATTCATCACAGGGCGTGTGGCGAATTGGCTCCACGCTGGAAACGAGACGCACTGCGTCTCGAATCTCGAACATCCGGTAGAACTGCCGCATCTTACGCAGGTTGGTGACGTCGAACCCGCGGCCGAACTCCGCCATAAGCCGCCGCGAGAGGTCGTCCAGCACTGCCTCGCCGTACGCGGCGCGCTTCGCCCCGCCTTGTTCGTGCTCCACGATGAGTCGCCCAACGTGCCAATAGGCCTGCACCATCGCCGCATTGACGGCGCGGTAGGCCCCGGCGCGAGCCGATTCGAGGACAGCCCGGATCTCCTGATACAGCGGCTCGGCGGAGCGAGAGACGGCAGGGCGGGGAGAGCGGGAGACAGGGTGACGGGGTGACTTGGAGCGTGCCATTAGTCCTTGCTTCCCTTTGTCTTAACGATCCAGCGATCGGCTTGATTGATCACGGTCACCAGTTGGGAAAGGATGTACTCATACTGCGTATCCAGCTCCTTTGCCCGATCCGATTCCATGTAACCACAGCGCAGCGCGAACTCGATCCAAGTCTGAGTTTCGCACGCTTCGCTTTCGGCATCGCTCAGCTTCGCGACGAAGGCAGCCTTGTAACGACGCTTCCTCCATGCCTCGGCGATGTTGGCCGCGACGGAACGCGAAGACCGACGGATCTGGTCGGTCATGCTATAGCGCTCTTCCTCTGGAAAGCGCTTGGTCACTTCAAAGACTGCCATCCCGGCATCCATCGCATTCTCCCAAACCCGCAAATCTCGATAACCCTTGATCTGCCCTCTCTCC
>Ga0163150_10003008_pt1 | contig 24501 bp, 21 predicted proteins | sample OliLakLV19P2IB_FD_148628 | JGI IMG/M metagenome (GOLD analysis project Ga0163150, IMG submission 148628) | Freshwater microbial mat bacterial communities from Lake Vanda, McMurdo Dry Valleys, Antarctica - Oligotrophic Lake LV.19.P2.IB | ecosystem: Environmental > Aquatic > Freshwater > Lake >...
GCATTACCGCTTTTTACCTAGGCTGAACGCTGCATGCACCGCTCGCAAAGCTTCTTTGCCTTTGTCGCCGCTAATCACACAAGAGACCTTGATCTCAGAAGTTGAAATCATGTCGATATTAATTTTCTTTTTTGCAAGCGCTGAAAACATTTTCGACGCAATGCCTGTATGCGAACGCATACCGATTCCGACGATGCTGAGCTTCGCAATATTTTTATCGCAGCTGACGCGATCAGCGCCAACTTCGTCTGCGATTTTCTCAACTGTTTTAATCGCTCGCGCAAGTTCGCTTTTAAAAACTGTGAAAGAAACGTCGGTTTTCCCTGTTTCGGTTTTATTTTGAATGATCATATCGACATTCACTTTTCCATCGGCAATATCTTTGAAAATTTTTGCCGCTGTGCCTGGGCGGTCAGGAACACCGAAAAGCGTGATTTTCGCTTCGTCCTCGTTAAGCGCCGCACCACTCACAACAATGTCTTCCATTCTCTTATTTTCTTTCGTAATCAAAGTACCCTCCCTTTCATTCATCGAATTGCGCACATAAATTGGAATATTAAACCGCTTCCCCACCTCGATTGAGCGTGAATGCATGACCTTCGCACCAAGCGATGCCAGCTCTAAAATTTCATCGTAGCTGATGACATCAATTTTTTTTGCTTCCGGAACAATGCGTGGATCGGTCGTATAAATTCCATCCACATCCGTATAAATTTCGCAATGCTTTGCCTTCAAAGCTTTTGTCAGCGCGACGGCAGTCAAGTCTGATCCACCGCGGCCAAGCGTCGTAATTTCACCGCTTGCCGTTTTTCCCTGAAAGCCGGCGGCAATCACAATTTGGCCCTGCTTCAGAGCCTGACGAATGCGATTGGTGTTAATGTCTTGAATACGAGCACGCGTATGAAATTGATCCGTCAAAATTCCGAGTTGTGGACCTGTCATGGAAACCGCTGACTGCCCCATCTCTTCGATTGCCATGGCAAGTAACGCCACAGAAACCTGCTCACCGGTCGAAAGCAACATATCCATTTCGCGATCATTCGGGTTTTTTGCAAGCTGCTCAGACAACGCAATTAAGTCGTCTGTCATATCTCCCATGGCTGAAACCACGACCACCACTTGATTGCCTGCTTTTTTAGTTTTGATCACACGTCGCGCCACATTTTTAATGCGCTCTGCATTCGCAACGGAGGAACCACCATATTTTTGAACAATTAATGCCATATAAAACCCTTGCTTATAGCAGAGAGCCTAAAGCAAAAAGCCAAAGATTTTTTGACTGTAAGCTCTCTGCTATGAGCTGTCGGCTTTTTTAAGATTTGAACAATAAGTCCATAATTTCGGAAGGCTTGCCCAGCTTGAATTCAGAAGCTTTTGCAGCTAATTCCGTAAATTTTTCAACATCATCAGGAAAAATATTTTTTCCAATGATTGCAAAAGGAACAGGCTCTCGCAAATACGCTCGCTCTTCAAACGGCACACTCATTGCGGGCGTGATTAAAAGACGCGCTTCAACATTGCGCTGCAAATATTCGCGAATTTTTGAAAGGACAAAAAAATCGGTCGCTTCAAGAGCGCTGACCTTCCCCGCCAAATCGCCGACAAGAGATAACTCCTCAGCGGAATGAAGGTACACAACGACAAAATCTTTTTCTTCAATGGCTTCATGAAAAGCCTTCACCATTCGCTCGCAATATTCATGAAACTCGAGACCTTCTTGCCGAACCTCCACCGCGGTCAAACCCGTCGCGCGCGCAAGCCCTAAGGCATATTCGCGCGCAGCCACAATCGCTCCCGACTTAAAATCATATTTTTCTTTAAGCGACTGAAAAGCAGGGCGGCGACCTTGTCCCCAAATCCAAACTAAATTCGCTGGGTTTTGCCCTAAATCAATCCGCACCTGATTAATCTCGTGATCTTGTAAAAGCAAGCGGGCATCAAACATGAGCTTTTTAAGCGCTTCTTCGCCGGGACCTTTGGGTAAAACGTCTTGTATCACACGCCCCTCAATCATCCGCGGATCCTGCGTTCGCGCAGACAAGGCCTCAAAACCATGCGCGTCTTTAATCACAACCACGTTGCGATATTCTCCGCCGGAGTAAAAACGCACAAAGTCGCTCGCAAGTTTTTTGTTTAAAAAATGCGTTAGAACACGCGCTTCTTTTGTCGAAATTTGACCCGCCGTTGCATCCGCCAAAACACCGTTCGCCTCCGTAACAAAGTGCATCGAAAAGGCAACTTCATTATCCTCGAGGTTCAATTCGCAGTTAGCCGCATCCAACGGGCCACGCCCGGGATAATCTTTTGCAATGTCATAGCCCAACGCATTCATCAATACTGCGTCTGGAGAAAAAGGGGTGCGATCCGTCAGCAATTTGACAGTACCCACTTTTCCCGACTTAGCGAAAAAATGTAAGTTCGCTAACTTCGCAGCATCAAGCGGTGTCCGCTCTCCAAGTTGTACGACCGGCTTATCACAGGCTCCGGCGAGAACGACCAGTATGTATTTCATTTTCCACGATCTCCTTGATGGCTTCCACTTTGGCATCCACCACTTCGAGCTTATCATCAAAACTAAACGCGTAATCCGGATCTTTGAGGCCTGCGCCCGTCAGAGTAATCACAATGCGCGAACCTTCTTTAAAATAATTTTTCTTTGCAAGTTTAATCACGCCTGCGACTGCAGCAGCTGACGCTGGCTCCGCGAAAACACCTTCGCGCTCTGCGATAAATCGATAAGCCTTGCCAATTTCTTCATCGGTTACCGCGTCAATCAATCCACCCGATTCGTCGCGTGCTGCGAGCGCACCCTTCCAACTTGCTGGGTTTCCGATGCGAATCGCCGTTGCGATTGTTTCCGGGTTTGAAAAAACTTTATTGTAAACAATCGGCGCTGAACCTTCGGCTTGAAAACCAAGCATCTTCGGTAAAACTTCGGAACGCCCGGCCTTTTTATACTCGTTATATCCGCGCCAATACGCCGTGATGTTACCGGCATTTCCCACCGGGATCGCGTGATACTCGGGCGCTTCACCTAAATCATCCACGATTTCAAATGCCGCTGTTTTTTGACCTTCGATGCGATAAGGATTAATCGAATTCACCAAAGTAATTTTTCCATCCTTGGTCGCTTCTTTCACCATTTCAAGCGCATCATCAAAATTGCCGCGAATCACGATCACTTTCGCGCCATAACGATAAGCTTGCATCAATTTGCCTTTGGCGATTTTTCCATCTGGAATCAAAACAAAACATTTCATGCCGCAGCGTGAAGCATAAGCTGCCGCCGCCGCAGAAGTGTTTCCCGTCGAGGCGCACATGACCGCTTTCGCGCCTGCTTCCGCCGCTTTTGAAATCGCCATTGTCATCCCGCGATCCTTGAAAGAGCCGGTTGGATTCAAGCCTTCAAACTTATAATAAATACGCACATTTTTTAGGCCTAACTCTTGCGGAAGAGCTTCCGCCAAAATAAGGGGCGTATTGCCTTCATTCAAAGAAATAATCGGAGTTGCGTCTGTTACCGGTAAAAACTCCTGGTAGCGCTCGATAATTCCAATTTTTTTAACTGCAAACTTTTTTGTCGCCATATTCGATCTTAAAGCTTCGAGCTTAGAGCCTATAGCTTATAGCCCCCTCGGCTACTGGCTACCTGCTATGAGCTATTGGCTTACTCCTCTATTCTAATGACTTGTGATTTACCTTTAATCGGGTGCATACGATCAATTGCTGCAACGGCTTGCCGAACATTTTTTTCATGCGTCTCATGCGTCAGCATAATCAGCGGCACAATTTTTCCAACACGGCGCTCTTGCTGAATGACATCTGAAATACTAATACGAAATTTTCCCAAAATATTTGAGATCGCTGCCAAAACACCTGGCTGATCAATCACATGAAATCTCAAATAATAGCGCGACTCAATCAATGAAATACTGCGAACTTTAATCGAATGGTTAATCCCCCGCATTTGCAAAGAATTCTGAACAGGGCCATAAATTCCGCCCTTAGCGATATCAACGAGATCTGCAAAAACAGCACTGGCTGTCGGATGCGCGCCGGCACCCCGACCATAAAAAAGAACCTCACCCACCTCATCACCGCAAAGTTGAACTGCATTAAAAGAGCCGTTCACATTGGCGAGAATATGTTTCTCTGGCACAAGCGTAGGCTGGACACGCGCTTCAAGCCCCTCGGACGAACGCTTGGCAATCGCAAGCAATTTGATGCGATAACCAAAATGGCGCGCAAATTGAATGTCTTCGCTTTTAATTCCAGTAATCCCTTCCCGATAAATCGAATCAAACGGTACGCCGCCATTAAAAGCATAACGTGCCAAAATCGCAAGCTTATGCGCCGCGTCCGTTCCATCAATATCCAGTGTTGGATCAGCCTCAGCATAGCCCTTTGCCTGCGCTTGTTTTAAAGCTTCGTCAAAGCTCGTCCCATTCTCGGTCATGCTGCTTAAAATATAATTGCTTGTGCCATTAATAATGGACGAAATGGATTGGATTTTGTTTGCGACCAAACCTTCGCGCAATGCCTTCATCACGGGAATTCCACCCGCGACACTGGCCTCAAAACAAATCCAACGCTTTTTTTGATAAGCTAATTTGAAAATCTCATCACCATGCTCTGCGAGTAAGGCTTTATTTGCCGTCACGACATGCTTGCCCGCTTTCAAAGCTTCGCGGACCAAAACTCGCGCCTCACGAGTCCCGCCAATCAGCTCGACAATGACATCAATCGCAGGATCTTTAACAACCGACTTAGCATTGGCTGTTAAAAGATTCGCAGAAACCTTGATCGTGCGTTTTTTGTGAAGATTTTTGACCGCAATTTTTCGAATTTCAAAGTTCACACCGAGCTGGCTGGCAAACCAAGCACGCTTCGCCTGGAGGATTTCAACCAACCCTCCACCCACCTGCCCGAGCCCCAAAATTCCAATTCGTATTTTCTGCGTTGCCATGCTGTTTTTTTGCTCTGGGCTGCGCCCAGCCGATACCTTTTCTTTAAATCTATGCAAAATGAGCTTGCAGTATAACATAACTCTCCCACGGAATTGTATTGGGAATTTAGGAGCTTCAGGGGTATACTTTCGTCGGACTACAGACCCTAGACTCTTGACCATTGACCTTTTTAATTGTCTGTAGTTCATCGTCCATGGTCCACGGTCTGATTGAAAGGCTTTTAAGCTATGCGCAATATTTTAAAACTTAGTTTCGTTTTTGGGCTCTGCGTTCTTTCGATGGGCATGTCCCGCCATGGTCAGTATGACGACGAAGCTCGCACCCTTGAAAAAATGGATAAGGAAATGAAAAAATCAGGCTATTCCGCAACGCAACCCGTTGAAGACGTTGCTTCCGGCGTCAAGCAAGCAACCTATGACAGCACCAAAGAATTAGTCCAATCCACAGCGGAAGGCACGGCTGAAAATCCACCTGTCGTAGGAACGGTTAAAGGTGTGGTGGATGGCAGCGGAAAAGTTCTAGAGCAAGCATCTAAAGGCATCGCAAAAGTTGCCACCTTTGGCCGCGCCGACCCAAGCTCATTTCGTGTCGAAGACCCTGAGCATGGGAATAAAGACGACTCCACGAAAGTTAAATTTAATTTTTGACGCCTCCCGGCGTCATTCCCGCGAAGGCGGGAATCTTGGATTTTACCGACTAACGACAACCGACCAACGACCAACGACCAACGACTTGTTCTAGAACTGCTCCCTGCTTATTGGCGTAGACCATTCGGAGGATTAATGCGTGGCGCGAGCCTCATCGAGTACCGCAATACAAAACAGCTAGACTTTGAATTGAAGATCGTAGAGGTCTTTGTATAACCCGCCGCTCTTCAGCAGGCCTTCATGCGTGCCCTCTTCAGCGATTTTGCCTTCGCGCATCACGATAATGCGATTGGCTTTTTTGACTGTGGAAAGACGATGGGCAATGACAAGCACGGTGCGGGCGCGCATTAAATTTTCAAGCGCGACCTGAACCTCAAACTCACTGTGTGTGTCCAAATTCGATGTTGCTTCATCCAACACAAGAATGGGCGGATCTTTTAAAATTGCGCGCGCAATCGAAAGCCGCTGCCGTTGACCGCCAGACAAATTCATGCCACGCTCGCCAATATTTGTATCGTAACTATTCGGCATCGCCGAAATAAACTCATGTGCTTGTGCCGCCTGCGCCGCCGCCATCACCCTTTCAAGCGAAGCCGCGGGATCAGCATAAGCAATATTCTCACGCACGGTCCCGTTAAAAAGCACGGTATCTTGTGTCACAATCGCGATCATTGAACGCAAAGAACTCAACGTCATTTTACGCAAATCCATACCATTGATCCGAATCGCTCCGCTCGCCGGATCATAAAAACGAGGCAAGAGATTAGCGAGCGTGCTTTTCCCTGAGCCGCTCTGTCCGACAAGCGCAACCACTTCGCCAGCATTAATATTAAGATTAAATTTTGAAAAAATCTCAGGGCCCGTGGGATAGCGAAAACTCAGATTTTCATACCGGATTTCACGCACCGTTTCTTTGAAATCAATCGCGTCAGAAAGATCGCGCACGGAAGGAACCTCGTCTAAAATTTCAAAAATTCGCTGCCCTGCTGCGACCGACTGCTGAATGGTGTTGTTGACTTTGCTGAGTTTTTTCACAGGCTCATAAAGCAAAAAAAGCGCCGCAAGAAAAGAAGTAAAACGTTCGGGCGTAAAGGCATCCATCGACATTGAAATGGCCATCGCCGCACCCAAAGCCCCCATCATTTCAATCAATGGCCGCTGCAAAATCGCAACTCGCACTGTTTTTTTATAATGATCAAAAACGCTTTTATTAATCGCGTTAAATTTCTCAATCATGCGATTCTCTTGGTTGAAGGCTTTTACAATTGCCATTCCCATCAAACTTTCTCCAATAAACGAAGTGATATCGCCGGTGCGCTCCTGCATTTTCTTCGTCGTACGACGCAAAGATTTTCCAAAAATGGTGATCGGAATTGCCACGACCGAAAATATGGCAATCGCCACAATTCCGCTTGTGCCTCCCCAAAGAATGACGGGCGGCAATAAAAAAAGAACTGTGAGCGGCTGCTTAATTAAGTCCGTAAGCACATCGGTTACGGCAGCCTGGATCGAACTCACATCATTCGTGATGCGACTTAAAAAGTCACCTGTGCGGCCTTGTGTATAAAAATCACTCGAAAGCCGCGTTAAATGCGCAAATAGGTCTTCACGCACTTTTTTGACCGCACGCAGCCCAACATTGGTCATTTGATAATCAACCATATAACCAAAAAAACTGCGCAGCCCAATCACTCCAAAAATAATCAAGGGAAGCCACGCGGCGCTAAAATGAATATTCAATACTGCGGGTAAATGCGGAATACGATCACTATTCAAAATGATTTCGCGCTTACTGGAAAGCCCATTAATTGTTAAATAAGGAATGGCGGAAGCAATCGCCATGGTCAGCGCATAGCCCACCATTCCGACAACAGCAATTGCGAAACGCCACAAATGCGGGCGGATATACTCCAGCAGTCTGCGGTAGATTACGAGCGAATTTTTCTCGATTGGATTTGCCATAATTTCCTTTAAAGCGTGCCGCATTCTACCATTGGATGCGCGCTCAAGGGAGAGGTTAAATTTTGCGGCATGCGCGGCTCTAAAATATTGATTGCCATCGAAGTTTTAAGTGGGTTTGGTCTTTAGAGTATTAACTCCTCCCGCTCAAACAGCTCCGTCTGCGCGGAGAACTCGCGGGATGAATTAATACGCCAAAGACATCCGCGCTGTGGAGGTGTTGGTTTAAATCGGAAAAACACCTCTCTGCTCCTCTCATGAATCGAAGCGCTCTATTCCGCTCCTCACAAAATAATCACGCATCGCTAAAATAGTTTTCGCCCTTGTCCTTTTTCAATCGCGGCTAAGCAGCGATTGAAAAAGATATCGCAGGAAACATTCATCAGCACTACGTTCGGCCTGTAGAAAATATTATAATCATCAAACTTTGAGAAACTTTTGTGGTGAAATCATGTTTCTCCAATTTAAGCCTCAACCCCACTCATGCGATTGATGGCACGGAATGAGAAGTTTCGATTTTCGAGTTCCACAGCGACGAACAGAGTGAGGAGCGCGGACTGTCTGAGAAAATTGGAACTTCTTATTCCGTGCCAAACCCACACTGTTTTGATGTAACCCGAAAGCTTGCCCGCTCGAACCCAAAGCTCTCTCTTGGGATGTGAACATCCGTCTGTTATAATCCTCGCATGACAAAAAAATTACGCGTTGGTGTCGTCGGCATCGGCTATCTTGGAAAAATTCATACTCGCATTTACAATGAACTTCCCGAAGCGGAGCTCGTTGGTATTTGCGATTCTAATCCCGAGTCAAAAATTAAGGCAGATGAATACGGCGTCGCTTTTTTCACGGATCATCGCCAGCTCATCGGTAAAGTGGACGCGGTGAGCATTGTCACACCGACTTTTACGCATTACGCTGTCGCCAAAGATTTTCTTGAGACGGGCATTCACACGCTGATCGAAAAACCGATTACACTCAAACTCGAAGATGCGGATGAGCTCATCGCTCTCGCGAAGCAAAAAAATCTTGCGCTCCAAGTGGGGCATCTTGAACGCCACAACCCTGGCTTTAAACGTATTGCCGAAATCATTCAAAATGTCGGCTTTCTTGAAATTCACCGTCTCGGAACTTTCACGGGCCGCATCAATGACTGCGGAGTTGTGCTCGATCTCATGATTCATGATCTCGATATTTTACTAGGCCTCATTAAATCCCCCGTTAAACATTTTGATGCGATGGGCATTCACGTCTTAACACCGTATGAAGACATTGCGAATGTTCGCATTCGTTTTGAAAATGGCGCGGTTGCCAATCTCACTGCTTCGCGGGTTACTCTTGAGAAACAACGCAAACTACGCGTCTTTCAGGAGAATGGTTATCTTTCACTCGACTACGAAGCGCAAACCTGCAAGCTTATCCGCAAAATAGGTTCGCAAATTGAGCAAGAAACGATCGATATCCAAAAGGGCGAACCGCTTAAAGAAGAATTAAAATATTTCATCAATGGAATACTTGAGGGTACAAGTCAAGGCTACCCTGACACCGCGGCTCGCGATGCACTCGCTCTCGCGCTTCAAATTCGCGACTCGATTGATGAGCAGATCAAAACTCGCGCTGTTTTCAAGTAACAAACTCTGCTATGAAAAAGATTTTCATCACCGCCTGCGAAACTTCGGCGGATCATCATGCGGCAGAGCTCATTCAAGAACTCAAAAATAATATTCCCGACCTGCATATTGAAGGTATTGGCGGACCTCAAATGCTTGCTGCGGGCGCGATCATTCACTATGACATGACAAAAATCGCGTCCCTTGGATTTATGGATGTCATTCGTAAATATCCGCTTTATAAAAAAATATTTGAAGAGACTGTTTCACAAATACAAAAAGCAAAACCTGATTTAATTGTATGCCTCGACTCTCCCGCTTTTAATCTGCGTCTTGCAAAACGTGTTTCAAAAATTGCTCCAATCTACTATTACATCGCTCCCCAACTTTGGGCCTGGGGACAAAACCGCGTAAAGGTTGTTCAAAAACATATTCAGAAAATGTTGGTCCTTTTGCCATTCGAAAAGGATTTCTACCGTGAGCGAAATGTTGATGCCGAGTATGTCGGTCACCCTTTAATTGAAAAGCTAATATCTGTCCCGGGTAAACAACCTTGCCAAATCAAATTGGGTCTTTCTGCGTCAGGTCTTCATATCGGACTTTTTTCGGGCTCACGCCTAAGAGAGTTAAAACGGATTTTTCCTGTGATGCTTGCCGCAGCAAAACAAATTCAAACAGCTTTTCCTCAGGCCACATTTCATGCAAACCGTGCGCCTGGCTTACCGACAAGCCTTTACGACGCTTTCGCGAAGGAAGCTAACGTAGCGGTTCAATTTCATGAAGCTTCTTTTGAAGAGACTGTCCGTGCCATGGATTTTGCGCTGGTGGCATCAGGAACAGCCACACTCGAAACGGCATTACTCGGCACACCTTTCTTCTTGCTTTATAAAACCGAGTGGACGACTTATGTCTTGGGAAGAATGCTCGTCAAGGTCAAATATTTAGGGCTAACAAATCTGCTTTTGGATCAACCCGTCATTCCTGAATTTATTCAAAATGACGCTTGCCCTGAACAAATCGCACAACTTGCGATTAAATATTTAAATTCGTCTGAGAAAATAAACGCGATGAAAGCAAGCTTCTCAAAACTTCACGAAATTCTCGGCAATAAATCCGCTAGTCAGTCTACCGCAGACGAAATTCTAAAGTTTTTGAAATTCTAAATCCTAAACAAATCTAAAATTGAAATTTTGTAATATTTTAAACACGTATCTTTGGTGCTTGAAATTTATTTAGAATTTTGAGCTTAGAGATTAGGATTTCTTCGGAAGCTGATCCCATGGAAATTCGGGCTGAACAAGAGGTGCGTATTCTTTTGGGAATGGAATGGGAAAAGTCACAATATCATAAACGCCGGCAAGTGCTCGGCCACCCATAAAAGCCACGCCACGAACCGAGCCAGACACCCAGCTCGGAGGCATTTGATCCACATTCTCTGCTTTTTCTTTCGAAAGCTCAGTGGTCAATGCCATCGGACAGAGGGCGATATTTAAAAATCCGCGCTGAAGCTTCCGCAAAGGTCCGGAAGATTCAACTTCCGCCGCAAACAATGATGATGAGATTGAAAGAATCGAGACCAAAAACAAAATTTTCTTCATGCATGTAATTTAACAGAGGTTAGACAGATAGGCAATCGCGATCAATACCCCATAATAACCTACGCGGTTGAACACATTCAGCCGCGTAGGTTGGGATGGTAATAGAAAACCCCGCAAGTTTCCTTGCGGGGTTTTTCTGCCGGTTGGGTCGCAGACCCAGAGTCAAAATTACAATTTCAAACTTTGACGATCAGAGTTTGAAAAGCATATCCGCGTAAGTCGGAACGGGCCATGCTTCGGCACAAACCAATACTTCTAACGCATCAATGTCAGGACGGGTTTCGTCGAGCGCCACTTTCACTTTGTCGCGATAAGCGCGCGCCTTTTCAGGAGCATGCTCAATTTTTCCGCACTTCTCAAGTGTGGCTTCAAGCTTCTCAAGCTTCTCTTTGGCCGACTCAAGATGAGTGGTGATCTCGATCAACAACTCTTTTTGAACCGCGGAAGAAACCCCAGTTGACTTAAGCGCATTGATCGTCGCCGCAAGTTTTCCGGTATAGCAAATCACCGATGGGATATACAAAGTCTTCAACATGCGCACGGCACATTTGGCTTCAATGCCGATTTGCTTCACATAACTTTCCATGTAAATTTCATGGCGTGAATGCAACTCAGTCTTTGAAAGCACTTTGTACTTCTCAAAAAGCTTGTGTGCTTCAGAAGTATTCATCGCATCTAAAGCTTCCACCGTTGAGCTAATGTTCGGAAGCCCGCGCTTCTTTGCTTCTTTAACCCATTCTTGTGAATAGCCGTTGCCGTTAAAAATCACGCGGCCATGATTCTTGATAATTTCGCGCACAATTTTCTCAGCTTCCTTGTTGAGATCACCTTTGCCGACTTTTTCAAGACGCGTTGCGACTTCATCAAATGCTTCCGCGCTAATGGTATTCAAGATTGTATTCGGACCCGCAACAGAAGCCGATGAAGGCACCATGCGGAATTCAAACTTATTGCCGGTGAAAGCAAAAGGCGAAGTGCGGTTACGATCCGTGTTATGCAAAGGAAGCGGTGGCAATGAGTCCACGCCCATATGCAAATAACCCTGAGCTTTTGATTCAGCTTTTTTACCCGCAGCAATCGCTGTTAAAATGTCCGTCAAACCGGAACCCATAAAAACAGAAATGATCGCTGGAGGAGCTTCATTCGCACCCAAGCGAAGATCGTTTCCGGTATTCGAAGCTGACGCACGTAATTTATCTGCGTGACGATCAACCGCACGAATAATGGCTGCAAGCACAACCAAAAATTGGAGGTTGTCATGAGGAGTCGTTCCCGGCTCAAGAAGATTTTCACCTTCGCTTGTCGCGAGCGACCAGTTGTTATGCTTACCTGAACCATTCACACCCGCGAAAGGTTTTTCATGCAGCAAACAAACAAGACCATTTCGCAAAGCAATTTTCTGCATCGATTCCATGACAAGCTGATTGTGATCAACGGCGATGTTTGTTGTCGAAAAAACAACCGCCAACTCAAACTGAGCAGGCGCGACTTCATTATGCTTTGTTTTTGCGCTGACGCCCATTTTCCAAAGCTCAATATCAAGTTCTTTCATGAACTTCGCAATGCGATCTTTAATCGAACCAAAATACTGGTCTTCGAGCTCTTGACCTTTCGGTGACGCAGCGCCAAAAAGCGTGCGCCCTGACAAAGCCAAATCCATACGCTGATCGTAGAATTTTTTGTCGATCAAAAAGTATTCTTGCTCAGGACCAACAGTTGCGGTCACGCGTGAAACAGTTTTATTACCAAGCACACGCAAAAGACGCACAGCTTGCTTTGAAACGGCTTCCATCGAGCGCAAAAGTGGAGTCTTCTTATCGAGTGATTCACCGGTATAAGACATAAAAGCTGTTGGAATACAAAGCGTTAAATCTCCCGCCGCATCTTCTTTCAAAAATGCAGGTGACGTGCAGTCCCATGCGGTGTATCCACGGGCTTCGAAAGTTGCGCGCAATCCACCGCTTGGAAACGAAGAAGCATCGGGCTCACCCTGAATCAACATGTTGCCGGTTAATTCGAGTGTGATTCCGCCCTTCATGTCAGGATCAATAAAAGAGTCATGCTTTTCAGCGGTAATCCCAGTCAACGGCTGAAACCAGTGTGTGAAATGACTCGCACCCTTTTCAAGCGCCCAATCTTTCATGGCATTTGCAACAACGCTTGCAACTTCGGGCGTTAAAGGCGTGCCTTTTTGAATCGTTTTGCTCAAAGACTTATAAATATCTTTGGGTAAACGTTCGCGCATCACTTTGTCATTAAAAACATTGCTACCGAACAATCCCGGTAGTTTCATTTCACACTGGCTCATGTCAATCTCCTGAAATTAAAGTTAATGTTATGTTCTATTTTTAAATGCACAAGAAGGCAGACAAGTTACTACGAAGATTTATGAGAATCAACTTTTTTAGAAAGCTATTCTTACGTCCTCAATCCCATGAGCGAAACCTGCCACCTCATGAGCAATCGCTATGCCAAAATAAAAAAAGGGTTCCCCTCTACATTTTTGAGGTAACCCAACATTTTTTGACATTCAATACAATTTTGTATGAACAATAATACAATATTGTATTCTAGTCGTCTGCAATCGCCTTCGCTGAAATTTGATAGTTTTTGACTTTATAGCCAAGAATTCTCTCGGTCAAACCAAGCGCCTTAGCAGCACGACGCTGATTTCCGCCCGCTTTTTTCAAAGCGTCGTAAATCATTTTTTCTTCCAATTTTTGAACCGCGGTTGGCAAATCACCTGAGGGAACCTCGCTATCAAAATTCGTCACGGCACGCGACTCCGTCTCGACGGGCTTAAACTGCGTCAAAGCGGGATGATCTTTGCTGCCTGGAATAGGGAAAAGTGTCGGTTCAATCGTGTCGCCTTTGCAAAGAACAACCGCGCGCTCAACGGCATTCTGTAACTCACGAATATTTCCGGGCCATGAATACGCCATCAAATATTTCATCGCGGAATCCGAAACATATTTTACTTTTTTCCCGTTTTCTTTATTCGCGAGACTTAAAAAATGATTTACAAGCAATGGAACGTCTTCGCGACGTTCGCGCAAAGCCGGTAAAAAAAGGGGCACCACATTCAAACGATAATAAAGATCTTCGCGAAACTTGCCTTCGCGAACCATTTTTTCTAAATCACGATTCGTGGCTGTGATGAGTCGAATATCAACTTTGATTGTTTTGGTTCCACCGATGCGTTCAAATTCCTTTTCCTGCAAAACACGCAAAAGTTTAATCTGGGTTGAAAGCGCAATATCACCAATCTCATCCAGAAAAAGCGTGCCTTTGTGCGCAAGCTCAAAGCGACCCTGTTTGGCCGCAAAAGCACCCGTAAACGAACCTTTTTCATGACCAAAAAGTTCAGCCTCGAGAAGCGTGTCGGGAAGCGCCGCGCAAGAAATCTTCACAAAAGGCCCATCACGGCGATCACTCGCATAGTGTATCGCCTGAGAGACAAGTTCTTTGCCTGTGCCTGTTTCACCACGAATGAGCACCGTCGCTTTGGACTGGCTCACCATTTCAATGGAGCCCAAAACATCGTGAATGCGTTTGCTTTCACCAATGATATTGTCGGGGCGAAACTTTTTCGCAAGCTCGCGTTTCAGGCGCAAATTTTCATCTTGAAGTTGTTCTTTTTCTTTTTCACGGCGCAAATAAATTTGAACTGTTTGCGCAATCATCGAACTAATAATAGAAAGCAAACGAATATCTTCTTGAAAAGAAACATCCTCCTGAAAAAGACGGTCAACGGAGAGAGCACCAATCGTATCTTGGTCGAGCTTGATCGGAACACAGAGGAATGAAATTTTACTGCGATCGAGATGTTCGCGTGCACGCGTCTTATTGAGAAACAAGGGCTCTTTATCAATATTGGGAACGACAATTGCTTCACCCGCCTGCACCACTTTGCCGGTAATTCCTTCGCCAATTTTATAGCTTCCGCGCCGCTTCGCCTGCTCATCCAAGCCGTGCGCCACTTCAACCGTGAGCGTTGATTTATCCGAACTTAAAAGAGCAAGGGTTCCACGTGCCATCCCCATCTTGTCATGAAGCGTATCCATCACTTTGTGCAGCCGCTTTTCCATGGGGTCAGACGAATTGAGGCAGCGTGAAATTTCATAAAGGGCTTGCACCTCCATGATTTCGCGTCTTAATCCCTGAATCGTATCGAATTTTTGTGTCATATAATTTGATGAGCATCGACTCCGTAGAGGGCAATGCCGGCTTTATTAGCACGCTCCATAAATAAATCAAAATCTAAAAAGAGAGTTTTTCCGGACTCAAAGGCAAAAACTTTTGCTTGGGCTGTGATCAAAGATTCGAGCGTGGTTAAACCTACCGCCGGGACATCAAAACGCATGTCCTGGTTTGGCTTCGCAACCTTCACGACAACCACGTCTCCTCCGCCCAGATGGCCACCTCTTAAGATAGCCTGATCTGTCCCCTCAACTGATTCCACAGCCACGGCGGTCTTATTTTTGACCACAACCGTCTGACCAATATCCTCAGCTGCTATGTGCTTTGCAATTTTGAAGCCAAAGTTGATATTTTCTATATCTTCTTTAGAACATTTTTTCTTTCCCAGCGGACCTGCGCCCGGCAAAAAATCATCCATAAGCCATGTTGAGTCCATTAAATCAATCCCGTGGTGATGCAAATAATCTGCAATGCCGCCCAATAAGGAGTCATCTTTATGATCTTTCAGTTTCATCAAAACCTTAATCATATCTAAGTCGGGGCGAACATTTTCTTGAAGAAGGCGAACTTTCTCGACTTTGCCGGCCATCACAGCCTCGTGAACGCCTTCCGCACGAAAGACTTTGACGAGCTTCTTAAGTTCACCGATTTTGACCCACTCAAAAAAATCTGAAACTTGTTCAAGAACAGGCTCCGCTTCTTTTTCAATTCCACAAGTCACAACACGGTATCCTTTCGCACGTGCCTGTTGTGCAAAAAGGAGTGGAAAGCGACCTTTGCCCGCAATAAGTCCGACTGTTTTCATGACAATGTCCTTATTGTCATTCCGGACGGTCGCAGACCGAGCCGAAATAATCTAGATAAAAAATTTGCTGCATAGACTGAAATGTTTAAAACCAGATCTCGGTTGCAGCGAAGCTGTAGAGAGGGAGAAGAAACTGGATCCCTACTTTCGCAGGGATGACATGCTTCGCATGTCACCGGCAGATGCCGCGTTCGCATTGACTCAGAAACGTCGTCAAAGTTTGAATCGACTGCTGCGAAGAGATTTTCTCAAGTTGCTTGATTGATGTTTTTAAGGCGACCTTGGATCGAAAAATAATTTTAAACGCTTTCTTGATAGCTGATTTTTCATCCGCGGAAAAATTGGCGCGATCAAGACCTACAGAGTTCACCCCGAAAGCCCGCGCCGGATGTCCATCCACCATCATGAAAGGCGGCACATCTTGAACCACCTTGGAACATCCGCCAATAATCGAAAGTGAGCCAATGCGTACAAATTGATGCACGCCCGTCAACCCACCAATAATCGCACGATCTTCAACAATGACATGCCCCGCAAGGGTTGCAGCATTTGCCAAAACGGTTTGGTTATGCACAATGCAATCATGCGCAATATGAACGTAGGCCATCAAAAGATTGTCGTCCCCGACGATAGTCTCCGTGCCTTCTTTGGTACCAGGGTTCATTGTCACGTATTCGCGGATTTTATTGCGGTTACCAATTCGAAGATAAGAAATGCCGCCATCGAATTTTTTGTCCTGAGTCGGGCTACCGATGACTGCGCCCGTAAAGAACTCGTTGTCGTCACCAATCGTCGTATAACCTTCGATTGTGACACGCGGTCCCACTTTGGTTCGGTCCCCAATTCGTACATTCGCCTCAATGATCGCAAACGGTCCAACCTCAACGCCTTCACCCAACTCAGCGTCAGGATGAACAATCGCTGTCGGATGAATCGTCACGGATCGACGACTGCGAACTTCACTTCCGCTTCGCATACTAGCTTATCTCCTACATACGCCTTGCCTTCGCACTGTCCTGCGCGCGAACGCTTTTTAATGACAACCACTTCCATGCGCAAAACATCGCCCGGAACAACAGGAGCACGAAATTTAACACCATCTAAACTCATAAAATAAGCAATCTTTCCGCGATTCTCCGGCTCAGCCAACATAATCACGCCGCCGACCTGTGCCATCGCTTCAACGATCAATACTCCTGGCATCACGGGATGCCCAGGAAAATGTCCTTCGAAAAAATAGTCGTTCACGGTAACTTGTTTAATTCCCGTCGCCTTTTTTCCCGGCTCAAAGTTTTCAATGCGGTCTACAAACAAAAACGGGTAACGATGCGGAATGATTTTTTTAATTTCCTCAACCGTTAAAGTCTTCGGCAAAACGGACGGCAAATTATTTTCAGTCATGCTTAATTTCCTCACAAGTTCCGTGTTAAGCGCGTGACCACTCCGTGTCGCGATCACATGCCCTTTGATAAATTTCCCGAGCAAAAAAAGATCTCCCAGTAAATCCATCATCTTGTGACGACAGGCTTCATCTGGAAAACGCAGCTCATTATCAATCGGGCGATTGTTTTCAAAAACGAGCGTATTGCTGACATTCGCACCCTTGCCGAAACCTTGCGCGAGTAAATACTCGGCTTCTTTTTTAAGGCAAAAAGTACGCGCAGGAGCAAGCTCTCTTTCAAAAATTTCGGGCAGAATCGGCAGCATCAGAAACTGATCGTGCAAGTTAACATCGGCGTAGGCCAGAGTGTAGGAAATCACAAGCTGCGGAGACGGCAACACAATAATCGAATGTTCTCCGCGATCGACAAAAACAGGCTGCTTAATCTCAAGATAAATGCGATTCGCACTTTGCTCAATGAGCCCCGCTTGCGAAATCGCTCGTGTAAATTCAAGCGCGCTACCATCCATTCCGGGCATTTCATCGCCATTGACTTCGACAATCGCATTATCCACACCAAGTCCATGAAACGCAGCCATGAGATGTTCAATCGTTTTAATGACGCCTGCCCCAACCGCCAAAGCCGTCTGCCGCAACTCATCTGTGCGCACATTTTTTATCGTTGCAAGAACTTTCAGATCAGGATTCAAATCAACACGACAAAATCGAATCCCCGTATTTTGCTCGGAAGGCAAAATACGAACACGCACCGATTGGCCCGTATGAAGGCCCATGCTTTCGAGTTCAACCGGTTGTTTTAGCGTCCGCTGCTTCATAAGAGTATTGCTCTTCGAAATTTTATTTAAGAAATCGCTAAAAAAAGGTTACGCTTTTTTGTACTTCTTAACTAATTCCGCCAAAACAGCCTTCGTAATATTTAACGTAGGATTGCGGTAAAGTAAAACACGGTCATTTAAAATAAAATCGTAGCCTTGGGCTTTTCCATATTCTGCGATCGTGGCGTCAATATCTTGAAAAATCTCGCGCACCACTTTTTCGCGTCCCTCTCCAAGCTGACGGCGCACTTCACGGTCAAAGTCTTCAAGTTGGCGTTTTTTCTCAATGAGCTGTTCTTGCTTTTGCTGACGTGCTTCTTTCGCCAAAAGACTCAATTGATCCTCAATGTCGCGCGCAGCTTTAACGAGAGAGGCACGCTCTTTTTCTTTTTGTTCGCCTACATTTTTAAGAGCCAAATCTTGATCTTTTGTTTTTTGATAACTATCAAAAACTTCCGCAACATCAACATAGGCAATTCCCGCGGCAAAAACATTTCCGGAAAAAAACACTGCGGCTACAAAGATAACGAATCCAAGATATTTTTTCATTTTCATTTCTCCTTTTAATTTTAAATCAAAACAATAACAGCTAATAAGTTTGCGGCTGAGCCTACAGGCTCAGAGCAAAAATAGCTCAATCGCCAGCTACTCCTTGTGCAGAGGCAAAAATCTCTGAAATCCGCTCCGCGGATTACGACCAAACACTGAGTAAAAAAAATTTATCCTCGGTGTAAATTCGGCCATGCAAGTTACGTTCCGTAACTTGCGGCTCATAATTGGAAAACCGCTTTCGCAGCTTACAACCAAACACCGGATTTTCTTGGCTATCGCCATCCGGTGTAAATTCGGCCATGCAAGTTACGTTCCGTAACTTGCGGCTCATAATTGGAAAACCGCTTTCGCAGCTTACAACCAAACACCGGATTTTCTTGGCTATCGCCATCCGGTGTAAATTCGGCCATGCAAGTTACGTTCCGTAACTTGCGGCCTCATTTAGAAACCGCGGCTCAGACTAAATTCAAAACGTCCATTTTCATCTTTGGTATCTTTGTTGAAAATGGGATACCCATAATAAAGCGCGATGGGTCCCAATGGAGTTTTGACCTTAATACCAGGACCCACGCTCGTTGCGAAACCACTAAAATCAAGTTTGAAAGATTCGCGGTTGACATTCCCTACGTCAATGAAGGCCACGCCGCGCATGATTTCAAGAAAGGGAACGGGAAAAGTATAATCTAAATTAAACACCGTCATGGTTTGTCCGCCCACCGCATTGCCATTTTCAATCGGACCTACACGTCGATAATTAAAACCACGCACCGATCCCAAGCCGCCCGCATAAAAACGGTCAAAGACTGGAACTTCGGTTGTTCCGCTCAGACCATTCCCCACACCCACACGAGCGCCCGCTTCGATCAAATGTTTTTTCCAAACCTGGAAAAACTTGGTGTAATTCGCATTGAACATATAGTAAGAAGCGCCAGCGCCAACAAGCTCTGCATTAAGCCCGGCTTGACTCCCTTTTGTGGGCGCAAAATAATTGTCACGAGAATCATAAGTAGAAAAAATCTTATTTCGCAAAAGAAAGGTGCTGCCCTCATAATCACGCACCGTTTGAGGCGCATCTGACGATAAATTAGCCAACTTCACCTGTTCCGCAGTAAACCCACCGCCAACACGAAAAACATCACGGATCAACTTCGACAGGGTGACACCCGCACCAAGACGGGTTTCATCAAAATCCACGTTCGTGTTGTCACGAAAATTATCATAAATATCAAGACCAAACGCATAAGGCCTTCCAAAAAGATACGGCTCAACAAAGCTAAAAGAAAAATTGCGGCTAATTGTTCCAACGCGCGCGCGAAGCGAAATAGATTGTCCACCGCCGGTAAATCTTGGGAAATTAAATAGGTCGAAATTTTTCTGAGAAATTTCAGCAAAACCAAGAAAGCTATCAACCGAACTCACGCCGCCACCAAAAGAAAGTTCACCGGTGCGTTTTTCTTTCACACGGAACACAAGATCTTTTCGATTAGGCTCAGACTCGGAAGGAACTGTGTCATAAGTCACCTCTTCGAAGTAATTTAAATTATCAAGGCGCTCTTTTGACTTCTTTATTTTTTCGCCATCAAATCGATCGCCGGGGCGAATGCGTAGCTCGCGACGAATCACTTGATCACGTGTTTTACTGTTGCCGCGCACAACAACCTTATCGACAAAATAAAGATCGCCTTCTAGAATTTCATAGAGGACTTCAACCTTTCCACTTTCTTTGTTCAGCTGAATATCCGGGATGACGCGCGCATCCATGTAGCCACGCTCGTTATAAAATGAACGCAACTTCTCAACATCTTGAGCGATGTAATATTGGGAATAAGTTAACCCTGGCAGCATCTCAAGCTCTTGCCAGAGCTCGGACTCAGGAAAAAGCTGATTCCCTTTAAACTTAACTGCACCCGTTATATACTTCTGCCCCTCTTCAATCAAAACCTTAACAATCATGTCATGCGTCTTATCGTCGTAAGCAAATTCCGGAGCAACTTTTACATCCAAAAAGCCTTCCTTCTGGTACTGAAAATATATCCGTTCGAGATCCTGGTCAAATTCGTCTTCCTTAAATGTCCCGAACATAAACCATTTGCGAGGTTTGTTTTTCATCAACTTTAAAAGCTCTTTGGATTTAAAGCTTTTATTGCCCTCAAAAACAACTTTCGCAATTTTATATTTCTTGCCTTCTTCAATCTGAATCTTAATCGTCGCTTGCCCGGACCTCACATCTCTTTGAACATCGGACTTCACTTCGATAAAACGAAAACCTTTTTTCTGGTAGAGCTTCTTGATTTCCTCCACACCCAAGTTGAGCTTGTTTTCATCAATGACTTCCCCTTCCACAAGACCGAGAGCCTTGCGAAGCTTTTCATCCTTATAAATGGTATGCCCTGATATTTGAATTTCCTTAATCACTGGTTTTTCAACCACGGTGACATAAAGCTTGTAACCTTCAGGAAGCTCTTCAAGCTTAATTTGAATGTCATCAAAATATTTCGTGGCATAAAGTCGCTTAATATCATCGTTCACCATTTGCTGTCTCAAAATAGCACCCTTTCGAGTGCGCATTTTTGAAAGAATCGTCTGAGTGCTAATAATTTGGTTACCTATAATCTCAACACCAATCACTTTCTTATCTGTTTTCTGCGCGTCATCACTTGCGATCACCGCAGGCGTTCCGTTGGCAGAACTTGTCGATGGTACTGCGGCGGCAGCAGGCGTATCGACGGCGGAAGTTGTATCTTGATCGGCTCCTTGAGAGCCAAAGTCAGATTGTTCCGTTGAAGTTGGCTGAGAATCTTGCTGTGCTTCAAGCAAGGGCAGCAAAACAAAGAGAAGAAGAGAAAAAAAGGCGACGCCAATGCAGGCCTTATGCGCATGGCGCCGAAGCGTTCTAAACAAAAAATGGCTACGCATCATATTGAAACTTCCTGTTCCCGTGAATATTCGGGATTATCAAATCTCGTCCATTCCTTCAAGAAAACAAGCGGAACTGTGCCTGTCGGACCATTACGTTGTTTCGCAATAATCGCCTCAGCTCGATTTCTGTTTTCTTCGGTTGGATTGTAATACTCTTCGCGAAAAAGAAACACCACCACGTCGGCGTCTTGCTCAATCGCGCCTGATTCGCGCAAATCTGAAAGCATGGGTCGATTGCCCTGACGAGCCTCCACTGCGCGCGACAACTGACTAACAGCAATAACAGGCACTTTTAATTCACGCGCGAGCGCTTTCAGCGAACGCGAAATCGCTGAAATTTCCTGCTGGCGACTCTCGACATGCCCGCCCATGTGCATCAGCTGAAGATAATCTATCACAACCATTTGGATTCCGTATCGCATTTTCATACGCCGCGCCTTCGCACGAATTTCAAGAACGGTTTGCCCCGGAGAGTCATCAATATAAAGAGGAGCTTCGGAAAGTTTTCCGGCGGCTTGCGTTAATTTGGGCCAATCTTGGTGCGACAAATATCCTGTGCGTACTTTTTGTGCGTCCACACGCGCAAACGAACACAACATACGTTGCACCAATTGCTCCTTACTCATTTCAAGCGAAAAAAATGCGACTGGTTTTTTTAAATTCACTGCTGCATGCTCACAGAGGGCCGTGGTAAAAGCCGACTTTCCCATTGAAGGACGTCCTGCAACAATAATTAAATCGGAAGGTTGTAATCCAGCCGTCTTTGTATCAAATTCATGAAAACCCGTTGCCAAGCCCGTGACGTGCTCTTTGCGCTGGAAAAGCTGATCAATTGTTTCCATCGTATTATGAATAATATCGCGCATCGCAAAAGTCTTGCCTTCGATTTGATCTTGCCCAATATCAAAAATCGCACGCTCAGCTTTATCGATGACTTCGCGCGCATCCTTGGAAGGATCAAAACTTTCTTGAACAATTGTGGTTGCGGAGTGAATCAACATGCGCAGCAACGCGCGCTCTTTCACAATTTTTGCGTAATGCTGAATATTCGCAGCCGTTGGAACCGCGGCAGTCAATTGCGTTAAATAGGTTGCCCCACCCACCGTTTCAAGTTGCGCACGTTTGCGAAGCTCTTCTGAGACAGTCAGTAAATCGGCAGGTTGATTGCGGTCAAAAAGTGTTTGGAGAACTGAAAAAATATACCCGTGAGAAGTTTCGTAGAAGTATTCGGGCTTGAGAGTTTCAATAGCAAGCGTCAGCGCGTTCTCGTCAAAGAGCATGGCGCCGAGCACGCTCATCTCGGCCTCACGGCTGTGCGGAGGAACTTTCTCAAGTTGTTGGATCGCTGTTCTAGACTCCGCCATGAATCACCCGGTTAATCTTTGGCACGCCTCGACCAAGGCTCGGCGCGCAATAATTTAAACTTAATGTTTATTTGGTTACGCGAAGCTGCCGGTTGGGCAAAGCCTAGAGGCTTAAAAATAGATTATGCAGGCTGCGGTTCGCCGACGACTTCGACTGTAACTTTGGCTTTCACCTGTGGATAAACTTCAACTTCGACAATGTGCGTTCCAAGAGTCTTGATTGGCTCTTCCATCTGCACTTGCTTTTTATCGATTTTATGGCCTTTTTTACGAGAAATATTTTCAGCAATCTGTTCGGAAGTAATCGAACCAAACAATTTGTCGCCCGCGCCAACTTTGGCAACGATAACAACCTTGATGCGCTCAAGAGCTTTCACGGTTTCTTCCGCAGCTGCTTTTTCTTTAACGCGACGAGCTTCAACGCGAACACGCTGCTCTTCAATAAAAACACGGTTCGCGCGTGTCGCTGGAAGTGCATAATGACGCGGAATCAAATAATTGCGACCAAAACCATCCCGAACCTTAACGACATCGCCCTTACGTCCAACATGGGGCACATTTTGAATCAATAATAGTTCCATAACAAACTCCTTATCCTATCCGTTATATCTAATCGTTGTATGCGGTTGAGGCAGGGCCTCAGAGCCAAAATGAATCAGTAGACCTGAAAAGGCATTAAAGCCGCGTGACGTGCTTTGCGGATCAGTTTTTTAAGTGCGCGCTGATCTTTTGCATTAAGACGTGTAATGCGACGAGGCAGAATTTTTCCCTTTTCCGTCACAAACTTCAAAAGCAATTCCGTATCCTTATAATCATAAGTTGGAATCGGGCGAACTCCGCGAGGAATGCCGGGCCCCATGCGATCAAAATCTCCACGAGGTTTACGGTCTGTCTTAAACTTACTGTCGCTACTTTTTTTCTTGCGTGCACCTAACATTTTTTTCTCCTTCAGACTTATTTCAAAATAATTTTTATTTCAACTTAGCGTATTCACTGTTCGTCTCTTATCTCGCGGTTACGCTGCTTTGTGCCGGTTGCGGCTAACCGCAGAGGCAATAAAATTCAGCGTCAGAACGGAACATCCTCATCCGGCTTCAGCTCATCGGCTGAAAGCGAACCTGCACCCCGCGCACCTTTCATATCCATCGAAGATGGCGCGCCAGAACCCGGGAAAGAATCCGTATCTTCAAAAATTGCGTCGTCCACGTTTTCAGTCGGTGGCGCACCTTCAGCCGAGCGGCCTTGTCCTGAACCTTGGCCTGAACCTTGTCCTGCGCGCGGCAAAAACTGAACATTCTGTGCAATCACTTCGACAGATGAACGCTTGGTTCCATCTTGCGCTTCCCAGCTACGGCTTTGTAAACGACCTTCAATAAAAACAGGGCTACCCTTTTTCAAATACTCATTACAAATCTCTGCAAGGCGCGCCCACACAACAACACGAATATAACTGACTTCTTCTTTTTTCTCGCCTGTCTGCGAATTATAAACACGGTTCATTGCAATCGAGAAACTTGTCACCGGTTGCCCCGATGGCAAATAGCGCAACTCGGGATCGCGCGTCAAATTCCCCATCATGAAAACTTTATTTAAACTTGCAGCCATATTTTTTAGTCTCGTCCGTACTCGCGACCGTAACCAGCACCGGCATAGCCCATGCCTTCAT
>Ga0163150_10003009_pt1 | contig 24500 bp, 27 predicted proteins | sample OliLakLV19P2IB_FD_148628 | JGI IMG/M metagenome (GOLD analysis project Ga0163150, IMG submission 148628) | Freshwater microbial mat bacterial communities from Lake Vanda, McMurdo Dry Valleys, Antarctica - Oligotrophic Lake LV.19.P2.IB | ecosystem: Environmental > Aquatic > Freshwater > Lake >...
AAATACGTCGAGTAGGTTGATGCCGAGAATCAAGAGCACTACCCCGACGATAAAGCTGAGAACAAATGTGCCGGTGCCTCCAAGTTGAAACATAGATCCAAGCGCTCCTATAACGCCACCAAGCACAAAGAATGTGACGAGTCTGCCGATGTGGAAAAATATCTGTGGTCGGACCATATCGCCCTCTTTCGCAAAACTGGCCGACATCGAGAGAACGAGCCCGCCCACGACCGCCATACACGTCGAGACAGAGGCTATGAGACCAATGACAAAAGCAGTGCCGTAGGTCACGTTTGAGCTTGTCACAAGATTCACAATGCCAAGTTTTTGCAGGACGATAAAGAGAGCAACGAATCCGGCGGCGATTGGAATCGCATACGTGAATTCCGACCAGTTGATGTTTTTTTCCTGTGGCTCCGTAGAGACAGAATAGCCGTGCTTGGAGAGTATCGCACGTAGCTCTGCGGCGACCGCATCGCGTGACCTACCGTCAAATTCCCCGGACACCTCCATGGTGTGGTTGCTCAGATTAGATTTAGCGGCCGTAACGTACGGAAGCTCTTTTGCCTCCGATTCGGTCAGCATGGTACATGCATTGCAGTGCATGCCGCTTACATGGAATGTGTATGTTTTCATATTGTTTGCTTCTTAATTCTTAGCCACTCCTCACCCAAAAGGAGGAGAAATGCGATAGTGAGCATCAACCAGAGCATTACCTGAAATACAATAAACGTCGCGCCGTGCATTGACAGTTCCGATACAGCGCCAAATATCGCTTGAGCTTGAGCATCAATGTCATAAAAATGGCTCAAGAATTCTTCCATACCGAGCGCGATGAAAAGCGGTATCGACAGTCCGAATATTATTTTTAATCTCTTTGTAATCATATTTGTGAAGAAGAATTATGGGGTCCCTCCCGTTTCATTGTTCCAAACACTGATACCGTTGGGAGTTTTTCCAACAGAAACTTGGCTGATTTCCTTGCCCGAGGACAAATCAATAACCGAAATGTTTTTGCCGGTAAGGTTGCTTACGTACGCGTATTTCCCCTGCGTATCAATTACAATCCCGTGAGGCGCGCTCCCGACGATGATCGTTTGATCGACTTTTTTGTCCGCAATGTTTATACGGTACACCTTATTGCTTGTTGGCTGGTCAAAATAAAATCCTTGATCAGCAACGTACAAAAATCGCGAGTCCGGACTCGGATAAAGTTGCACAGGGCCCCTGGCCTCCACTGGCAAATCTATATAAGCCTGTTTGCCGGTTTTAATCTGTACCCATGCCACCTGCTTCGTATCGTAAACCGAGACAAACGCATATTCTCCATTGGGTGACAATGCCGTCTGTACAGCTTTTCCTTTAAGAGGATATTTTAAGATGTCTTTTGTTTGAAGATTAACCGAGGCCATTGCCTGACCATCAAGGAGAGCAATGAAAAGTTTAGAATCATCCGGTGCAATTCTCAGGCCATGCGGTCCGCTGTTCTCGCCCAAATCAAACTCTGAAATAACTGTTTGGGTATTAAGATTTACGACAAGTACCTTGCTGGTTTCTTGCGCGTTAATATACGCCACATTCCCGGCTTTGTTTGAAACAACGTGGGCTAAATGCAGATCAATGCCCAATTGCACTGAGCCGGTAATGGTGTCCGTAAGCGGGTCTATAATGAAGAGCTTATCTTGAAACCCATCTGAGAGATCTTCTTCATCCACTTTATCACCGCCCATGCCACCACGATTCACGTTTGCGGTAACCAGTACTTTTGATCCGTCTGGTGATACCTGCACATTGTGAGCTTCATAACTTACAAATTTTCCGTTTTGCACATCGGATAAATTTATAATGCGAATGAGCTTCCTACTGTAAGCATCAACCACGGCTACACGACCCTCTTCTTCGAGCGCGATGTATACTTTCTCGGAAAACTCCCTATTTCCTCTTGAGTTTGTGTTGAGTAAAACCACACTGATAAGTACCGGGGATACTATAAGTAAAATGATTGCCAGTTTTTTTGCGATATTTTTCATAGTTTTTTTGCCTTAATTCGTAATGAATTTGAGACTACTGACACAGATGACATCGCCATTGCAAAACCTGCAAATACTGGATTCAGCAACCAACCAAAGATTGGGTAGAATAACCCAGCCGCAAGTGGGATGCCCACAATGTTGTAGATGAAGGCAAAGAAGAGATTCTGCCTGATGCCGCGCATGGTCATCTTCGAGAGTTTGATTGCCTTGACGAGCTTCGAGATATCACCCCCTAGAAGCGTAATGCCGGCAGATTCTATCGCCACATCTGTTCCTGTACTCATCGCAATTCCCACATCTGCCTGCGCGAGCGCAGGGGCATCATTCACACCGTCGCCCGCCATTGCGACGATCTTGCCCTGTCCTTGCAACTCTTTGATCTTGTTGAGCTTGTCTTCCGGTAGCACTTCGGCAAGCACCTCGTCTATACCGACTTGTTGTGCGATATAGGCTGCCGTATTTTTATTATCTCCGGTCAGCATGACGGTCCTGATACCGAGCGCGTGGAGATTCCGTATCGCCTCCACCGCTTCGGGCTTTATGGAATCCGCCACCAACACGACTGCCATAACTTTGTCTTTCGTAGCAAGAACGATTGGTGTTTTTCCCTCCATTGTTTCTTTTTCGAGCGCGGATGCGTCAAAAGAAAGGTGTAGATCATTTACCAGCGCATGATTTCCTGCAAAATACTCAACACCGTTGATTGACCCCTTGAGACCTTTTCCTTTCACGATTTCGAACCCTGTTACGGCCTGTAGCGGTAGGCCTTTTGCTTTTGTAAACGATACGATTGCGTGCGCAATCGGATGTTCCGAATTTTTTTCCAGCGACGCAAGGATGCTCATGAGTTCATCATCGTTTTTGTCTGATTGATTTTGGATTGAGGTCAATTCCGGCTTACCGCGAGTAATCGTGCCCGTTTTATCCACCACCACCACGTTCACCTTATGGAGCTTTTCGAGTGTGGCCGCGTCTTTGATGAGAATGCCTTCTTTTGCTCCTTTTCCAACGCCCACAATGATTGCCATCGGGGTCGCGAGGCCAAGTGCGCACGGACACGCAATCACAAGAATGCCCACAAACGACACGAGCCCATACGAAAGCGCTTGTGCGAAACCTAAGCTTGGAGTGCCCAGCACCAGCCACGCATCAAGCGTTACCACCGCAAGCACAAGAACAACCGGTACGAATACGCTCGAAATCTTGTCGGCGAGCGCCTGAATAGGTGCTCTGCTTCCTTGGGCCGCTTGCACCATTTTGATGATGTTCGCGAGTAGGGTTTCTGAGCCGACCTTCGTTGCTTTGAATGTGAATGCTCCGGTCGTGTTGATCGTTCCGGCAACTACTATGCTTCCGACATTCTTTTCGACGGGAATCGGCTCTCCCGAAACCATAGACTCGTCTACATATGACGATCCTTCCGTAAGTACTCCATCGACAGGTATTTTACCTGCTGGTTTTACGACAATGAGGTCGCCATGTAGCACCTGATTGACGGGTATTTCCTGCTCTTTCCCATCTCGAATCACTAATGCGGTTTTTGCCTGGAGATTCAAGAGCTTCTCTATCGCATCGCCCGTCTTGAGTTTTGACCGAGTCTCCAGATATTTTCCGAGGGTAATGAACGCAATGACAACAATTGTTACGTCGTAGTATGTGTGCTCGACGTTGATAAACTGCCGCAGCGGTTCTTCAAGCGCGGTCACGGCAATGCTATAGATATATGCGGCAGTTGTACCGATGCCAATGAGTGTATCCATGTTGGCCTTTCCATAGCGGAAAAAGCGATACATGCCCAAGAGATAGGGTTTGCCGACCACAAAGAGCATGTAGGTCGCCATCAGCGGCAGCAGGTGGTGGAAAAATTCTGACCACACATACGGCACCGCTGGGAGCACCGCGAACTGCGCGAGAATCTCCCACCCCATTACGATGATACTAAAGATGGTAAGTGGGATTGCTGATACGACTTTGGTCCGCATTTCGGCCAGTTCCTTGAGCTTGTCTTCCTTGGACTGCCTCAACCCGAGGTGCGCTGCGTGATCATCCTCGGACGCATCCATATTATTTTGCATTTCGGCAGCTGAAGCGCCATCGTGCTTGGGAAGGATGAGGGAGTAGCCAAGCGGCTCTAACTTCTTCGAGAGTTCGTGCGGATTTGTATTGTGCTCGTCAAATGACACCTTGGCCGTCTCAGTGCCATAGTTTACTTCCGCAGAATGCACGCCCTCCGTCTTTTTTAAGGTCTTTTCGATGATTGCGGAGCAAGAGGCGCAATGCATCCCTTTCACTCCAAATGTCTGTGTGTGCGACATAACTATGAGCGTTTGAGCTGGTACACCTTTAAGATCTCTTTCCGGGCTTTCGCTTGATTGCCTTTTTGGATTTGGTCGACGGCGCACGTATTCAGGTGATTCTCCATGAGCACATCCTCAATGCTCGAGAGTGCCCTCTTCACGGCTGAGGTCTGCGTGATCACGTCTATACAGTACGTTTCTTTTTCCACCATCGCCTGCAGCCCACGCACTTGGCCCTCGATGATTTTGAGGCGTCTGACAAGTTTCGCTTTCGCTTCTTTACTGCTGTGCATCATATTAAGACTATACCCCCCAGGGGTATTGAGTCAATCCTCGTTCGTTGCGCACTGCTCGCTGGGCGTTCAAGGTCTGTTACGTCAGGGCACAGTACTCGCCTTCGATTCCAGACACGTAAGGCAGGCTCTTCTACACGGATGACCCTACCGGGACTAGGCCAAGCGCTCGAAAAGCTGTCGCCACAACTTTTCTCCGCTCGGCCCTGCTCGAAAACATTTGTTCGTGCTGGCCCACAACTCTTGGCTCATCGCCACTCGCCTCGGTCGCCGGCCCCGACTCGCAGCCAAGCTGCTCCGTCCTTCGATTCTCTCCGCAGGAGAGTCATCACGCCGCACAGAAAAAGCATTTGCGGGGCCCGCTCCGGCGTTCGATTCCCGTACGCAAGACATCCCATGTCTTGCTTAGGGTCAAAGCCTTCGCTTAGCGAAATTTTGACCCTACCGGGAATCGAACCCGGATTCTCAGCTTGAAAAGCTGGTGTCCTAACCATTAGACGATAGGGCCTACAAACGCGATTATAGTACGTTTTTTCTGGTTTAATAGCAAAAAAATGCTACTGTATTTCTCGGTCAGATCGTTTGGCGCTTTTTGCATTTGCATGAGCGCTGACCTCGGGTTTATCCCGATACGGAGAAGCGTTTTCACGCTTCTCCCAAGGAGAGGTGGCTATGGGATGTGCAGTGCACATTTCATCGCTGAAAAGCGGAAGCCCTTGTGGCGAAGCGCACCTCTCCGACCAGGAGAGGTGGCTATGGGATGTGCAGTGCACATTTCATCGCTGAAAAGCGGAAGCCCTTGTGGCGAAGCGCACCTCTCCGACCAGGAGAGGTGGCTATGGGATGTGCAGTGCACATTTCATCGCTGAAAAGCGGAAGCCCTTGTGGCGAAGCGCACCTCTCCGACCAGGAGAGGTGGCTATGGGATGTGCAGTGCACATTTCATCGCTGAAAAGCGGAAGCCCTTGTGGCGAAGCGCACCTCTCCGACCAGGAGAGGTGGCTGAGTGGTCGAAAGCACCGGTTTCGAAAACCGGCATACCGCAAGGTATCGAGAGTTCGAATCTCTCCCTCTCCGCCATGATTGAAAGCACGCGCTCCCGTGGAGCGCTGTTTTCATTCATCATGTCGAGAGTAAGGGAGAGATTCGAAGGCGAGCGCTAGGGACCCGCCACCAGGCGGGAATGCGCGAGCGTGGTCAGGCGGAGGAGATATGCGGCGGCACAATTCCGAGCGCTTGACCGAATCTCTCCCTCTCGGCACATTCATCCCAATGCTACTGTAATGGCGAATACCGATAGCCGTCTAAAGAGTACATGCGTGGTATATACTCAGTAAAACAATATGAATAAAAATATTATTCTTGCATTGATAGCCATCCTTGTGCTCGTGGGCATAGCGTTCTGGGCATTTGCGGACCGGGCAGATGATGTGCAGGGCACGCAGACCACTCAGATGACCGTGACTTCCGGTGAGAATCCCGAGCCCCGTAGCTCTGTCCATGACTTGCCTGTGGAGCCCGCCGCGGCTGCCGCGCGCAGGGACCTGGCAGCCAAGCTCGGGACTCCCGAAAAAAGCATCGTGATTATGCAGATAGACGAAAAGACGTGGAGCGACGGCTGTCTGGGACTCGGTAAACCGGAGGAATTTTGTACGCAGGCACTCATAGAGGGATTCCGCGTGGAAATGCTTGCTGAAGGCAAGACCTATTTCTATCGCACCGATAAGACAGGCGCCTCTGTACGCGCGGAAACAAATTAATCCGTCTTTTTCGGGGATATGATCGGGATATCGAAATGAAAGACGCTCTCTTTTGTCCCTAGTGATTCGTAAAGCTTTATCGCTGCCGCATCCCCCGCATCAGCCTGCACATTTTTATGTATGATGACTTCCCCATGGTCAAACATCCTGATTTCTCAGCATCGATAAAGGCGCTCAAGAAAGACCCTAAAATGGCTGCTGTCGTGCGCACATACGGTACGCTCGACCTCTCCAAATATCACAAGGGCGCAGGCTCGGTATTCGCGCGCCTGGTGCGCTCCATCGTCTACCAGCAGATATCGGGCAAAGCGGCGGCCGCGATACTCGACCGACTGCTCGCTCTATTCCCTAATAAGAAGCCGACGCCAGAGCACATGCTCGCCGTAAGTGCGGCGCAGCTACGCGCAGCTGGTCTTTCCATTCAGAAGATTGAATACGTACGCGACCTCGCGAAGAAATACATCGACGGCACGATACACGAAAAAAAATTCCCGAAAATGTCAAGCCAAGAGATCATCGATCATCTCGTACAAGTAAAGGGTATCGGGGTCTGGACGGCGCACATGCTTCTCATTTTTACCCTCTACCGACCAGACATACTCCCCGTGGGTGACCTCGCCATACGCAAAGGCTTCCAGACCGTATATGGGTTGAAAGAAATGCCGAACACGAAGCAGATGGAGCACATAGCGCGGCCGTGGCGAGAGCATGCCACCGCTGCCTCCTGGTATCTCTGGCGTGTCGCCGACGAGGAAAAGGAAGTAAAGGTGCCGCTTGCGAGCTTGAAGAAAATCCCTAGTCCCCGTGCAAAGCGCTGAATGAATCGTCCAGACCTTCCACGAGCGCATCTTTCTTGAAGTCGAACATGTTATCTCCATCATCGGCATACACAACCACCGAGTACGTTGCTCCTGATACCGTGTTGCGCAAAAGTGGTATCGAGATGTCCCCAATAGTTCCGCCGCCAGCCGGTGGATTTACGCGAGCTGCACCATAAATGCGCATGGAGTCTCGCACCGCTATCCAGCTGTTGCGAGAGAGTTTGGCTTCTGACACGCGGACTGAATCCCCTGCGGGCTGGTCCTCGACAGTGATCTCTTCGCCTGTCGCTATTGCCGTCGTCACTCCTGCTGTCGCGCCGATATTCGTCGCGCTTGAGCTTGTCGAATTCGTCGTCGCAGTGTTGTATGCAGGGACTCTCGCCTCATCAGAGGACCTGCCCGTGAACAACCACCAAGCCGCGATCAGAATAATGATCACGACCGCTCCTCCTATAACCCAATTCTGCGTATCTTTGTTCCATTCCATAAAAATGTATTGGTGACTAAAGCCTTATGAATACACCGGCAGTGTAGAACGCTCCCCCTATCTGTCAAACCGCAGGAATCTCATCAAACGTACATCTTCGCGTCACTACACTGGTGGTATGGAGATCTGGTATACCCTCACTGGCGATGTCGAGAAAAAGACTGTACAAGATGCCATTGCATCAATAAACGACGAACTCTACAACAAGCCGGTAACCAGGATGAAATTCCTCATCGCTTCAGGAGGTGGCGATATCGATTCCGGTGTGAATTTACATATGTACCTAAAAGCCCTCCCTATCGAGGTAGAGACCATAGGCTTCGGCAAAGTCGACGCAGCCGCGATCCCTATATTTCTCGGAGGCAATAAAAGACTTGCCGTGCGTGGCTGCCAATTCTTTTTTCACGAGGGGCGCTACACGATTCTGGACCACACAGCACCTATTCATGTGCACGAGGAAGCAGTCGCCGTGTTCAAACGAAATTTACACAACACCATATACATCATTGCCCGGGAGACCAAGAACGACACGGAGGTAATCGCCAACATGCTGCGCCGCAGCAAAATCATGAACGAAGAGGAGGCGAAAGAGTTCGGCCTCTGTCATGAGGTCATCGACGAGCTACCGCTCAAGCAGCAACAAGAAAAAGGATTTGGGTTCGGCGCTAAAAAGACTTAGCGCTCCGGCTTGAGCGCGTACCACACGTCTGCCGCCGGTACCGCACCCTCGCGGAGTATCACCGGCTCTCCCATCGATACGTCGACGACCGTAGACGGCTGACGCTCCGGCAATTCGCCTCCGTCTACGACCAGATCGATAGGGACGTCACCGAGCTGGTCGAGTATCGCGTCGACAGTGCGCTCTGGCGTCTCGCCGGCCGAATTCGCGCTCGTAGCGGTGACAGGGCCGCCAAATGCATTGATCATCGCGAGACAGAATTCGCTGTCGGGTATCCGAAATCCGAACGTTTCTATTTCCTTCGCTATACCGCTCACGATTTCCGGCTTCTTTTTTACGATATACGTCACCTGCCCTTTCGGGAGTTCACCGATGAGCATCGGCAATGGATCCTCCACGTGCGCAAATGCGCGCACCATATCAAGATCACTCACGATCGCATGGAGTGGCTTACCGGCGCTTCTACCTTTTATCTCAAATATTTTGGCGACCGCTTCATCCGAGAGCGCATCGGCTCCGAGTCCATAGAGTGTATCGGTAGGATACAGAACGACGCCACCTCTGCGAAGTACATCGACCGCTCGAGCAGCCGCAATTGCTATATTCGCTTCAGTCAAGACTATTCTTTCCAAGTGCGCGCTGAGGGAATTGAACCCCCGACCCTTGTCACGTCAAGACAATGCTCTACCACTGAGCTAAGCGCGCATGTCGCAAACTATAACCGAAAGAACCATTGCGCATAGTAGGGGTGAATTGGCGACCGCATCATCCACCGGAGCTAAGCGCGCGTTATCCAATATCCTACATCACAGACACCGCCGATGGTAGCAAAAAATGCCTCTATTTGCAGCCTTTCTCTTGTATTGACTTCATAGTGTCATTTGTGTGTAATGAGGGTTGCCTATAGAGCTGCAGAAACACTGGGGAGACTTCAATGCGCCTATCCGTCATGTGTGTCGTTCTCGTTGCATCGATTGCGACAGCTTTCGGTCAGAATCTCGTCCTTGTAGCAGTCCCGCCGACATACAAAGCCGGTGAGAGTTTCGACGGCACGATGGTCATGCCGACAGGCGATGCGCTTCGTTTTGCGCAGAGAGCAGATCGGGGGCCGGGTGGCCAGATGTATCTGTTCGTCACGATGCTGGCAAGCAATGGAAGCATCGTCGGCAAAGGAATCATTGACCCACGCACATGGCGGTTCCAATCAATTATCGGCCATGAGAAGACGACACTGGTATCGACTACATGCTCCGTGAATGGACTCTTCCCTCTCACGATCGGCAAGAAATACCAATGTGAATCCCACCTGCGCGTGAACGACCGGAGGATCAAAAGCATGACGCGCTTTGATATCCAAAGCGTCGTGCGCGGCAAAAACCAAGCCGTCACTGCCATCTGCGGAGAGCATGTATCCGAGGATGACGATATGTTCGCCAAGTCTCACGCGTGCTACACGGGCGATGGCAAATGGATCCGCGAACTGCGATTCCTTGAGATCGTGCCGCGTACAGCGACTTGAAGTACGCCTCCCACAGGACCCCGCGATCGATACGCGGGGTCTTTCTTTTATTGATATAGTTCCGGCATGCCCGATCTCAATGTTCCCCACCATCAGCCGCTCGCGGCGCTTTGGTATAAAGCCATTACAGGAATACTTGTAGCCATCATCGCCATCGCGCTCGCATTCGTAGTGCTCTCGTCCACCGTCGTCGCCTCAGCTGATTCCGTCGGCATCGCGAGCTTTGCTCTCCCTACCGCAGTATTCTTTTCGCTTATCGTACTTGCGTATCCGGTCCTCTATTATTTTTTATTCACGTACGAGATCACGCAGCAGGCAATCACGATAAATTCGGGAATACTATTTCGTCAGCATGAGACGATCAACTTCAATCGCATTCAGGTGATCGACAACGAACGTGGGCCGCTTCTCATGATTTTCGGCCTCACGCGCGTCGAAATATGGACTGCCTCCCCCGATCAAGTCTCTGTCTCAGGGCACGGGACGAGGCAACCGGCCCCCGACGCGACCATCTATCTCAAAAAGCGATCCGCGCTCGAGATCAAAGACTTCATCGCTCAGCGTCCGGGACCAGGGGCACTTTAATCCTGCAAGAAGCCGCCCGCTTGATGACTCCACAATTCGGCATAGGTGCCTTTCCTCGCGACCAACTCTTCGTGCTTCCCCTCCTCAATGATCTTGCCCCTATCCATCACGATGATGCGGTCCATTTCTCGCAGCGTAGAGAGTCGGTGCGCGATCGCAATCACGGTCTTTCCTTCCATGAGCGCGTGCAGTGCCGCTTGTATCTGCACTTCGCTCTCACTGTCGAGCGCGCTCGTTGCCTCATCCATGAGCAAGATGGGTGAATTCTTGAGAATCGCTCGCGCTATAGCAATGCGCTGACGCTCTCCGCCCGAGAGCTTCACGCCGCGCTCTCCGACGAGCGCTGCGTACCCCTGCGGTAGTCGTTCGATGAAATCATGTGCATGCGCAAGCGTCGCTGCGCGGACGATCTCTTCTTCTTTCGCGTCCGGTTTCCCATAGCTGATGTTCTCTCGAATAGAACGATGGAAAAGAAGCGGCTCCTGGGGGACCACCGCGACTGTTTTGCGCAAGCTCTCTTGTGTCACGCGTGCGATGTCCGTCCCGCCTATCTCGATCGAACCCGCTTGGATATCGTGATGGTGCAGGAGAAGACGCACGAGCGTCGATTTGCCCGCCCCGCTCCTTCCGACGAGCCCGACGCGCTGCCCTGATGGAATATTGAGTGAAAGATTCTCGAAGACCGCGTGCTCCCCAAACGAAAAGTCGACATTTTTTAGGACGATACTCGCATCGTCGACTTTGAGCTCACTCGCATGCTCTGCATCCGGTATCTGATGAGGCTCCAATATTTCCTCAAGAGAATCCTGCACCTCACCCCATGTCTCTGCAAAGCTGTTCAGATGCGAGCCGAGGAAAAGCAGGAGTCCTTCGATGCGGAAAATAATGGTGAGGACGAGGATGATATCGCCGAGCGAGAGCGCGCCGATAGATGCGAAATACACGGCCGCAAAAGCCATCGCTCCGCCGAAGACCGCCTGCAACACTCCGTTGAGGACCAACACCCATTCGCCATAGTGCCAATTGCGCAGACCCGCAAGTCTGCGGTTCTCCGTCATGCTCTTGAGCCTTTCTATTTCGAAAAGTCGACGCGCGTATTCCTGCATCGTCGTGATATTGGAGAAGAGGTCTACCGTGGCTCCATTTATCTGTGTTTCTATCTTTTGCGCGCGCGATGAGAGCGGTACACGTTTCTTTGCAAAATACGCATTCACCGCGAAGCTCACGGTGACCCACAAGAGGAATATCCACGCGATGATCGGATTCGCGAAATACGCGATGACGAAAGAGACGACGATAGAGACCGCGAGTTCCAGGAACTGCCAGAGTATATGTTCGACCATAGAGCGAGCGCCGCTCCCGGCGTGACTTACTTTGTTGCCTATAGAGCCAGCGAATCGATCAGAAAAATAGGCACGGCTATGCAGCGTAATGTAGGCAGTAAGACTGTACCGGGCAGTAGCACGCGCTCCCGTGGCCCAGAGTGCACCGGAAAAGCCGCTCACTCGGATGGCTATCTGCCCGACGAGGAGTACGAACACGTATGCAGCACATCCCAGGTAAAGATCTTCGAACGAGCCTCCCTGCCCGAGCGCTGCGACCGCATTCGTTATGTACTTGAAGATGTATGAGACGGTCGTAAAAAGTGTAGAACCCACCACCACGGCAGTGATCGCTATACAAGCAGGCTTCCAGTGAGGACGGGAAGCAAAGAGGAAGAAGCGCAGTGGATTCGCACTTTCGGGATAGTCTGAGCGCCACATTGATACTTTCATAAAATGAAGATATTTGATTCTAGCCCAATCGGAGGCAATGGGCTATTCTAGCTTGAAGACTATGAAGATTTTGAGTATTGAAACCTCGTGCGACGAAACAGCGGTCTGCCTTCTTGAGGCGTCCGGTACGTTTGGGCCAGATTTTCGCTACGCCATTTTGGGCAACTCCCTTCTCTCCCAGGCGGCACTCCATGCAGAGTACGGTGGAGTATTCCCCAATCTCGCAAAAAGAGAGCATGCCAAGAATCTTGTGCCAATGCTCACGGAAGCGCTTCGACAAGCAGACGCCCTCAAGACATCCACCTCTCCCGCTGACGGCGCACAACTCATACCGCTCAAACAACTTCTCGAGCGCGAGCCCGAGCTTTTTACGACTCTCGCGGCATTTGCCCTCAGATTTCAAAAACCAGATGTGGACGCTATCGCGGTCACTTCGGGGCCCGGCCTCGAACCTGCACTCTGGGTCGGCATCAATTTCGCAAAGGCACTCGCGATGCTTTGGAATATTCCTATCGTATCTGTAAATCATATGGAAGGCCACATCGTCATGCCCATGATGGAGTTCGTAACTCCATCATCTGGACAGATGCGGGAATTTGGGTGGCCGGTATTGAGCCTTCTTATTTCGGGCGGACACACCGAGCTGGTGCTTTCAAAGGCATTTTCGCAATTCGAACTCATCGGTGAGACGCGCGACGACGCGGCAGGAGAAGCGTTCGACAAAGTCGCGCGACTCATGGACCTCCCCTATCCCGGCGGCCCCGAGATCTCGCGACTCGCGGCAGAAGCGCGCGAGAAGAATATCGTGCCCAATTTCAAATTCACGCGCCCGATGATGAACGATAAGAATTATGATTTCTCATTTTCCGGTCTGAAAAATGCCGTGCGTCTCCACGTGGAGAAACATCAACCTCTTGCCGACGATATGAAAATGGCCATCGCTCGTGAATTCGAGGACACCGTAGCCGATGTGCTTATTGAAAAGACGCTGCGAGCCGCCGATGAGTATGGCGCGAAAACCATCGTCATCGGCGGCGGCGTGTCAGCAAATACACGCATCCGCGAGCTTCTCATAGGCAGGGTCATGAATACCGGCGCAGTGTCGAGAGTCCTTCTCCCCGCACCCGAGATGGCGACGGACAATGCGGTCATGATAGGCCTCGCGGGATATTTTTACGCGCTCGACGGGCGTTTCTCTCAAGCGGACGATATTGCCGCGAAGGGCAATCTGAGGCTAGAAACAGGGCTCTAATACTGTTACGATGGCGCGATGGAGACTAGCAAGACACCCGAGAGGCTCTTGAAGCCATACGATCCCAGCGAGAACGAGCCGGTCATTTTGGATGCGTGGGAAAAGAGCGGCTATGCAAATCCGGATGTGATGATAGAGAAAGGTCTCACGAGTGCGGACGCACCGTCGTACTGCATCGTCCTCCCGCCGCCCAATGTCACAGGGACGCTCCACATGGGACATGCTGCAATGCTCGCGATCGAAGACATTCTCATCCGCTATCACCGCATGCGCGGTTACCGCACTCTGTGGATACCGGGCACCGACTCCGCTGCCATTGCCACCCAAGCAAAAGTAGAAGACGATCTCTACAAAAAAGAAAAGAAGACGCGACATGATCTCGGTCGTGAGGAACTCTTGAAACGCATTGATGCTTTCACCGACGAGAGCAAAGCGACCATCATCAATCAGGTAAAGAAATTGGGCTCGTCTCTCGATTGGAGTCGGTACGCCTACACCATGGACGAGCCGCGGTACAAAGCTGTCATGGAAGCATTCGTGCGCATGTACAACGCGGGGCTCATATATAGAGGACACCGGATAGTGAATTGGGACCCAAAGCTCCAGACAACCGTTTCGGACGATGAGATCGAGTATGTCGAGAAAACAGATCCCTTCTACTATTTCCAATACGGACCATTCGTCATTGGTACCGTCCGCCCCGAGACGAAATTCGGCGACAAGTACGTGGTGATGCATCCGGATGATGCGCGCTACGCCGAGTACTCACACGGTCAGCAGCTTGAGCTCGAATGGATAAATGGCCCAATCACCGCGACAGTCATAAAAGACGAAGCAGCAAATATGGAGACGGGTACCGGCGTCATGACGATCACTCCGGCGCATTCTTCAATCGACTTTGAGATCGCGCAGAGGCACAAGCTCGACATCGAGCAGGTCATTGATGAAAGGGGCATCTTGCTTCCCATCGCCGGAGAATTCGCTGGCCAGCACATCAAAAAGGCACGCTCAGCGATAGTCGAGAAACTACAGACAAAAGGTCTCGTAGCGAAGATCGATGAAAAGTATGTACACAATGTCGCTACCAACAGCCGGGGCGCAGGCACTATCGAGCCGCAGATAAAGAAGCAGTGGTTCATCGGCGTCGATCGAGAGTTCGTCATCGAGAAGTCCGACATCCCTACCATTCCGGCCGGTATGACGACAACCCTGAAGCGCATGATGCGCGCAGTGGTCGAAAGCGGCGAGACGAAGATACATCCTGAAAGATTTGAGCGAGTGTATTTCAATTGGATAGACAATCTGCGGGATTGGAATATTTCTAGGCAGATATGGTTCGGTCATCGGATTCCTGTCTGGTACAAAGGGGATGAGATTTACTGTGGCATTGATGCGCCGCAAGAAGCGGGCTGGGAACAAGACCATGACGTGCTCGATACCTGGTTCTCTTCGGGGCTTTGGACATTTTCCACACTCGGCTGGCCACAAGATACGGATGACCTTCGCACCTATCACCCGACCGCAGTACTCGAGACTGGCTACGACATCATCTTTTTCTGGGTGGCACGCATGATACTCATGTCGGGATTCCACCGCGGGCAGGTCCCCTTCCGTCAAGTCTACCTTCACGGTCTTGTCCGAGATGGACAGGGCAGAAAAATGAGTAAATCACTCGGCAACATCATCGACCCTCTCGACATGGTCACAAAGTACGGAGCCGATGCGACTCGACTTTCGCTCGTCGTCGGAGCGCAGCCGGGCAACGACCTCAAGCTTTCTGAGGATCGTGTGCGGGGTTATAAGCACTTTGCGAATAAACTCTGGAACATCACCCGCTTTGTCCTCGAGAATACGGACGAGGGCGCGCTTGCCGCGGATTTGACCGATGCCGACAAGGCACTGGCGGAGGAGGCACACGTCCTTATCAAAACGGTATCCGGCAACATCGATTCTTTCCGTATCGATTTTGCAGCGGATGCGGTCTACCACTACGTGTGGGATCGCTTCGCCGCACAAATTCTTGAAGAATCGAAGGCAGTTCTCAAGGGCAACCCTGCGACTAGCTCAGGGCAAGAGACAGCCGAGAAAGCATCGAAGCAGCGGATGCTTTACGAGATTCTTATTATCTCTCTCAAGCTCCTCCATCCTTTCATGCCATTCGTTACAGAAGCCATCTGGCAGCAATTGCCGCAAAAAGAAAGCGACCTGCTCATGGTCGCCAAGTGGCCCGAGGCCAAGAACACATAAGCGCCGACTGAATAACTCGCAATCAGGCGTGCGAAGCGAGCTATACTTTGCGCATGAATGAAGCGATGACCATCTTCGCTGCCGCTGCTGGCGGTATTCTGCCTGCGCTCGCATGGCTTTGGTTCTGGCGTCGCGAGGACAGCAAACATCCCGAGCCTCGCAAACTCATTGCGCTCGCCTTCCTCGCGGGCATGATCACCGTGGCCGTCGTCATCCCCGTCGAGAAAGCAGTCGCGCCCTATCTCGCGAGCACGACACTCATATTCATTGCCTGGTCTATCATCGAAGAGATCTTCAAATTTGCCGCCGCGTATCTCACCGTCCTGAGGCGCAGAGAGGACGATGAGCCCATAGACCCTGTCATCTATATGGTGACCGTCGCCCTTGGCTTTGCCGCTGCCGAGAATGCTCTCTTCCTCCTTTCCCCACTTTCTGGCGACACGCTCGTCCAGACGGTCATCACGGGGAATTTACGTTTCGTCGGCGCGACGCTTTTGCATGTGCTTTCTTCTGCCGCTATCGGCGCGATGCTCGGCCTCTCGTTCTATAAGAAGCGCGTGACTCGTATTCAGTACGCCGCGGTCGGTATCCTCCTTGCGTGCGCATTGCACGGCACCTTTAACTACTTCATTCTGCATACCTCGGAGACAGATCTCCTCCGGACATTCTCGTTTGTATGGATCGGTGTCGTGGCGCTCCTGGCAGCCCTAGAATTCATCAAACGCTTGCGCCCGCGCTGGCGATAATGGTGTATACTTTATGGACAGGCCTATGTCGAAGAAACCATCTTTCTTTTCCAGAATTACGGGCAACACACAGGAGTACGACGACTTCTTTGAGGACGCTGCACCTTCGCACACTGCGCATTTTGAAGGCAAGGGCGAAGAGAGACACGCGCATATCAATACGAAAGATGAGACCTGGACACCGGAAGAACCGGGGGGTGAGCTCGCCGTCGATGTATATCAAACTCCAGATGCGATCGTCATCAAGGCGCTCGTCGCAGGCGTACAGCCCGCTACTATCGATATTGCACTGACGCGGGAGATGCTCACCGTCTCCGGCCAGCGAGCAGACGAGCGCGAAGCAGAAGACGATCACTATTTCCAGCGCGAGCTCTATTGGGGCTCTTTCTCACGCACGATACTTCTTCCCGAAGAAGTCGACGTGGATCTCGCAGAAGCTACCGAGAAACATGGCATCCTCATGATCCGTCTTCCAAAGATAAATAAAAAACGCCAGACAAAGCTGAAGGTCCGAAGCCGCTAGCCCCATGAAGCGCTTCGCCATTGCGCTCGTACTCCTTACGCTTACAGCGCCGATGAGCGCAGCAGCTCTCACCTCCTGCCTCGAAAGGAATACAGACTGCACGCTCATAGAGTTGCTCAAACTCGATAAAGAAGCTGAAACCGCGGGCATGAGTAAGGATGATCGCATCGCGATCCTCCTCGACATCATCACTCAATTGCGGCGGATCATTACATCGTTTCAGTCCACCGCACATTCATCATTCTGCATGATGATAAAAAATGATCTCGCGCTCGGTTCGACAGATGCAAAGACGAACGGTGACGTAAGCACTCTGCAACAATTCCTCACGAACGAGCGATTTCTGGAAACTGGCTATATCACCGGATTCTATGGTCCGCGCACGACCACCGCTGCTTACGCCTGGCAACAAAGCCAAGGGATCAAAAGCGCGACAGGAAAGGGCGGCTTGAGCAAAGAGGGCCGTGAAAGGATCCGGCTCGCGACGTGTCCTGCACTTGATTCTTGACCCACTCCTTGACCGAGTGCTGCACTACCCGTAGGCTGCGTTTCAGGAGCGAATATTCGCTCAACGAAAGGGAGTCGCCATGCATCACGATACCTTGCGCGCCTTGTGGTGGATCCCCAATGCGCTTACGTTCTACCGTGGCCTCGTCGCAGGACCAGCAATTTTCGTGCTCTACGCGTGGGAATGGTCTGCGTGGGTAGGACAGACGACAGCGCCGGATATGTATGTGCGGCATCATCTGCTTGCGTTCGTGCTCGTCACGACCGCCATCTGGAGTGAGTGGCAAGATGGTAGATGGGCACGGCAATACATCCGCTATGGCTGGGAAAGCAAACTCGGCCGCGATCTCGACCCGTTCGCAGACAAGTCGTTTGCGATCTGCGTCCTCGGTGCGGTGCTCTTGCATAGCGGAATCGATTGGCACTTGCTCTTCCTCGTGCCAGCGACAGGCTGGGTCATCTGGTACTCGTGCATCACCAGCAGCATGCGCTGGAACGGCAAGATCCTCTCCCCCAACTGGGAGGCGAAGGTGAAGACCGGCTTTCTGATGGCCGCCAAAGGCATCGCCATCGGCGGCTACTGGGTCGAGACTTTTCTCCCGCAGACTGAAAAGTTCACGATCTATCTCGCGACACTGTGCGTAGCTATCGGGTCGGTGATCTGCTTCCAGGCACTCGAGAAATACGAGAAGAGCGCGAAAGCTCTCACGCTGCCTGCGGAGTGAATCAAGCGACCCAAAAAAACAAACGCGGCCTCTAGAGGCCGCGTTTTCTTGTGCTCAAGGAATGCGACTACTCCTCCAGCAGGCCGAGTCGATAGATATCGAAGCTATTCTCCCCTTCGAACATGTCTGACGGGTTGGGTAGATAGAGTCTGGGACGAGTTATCTCGGTCGTTGCATCACGTATCAGGCGATGGAAGACCTCGAATTCGTCCGTGCATTTCGTGAAGTCGATAATGTACTTACGCAGCTGTGGTGAGCCGTCGATGTTGCGAGATTTCTTGCACTCGTACACGAGAAAGCGCCGCACAGGCTTATGGTATGTATGCAGCACCGTGTAGTAGTTGAATATCGCCTGCATTATGAAAAGTGTTTTCTGTCCCTTGTTCTTACTGAATGCATCCACGAATTTATGGTCCACGATATCGACTGCATGGGGATCGATCTTTGAGACGACGACAAGATCCGATATCGCCTTCAGTGGCAGCGGGAGTCCCGGTACGATAGCGGTCGCGACGACTTCTACCCCGAGTACTCTATGTTTCGGCGCACGCTCCAGATAGAAGCTGATCGACTGAAGGTAATCGCGTTCCATAAGCTCGCGCTTTCGCTTTTTTTCTCTCTTGGAGCGCGCTTTGCCGAAATTGATCTCAAAATCCGGCACGGAGCGCAGGTATTCGAGCCCGAGATCGATCGCAGCGGCTTTCACCATACCGCCGTAGAAATGCTGGAGCGCAGTATGTCCCGAGCGGCCAATGACCGATGATGGATTCGATGGTGTGTCGCGGATATTTTCTACATAGCGTTTGTACCAAGCGAGCGGATTGCGCAGGAATGCCATGAGCGAGGAGTGGCTCCAGTGTTTTATCGGAGGAAATACCGACGCGTCAGTCGTTTCTTTTTTGCTTCGCTTCTTGGTGTTTGCTTTTCGCGCTCGAGAGGCCGATTTTGCTTTCACAGAGCGATTCTAACATCGTTGACGAGGAGCGGTATGAATCGTATAACGCTCTACACGTCATGCCCCACTGCAAAACGACGTAGCCGCGCATCGGTGAATCGGACAGAACTTTGTCGGCGACTCTTTTCCCCAGAAGCCTAAAATTCACCGTGCTAGCATGACCGCAGTCCACCCCAAATATGAGGAATGCGATGCAGTCCCAGGACCATGTGACCCCATCTCTTCCTGTCTTCACGAATCGTGAGCCGCGCAGCGAAAAAGAAAAGGCGCAGGAATATGAGTCCAAGCTGAGCACGAACATCAACGAGATGGTCGCGGATCTCGACAAGAAGTACCCTGACGTCGCCATCCGTGAATGTTGTGAAGCTCGTGCACATCCCTTCCTTTGCGACGACAAACGGGTCGCCGTCGCACATGCCAAATATGCGGCACGGTCCGTGCAGGGCATGATCAACGAAGGATCAATCACATCTGCCAAGTCTGAGTCTGAGCGACTCGCGACTTTCCTTACCGTCAACGCGATCACGCTCAAATAAAGATCGCTTGAACACTTTTTTGGCCGGGCATTTCGCCCGGCCACTCCTTTGCAGGTGTTAAACTACTGTAAGTCGCACAAAAACAGGTCGGAAAGGCCTGCGCGATTCATACGTCTTCATGAGGACCCTTAGTAATCAATAATCCCGTATATATGATAATTTCGATGATTTTGGGCATAGTTTTGGGTGGCCTCACGGTCCTTTTTGCGCTGCAGAATACTGAGTTTGTGACGGTCAGTTTTCTTACATCAGACATCACCGCCCCCCTCTCGTTCGTTCTCCTCGGCACCATGCTTGGTGGTATAGCCGTCATGTTGCTTTCCCTGCTCCCCTTCGTCATACGTGATGAATTTGCGACCCGTAGACTTCGCCGCGATAAAAAGGCTCTCGAGGAAGAGCTCGCGCGCATGCGCGCAGGATATAGCGATCCTACACAGCCTGTCGAAGCACAGACGATTATCTAAAATATTGATTTGGACAAAATGTGTGGTCTGGTATAGAGTGCGAGGAGTCTAGAGAGAGGACCCACACATGCGACAGTACGACCGCATAGCGGACGACTATGTGCGTATCAAGAAGTTTAACCCCGCAGATCACTACTGCTTCTATCCCCGCTTCTACGAGACCATCGGGGACGTAAAGGGCAGATACGTACTCGATCTTGCGAGCGATGAAGGCAAGATCGCGCGCGAGATGTCCAGCCGCGGCGCGAGCGAGGTCGTCATCCCGACGACGGCCATCTTCAAAGCGAACTGATTCCCACAACAAGGACGGATGCATGGCAAGGAAGCGGCGCGGCATCAAAAGGCGGATCCAACGCGCGAAAAAGCGCATGCGATTGCGAAGACCCAAATACCCGTTCGAAGGTCTCGGCGTCGTCGTCTATCGAAAAGGCGAAGGCGGATACCTCCGACAAAATTAGCACTTGTTCTATAGACTCGACCGGCATCCCATGGGCGCCGGTCGTTTGCTTTTTTGAGCAGCTGAGAATACAGTGCTGCCAGTTCGCAAATCACCTCAAAGAGTCGGAGGCTTATGTGCTCAAAGACATCCTGATCCTTGTCGCCCATTGGTACCACGTCGCCGGCTTTCTTATCGGAGGCGCCCTCATTTTCCGGTCCGGATGGAATCAATTGGCCGCTACGGAACAACTCGTCAGGCAAGCCGCACTCCTCTCGCTCGACAATCCAAAGCGCGCGGACGCCGTAAACGCCATAAAGAAGGCGCAGAAGAAAGCGATATTCAAAATGCGACTCTGTCTGGTCTGCGCAGTCGGCCTCATCTGGATAGTGACGCGCTGAGAAGCGTAGTGTTCAAAAAATCCCGTGCGGAGGTATGAAATGTCACAGCATCCTGCCGTAATCACGATACTACGATACTCTCAAGCTGCAGTGAATCGGCTTGCAGAAATAAGACCAGCGCTTGCCAAAGTACACCCGGAGCGAGATAAACACGTGCTCGTGAGCGGGAAGACGGGCCGATACGTAGTATTCTCACTCGACGAGAACCGGCTTCCGATTCAGGCTGATGCGCCGGCTGTCGAGCAGTTCACAGGGAGTCTCGAAGAGGACGATCCTCTGCTCCTCTCCCGCATCTGTCCTCATTCGGCCAACTGAACACCACGCCGGGCGCCCAAAGCGCCCGGCCGATTTTTTTATAACGACTTATTCCGTGGGCGCGAAAGCAAAACCAGCAGTGAGCCAGCCGGCGAGGCCATCAGAATATCGGAGCACATTGGTATACCCCACCTCTCTGAGCATTGCGGCTGCACGAATGTGCCTCTTGCACGTCGGCGAGCCACAGTAAGTGATTATCTCCGCATTCTTATCTATGCCAATTGCAGCTTCGAGCTTCTGCACGAAATTCTCATCCTCGGCGATATTGATTGCCGTAGGTAGATGCTTCATCTGGTACTTCTCTGCACCATGCGTATCAATCAAAAAATACCCTCCCGTCCCTGCATCGATCTTCTTTTTCAACTCCTCCGTAGAAATGATTTTGTCTTCCATAGTCGTATTCTACAAAAATACCCATTAGACCGCTACCTTGTACCGTGATAGGCCAGCCGCTCATTCGAACCAACGGCCGGGCCCAAAAGCCCGGCCGTCTTCTTTTGCATGAACAATGGACAATATTTAATTGCGGCGGAGCTAATGAGTACTCACGAGCGAGGGAATTTGCTCTTGCCTTTATTTTCTTTGAGCCATTCGGCCGAAAGCCATTTATCGCCCTTGTCGCCTTCTTCGATCTGGTCCGCAGCCGAGGCGATTTGAGCCGCCTCCGGTCGAAGTACGAATCTTCCATGTGTAGTTACAAAGCCGTCACGATAGTCGTAACTTCCCGCTTCCTCCCATTTCAGTTCTGGATACTTTTCCTGCAATTTATAGTAGGCATCCACATGAGACGGCCCCTCGAATATTTCGCCCTTATATTCAAGAGCAGCGCAGCGAATCTTTTCAATCCTCGATTCGGAGTTCCCCTTAGGAAAAGATTCCATGCTCATGCATGAAATACTAGCATGGGCACCTCTCGGAGCCCATGTGTTTTTTTAGTAGCTGCGGAGTTGCTTCGCGCGTTCGTGGAAACGAATTCTTTCTAGCGCTTTGGCCTCGATCTGGCGGATGCGCTCGCGCGTTACACCGAATTCCCTTCCCACTTCTTCGAGGGTGTAGCACACGCCGTCTTCGGTGAGGCCGTTTCTCATTTCCAATATTTTACGCTCTTTCGGAGAAAGTTCGTCGAGGATGTTCATCATCTGTTCGGAGAGGATGCGGCGTGATGCGTCCATATCAGGCGAAGCGATCGTGTCGTCGGCGATGAAGCTGCCGAGAGTCGAGCGCTCGTCGTCATCTTCACCTACCGGTGACTCGAGCGAGACGGTGTCCTGATTTATCTTCTGAATGGTGTAGATCTTCTCCACTTCGATACCCATTTCTGCGGCTATCTCTTCCGGCAGCGGATCGCGGCCGAGGTGCTGGGAAAGTTCGCGCACCTTTTGCTTGTATTTGGCGATGGTTTCCACCATGTGGACCGGGATGCGGATGGTGCGGCTCTGGTCGGCGAGGGCGCGGGTGATTGCCTGGCGAATCCACCAGGTAGCGTAGGTAGAGAATTTGTAGCCCTTGGTGTAGTCGAACTTATCCACGGCCTTAAAGAGCCCCAGATTGCCTTCCTGAATGAGGTCGAGGAGGGTCAGATCCGGGCTGCGGTTGACGTATTTCTTGGCTATAGAGACCACGAGACGCAGGTTAGAGCGGGCAAGGATGCCGCGGGCCTCATCGTCGCTGAGCAGGATGCGCTTTGCGAGGTCTTTCTCCTGTTGACCGTTGAGAAGCGGGTACTGACCAATCTCACGGAGGTACATTTGTACTGAGTCGTAGTTGGAATCGGAGCGGCGGTTATGGAGCTTCTTTTTTTCGAGCACCGTGTCTGCGGAATTATCCTCGAGCATGCCACCGCCTTCGAGTACATCGATGCCGGCAGTCGAGAAGCGCTCGTACATTTCTTCGAGCAGCGTGACATTTTCTTCGATCGTCGGGAATTCACGGAGTATCTCGTCGTAGGTCACGTAGCCGCGCTCACGACCGAGCGTGATGAGTGTGTCTACTTTTTCCTGCGACTTACCCTTGAGTCCGGGAGCCGAAAGACGGTTCGCTGGCTTTTTTACTTTGCCCGAGATCACGGGCACCGTAGCCTTTCGAGCTGCGCGCGCGGTGGCGGTGCGGCGACTCTTCGCGTGATCGCGGGTCTTGCGACTCACTTTCGGCGAGATGTGCTTCGCTACTTTTTTCTTTTTTGATTTGGGATTATTTTTTGCCATGAAAATTGGGGTGGGAAAAGGTATTCGTACAAGAGTCCTCTTTTGCGCATGAATATAGTATGAAGTTCATGCACAAGCTAAAAAACAGCCCCGTCCTCCGGAAGCTGTACTTTCGTTATTTTTCTACGCGCTCTGTATGTACTTCACCTGTCGCTCGCGTATGTCGAGACACTCTACACCTGAGAATGGAATTTGGCAATGAGGCCTGTTAATAACTTTAGCTCCCCCATGAGCCGCTCCATCTCCGATTCGTTGCCTGCGCTCTCTGCACTCTTGAGCGCAGTCGCCGCTGCCGCAAGTCGCGCAGTGAGCTGCTCGCGCCTCAGAATAGAAAGAAGCGCCTCTGCTTCTTTCGGCACTGAGCTGCTTCCCCCATGGAGCATCTGGGCTGCGAAGCGCATGCTTTCGCGCTCCGCTTCCGGTAGTTCGACGAATATGTCGAGTGTTTCTTTCCCTACGAGCTCTTCGAGCTCGGAAGCGTACTTCTTCACATCGATAGCGGGCTTCTGCATCGACTTCTGCCAGATGAGAAGCGAGAATGCTTGGCGCACTCGATCTGCCGCGAGCACCGGATCTTTCTGCGCGCCATTTGATTGCGTCTGTAGCGGCCCACCGACACGAGGAGTCCGCAGATACGCTTCGCGCACCGCTTCTTCGGAGACACCGAGCCTCCGAGCGATCTCACGCAAATACTGCTCTCTTTCTATCGGACTTTGCATGTCGGTAAGAAAGGGGAGCACGATGCTCTCGACCGCGCGGCGGAACTTGTCCTGTTGCGGAAGATGCTCCGCAAGCACATCGAGGAGGAACGTAATGATGTCCGTAGAGTCACGAATTACTTTATTCCACGCTTCTTTTCCTCCGGAGGAGGATCCGCCTCCGGCGGACAATATGAGGTCAGCGGGATCGAGTCCCGAGGGTAATTGTGCGACCTTCACAT
>Ga0163150_10003010_pt1 | contig 24493 bp, 23 predicted proteins | sample OliLakLV19P2IB_FD_148628 | JGI IMG/M metagenome (GOLD analysis project Ga0163150, IMG submission 148628) | Freshwater microbial mat bacterial communities from Lake Vanda, McMurdo Dry Valleys, Antarctica - Oligotrophic Lake LV.19.P2.IB | ecosystem: Environmental > Aquatic > Freshwater > Lake >...
AGACCAAGTACTGTAAAATTAAAAATAAGAAAGTAGTGTCAGTTTATAAACATATGAAATTTGGTAAAGCATTTCCAGATCAAATAAATAAGGTGCAATCAAAAATAAAGCATCGTTCTCGTGATGGATTCGGTGGTGGTGATTGGCAAGATACTTTTATGGCACCAGTATCAGATTTAGACCAAAGTCCTCTGATGACTATGTGGACAAAAGTAATACTCGTTTCTATGACCTTATTAATATTTTCAGGACTTTTTATGCGACTCTTTCATCTCCAAGTTGCTGAAGGAAAAACAAATCGTGAACTTGCTGATTCAAACAGAATTCAGGTCAAAGTTATTCATGCACCTCGTGGTGTGATATATGACCGAAATGGAAAAATTATTGCTCAAAACGAACCAGCTTTCAGGTTAAAAGAAGCATCCGGTTCATCAGAAAAATTTAAAACAATATTGCGTGAGCAAGCGTTAGAACTTGAAGTAGATAATGATCCAAGATATTACAATTTAGAAGTTGATCATCAAAGATCATATTTATATAAAGAAAAGACCTCACATATTTTGGGCTATGTTTCTGAGATTACAAAAGAAGAAATGGATGATCAAATGAATAACTATCGCGGAGCGTCAAGCTATGCCTACCGACCAGGAGATAAAATAGGCAGAGGTGGAATTGAAGAAAGTTATGAAAAAGTCTTAAAAGGGATAGATGGGGGAGAAGTAATCGAGGTGGATGCAGCTGGAAAAAAGATTAGAACAATCAGAAAAAAAGATCCAATACCAGGACAGAATTTAGTGTTAAATATTGATGCGGATTTACAATGGGTGGCCTACGAAAAGTTAAAGGAAGGTTTGGAAAAAGCGAAAAGTTGTTGTGGTTCAGTCATCATTCAAGATCCGCAAAATGGTGGGGTTTTAGCAATGGTTTCATTTCCTGCATTTGATCCATTCAATATTGAATCAGCAATAACAGCACCTAATTCACCGATGTTAAATCGCACAATTGCAGGATTATATGCACCTGGCTCTACTTTTAAAATTGCCTCAACTTTAGCTGGATTAAATTCTGGAAAAATAAAAGCAGATACCATTATTGAAGATACCGGTGTAGTGCAACTTGGACCCTATTCTTTTGCAAACTGGTACTTTAATCAATATGGCAGAAAAGATGGTCCAGTAGATGCAGTAAAAGCGCTCCAACGTTCAAATGATATTTATTATTATCGTTTAGGCCAAACAATTGGAGAAGAGGATTTAGGAAAAGGTGCAAAAATGTTAGGACTCGGTGAAAAATTAGGAATTGATATTCCAGGTGAATCAAAAGGTGTAATACCCAGTGATGCGTGGAAGCAAGAAAACATTGGTGATGTATGGTATCCAGGAGATACATTACATATGTCTATTGGACAGGGATTTGTATTAACCACACCTCTCCAAATTTCTAATATGACCGCATATGTTGCAGCTGATGGGAAACAATTTCCTCCAAGTATTGCCCATCAAATAAAAACACCAGATGGAGCCGTGGTAAAGGAATTTAAATTTGATCCAATCAATCGAGCAAAATTTAAACAAGCTGATTTACAAACAGTAAAACGAGGACTCGAGGCAGTAACAAAAGAAGGGGGAACTGCGTGGCCATTCTTTACATTTCCGATCCAGACTGCCGGCAAAACAGGCACAGCAGAATTTGGCGATTTAACAAAAACACATGCATGGTATACAGCTTATGGCCCGACGAGTAATCCCCAAATGACAATTACTGTAATGGCAGAAGGTGGAGGAGAAGGTTCAAGCGCAACAGGTCCAATAGTGAAAGAAATTATGCGTTGGTATTTTTCACCTGATAAAAATAATTTACTGAAAGACATAACTGCTGTTGCATCTGATGCAGCCCAACTACGTGAATAACTTGCATGAACTTAGACGTAAGTTCATAATTAATTGTGTGAACCCAAAAGGAATTGCCCTTCCAATTATCTTAATCATTTTTGTTCTGACTCTTTTTCTCGGTAGCTTTGGCTATATTTATTATAAAAACATCAAAGTAATTGATGTTGAATTAGGTCAACTTAATCTGGATTCAGAAGATTACCTTTTAAATGTCTCCCAAACAGATTATCTAAAACTGAGTGGAAAAACTGAATTATTAAATCAAAAACTCGATATTATTATGCCCTATGATGAGCAAGATGCAATCAATACAGCTAATACAAAATTTTATAGCGCAGGTGTATATGACTCAGGTAAATATGCAGGCTTTACCCGGATTATCATTCTTCGACCAAGTGCCAACAGCATGCAAGGGTATGAACAATCTATAGTTGCAACAAAAGATTTTAAAGAATATGTTGTAAATGGAAATCCTAAATTAGTTGACCACAAGAAAGATTATGAAGAGCTAGGTTATGAAGATCCTCGCCATGGATTTAATTTAGAAAAAGTAACGAAAGCCGATTTTTTGCCAAATTCCTCACCAGAGGAACTTTATTTGGATGACAAATTTGGCTTACATAAAGATCAATATGATCAATTAGCAATTGATACAGAAAAAACTATTCTGATAAGCGATCTTTCTAAATTCAAACAACTTACTTCTCCAAATAAAGACTTTAAATTGTATGCAAAAAAACCAAATGATGATGAAATCCCAAAAACAATGACAAATTATATTGTTGACGAAACAACTGCAATATATTTGGTTGATAGCACTGGTTTGGTTTTTAACTATTCTTTAGCAAACGTTCAAAATAATAAAAATTACATTTCAAAACTCAAAGAATACAATCGACTTGATAAAGAATATGAAAAAAAGCAGCAAGAGATAAATGCAAGAATAAAAAAGCATGAAGAAGAAACTGGTGAACAGGGGATGGTGATTGATGATTATCCAACATCCCCAGATAGGCCAAACACCCCGAGTCTAAATTTTGAAAGTAGAGATTTAACCGATATAGTCGAATCTCCATTCAATTCATATGAAAAATATGAACATGCATTTCCAAGGGTTTGTGCACATGATCCAAATACATTTACAGTTAAAAATATAGGTGAGAATGATTTAAAACAAGTTGGTAAAATAAGTGGAATAGATGTGTTTACTTTTAGGGATCAAAATCATCCCTTACAAAAAATAGCGTATCAGCGAAAAGTTGATAACTACAATGAATTAATTAAAGACCTTTATAAAGGTGATTCTGCTGATTCATATCTCGATTATAAACCTCCGGCTTATGATGTATATGCTAAATCAACACCTCTTGTTTTTATGAAAGATTATTGGGGTAGGTGGGCTGTACTTGAGGAACCAAACTATAACGTCTCTGGAGGCTGTGGTAAACCAGTTGTATATCTTTATCCAACAGAACCAACTGAAATATCATTAAAATTTACAGCTCCGATGAAACTCGAAACCCAAATTCCACTCTATACAAACGGATGGAAAGTAAAAGCATATCCTGATGGAAAAATAATAGATTTGAATCCACATATGACAAATTGTGCAAATGTAAGTACTGCATATGGATCAGAATATGCACATGAAGCATGTGTTAAAAACGAATATCCGTATATATATTGGTCTGGTGAAAGCCATGTAAAAAATTACCCCCAAATAGATAAAGGTTGGATAGTAAGTAGTGGGGAAGTGGCGGGACTCTTAATAGAAAAGCTTACAGAAATTGGTTTAAATCAAACAGAACAAAACGATATGCTTGAATATTGGTTACCACAAATTGAAGCTAAAAATGCACCGTATTATCGCATTAGTCTACTGCAAAATGATGAATTGAATAAACTTTTCCCCATGCAAGTTACCCCAAGACCTGAGTCGGTAATTCGCGTCTTCCTCGATTTTCTGCCTCTGAACTCAGCAAATGAATTAAGTATGCCGGAACAAAAAGTCATCCACTTCGATCGCAAAGGATTTACTTTAGTTGAGTGGGGCGGCCTCAAGCGCTAATTGAGTTATAATAAACAGTATGAAACTCGATAGCGTTATTTTTTACACCTCAAACTTGGATGAAGCAGTTGCCTTTTATCAAAAACTTGGCTTGGAGCTTGAATACAGAGAAGATGATTATGCATCATTTTTGTTGAGTGATAACGTCAGGTTAGGTTTGAAAGAAGCTGATGAAGAACGGGAGAATCCCGGTCACCAAGCTATGATTCTTACCACAACCGACATCAAAAAATTATTCATCCAAATGAAAAAAGGGGAGTATAAGATCTATTCTCCACTCGAAAAGTACGACTGGGCAGAAACATTTAGTATTTTAGATCCTGACAAAAACAAAATAGAATTTATTGAGCGAACAGAGGATATCGTCCAAATTTCTTAGATTGTGCGACATGACCGTGCTTCCTTAAATGATTTATTAAAAAAAAGACTTCGTTGTCGCACAATGAAAGACTTCTGCGATTTAAATAAATAGAGTAGTACTCTCGTATGAAATAGACATTGTCTTTTTAGTAAAGAAGTTAATCACAACCTTCTAAATGTTAATTGAACATTTTATTTTTTTATGAGATTCTAAATTAACGAGATGTTAAACCTAAATATATCTAATGATGATCTTCAATATTTAGCTGCACTCCACACAATCGATGGTATTGGTTCTGTTCGCTTAATAAAGCTATTTGAATATTTTGGGTCTGGGAAAAAGGTATGGGAGGCCACTGATAAAGAATTAAAAGGACTAGGTATGCCAGACAAGGTGATTAGCGCCGTAAAACAGGCCAAAATGAAGGTCGTGCCTGAGAAGTATTATAACACACTCCTCCACTCTAAAATTCAGATACTAACATTGTGCGACAAGGAGTATCCAGACAATTTAAAACAAATTCATTCTCCCCCATTTCTTCTTTATTATAAAGGGCACTTCCCTACTTACTCCGATTCAATTGGAATTGTTGGTACCAGAAAAATCACAAGCTATGGCAAAACTGTTACAGAAATGCTGACAACCGAACTAGTTGCTGCGGGATTCCTGATTGTATCTGGACTTGCTCGTGGCGTTGATACTGTTGCACACAAGTCATGTATCCATGCGAATGGTAAAACAATTGCGGTCTTAGGTGGCGGTTTAAATAATATTTATCCATCAGAAAACTATAAGTTATCAGAAGAAATTGCTGCACTATATGGTTGTGTTCTGTCTGAATTCCCACCGCATTATCCAAATTTAGCAGGCAACTTTCCTGCCCGAAATAGAATAATTTCAGGCTTATCTGATGCAGTTTTAGTGACTGAAGCAGCCGAGGATTCAGGATCTTTAATCACTGCACGTTTTGCAGCAGAACAAGGAAAAGATGTCTTTGCAGTTCCTGGACCCATAACCTCACAACTTGCCAAAGGCCCTCTCTCTTTAATAAAGGATGGTGCAAAACTGGTCACAAGTGTTGATGATATTTTGAGTGAACTAGGAATTGAAAGTCGTCTAAAAGACGAATCACTAGATCAACTAATCAGTGAGCTCGATCACAATTCAAAAATGATTGTTGAGTTATTAGGCGGTGAAATGCATCATATTGACGAAATTACCCGAGCGCTAAAATTATCAATTTCTGAAGTTTCTGCAATTCTTTTAAAACTTGAAATCAAAGGTTTAGTCAAAAACCAAGGATCTGGAATGTATTCTACTTAGTATTCTTTTCTTCGACGAAAGAGACCTGTCCCGCGAAGCCTTGGCGAAGTGGGAAGATTCATAGCTGTATTCAAAGTTTAATTTCTGTATACTAAAGATATGAAAAAGCGCTTTCCTCAGCGTGAGTTTTTGTTTATTCTCACCTTACTAGTCATTTTGATCACAGCAAGTGTTGTGTGGCAAGGCAATAAAAAAGACGGTGAATATAAGCCTGGAGTGAGCATGGAAAATGACCGTGCAGTAAATACTGCATTAATGGTCTATGAAAGCCAAAAAAAGAGAAAAGTTGATATAAGTAATGGACCATGTTTAAGCAATGATCTACTTGATGATTGGGTTGCAGATTTAGTACACGAACCAAGAATCCCAGAGGATGATTTAATTGAAAACCAATGCTCTGCATTACTAAATGGCACAAGCACTCATTTTGTTGAACTTGATTTGGAAGGAACTGTAGTACGAGTTAAATAATTGTCGTCTTCAGGAATACCGTCATTCTGATCAACGCGAAGAATATAATGAGTTTTATATCCTTCACTCGAAAGTCTACTAGACTTTCTCCTGTTCAGGATGACAATCAATAAATATGTTACTGCCTATACATTTATTTCAGTTTTGGTATCCAAAATCCTTTAACTTTTTCATGCGCTTATGGCGCAATACTATGCTCTTTCTTGAAGAGGATTTAGCAGTCGGCTTAATGTGGAAGTTATTGTTCACTCCACTCTATCATGATGCAACTATTACTGGTCGCATTATTAGTTTTATCTTTCGCAGTGTCAGAATAGTTTTTGGACTGATTGCCTATATATTAGCTTCAGTCCTCATATTCTCCATTGCCATTCTCTGGTTCTTAACGCCTTTTCTTATTTTCCTTCCACTTCCTGCAATCTCCAATCCAGCAATAATTCCATATCCAAAAGTTTATTTTGCAATTGAGATGATCGCACTTTCGGTACTGATTGGTGGAGTCTTGCTCTATGGATACGAGTTGCTAAATAAACCGCTGAAAAAAGTCTATCAATTGAAAGATTTAAAAGATATCTGGAATGCTACGTCCCTTAATTCATCCCAAGTCACCTATCAGAATTTATTAAACTCAATAGAAGTAAAAGAATACTTAATGTTTCTCGAATTACCTGAAGCACTTTTGCCAAAATGGGAAATCACTGTAAATGACCTGCTTCTCCAAAAAGTTATGGAATTGGCTCATTCAAATGAAGCAACCTTTATAACCCCTGATTTATTCTTCATTGCATCATGGCTCCAAACTAAAACCCTGCTCCAAGATCTGTCTAAATTATCGTTGAAAGAAAGTGATCTCCTTGATGCATTAAAGTTTTTGGAATTGAAAAGGAATCATTATCGGAAAGTAAATATCTGGGATGATGATTTTGCAGTCAAACATTTAAAAGGGGTAAATCGTGGGTGGATGTCAGCCCCTACTCCAACACTCGATACAGTCTCAAATGACTTAACAAAAAAAGCTGCTACAGAAGATGTTGAAGGCTTAGGGTCAAACTTATTTATTGGTAGAGGAAGTGTAGTACATGATGTTATTAATGTATTATCCCAATCAGAAGATCGAAATGTATTACTTGTTGGTCCACCTGGGGTTGGCAAAACAACATTGGTTCAACATTTTGCCAAAATGATTATTGCGGGTGATGCACCTGAAGCATTAGCCACAAAACGGGTGGTAGAGCTTGATCTAAATAGACTCACATCAGGAATCACGGTCCAAGGAGAGCTTGCATCCAGACTCGAACAGGTTTTTACCGAAGTTGAATATGCTGAAGATATTATTGTATTTATCGATGAGATTCATAATTTAGGTATTGGTGATGTTGGAAATAACTTCAACTTATATGGCTTAATTTCACCATTTCTTGAGTCGGGAAAATTCCAATTTATTGGCTCAACAGAAGAAACAAATTACGCAGCAATCATTCAAAAAAATGGTTCATTTGCGAGGTTATTCCATAAAATAATAGTGCCTCCAGCAGGCATTAACGACACACTCGATACAATCCAAGTCCGAGCAATAGAACTGTGGTACAAAAAGGGTATAGCCTCAACTTTTATGGCTTTAAAAACACTGGTTCATTATTCCGATAAGTTAATACATGATCGTGTACTCCCCGACTCAGCAATAGCGATTTTTAAAGAATGCGAACCAAGAGCTGTCCAAACAAAACTCATTACTGTTGATGTAGTCAAAAAAGCAATCGAATCAAAAGTTAGTGTCCCAATTGTTGAACTAGATGATTCACATAAACAGTTGTTGTTAAATCTTGAAGAAGAAATACATAAACACATGATCGACCAAGAAGAGGCAGTAAAATCTGTGTCTGATACGCTACGACGTGCTTCCGCCTCACTTCGTGAAGAGAGTCGTCCAATAGGTTCATTCTTATTTGTAGGCCCAACAGGTGTGGGAAAAACTGAACTGGCAAAAACATTAAGTGAACTATATTTCAAAGATAAAGGTGCCTTTTTGAGATTCGATATGTCTGAATACCAAACCCAAGAAGGTGTAAGCAGATTAATTGGTTCAAAAGACTGCCCTGGCGAAATGACTGAAGCTGTAAAAAACAAACCATACTGTTTAATTTTATTAGACGAATTTGAAAAAGCAGACTCACAACTTTTAACATTATTCCTTCAAGTACTTGATGATGGCAGACTCACAGATTTTGCTGGCACTCATATCGATTTTACCAACACAATTATTATTGCTACTTCAAATGCAGCATCCGTTCAAATTGCAGAAGGTATAGATCGCGGCATTCCTGTTGATCAACTAGAAAAAGGGGTAAAAGACGAACTGCTAAAAATATTAAAACCAGAACTAGTAAATAGATTTGATCGTGTAGTTATTTTTAAACCACTATCTGAGGAAGATCTTGCCAAAATAGTGCACTTTAAACTAGAAGATTTAAGAAAGATGCTCGATGATCAAGGATACTTAGTTGAATTTGGGGATAATGTAATTACTGAGATAGCAAGAAAGGGTTATGACCCCGTTCTGGGTGCACGTCCAATGAAAAGAGTAATTCAAGACACGCTCGAATCAAAACTCTCTAAAATGATCCTAAATAATGAACTTAAAAAAGGCGAATTAAAACATATTTCACTTGAATTCTTGACTTGAACGTTGATGTTGTGCAATTGTCTGGTAGAAACGTGAGAGCTACAAAAACTGTGAGAATGAGTTACCCATAATACTCACATATTTCCATTAACACTTGACAGATCATATATAATTTCATGTATTGTGTCTAAAACAGCTTTCTTAAATTTCATGCTATGATAATCTCTTAAAGCTGCCCAAAATTTCAATTGGTTCGAAGCACATAATAGGTCAACCTTTATACGCGTCATTCCTGCGAAAGCGGGAATCCGCAGGAAGAAGTATGACAAACAGATCCTCGCTTTCGCAAGGATGACGTAAAAAAAATATGAACAACTTAGTAATAGTAGAGTCGCCAACAAAAGCCAGAACATTAGCAAGATTCCTTGGATCTGATTACCGGATCGAAGCTTCATTTGGTCACATTCGTGATCTGCCAAAGTCAGACATGGGTGTAGATTTAGAGAGCTTTGAACCGCAATATATCATTCCACGAGATAAAAAAAAGCGAGTAAACGAACTCGCAAAATTGGCACAAGAAGCAAAAACAATTTATCTCGCAAGTGATCCTGATCGTGAAGGTGAAGCTATTGCCTGGCATTTGAAATACATTATTGAACATGGTGCAAACGGCAAATTAAAAGCTAAAAAAGGTGATATTCCTAAAATAATTAAACGAGTAGAATTCCACGAAATTACAGAATCTGCAATAAAAGAATCTTTTGATCATCCAAAAGAAATTAATCAACCATTAGTTGATGCCCAACAAGCGCGTCGAGTACTTGACCGTGTAGTAGGTTATAAATTGTCACCAGTATTATGGAAAAAAGTAAAATCTGGATTATCTGCTGGACGTGTGCAAACAGTTGCACTGAAACTAGTTGTAGAACGTGAACGAGAAATATTAGCCTTTAACCCAATTGAATATTGGAGTATTGAAGCTGAACTCATGACTGTCATCTCCGAAGGAGAGACGGTTCCTACCGTCATCTCCTCGAAGGCAGGAATCCAATTAACTGAAGAAGCACAGGATTCCGGACAAGCCGGAATGACAAAAAAGAACAATGAAGGTAGAAAGTTTTTTGCAGCTTTAACCCAGAAGAATGGCACAAAAATTGAAGTGCATAAAAAAGATGAGGCTGATGAAATAGTTGCAGATCTTGAAACATCTACATATTCAGTTGCTAAAGTTGTCAAAAAACAAGTTAAGCGTAATCCCCCACCACCATTTACAACTTCAACACTCCAACAAGCAGCAGGCAATAAATTAGGTTTTTCTGCCAAGAAAACAATGATGGTTGCTCAAAACTTATATGAACGCGGTTTCATTACATATATGCGAACAGACTCTACAAATCTTTCAACCCAAGCATTAGGTGCAGCCCGTGAATATATTGAAAAGAAAATAGGGAAGGAATACTTGCCTGAACAAGCGAGAGTTTTTAAGGGAAAGAGTAAAGGTGCACAAGAAGCGCACGAAGCAGTTCGTCCAACAGATATGGATATGACCTCAGATGCTTTAAATATAGAAGGTTTTACCAGAGACCACGAACGACTATACGACATAATTTGGAAACGAATGATGGCGTCCCAAATGAAAGAAGCATTAGTAGACCAAACTTCAGTAGATATTTTAGCGAATGTGGGGCAGAGTAATGTCATCCTGAGTGCAAGCGAAGGATCTCAAGATGGAAAATCCTTAGATTCTTCGCCTATGGCTCAGAATGACACAGGAGTAAACTATACATTACGTGCAACAGGTTCAATACTTGTATTTGCAGGTTGGCTGAAACTATATGGTGCCCAGATTGTAGCTGAAGATGAAGATCAGAAAAAAGAAGAAGAGGAAGAAGGTAAATCTAAAAAACAGGTTTTGCCAGATCTTGCAGAATCTGATCCGCTCAATAAGTTAAATCTTCTCCCTGAACAACATTTTACTGAACCTCCTCCAAGATATACCGAATCATCACTCGTTAAAAAAATGGAGGAGTTAGGAATTGGCCGTCCATCAACATACGCACCTACCCTATCAACAATCCAAGACAGATTTTATGTTGAAAAAGAAGATAAAAAGTTTAAACCAACATCTCTTGGAACGACCGTTACAGATTTTTTGGTCAAATACTTCCCAGATGTATTTGATTATGGATTCACCGCCTCGATGGAAGACAGACTTGATGAAATTGAAGAAGGCAAAAGAGAATGGCAGCAAACAATAAAGGAATTCTATATACCTTTTTCAAAAAAACTTGAATCAACCCAAGAAACTGCCGAACATGTAAAACTTGAAGTAGAAACTGTCGATAAAGAATGTCCAAAATGTGGCAAACAACTAGTAGTGCGCCAAGGTAAGTTTGGTAAATTCCTCGCATGTTCTGGATTCCCAGAGTGCAAACATACCGAACCATTTGATCAAATAAGCGATGTGAAATGTCCAAAAGACAGTGGTGATGTGGTACAGCGTCGGACTAAGACTGGACGACCATTTTGGGGCTGCAAGAACTATCCTAATTGTGATTATGCGACATGGAACAAGCCTCAATTAGTTGTACCGGAATCACCTGAACCTGCTACCGCAGATTCATAACAGATACAAAATGAAAGAAGCACAAATAAATGTCCTAATTGAATTTTTTGCAGAGCGAATGAGAAGTTTTGCATTATTATCAGAGATATCAGATCTCAAACCTTGGGAACGCAAACTAGCGAGCAAAGCCACATACAGTGCCTATAATGATCTATTAGCATTGGGGCAAAGACCTCTTGCAGATTCAATACGATTTTTCGGTACAAGCACAAATTGGAATTAATTTAAGGGGTTAAGTACATTATATAACCAATAATATAGGCCTTTTCAAGCTATTGACTTGTTTACCAAAAAGCTGCTTTACTAATTCTCAGTTCAAATAAAATGTTTATGCCAAATCTACAACACATGGTAACAAACGAACTCAATCCTACTACATCTTGTACAGCACCAATGAAAGGAACGAAAAAATGAGCGCTAGCGTTGAATTAGGAATACAATTGTCAGGTGAACAAAGATCTTTGATAGAATCTCTCAAAGTAGCAAAATTTGCATATAAACGCAGGCGAGATGCAAGAATGGCAATGGCTCGAATAAAAGGCCAATGGAATGAGGCGGGAATAGATAGCTCAAGAATATACCAGCCTAGAATGATAGTGCAAGCAGATACCCGGCCGTTTAAACCTCAGTCCCTCTATGGATACTTAAAACGCCAAAATATGCAATCAACCTTGGGAGGCACAAGAATTGCAGTATGAAATATATTTTTGTCTCAGGTGGAGTAATCTCAGGAATTGGAAAGGGCATTGCAACAGCCTCAATTGCACTTCTTTTAAAATCTTCAGGTTTTAAAGTAATCCCAATAAAAATGGATCCTTATTTAAATGTAGATGCAGGAACCATGAATCCATTAGCCCATGGTGAAACATTTGTTTTAGACGATGGCAGAGAAACTGATTTGGATTTGGGTCACTATGAACGCTTCTTAAATGATAGTTTAGATTCAAATTCAATATCGACTCAAGGCAGTATCTTTTTATCAGTCATCCAAAGGGAACGGAATCTAGAATATGATGGAGACTCAGTTGATGTGGTGACCAGTATTACTGAAGAAATAATTAATAGAATTAATAAAGCAGGTAGAAGTAAAAATGCTGATATTGTCTTAATTGAAATTGGAGGAACTGCTGGTGAATATCAAAACCTACTTTTTCTAGAAGCAAATAGATTACTCAAACTTAAAAAGCATAATGACGTTGTACATGTCCATATAACCTATTTACCAATCCCCCACACACTTGGGGAAATGAAAAGTAAGCCAGCCCAAATGTCTGTTCGTGATTTAAATTCAGCAGGGATTCAACCAGATATTATTCTAGCCAGAGCAGAACGTTCACTTGATAGCACCAGAATAAAAAAACTCTCTATTTCAACAGGCATTGAACCAGAAGATATAATATCTGCCCCTGATGTGTTAAATGTCTATGAAGTGCCTTTGAACTTTGATAAAGGTGGATTAACAAACAGATTATTAAAGAAATTACGTTTAAAAAAGAAAGCAAATCAAGATTTATTGAAAGAATGGAGAACTTTTGTTGAAAGTGTAGAGAAAACAGACAAAACAGTAAAAATAGGAATTGTAGGAAAGTATTTTGCGACCGGAGACTTCATGCTATCTGATGCCTATATTTCGGTAATTGAAGCAATAAAGCATGCAAGTTTTGCTCAAGGATTAAAGCCAGAAATTGATTGGATCGATGCAGGTAAAGTAATTGATAAACCAAGTATTTTAGAAAAATATGATGGAATAATTGTGCCAGGAGGATTTGGTTCACGCGACGTTGAGGGCAAAATTGTTGCGGCAAAACATTGTAGAGAAAATAATATTCCCTATTTAGGGTTATGTTATGGCCTCCATATGGCTGTAATCGAATTCGCTAGAAATGTACTCGGATTTAAAAAAGCCCACACTACAGAAGTTGATCCTAAAACAAAATATCCCGTCATCCACATCATGCCAGATCAAGAAAAAAAGATGTTGGAAAAAGATTATGGTGGCACTATGAGGTTAGGTGCCTGGAAAGCAGATCTTAAGGCCGGAAGTATAACCAGAAAATTATATGGAAAAGCTGAAGTATCGGAGCGCCATCGTCATAGATATGAAGTAAACAATCTCTATAGAAAAGATTTTGAAAAAGCAGGTTTAAGTTTTTCTGGAATATCACCTGATGGAAAGTTAGTTGAGATTATTGAGATCACAGATCATAAATTTTTCATCGCAACTCAGTTCCATCCAGAATTAAAATCCCGCCCACTCTCTCCACATCCATTATTTATGGGCTTCATCAAAGCTTCAACAAATAAATTAAACTAGTCCACTTGCAAAAAATCCCATTCTTTACTACTGTAGAGATGAAAAATATGGCACACCCAGTAGAAGCACGTCCAAGTTTATATGATAATGGCGGGAAAAGAGTAGTAAGCCCTGAAATGAGGGCGATAGGTATTGAAACCCACAGACTCTGGGAGGGTACTTTAATGAAAGATCCTCGTTGGGGAATTAAAAATGGCTTAGCAACATTCCAAGATCCCACACCATTGGTTCCTGAAGTAATTGGATTATATAAGGGGCTTCCAGAAGTAAAACCCTTAAGAAGACACATTATTAGACGTGAAGATATAGCTAACGAACCAGATCTATCTCCTGCCGCATATCGCACAGCTAAAAGATTCAAGCTTGTAGAAGATCATCTTCCTGATTTTATGGGAAGTGCTACAGAACTATTTTGGGATGATTGGGGTGCATCTGAATCATATTGGCAATGGGGAATGGAAGAACGTGTGCATAGTGCAATGGCAGCGATGATTCTAGAAGCAAAAGGTATTTCAACATATGAAGAGATGGAACAAGCCTATTACGATCAAAGAGAAAATATTTGGGTTGCGCCATATATAACTGCTCGGGAAATGCTTATATATGCAGATTTCCAAGAACTAGTAACAATGTCAGCATATGATTTACTCGCAAATCATGCACTTAAACAAGGTGCACTATTCTCTGAAAGACTGTTTCGCCAAACAGGTCGAGATGAAGGAAGACACCACGTTGGATACAGAACATTAACTGGAGTAAGAGCAAAACATGATCTTGAAGGGACTAGAAATGATGTAAAAAAAGTTGCTTCCACCTTTATGATGCCATCAGAACAATTTATACCAGATAGAAGAGATGCAATGAAAGATTTACGAGAATTGGGATATGACCGTGAAGAAGTAGGTGAAAAAGTGTTGTTACCTGCTGTAAAAAGTTTAGGAGTGCTAGATGATGATGAAGCAAGAGTTGCTGTTGCTGCAAACAGAATATATGGCAGTGGTATTACAAAAAGAAAAATATATCCTGTTCCTAACGGTTTTCCTCATACACCAAAGAATGAAAAAAAATCTACTACTTGAAAAAATACTATCAGTTTCTTAAAGTGATTAAAGTTTAAAATATTATGGCAAAAAAAGTTCAACTTCATTTCTTAGCACAAGGTGGTTCTGTTTTATCTGATAATGATATAGAAGCAGCTGTAGATGCAGGTTATTTAAAAATAAAACCATATGACAAAGATGCCCAACAACCTTCATCGGTAGATCTTCATCTTGCAGCAACAATCATGACTTTCGCCAGAAGACGTGTAGTAAATGCAGTAATTGATTTAAAAAAACCTGTTGATGATTACATGGAATATGAAGTAATGGATCCAGTAAAAGGTGCGGTGCTTCATCCGCGTGAATTTATCCTTGGTGTCACCACAGAATTTGTTGAATTACCTGAACAAATGATTGCTAATGTTGAAGGTAAATCCAGTTTAGGAAGATTGGGTTTAGTAGTGCATGCAACAGCAGGTTTTATTGATCCAGGATTTGCTGGACATGTGACGCTAGAGATTACAAACTTAACAGAACAGCCATTAATTATTTATCCCGGAATGCCAATTGGCCAAATTAGATTTAGTGTTTTAACTTCCCCTGCTAAAAATCTTTACGGAAGCAAAGCTTTAAAGAGTAAATATAAAAATGAATTCAGCAAAAATCCAAAACCAATGCCAAGTCAATTCTGGAAAAACTTTAGTAAATAGTGTCATTTATGAAGATAAAAATAAAACGAGTTGACAAAGACTTGCCACTTCCTGAGTATCACTCAAAAGGTGCAGTTGCCTTCGACGTATTAGCCCGAGAAACCACAATCATTGAACCAAATTCAATCGGTCGTGTACCAACAAATTTAATAATCGAAATTCCTGAAGGCTATATGATTTTGTTAAAAGATCGCTCAAGTACAGCTAAAAAGAAAGGCCTCTTGTGTACTCCAGGATTTATTGATCAAGACTTTTGTGGACCAGAAGATGAAATACTTTTGCAATTTTTAAACTTTACAAAAGAGCCAGTAACAATTGAACGTGGTGAACGTTTAGGCCAAGGTGCATTTGTTGCAGTAGGAATCGCAGAATGGAATGAAGTAGATTCAATGGATCATAACGATACTAGAGGAAGATTTGGGAGTACAGGATAATGGAACAAGGAAAATTTATTGTTATTGAAGGAACTGATGGTTCAGGAAAAGGAACCCAAATTGCTCCACTTGCAGAAAAATTGAGATCTAATGGAAGACAAACAGAGATAATCGACTTTCCACAATACTCTGATAATCTATGGGGTCAAATGGTTGGTCAATTTCTTAAAGGTGATTTTGGTGATATTAACGCACTTCCTGCAAAATATGCTGCGTTACCATATATGTTAGATCGTTTAGTTGCAAAGCCAAAAATTGAAAAGTGGTTAAGTGAAGGAAAGGTAGTATTATCAAATCGGTATATGACCTCAAATCTTGCATTCATGGGCGCTAAAGCTCCTGATAATGAACGACAAGAATTAATAGAATGGTTAAAAGAAGCAGAATATGGAACCAATAAAATACCTCAACCTGATCTTGTCGTTTTGCTCAATGTGACACCAGAGCTTTCTCATGCAATGGTTGCTAAAAAAGAAGAGCGAGACTACATGAAAGGATCTGAGAAAGTTCGAGATATATTCGAAGACAATATTGATTTCCAAATAAAAGTTGCTAGAGTTTATATGGATTTAGCAAAAACAGAACCTAATTGGGCAGTAATAGATTGTCTGAAAGATAAACAGATGAGACCAATTCCGGAAATAACAGCAGAACTTATAAAAACTCTTCAACAGAAAGGCATAATAGAGTGAAAATATATTTTGCCTGCTCAATACGTGGTGAACAAGGTGGTAAAGAGGAAAAAGAAATGATGGTTAAAGCAATGAAAGATTTAGGTCATGTTGTTTTATCTGAACAATTTACCAACTACGATATAGACGTTAATCAACAAAACTCAACTGAAATGATACCTAGCGATATATATAAGCAAGATATGGGCTGGGTATATGACTCAGATATAATTGTGGCAGATGTTTCAAGAATAAGTACGGGTATGGGATATGAAGTAGGCTGGAAAATGGCAAAAGGTGGAAGAATACTCGCATTGTGTAAAGCAGAAAAATTAGAATCACTTTCAAACATGTTAAAAGGTTGCACAGAAAAAAACTTCAAACTGATATCTTGGCAAACAAAGGGAGATGTGCGAAAAATATTGGAGAAAGAATTAGGAAGAGCAGAATAAATGATAAGTGATATTGCAAAAAACGCGCGAAAACATAACCCTCCAAGAGAAGAAGTCTATTCAAAAGATCGCAACCCTAAAGAAGAAAAAGAAGCTAGAATGGCAATGGAAAAATTTGTTTCAGATCCAAATGGCCCAATTTATGCAATAAAACCAATTGTCCCAGAACTCTTCTCTTCATTACTCAAAGCCAGATATTCCAGAACAGAACTTTCAGCAAAACAATTATTATGGCGAGAATTTGTATCCCAAAAAGAAGATATTCCCTGGCAGCAAATAGAAAAAGGGTTAGATGCATTAGATGAAGTATTTAATTTCAAAAGAGGTGAAAGTGTAGCTGAAAGAATTTTACTCCAATATGGTGACGACTCAGTATTTGAATTAGGTGGCGCCCATTTATTTTTGGATAGAGTTTCAATGGTTGCATCGAAAGTAATTGAAGATGCTCGTATCGGAATATCACCTTTAGAAAAGTCGACAAGATATGTAGTTTTTGATCAAAAAGGTCCAGACGGCGATTATTCATATTTCAAAGAACCAACAATTATGGAATCTAAACACAAAGAGTTATATCTTGAAACATCACGTGCATTATTTGATTTCTATGCAAAAACAGTACAGATATTTCTAGACTTTTTCAAAAAAGAAATTCCAATCGAAAAACAAACATTCCCAGATATGAGCAATGGAAACAAACCAACTGTATATAAGAAGATTACTGATGAAAAATCGATTAAAGCAGCAAATATTGCATACAATGCATCAGTCCGTTCAAAAGCTTGTGATTTGGCCCGTGTATTACTTCCTTCATCAACACTGACAAACATCGGGGAATTTGGAAATGCCCGAGCTTATGGTTACTTATTTACAAAAATGCAATCAATGAATTTAGCCGAAATGAAAATGATTGGTTATGAAGCCGTACGTGAACTCAAAAAAGTATTACCGAAGTTTTTTGATGTTGTAGATAATCCGCATGGTTTAGCATATCAAGAATATCTGCAAAAAACAGACGAAGCAATGAAAATCCAGGCGAGAAAAGTCTTCAAGAATATTAAACCAAGTAAAGTTGATATGGTTGAACTTGTAAAACTTGATAAAGATCCAGAAATTACGATTGTAGCTGGACTTCTTTATCCATATTCAATATTGCCTTTACAACAAATTCTGAAAATAATTAAAAAGATGCCTAAAAAGAATCGTGATGCAATTTTGCGAGATAGCTTGAAGTTCAGAACAAATCGTCGCCATAAACCACCTCGAGCATTTGAACTGCCAGGTTATGAACTTGTTTTTGATTTCTTAAGCGACTTTGGTGCATATCGTGATTTACACCGTCAAAGAACACTAACTCAACAAAGACAATTTATAACTACGGATCACGGTTACGCTATGCCACCAGAATTTAAACAAAATGGATTAGATAAAGAATTTAAAGCAGTAATGGAACTAACAAAAATAGCTCATGACAAAATTGCTAAAGATTTTCCTGAAGAATCACAATATATGACAGCTATGGCGCACAATATAAGATGGTATATGGGTATGAATCTACGCGAAGCATTCTGGCTTACAGAACTACGATCTACACCACAAGGTCACGTGGTTTATCGAACAATTGCTCAAAATATGTTTCTTAAAGCAATGAAAGCTTATCCATTCTTAAAGGAATTAAAAGAAATGAATGAACATTATGTCGATTTCAGTGATAGATCTAAAAATCTAGAACGTATGGAATCAATGCAAAGAATCCAAACAAAACTGGCAGCAATAGAAGAAAAATACTCTTAATCACTAGTTACTTTGAATCTGCAATCTTTTTGCGATACTTAGGAAGTTGTTCAACAATCTTTCCATATAGTGTTCCTAATCCAGTGACATGGTTAAAACCTCGTAATAGATTCATACCCCAGCCAGAAAAAACTTGTACTTCTGTCAGTGAAATATTCGCACTTCGGTAATAGGAAATAGCTTTATTCTTGACTTTAATATCATTCGTTAATTCATGAATTCTGCTTCGCATGGCTTTAGCCTTGCGTTCAGCTCTCACGTTATCCATATCATGACGCTTACGTTCAATACTAATTTCTCGTTCAAGATCAGCAATCTTTCCTGCTTGAATAGTTACGGTATCACACAACATACTAAGATCAATTTCTATTGGTAATGGCGGTGCACAAAGTACGTCCTCTGTCGTAATTCCTCTTGAAAGCATCTCGCACGCAATGGCGAGTGGGACTCTTTTTTCATGTTCCATATTTTTGCTCATAAGTGATGAATTATATAATAGTTAGGCTGGATTGTATGCAACACGAATGATTCTTTTTGGTTCAGCATGCTCTGCAGCCCATTGTGGAGGTGTCCATTCTGTAAGTGACACTGGGACTCGATGTTCCGCAAGAGTTCTTGATAAAGGATTTGGGCGATAATTATAATAAACGGCATCAAAAAGATTTTGCATTTCAACTTTACCAAAACCTGCATAAGGTGCCTCAACTGGTTGTCCATCTCTGATTCCAACATGAATATCACTACCTGTTATTATTTTAACCTTTGTTTGATCAGTAAAAAACATAGGAAATTCTTCACGAGCTAAAGCATAGGGCTCAAGTTTATGTCTAATATATCTACTATTAGGATTCACCGCATGTTCAAGTGGAGAAATTTCTTCGTTATGTACTTGCAGTCCATCAGGCTGATAGCGACTATTAACTAAGAATCTACCACTAAAAAACGAGGGGTTACGTTCAAATGCTTTTCGCTTCGCTTTATTGAGTTTTCGAATTGTGGCATTTGTTTTTTGTTTTGATAAATTAACAATGCGTCCTTCTGTATCAAAGAAGGTTTTGACTGCATAATATACTTCTGCAAACCGTTCAAAGGTATCCCCATGATACATTTGTCCTTGTTTAGCTTCAGTCATATTTCCTGCACGCGCACGGGCAAGTGTTTGTTCATATGCGAGAGCAAAATATTCTGACCTACTGACCATCCATTCAATAAAAGCATTAGGATCTACAATTAGCTTAGCTCTGGGCTCGAGTTTTTTAAGCACAGTAACTTCACTTGCAACTGCACCACGAATAACTGTTTCCATTTCTGGTGTTTTTAACGACTCAGCCATACTAAGATTATAATGAAATTACAAGATAATAACAACTATAGGTCTATAATTGTGTTGTTACTTTATTATTTTGGCTTGATAGTACAATCTAATGCAACCCATTGATTTACGTATATATGTCTTGTTATAATATCTTTCAATCAAGCATCTAGTACATATGTTTTCCTGACTACCCAGGTACTAGAGAAGTTTAAGGAAAATAATAATTTTTCTTTTAGCTGTGTCATCCCGAGCGTAGCCGAGGAATCTGCAGATTTCTCGCTTGAGCTCGAAATGACAATAGGGATTGAATTATATTCAATTTGCTAGTAGAATTTCGAAGAATAACTAAAACTATGGCAGAACCTTTCGTTCCATCAATGCAAGATTTACTTACAGCAGGTGCTCACTTTGGGCACAAAGTTTCTCGAGCTCATCCAAAAATGCGCGATTTTATCTTCGGTGCACGAGACGGAATCTCAATTATTGACTTAGAAAAAACAGAAGAAAAGTTAAAAGAAGCAGTGGTAGGTGCATACGAACTTGGTAAAGCAGGTAAAGTAATGTTAGTGGTTGCTACAAAAAAACAATCAAAAGAAATCGCTCAAGATTTAGCAAAAGAAGCAGATACTCCATTTATGACAGAGCGCTGGATTGGTGGATTACTTACTAACTTCGAGGAAATGAAGAAAAAGATTAGAAAACTTTCTGATCTTAAAGAAGAAAAAGAAAAAGGAAAACTAAATCACTACACTAAAAAAGAACAATTATTACTTACTCGTGAACTCGATAAATTTGAACGTGAATATGGTGGAATCGTTGGAATGAATGTACTTCCTGATGCAATGTTTTTAGTCGATGCAGTATCAGATAATATTGCAGTAAAAGAGGGCCTTCGTTTAAATATTCCACTACTTGGCTTCTCAGACACAAATGCAGATCCAAACTGGTTTGATTTCCCAGTTCCTGCAAATGATGATGGTATTAAATCAATCAAAATTGTTTGTGAAGCAGTAATTCGCGCATACGCTCAAGGTAAAAAAGAAGCAGGATATAACACAAATCCTGCAAAACCTGAATCCAACTCCGCTGAAGCTCCGCTGGACAAGAAAATAAAAAAAGTTGAGGATACTGAAGGTGTAGATCCTATTTTAGAAGCAGAAACCGCCGCAATTGAAGAATTGGTTGAAAAAGAAGTATTAGCGGACGCAGAAAGAAAAGTTTAATAGGGCTACCTTTCTCCTGCGGAGAAACGATCCTGTCTTTTTAATCTTCAGATTAGAAAGATAAAGAAGAAAGATTAAAAAAATGGCTGTAAGTATTGACGATATTAAAAAATTACGAGAACAAACAGGTGCAGGTATTGCTGATTGTCGTAGTGCATTAGAAGAAGCTGAAGGCAATATTGAAAAAGCAAAAGAAGTGTTAAAGAAAAAAGGTTTAGATAAGGCTGCTTCAAAATCAGATCGCGAAGTAAATGCAGGTGTCGTACATTCATACATTCACGCTGGAAAAATAGGATCTCTAGTAGAAATCCTCTGTGAAACAGATTTTGTTGCAAAAACTGAAGACTTTAAAGCATTGGCTCAAGAAGTTGCCATGCAGGTTGCTTCAATGAATCCAGAAACTACAGAAGAACTATTAGAAATGGATTACATCCGCGATAACTCAAAGAAAGTTAAAGATCTTGTAACTGATGCAGTAAGTAAACTCGGCGAAAACATTCAAATTGGAAAAATTTCACGTATTGAACTTGGTAAGTAATCTGTTTGATATAACAATGGCTAAATACGATAACTTTGATCGGAATGTTTATCCAGAAGGTCTTGATACCCGAAATCCTCGCGCGGTCTCAGGAATGCAGACAAAAACAATTTATGAACTTTTTAATGGAGCCCTCTATCGCAGAAAATTCCCTTTACGTGTTTCAATAGTAGAAGGCAGGCGATTTGAAGATATTGGTGCTCGTTTTGATAGAACAATGGGTGAAAGTGTATTAATCGCGGAGAAAAAAAAGCCTGTTATTGTAAAAGGCAGCAGGGAAAAGAAAACCAAAGAAGCAAGTTAAATCTTCAGCATTGAATTTTGACTTAAGCAGACTATAATAAGTAAGAATATGGATCCATCAGTACAAGACGCAAACGAAAAAATCCAGCTCGCACTCGATTATTTACGCAAAGAACTTTCAGGAATTCGTGCAGGTCGTGCAAACCCTCAACTATTAGAAGACATTCCAGTGCAAGCCTATGGTACCACCATGAAATTAGTTGAAGTAGGAACAATTTCTGCACCTCAGCCCACATTACTCACAGTTACCGCTTGGGATGGATCAGTAATCCAAGACATTGAAAAAGCAATCAGAAATGCAAATTTAGGCTTGAATCCTGCAGTTGATGGCACAACTATTAGAGTTCCCATTCCATCACTCACAGAAGAACGCCGTGCAGAATATGTAAAAATTTCCAAAAATAAAGGGGAAGAAACTAAAGTTGAAATCAGAAAAGTCCGCCAAGAACAACGTGCAGACTGGGATGAAGATAAAAAAGCTGGCGTAATAGGAGAAGATGAACACGGAAGATTAGAAAAACAACTTCAAGATGTAGTAGATAAATGTTCTGCAATGGTTGATGAAATGGTAAGAGAAAAAGAACAAGACTTAATGCAAGTCTAATTTGCAGTCCCCTAAGTTATTACGAAAGTACAATACTACATTTATTCCTTCTATTAGATCCTGTGCTTTATAGCTTTTAACGGGAAACAATAGTGAGGCTGTTTGTTATACTATCAAAAGTCTTCTAATTCTCGTATAATCGTTTGAGTTCAAGTCAAATATGTTTATTGTCGTATTTATCCTCACTATACTAATTCTAGTTCTGATCCATGAATGGGGCCACTACTTCGCAGCTAAAAAATCAGGTATTAAAGTTTTAGAATTTGGTTTTGGCATACCACCTAGATTATGGGGTAAAAAAATAGGTGAGACGATTTGGTCCATTAACTGGTTACCATTCGGAGGATTTGTAAAACTACTTGGTGAAGATGAAATAGATGCAGATAAATTAAACGACAAACGTTCTTTTGCAAAAGCACCTATTTCTAAAAGAATCATAATTGTTGTGGCAGGTGTGGTAATGAATCTGCTTCTCGCATGGGGACTCTATTATGTTGTACTCGGTTCAAACGACTTTAAGAGCCAACCAATTCTCCAACTTTCAAACTACAAATTTGCAGGAGCTGAACAAATAGCTGAAAAAATGGTTTTTATCGGCCAAGTAGCTTCTGATTCACCAGCGCTGACTGCAGGAATTAAAAGTAATGACCGAGTATTATCTGTAAACAATAAACCAATCCTTTCAACAGGCGAACTTTCTGCTGTAATCAAACAAAATGCTGGCAAGAAAACTATGATCGAAGTTTCAGATATTCAAAAAACTGAAATCCGTTCACTTGAAATAACTCCGCGCGAAAATCCACCACAAGGCCAAGGCCCACTCGGAGTATCTCTTGGTGAAGTAGAATTTGTGACGCTTCACTATGCAACTCCAATCCAGAAATTATTTGCTGGCCCAATCCACAGCTGGAACGTATTAAGTTATTCATTTAAAACAATGGGACAATTGATCTCAACAGCATTTGAGAAAGGTGATATTACGCCTGTATCACAAAATGTAGCAGGACCAGTCGGAATTACAAATTTAGTGAAGCAAATTCTTGATATCAAGAATCCGCTATTGCCATATCTCGATTTCATGGCAGCACTTTCTCTGAATTTAGCAATTGTAAATATTTTGCCATTCCCAGGACTTGATGGTGGAAGATTCTCATTCCTCCTTTTTGAAGCAATCACAAAAAAGAAACCAAATGCTACATTTGAAAAGTACTATCACAGTGTAGGTCTTATACTATTGCTCGGCCTAATCTTTGCAATCACCATCTCAGACATCCGCAAACTCCTGCCTTTCTAACGGTTCCTTCCCACTTAAAAAGGGGGAAGGTTAGGATGGGGGATAGAATTAATCACTCGTACTATTTCTTCTAGAACTTCAATAGTTTTATACATAACATCAGGATTAAGAAAGCGTATAACTTTTATATTGTATTTTTCAAATAAATAGTGATCAAGTTGCAGTTCACGATCTCTTGATTGTTGGTCTGGAAAGTGAGAATCGCCATCTAATTCGATTGCTAAATTAATTTGTGGTGCATAAAAATCAAAGATTCGTACTCTAGAATGAACCCCCTCCTGAAGCAGAGGGGAGGAAAATCTTAAAGCATATTGTCTTCTAAACTTAATACCAAGTTGTTCTGATCTAATTTTATGCCATAGAATTCTTTCAGGTGGCGGCATGTTTTTTCTATTTTCTCGTTGATATTTAAGAAGTTTAGTATACATCTATCTATATTG